>Ga0209483_1000380_pt1 | contig 39672 bp, 39 predicted proteins | sample NGEPerA_FD_184508 | JGI IMG/M metagenome (GOLD analysis project Ga0209483, IMG submission 184508) | Arctic peat soil microbial communities from the Barrow Environmental Observatory site, Barrow, Alaska, USA - NGEE PermafrostL2-A... | ecosystem: Environmental > Terrestrial > Soil > Wetlands >...
TAATAATGGCGCGGTCGGCAACGCGGTCATTTCCGTTGACCCGGTGACGCACAACATCATCGTCATCGCCGACAAGCAGACGAGCGAGCAGATCCGCCGTGTGATTGAGAACCTCGACACGCCCGAATCGCAGGTGCTGATCAAGGTCGTGTTCCTCGAAGTGCAGCGGAATGACTCCTCGGAAATCGGCGTGCAGGGCACTTACACCGGCGGCAGTCTCGGCAAAAACCTGGCGCAGATGACCGGTTATGTGACAAATTTCTCCGTCGTCGGCCAAGGCACGCCATCGGTGGCGCTGGTTCCAAACACCATCACGCCGAACTACCAGAGCTTCAACATGGGCAACAGTTTCGGCCTGCCGCTGACTTTGAGCGGCGCGACCGGCAACGGCGGCCTTTATCAGGTGCTCGGCAATGATTTTACGGCGACGGTCCAGGCGATCGGGCAGGCGGGACGGGCGCAGGTGCTTTCGCGCCCGTCCATTCTCGCGCGCGACGGGCAGCTTGCCAAAATCGTCGTCGGCCAGGAAATTTATCTGCCGAGTAGCGTCACGCCCGGCACGGCGGCGACAACCACCATCGGAGTTTCTTCCACAACCATCAACGGAACTTACACCGAAGTCGGCATCATCCTGAACGTCACGCCGTTCATCGGCGCGAACAATCTGGTGGAGATGATCGTCCAGCCGCAGACTTCGTCGGTGGACACTTCCTCGCCGGGGCAGGAAATAGCGTCGGGCGGCATCCTTTCGAGTCCGATTTTTGCGCCGAACATCAACATTCGTTCCGCCGACACGGTGGTCGTGACGCCCAGCGGCCAGACGGTCGTCATCGGCGGCCTCATCGCCAACACCAAATCCTCCTCCGACAGCAAGATTCCGATCCTCGGCGACATCCCGTTCTTCGGCAATCTTTTCAAGGCCAGCAACAAGGCCGAGGAGAAGACCGAGCTGCTGATGTTCCTCACGCCGCACATCGTCGCGGCGCCGGCGCAGCTCGCCGGCATGTCCGCCGGGGAAATGAACCAGTCCATGCTCATCACCAACTCCGTTTCCGAGCAGGAACTGGATCGCTTCCTCGAACGCATTCCGGCGAAGAAGAAAAAATAAATTGTCTTTTTCAGCTTTTCCGCCATAACTCAAACTACGCATGAATCCTGAACGACGGGGCCGGTGGGTGGCCGGGCTTTTGCTCGGCGCGTGGCTGGTCATCGTCGCGTGGCAGTTGGATGAGCATAGCAAAGTCGTCGAGGCCGCGCGGAACAACCTGCGTGGCAGCTCGCAGGAAATCGCCCGCACCCTCGGTGACGTCACCCGTGCGCTCCAGTTCCGCGGCGCGATTTTTCAGCAACGTCTTGATCCCATCCTCGAAGAGATGGTCAGAGTCCGCACGAATGCCCTCGTCAAATCCAGCGGGCTTCTCGCCGTCGGCCTGTTGAACACCGAGGGCGACCTGGTTGACGCCGTTGGCGACACCAACCTGCTTTCGCGCGACGCGCTCGGCGATCATGAACAATGGTCGGACAAATTCGTCATGTTTGTTCTGCCCGTCGAAGGCGCGAGCGTCAACCCGGAAGGTGTGACCAACAATAATCCCCCCGTCGTCCTGCCCTTGCCACCATCCTTCCGCAACATGACGAACGGCGAACCGCGCGGGCTGGATTTTTCGCGCCGCGGCCCGTTCCCGGATGAAACCAATTTCACCGGAACCAATGGAATTTTCGCCGCCAATTTTCCGCCGCCGCCAACGGACGGCGAAGCGGGACCGCCGCCGCCGAATGACCGGAACCGGCCGCCCGACGGCGGTGATCGTCCGCGCGGCGGCAACCGTCGTCCGCCGTGGATGCGCGGGATGTCCGATGCCGATTTCAAGGCGCTCGTCGCCAAGCGCGAACTGCACGGCCTCGTCCTCGCCATGTCCACGGACACTTATCGTGACACCTGCGCCAAAGACTGGTGGCTGCGCTTCATCATCGTGTTTTTCGGCGGCATCTCCGCGCTCGGCACCGGCCGCGCCTGGCGCAACACCGCCCGGACGGCGGATTTGCAAATCCGCCTCGCGCGCGCGAGCGAATTGAATTCGCACCTCAAGGAAATGAACCTCGCCGCCGCCGGCCTCGCGCACGAGACGCGCAATCCGCTCAACATCATCCGCGGCCAGTCCCAGATGCTTTCGCGCCTGCCCGACGCCCCGCCCGAAGTCCGCGCGCAGTCAAAGATCATCATGGACGAGACCGACAAGGTCACCGCGCAGCTCACGGAGTTCATCAACTATTCCCGCCCGCGCGAAGTCCGCCGCGCCAAAATCGCGCTCACCGCCGCCTTCGGCGAAATCGTCCGCACGTTGAACTTTGACATCGAGGAAAAGAAGCTCCGCGTGGAGACCGGCGGCGATCCGCTCGCCATCGAGGCCGACGAACAGCTTCTGCGGCAGGTGCTGTTCAATCTGCTCATCAACGCCATTCAAGCCGTCAGCACGGGCGGACAAATAAAAATTCAAGTGCGCCGCGCCGGCGCCACGGAAGCGGTCCTGGAAATTCGCGACGACGGCCAGGGCGTCCCGCCCGAAAACCGCGCGGAGATTTTCAAGCCCTATTTCACCACAAACCAGAAAGGCACCGGCCTCGGCCTCGCCGTCGTCTCGCAAATCGTCCTCGCGCACGGCTGGGAAATCCAGTGCCTGCCCAACGAACCCAAAGGCACGATCTTCCGCATCACGCATTTGAAAATCGCCGCCTGAACGGTGGCTGGCAATCCAAGCCATGCCGCTGCCGCCATTTTCCAAAATGAAACATGCTTGACGCGCCGGGCTTTTCGCGGATGATTGTTCCCGTATGAAGAAGATGATTTTTGCAGTTCTCGCCGCCGCGGCCGTCGTCGCCGCCGGCTGCGTCCACACCGTCAGCGACACCAGCACGTTCACCATGACGTTCGGCAAGGACACTTTGAGCAACCGCTATCCGCGCTCGTTGGATCAGGTTTATCAGGCGTCTCTCTACGTCATCAACCATGACGGCGTGGTGGTCACCGAATACATTCCGCACAACAGCACCAACGCCGTCCGGTCGTTGAAGGGGCGCGTCAATGATTGCAATGTCTGGGTGCGCTGCGAGTCGGTCAGCTCCCAAATTTCGCAAGTGGATGTGGAGAGCCGCACCAAAATGGGCGCCAGCGACCTGGACCTCACGCACGAGCTGGCCACTGAAATTTCATTGCAGCTTGTGCGGTGAGCCGTATTTCAAGCCGATGTTCTGTTCATAAACGCCGAGCTTCACGCCCGGCGTTTCGGTTTTGCCCTTGAACTCCGAGTTCAGCCGCGCCAGCCGCCGCTGCGTGACGTCCGCCAGCGGCAGATCAGGAAAGCGCTCCACAATTTGTTCAAGCGTCGCGCGCACCGTCTCCATGTCCGCGCCAAGTTCCACCTGGAAATTTGCCAGTTGATTCAGCCAGCCCGCGATCTGCTTCGGCGAATGGCGCGTCTCGTTGATCAACTGCACCAGTTCCAGCGTCGCCAGGTCCAGCCGCTTGAAATCCTTCGCGTAGATCACCGCCAGCTTTTCGCGCACCTCCGAATCGTGCGGGTGCGTTTCGAGATGCTTGACGTGCGCCGCCGCCAGCCGGCCCGGATCAATTTCCTGCGGGCGCAAAAACGCCGTCGAGTCCATCAGGCCGAGATTTTTCACGCCTTCCGGCACTACGACGGCCTGGCGATCATGCTGCGCCAGCAGAATTTTTTCCGTGCCGCCGAGATGCGCCATGCGCTGCTCCGCGCGCAGCGCCAGCTCCGTTTCGGGATAGCGCTCGATGATTTTTTGCAGCGACGCCCGCGCCGAATCCACGTCCACGCCGAATTTCAAATGCCAGTCCGCCATCGCCGTCCACGCGGCGGCGACCTGTTTCTCCGGCGCCTTCGGCTGCGCGCAAAAATGGTTCAGCGTGTTTTCCGCCGCCTGCAAATCGTTCTGGTTTTCCGCCTGGATGGCCGCGAGCAGCATCACGCCCTCGAAATCGTTCGGAAATTTTTCAAGCTGCTTGCGCACCTCGGCGATCGCCTCGGAATACTTGCCGCGTTTCCGCTTGGTGTTGGCGATGGAATAAAACGGCTTGTAATCCGGGCGCTCGCTGCCGCCGTCAAAAAGATTCGTCAGCGGGCTGACGAGCAAATCGCTCAAATGCGGCGTCCACACGATGCTCAAAATAATTCCAATAGCACCGATGGAACCCGCAATCGTAAAGGCCGTCCCATAATCTCCAGCCGACTCTCCGCCGCTTAAATGTCCAGTCATCGAACGGATGAAAAAAAAATCACCAATGACGATCGCAACCGACAGCAGTAATTTGAACAGCATTTTCGGCGGATCGTAGCTTTTCTTGAGCATGAAAAAAACTCCCGCGCCGGCCACGCCGATGGCGACCACCAGCCCGCCCGTTCCCAGCACGATGTCAAAAATGCTATTGTGACTCATGGCAGCAGATCAAAGCTCTGCCCGTTCGCCCGCCAGCGCAAGCAAAATTCAGCCGTAGCGATACGGCTTGCTCATTGCAAACGTGTTCGGCAGATGCCGGATTTCGCGCACTCCGCCGTCGGCCAGTAAAATTTCCACGATGTCAAAACGGATTTTCACCTCCGGATTTTTCAGCAGCCGCAGATAATCCAGCGCCGTTTGCGAAAGCAATTTTCGCTTCCGCGCGTCCACCGCCGCCGCCGGGCGCGTCCAATCCTCGGACGAACGCGTCTTGACCTCGACGAACGCGAGGCAATCGCCGTCGCGGAAAATCAAATCAATCTCGCCGCGCCCAGAACGAAAATTGGCCGCGAGAAATTTCAACCCCTGCTTCTGCAAAAACTTTTTCGCCGCGCGCTCGCCCAGTTCGCCGCGCCGCAGATGCTCCGGCTTTTCCTTGCCGGCGAACCGAGCCTTTATTTTTTCTAGAAAAGTCATTTTCAACACATCCGCAGATTTCGCCGATTCACGCAGATTTTTTGAAAAAACTTTCATCTGCGAAAATCTGCGAAATCTGCGGATTAACAATCTTATCTTTCGGTTTCAGCGGCGCGAAACTTCTGCGGTGAATCGGACACGCGCCAAACTTTTCAATCGCCGCCAGATGTTTCGCCGTGCCGTAGCCTTTGTGCTCCGCAAAACCGTATTCGGGAAATTGCGCGTGAAAATCCAGCATCAGCCGGTCGCGCGTGACCTTGGCCAGCACGCTCGCGGCGGCGATGGAATAACTCCGCGCGTCCCCCTTCACGATGGCCGTCTGCGGCACGCGCATCGTCCTGACCGGACGTCCGTCCACGAGCGCGTGCTGTGGCGGCGGATTCAATTGCGCCAGCGCGTCGTTCATCGCGCGGTGCGTCGCCCGCAGGATGTTGATCTCGTCAATCTGCGCCGCGTCAATCCGGGCGACGGCGAATTCGATCTCGGTGCAGGCGGTCAGGAAACTGAAGAATTTTTCGCGCTGCACGACGGTGAGCTGCTTGGAATCGTTCAAGCCGGTGAGTCCGGCGGGCAAACCCGATTCCGCCCAGCGCGACGGCAGGATGGCGGCGGCGGCGACGACCGGCCCGGCGAGCGGCCCGCGCCCGGCCTCGTCCACGCCCGCGACGCGCGCGAAATTTTTCTGCCAAAGCGCGCGCTCGAATTCAAAGCGGTCGGAAAGTTTGGCGGACATGGAATAGTTTTGCCTCGTTTAACTCTGCTTTTCCTTTGTGCGATTGATCAACTCAATCATCAATTTTGCGGCTGAATTTATTACGGATTGAGGCGGTGCGATAATTACATAATTGCCTGAACGTGTGAGCAACGTAACTTGAGCACCCGACTTTGGAAGTGCATTGCTGTTTCGAGGTTTTGCGCTGCTGCTCGCTGGAATTGTGGATTCAATAAAACCTCGGCAGAGATTTTTGATTGTAGCATCCGGCTTATCCCAAAATATTGCTCTTCCAGAATAATTAAGATAGCGAGCTGAACCATCTGCGTATGCCGACAAAGTGTCGTAGCCATCTTGCATCGGGATTTCTATGATTACACCGAGAACTTCAGTCGCAGTTTTTTGTTCCGGTTTTTTTCCAAGTTCGCGTAATCCAGTCCAAGTCCAGAGTTCAATGCGTGTTTCCAATGGCTGCATCTGAAAAACGCTTTCAAGTTTGGTAATTGCCTCGTTGGTTTTTCCTTCATCCACCAATTTTGAAGCGTCTGAAATTCGCTGAAACGGGCTGTCATTTCCATCAAGCTTTGCTTGTTTCGCTTGTTCCTTGAGTGATTGATTTGCAAATAACATTTGGCGAATTGGATCGCCGTCCGTGCCAAGTTTTTGTGCTTGAGTCATAGTGGTGAATAGAAAATTGATGGTGGCAAGTAGTAAAAATAGTTTTTTCATTTCATTGTGGCGTTGAGCCTAGCGCGTTTTGAAAAAGTTGTCGCCTTGATTTTTTGCCAGAGTCGCGCAGCGACGGCAGGAAATTAGCCAGCTACGAAGTGGCTGGTAACGCGCCCGACAAATTCACCCGTCCTGAAAGGACGCCGGATTCCGCCGTCCCGCCGGGACGGAATCATTTTGGAACGGCCAACTCGGCACGATGTGCCGGGCTAATTTCCATCGTCGCTCCGCGACGGCAGAATCCCAACGGGATTCAAATCATTCAGCCCAGGGTTGCGAGGCACGAGCTACCCTGGGTGAACGACCAACAAATCTGGCAACCCTGAAAGGGTTGAATCAAATCACAAACCGATACAACCCTTTCAGGGTTGATAAATACGTTGTGATGTTGACCCGGCGTAGCCGCTGCGCGTCAACGCCGGGCTGAATGATAAAATCCCTTTGGGATTTTCGGCGGTTCTCCACGACAATTTCAAACCGCTGCAAACTTATTTTCAACCACGAAATACACCAAATACGCGAAAACAGAATTAAACAAAATTCATTCGCGTATTTCGCGTGGTTCGCGGTTCAACATTTTCATTCTGAAAAATCTGTGTTTCATCCGTGTTCAATCCGTGGCTAAAATGGCTTTATGAAAATCGAAGCATTGCACATCGGCATGGGCGTCCGTCATCCGCAATACGGTTTGGGAACGGTCAGGACGATTTCCGAAGTCACGGCGGAAATCCAGTTCAACGACGGCAGGCGCACGGTCGAGCCGGACGCCGCCGGCCTCGAACCCGCCGAACCGCAGGCCGCCGTCAGCGGACTGGCCGTGCCGTTGAAACAGTTCGTGGCCGAGACGCTGGACGCGGCGTTGCGCAAACTGGGTCTGGACAAGCCGGATGCCGTCGTGGAAAATCTCGGCCTGCGCTGGCACGGCGGCAAGCTGGTCATGCACCCGACGGACACGGTGTTGCAAGCGAAGGAAGTGCCGCTGGAAACTTTCTTTCACAAGATCGTGATGGTGCGGAACAATCTCCGCGTGCTGGAGCAGAAGATCAACGCGCACGAAAAACTTTCCGACGGCGAGAAGGTGGAGATGCAGCAATACATCACGAAAAGTTATGGCTCTCTGACGACGTTCAATATTTTGTTCAAGGAAAAAGAGGAGCAGTTTTGAAAAATGGTTGCCGCGCCGCGACGGCAACCATCCCGTGCCCGAGACGCGCGCGATATTTTGCTGGTGCCGCAGGCGAATCGGCTGCTTGCGCCCATCCAAAACTTTTGCGAAGGTGGAGTCAGTGCGGCTGACGACCGACAACGAGATGGTTTGCGCTGTTTTGTGTGACTGCTTCTTTGTTCATGCGATGACAGCGGCGCAAACGATGGCCTGGACGGTTTCGTTTGCCATCAAGCCGCATGAATGCCTGCAAAAAAACTGCAGCCGGTGTGGCGAAATGGCAGACGCACAGGACTTAAAATCCTGGGACTGTAAAAAGTCGTGTGAGTTCGAGTCTCACCACCGGCACCAACTCATTTATGACAGATTGGGGCGGGCTTCAGTCTGCGACCTCCGGCAAAGCGGGAGGATTTCCTTTGGATTAAGAAAAACCATGTCCAAACATTTTTCAATTCGCCTGCTTGCGGCGCTGATTTCAACGGCGGTCCGCGCGCAGCAGCCTCCGGTGGCGGCGGATTTCCGGCTCAAGCCCTGGGAAAATCCGCGTCCGCGAAGCACGGTTGCGGTTGAAACCGCGCCGCCACCGTGACACATTCGCGTGCGTGAACCATCCCAACCCAGCGCCAAAGCGTCCGACGGTTTTGATTTTCATGGGCGTGGCCGGCAGCGGCAAGACGACGGTGGCGACGCTCTTCGCCAAAAAAACCGGCGCGATTTTTTATGAAGGCGACGATTTTCATCCGCCGGAAAACGTCGCCAAGATGCGCGCCGGAATTCCGCTGGCCGACGCCGACCGCAAAAAGTGGCTGAAAACATTGAGAAAAATCGTTGTCCACGCGCTGGCAAAAAAAGAATTTACCGCGCTGGCCTGCTCGGCGTTGAAGGCAAAATACCGCGACGCACTGGCGGCGGGCGATTCGCGCGTGAAGTTTGTGCATCTCACAGGCCCGCGAACCTTGATTGCAAAGCGGCTAAAAAATCGGCGCGGACATTTCATGCCGGCGTCGTTGCTGGCAAGCCAGTTTGCGATTCTCGAACCGCCGGCGGACGCGCCGGTTTTTAGTTGCGAAAAATCTCCGAAGAAAATCGTCGCGGAACTGGTTCAAATTTTTGGAATTGGCGGTTGAATTTGGAGTGCGCGGACGTGTCCGCGCTTTGGAACGACGCGATATGCCGCGTCGTGGGAAAGCGGCGACACGTCGCCGCACTCCAAATCAGGATCGGATTTGTTTCACGCTTTTCGGCGGCAGAAACGCCAGCGCGCGGCGAGCAGCAGGACGTAGCCGAGGAAAAAGATTCCCGCCGCGTGGCCTTTCATCCGGTCGTCCATCAGCAGGTCGCGCATCATGGACGAAATTTTCGGGTCGGGCGCGAGCGAGACGTTCGTGCGGTCCACATACGAAATCGTTGACATGACCAGCGCGACCGGAATGATGCGAAGCCAGCGTCTGTGTGTCATGGCTGAATCGTCTGATTTTTGCGGCTAAACTTCACTTTCACAAGCCTGCTTTTTCTGTTAATTATCCCTCGTGAATTTTTTCATTCAACGCAGCGAACTGCGCGACCTTTACGACAAAGTCGTCGCGGGCGAACGCATTTCCTATTTGCGCACTGGACATTTTCTGCTTTATTTGAACCATGACGATTCGAGCTTTGGAAAAAGAAGTTTTGGAACTGCCGCCAAAATCACGCGCACGTTTCGCGGAAAAAATCATCGAGACGATTGACGATTACACCGATCCAGAAATTGAAACCGCCTGGACGGAAGAAATTGGGCGGCGCGTGAAGGAAATTGAATCCGGCAAGGTCAAAGGCATTCCCGCCGCCGAAGTGATGGCGAAAGGCCGCCACTTATTGCATGAAACCCGTCGCTTATCATCGGCTCGCAGAAAATGAGATGGTTGAATCGGCGCGTTTTTATGAGCAGCGCCGGGAATTTCTCGGAGAAAATTTTCTCGATGCAATTGGGGAGGCGCTGGCGAAAATCCAAGCCAATCCTGAACTCGGCAAGCCCGGAAAATTCGGCACGCGAAGTTGGAAAGTGAAACGATTTCCGTTCCGCGTTGTTTATCTGGAACAACCAGACCGGATTTGGATTGTTGCCATCGCCCATTTGAGCCGGAAGCCGGATTATTGGCTGGAACGATTAGATTAAATTTGAGATGAATTTTTTCATTCAACGCAGCGAGTTGCGCGACATTTACGACAAAGTCGTCGCGGGCGAACGCATTTCCGAGAGCGACGCGTTGCGGCTGTTTGAATCGAAGGATTTGAACGCGCTTGGCGCGATTGCGGATTTTGCGCGGCAAAAAAAAACCGGCAACAACCGCGCCAGCTTCATTATCAATCGCTACATCAACTACTCGAATTACTGCATCCTGTCGTGCCAGTTTTGTTCGTTCGCGCGCAAGAAACGCGACGCCGACGGTTTTCAATTATCGGTTGAGGAAATTGTCACGAAGGCGCGCGAGGCGTTGAAGATTGGTATCACGGAATTGCACATCGTCGGCGGATTGCATCCATCGCTGCCGTTCAGTTATTACACGGATATGCTGCGCGCGTTGAAAAATCTTGATGCGCGGCTGCAATTGAAATGTTTCACCGCGATTGAAATTTTGCACCTCGCGTGGCTTGCGAAAAAATCCGTCGAGCAGACGTTGATTGAATTGAAGGACGCTGGGCTGGATTCGCTCACCGGCGGCGGCGCGGAAATTTTCCGCAAGGAAGTCCGTTCGCAAATCGCGAAGGGAAAAGAATCCGCCGAGGAATATCTCGACGTGCATCGCACCTGGCACAAGCTCGGCCAGCGCAGCACCTGCACGATGCTTTACGGCCACGTCGAGAGCCTCGCCGACCGCGTGGATCATTTGCGGCAACTGCGCGCGTTGCAGGACGAGACGCGCGGCTTCACCGCGCTGATCCCGCTCGCGTATCAGCCGGAGGACAACGACATTCCCGTCGCGCATCCGCCGACCGGATTCGATTCGCTGCGCACCATCGCCGTCAGCCGGATTTATCTCGACAACTTTCCGCACATCACCGCGTATTGGGTCGGCCTCGGCCTGAAGCTCGCGCAAGTCGCGTTGAGCTACGGCGCGGATGACATCCACGGCACGATCATCGAGGAGCATATTTTCCACATGGCCGGCGCGACCTCGCCGCAATTGCAGACCGAGGCGGAAATGATCAAAGCCATCCGCGAAGCCGGACGGACGCCGGTGCAACGGAACACTTTTTACGAGCCGATAAAAATTCTTGCGGACGTAAATCAAGCCGATGGAAACGCGAATGAACATTCCGCGCGCTCGAAAATATTGGAAGATAATCTGGCGACGGCGTAAAGTGCGCATTATGAATTACGAATACACCAAAGCGATACCAATAAGATTGCGTGATGCCGGTAAGAATGAGCAATGGTTGCAAGAGCTACTTACGAAAGACATCGCGCTACTTAATCTCGGCGATGACCTTGTCGTTATACAACGCGAACGCGAGCAATCTGCCGGCGGACGTATAGATTTTCTGCTACAAGATGCAGAAGCAAATACGCGTTATGAGGTCGAAGTAATGCTCGGCAAGACTGACGCAAGCCACATAATCCGCACAATCGAATATTGGGACAACGAGCGGCAACGCTCCAAGGATTATCAACATATGGCTGTGATCGTAGCGGAAGAAATTACTAATCGCTTCTTCAATGTGATCGGGTTGTTAAATAAGGCCGTCCCAATTATTGCTCTACAACTTCACGCCTTCCTTGTTTCAGATAAGCTTTGTCTAACTTTCGTTCGCATCCTCGATTTGACGGAGGAGGAAGACGAAGATGTCGGCGATCTGGTTGACCGGAAATATTGGGAAACGCGCGCGAATAAAAACTCTCTTGACCTGATGGATGCCATTATTTCTTTTGTGCCAAAGGAAGCGGGCGAGGTAAGAGTAAAATACAACCGAGGGCATGTGGCGCTCGGCACATCTGGGACAAACTTTTTTTGGTTTCATCCTGCTCGAAGAGGCGCACAGATCCATTTTAATGCAAAGCCAGGAGAGGAAGCGAGAAAACTTCTGATACCAAAATTAGAGGAAATGGGTGTAGAAGCTCACCCTCGCCGTTCAGATGAAATCAGGGCGTCGCTGACTGCAAAAGACTTTGAAGAATCCAAGAACGCAATTCGAGAACTCATTACAATCTGCGAACAAAATTCTCGGAAATGAATTTCGCAACTCGTCCCGCCGGGAAAACCTGAAATTAGCCAGCCCCAACGCGGCTGGAAACCGCGCCCACAAACCATCGCGTCCTGAAAAGACGCCGGAAAACTTCCGCACCATTCCGCCGTGCCTTGCGGCACGAAAATCCTTTTTTCACGCTGCCCAGCCACTTCGTAGCTGGCTAATTTCCATTCGTCGCTTTGCGACTTCGCGCCTTTGCGTTAAAATCCGCGCGTATGTCTGACGACACAAAAAAATTCCGCATCGGCTCGGTGAATTACCTGAACGCCGTGCCGCTCACGCGCGGCATTGAGAGCGAACTTATTCTCGCCACACCCGCCAAACTCGCCGAAATGCTCCGGCGCGATGAACTCGACGCCGCGCTCGTCAACGTAACCGAGGTTTTGCTCAACGACCGCTACGACATTTTGGCCGGCATCGCCAGCGTGACCAACACTTCCACCAACCACGCCGATTTGCGATATGTCCAATCCATCCTGGCGGCAAAAATTGATTGAAACTTTTTGACTCGTCCGGCGTCTTTAGTTCAAATTGTCCGTGAAACCTAAACACTTTTTATCAATGAAAACCATGACAAAATTCACCATCATCGCACTGGCCGCCGTTTTTGGAATGGCCTTGGCCGCAGCCGCCGATGACGCCGCCACAACCGCGTTGCCCCCCGCCTCGACCAAAACCGGCGTCACTTACGCCACCGACATCAAGCCGATCTTCGACGCGTCCTGCGTGAAATGCCACAGCGGCGACAGGCCCAAGGCGCGCCTCCACCTGGACACGCTGGACGGCGTGCTCAAAGGCACCAAGGAAGGCCCCATCGTCAAGCCCGGCGACAGCGGCACCAACAGTTTCATCATCCAAGCCGTCACGCACACGGCCAAAGACCACGACTCCTGGATGCCCCCGCTGAACAACAAGCCCGGCATCAAGCCGCTCACGCCTGACCAGATCGGTTTGATCCGCGCGTGGATTGACCAGGGCGCAAAATAATTTTCCCCGCGAAATAAAAAAGGCGCAGTCCGAAACGGATTGCGCCTTTTAATTTTGCAGCGGCGCGAGCGGCGTGCGTTTTTGCGCCTTGAGTTGCTGCAGTTCCCGCAACAACCCGTCGTTCGTTTGCGGCTGGCTGATTTTCGCCGTCAAGGCCGCGATCTGCCGCTCCAGAAATTGATTTCTCAATTTCAAAATCACGTCGGCAAGCTGGAGTTCGGGGTTGGGAATTTTTCGTTCCTCGGCCACGGCCTCGGTGACGAGGCTGCGCGCGTCCGGCGAGTCGCACCCGTCCAAAAACGCGGCGAGGCTTTGCCAGCTCTCATTCGACAGCGCGGCAAACCGTTGGGAAATAATCTGCCGCACCGGCGGATTTTGAATCCAGTTCAAATCCAGATGCACTGCGGCGGGCGCGACGAGTTCCTCGTGCAGCAGCAACAGCTTCAGCAGATGAAATTCGTGGTTTGACGGGCGCGCAATTTCAGTTGATTCAGCGGCTTCAAATGAACCTTCTTCATCGTCCGCAGCCGGCGCGGCGTGCGGCGTCGGATTTTTTTTGAACTCGGCGCGGACCGACTCCGGCGAAACGCCCAGCCGCAGCGCGGTTTTTTGCGCGTAGGTGTCAATCAGGACGCCGTTGCCGGTCTTGTGGACGGACTCGGCCATGCTTTTCAAAACCACGAGCCGGCCTTTGTCGCTGTTGATGTCATTCGTTGCGCACAGGCGGTTCAAATAGTAATCAAAAAATCCTTCCGCGCCCTCGACAAGTTTTTTGAACGCTTCGCCGCCGTTGGCCTTGATGAAACTGTCCGGGTCGTGCGGCGCAGGCACGACGGCCACGCGCACGGCGAGGCCGGACGCGAGCAGATGATCCAGCGAACGCACGATGGCGTTCTGCCCGGCGTTGTCGGAATCAAAACACAGCACGACTTCGTTCGCGTAACGCTTGATGATGCGCGCGTGTTGCTCGGTGAAGGCCGTGCCCTGCGGCGCGACGATGTTCTGCACGCCGTTCGTGAAGCACGCGATCAAATCCAACTGGCCTTCGCAGATGATGGCGAAACCGGCGTCGAGAATCGCGCGCTTGGACTTGTCGAGGCCGTAGAAAATTTTGCTCTTGGTGAAAATCGGCGTCTCCGGCGAGTTGACATATTTCGCTGTTTTTTCGTCGCCGGACAGAACGCGTCCGCTGAAGCCGACCACCCTGCCCTGCTCGTCGCAGATCGGAAACATCAGCCGCCCGCGAAAACGGTCGTAGTAATTTCGGATTTCAAATTTTTGGTCTTGGGGAGCACGCGCGCCCTCGCGCGTTGCGAAGGACGACTCGTCGTTCGCAGTTGCGGTTGACGGGGCGTCAACCGCTGCGCCCGAGGCGGGCGCGCTCCCCTTGCGGATGATAAGTCCAGCCTTCTCGACGAGTTCGAGTTCGTAATTTTTGCTCTTCGCCCAGTTCACCGTGTCGTCCCACAATTCCGGCGCGGCACCGATGCGGAATAATTTTATCGCGTCGGCGGAGACACCGCGTTTTGCCAAATAGTCGCGCGCAAGCTGCCCGACGGTTTCATTGGCGAGACAGTTTTGCCAGCGCTGCGCAATCTTGTCGTGGATTTCGAGCAGTTGATCCTTGAGATGACGCGATTCCTGCGCGGCGGGGGAATTTTCAAATTCGAGCGGAATCTTCGCGCGCTCGGCGAGCCGGCGCACGGCGTCCATGAAGCCGATGTTCTCGTAATCCTTGACGAAAGTAAAAACATCGCCGCCCTTGTGGCAGCCGAAGCAGTGAAAAATCTGCTTGTGCGGATTGACGTTGAAGCTCGGCGTTTTTTCCTTGTGGAACGGGCAGAGCGCGGTGAAGTTCGCGCCGTTTTTTTTCAGCGGCACATAGGAGCCGATGACGTCCACGATGTCGCTGGCGGCGCGGATGCGTTCGCGCGTGGCGGGAGAAAGGAAACCGGCCATGATGACCGCCCGTCAGGAATGGGCGACGGGTTTTTTCCCGGGCGCCGCGCCGTTGATGAGCACCGCGCTGAAATAATTTTTGATGGCCGGCCCCAGCAGCGAGTTTTGGAAAACGCTGGCCTGCACCTCGGCCACGCTGGGAATGAAATCGCCGTTGTAGCCCTTCAATCCGCCGCCGAACCAGCGGTTGTTGTAGGCCTTGGCCGCCTCCACGTCCGCCGCCGAATAAAACGGCGCGTTCAGCAGCGCCAGCGCAAACAAAATTATGCAGGCGTAACGGATCATGCCCGAAATCGTGCCCAGATAATACTCGCCGCTCCCGAACGCGTTGCTGCCCGACAGCTTTTCCCTGAAAACTGTTTTCAGGATGGAATTCAGGATCAACGCCAGCAGGCCGATGAACAGGTAGCTGATGACACACGCCGCCGTGTGCTCATTGAACGTCGCGCCGAAAATCTTTCCGACGTAACCGGTCTGAACCAGCAGACCGCCGAGGGGTTGATTGCCGAAGCCGCCGCCGATGACCGCCAGCAGCCACATCGAAGTCGGCAGGGCTTCGCGGCTCATGCCGCGCTTGCGTCCGCGCCAGAAGCCGAACGCCAGCACCAGCACCAGCGCCACGTCAAACCAGCCGAACGAAAAAAGGCTGTGCCACCACGGAGTTGTATTATAGGCCGCTGCTGCAATCATGGTTCAAAAATAAATTGTTGCCGCCCAATTGCCAGCGAAATCCGTGCCAAAATAACGTGGCTGGCCCCGCCCGGACAGTGTCCGAATTTGGCGGCGGCAATCCACCAAGTTCAAATTTAGACAGTGCCATTGCCGATTAAATGGACGGCTGCTGGCGGATGGCGTAAGCTGGGACGACGGCACATGAATTGCAAACGCTATTTCACCATTTACGCCGTGCTGTGGAAAAATTCCGTGGCGCGCGAAATGTCATTCAAGGGCAACTTCATTTTGTGGATCATCGTCGAGCTGCTCTGGTTCGGCCTGCAACTGGCGTTTGTGTCCGTCATTTACACGCAGACCAGTTCCATCGGCTCGTGGACGAAATGGCAGATGATGATGCTGGTGGGCGCGAGCAATTTCATCCAGCAGATTTACCAGGCGTTTTTCCTGACGAACTGCACCGGCCTTTCGGAACTCATCCGCACGGGCAAGATGGATTTTCTGCTCGCGCTGCCGGTCAACACGCGCTTCCTCGTTTCGCTGCGCGTGGTGGACCTGGGGGCGTTCGTGAACGCGCTGTTCGGCCTGTGCGTTTTGATTTATGCGGCGCACATGGCCGGAGTGCATCCAACGCTCGTTCAATTGTGCGGCTTCGGCGCGCTGTGTGTCGTCGGCGTGATGATTCACTATTCGCTGATGTTCATGCTGGCCTCGATCAGTTTCTGGACGGTGCGCGCGCAGGGCATCGTGTGGGGCTATTACAACCTGTTCAACATCGCGCGGATGCCGGACGAGGCGTTTCGCGGCGTGTTCAAGGCGGTGTTCACGTTCGCGCTGCCGGTGCTGCTGGTGAGCAACGTGCCAACGCGCGTGCTGGCGGACAAAATCAGCTCGCCGTGGTCGTGGCTGCTGCTGCTCGGCGTGGGATTGATGTGGGCGCTGATTTCGGAATGGTTCTGGCGGAAATCGCTGCGCCGTTATACCAGCGCGAGCACTTGAGTCGCGAATTTATTTCGCCTTTTCGACGACGAGCATCCTGACGGGTCTTCGCGCCGGAACCAATTCCAGACCCAACTGCTCCGCCAAGACGGAGTTCCACATCTCTTTGTCGGGGTCGCCAAAACTACCCCCCTTGAGAATGTTGAAGACGAAGGCGGTGGCGAAGTCATAGCGGTTGGTCAAACCCGTTTCGTCAATGATTGGCAGATTGAAGACGTATTCCAGCGATTTGATAAGAACGTCCGGCGTCGTATTGAAACGATACTCCGTCTTGTTTGTGCGGACAGTCACCACCTTTTTCGCCTCCCCGAGTTCATAACGCATCGGCCCTCCAAGTTTGGTGATATTGAGGTTCATTTCCTGCATCAGGCTGCCGGCCGGTTTGAATCCGTTAACGTCCGGGTTGGCGAGTTTGAGCAGCAGAACATCGGTCTCCACCATCCGCCAGGTTCCAACGAGTCCGAATTTCTTTTTAATTTCGGACTGCAAGGCCTCGGGAGCGCCGTGCGGCAAGTTGGCGATGAAGTCGTATACTCCTTGGGGCAGCGGCGTGCCAAAGAGGGTGTGACGGTCATCCGGCGCACCATACGCCACGTCAATCATGTCATGGGCAGTCATGCCGAGTCCGAGAAATTCAACTGGATTGGTATTGGTGATGATTTTTCCATCAACCCATGAAATCGAAACGCCGCCTTCATAAGAGGGCCACATCATGATTCCTTGAGGGTGAATGGTCGGCACAATCCGCACCTGTGGCGCGGTTTGCTCCAAGACGGAGTGGACAATGGCCAATGTGTCCATGTTATTCGTGGAATTGAAATGGGGCAGTTGCCACGGATAAATCCGATGTTCGTTATATTCTCTCACTGTTACCGTCGTCGTTCCTGCCGCCAGCAACACAACTGCTGTTGCGACAACCGCTGTTTTAGCTTTTGTCCACGCCATAATTTTCAATGCTCCTTTGATGAGGGTTAAGGTTGAAGTTGAAGCTGCTGCGCCTTTGGCCAGTGCCACGGCGGTCACAGATTTTGCCAGCGCCACCGGCGCGGCTTGAACGGAGTTGGCAGAAATGGTTCCGGCAAGAATTGCCGTCGTTGAACTCACGCCGCGCTTGGTGAAAATCTTCCGCAATTTTTCCAGCGCGCGATTGACCCGCATCCGCGCCGTGTCTTCGCTCGCGCCGATGGTTGCGCCGACTTCGCCGAGACTTTTGTTTTCAAAATACCGGAGCACGAGGGCATCGTGATCTTTTTGTCCAAGCTGGTTCAATGCGTCGTCCAGCAACGGCGCGATCTGCCGCCAAGTTGCGTCGTCGGCAGGTTCGTTTAATGTGGATTGCATATAAGCCTCGTGTTCGCGGTGCTGGCGGCGGCGTTGCAGGGTCAGGGCGTTGGCGGAGACGTATCGCGCCGTGCGGCAAAGCCAGCCCGGCAGAACGGTCTTTGGCCCGAGCGATTTCGCCTTGCGCGCCAGGATGATGAAAACTGCCTGCGTGATTTCCTCTGCCAGATGCGGGTCGCGAACCTGGCGCAGGGCGACGGAATAAACCAGGTTGACGTGGCGGGACACGAGCGCGGCAAAGGCTTCCTCAGAATTGCGCCCGGCAAATTCCCGCAGCAGCGTCGTGTCGTCGGTCATCATTTACTGATACATTTACACCGGCGCGAAAAGCGAACAGATTATTTGCCGCCATCAAACCTTCAGTGCTGACGTAGCGACTTGCTTTGAAGTTCAGCGCCCCACGTTCAGGCAATCGGGGACGGAATCGCCGGCCACCAGCATTTGGGTGAACGTCATGAATCTGACGCTGGATGCAGCAATGAAGTATTTTTGGTCAACTGCGAGAGGCGGCGCAAAAATTTTAGCCGGCATGGTTTCTTTTCCAAACTTCACAGGCGAAGCAGCTTTGGCGAAGCAGCTTTGGCGAAGGCGTCCGGCGGCATACGGGCGGGCAGCGCACCATGAAAACTATGCCGGAATCAGGGCGCTTTGCCGGTTTCCTGCGGCTTATTTTTTGGTGAGCGCAGCGGCAACCGCGGCTTCCAACGCGTCGCCGCGCAAATCCTTGCCGATGATATTCCCATCCGGGCCGATGAGGACGGCGAACGGGATGGATTCGACGCCGTATTTCACCGCCAACTTATTTTTCCAATATTGACCGTCGTAAAATTGCGGCCACGTCATGCCGTCCGTTTCCTTGAGGAACGCATCCAGCTTGTCGCGTTCCGAGTCAAGGCTGACGCCGATGATTTCAAAACCGTCGGCGTGATGTTTTTTGTAAGTCGCGATGACGTTCGGCAGTTCCGCGCGGCACGGCCCGCACCACGTCGCCCAAAAATCCACCATCACCACCTTGCCTTTAAGCGCGCCGACGGAAATCGGCCTGCCGTTCAGGTCCGTTTCAGAAAAATCGGGGAATGGCTTGCCGTCGCCAAGCATTTCATCCTGCTTCTTTTTTGCCTCGGCCTGCATTTTTTCCGCCGCCGCCTGCGAATCGAGCGAGGCCAGCAGTTCGTCAACGTGCTTGCCGTAAATGGTGTCGGGATAGTCGGTCTTCAATTGCGCAAGCAGCACTTTTGTCTTGTCCATGTCGCTGAAAATTTCCTGGTAAAGTTTTGCCTTCATGTAAAGCAGTTGCGCCGCCTCGTCCGGCTGGGCGGCGGCCTTGTCCTTGGCGATGAGGCCGTCAAAAGTTTTCAGTTCGTCGGTGAAGTCGGCCTCGGTGTTTTTGCCGGCCATGATTTTGGCCTGGACTTTTTGGACGAGCGCCTGGAGTTCGGGCGGCGCCGCATTGGTGGACTGGGCGCGCGCGTCCACTCGCCCGAGCAGGACGGCGGCGGTGATGATGGCGGAAAGAAATTTCGTCTTCATGTTGATTTCAGGTTGGAACGGCGTTAAACGGCGGTTTCGTTTCGGGACACAATTATTGCCGCCATAATCGGCGGAAAAATGGTTCTGTCAAGACTCTTCAGCATTGTGCAGCCGATGCGTGACGGCGGTCCGCTTGCGGTTTGGCGTTGCTTGCGCCAACCTTTGCGCGTGAACAGCGACCATTTTTCCGATGCCGCGCTGGTCGTCCTCGGCCACGGCACGGTTTTGAATGACAATTCCGCCGCGCCGGTTTTCCAGCACGCGACGGAACTGCGCCGCCGGAAAATTTTTTGCGAAGTCCGCGAGGCGTTTTGGAAACAGGAGCCGCAAATTAAAAAAGTTCTCGCGGAAATTTCTGCGCCAAGAATTTTCATCGCCCCGCTGTTCATCAGCGAAGGCTATTTTGCCGCTGACAAAATTCCGAAAGAACTTGGATTTTTTTTTCCTGAAAACTTGAAGCTGAAAACTGAAAGCTCGGAAATTTTTTACTGCAAGCCGATTGGCTCGCACGACAACATGACCAAGATTATTTTGTCGCGCGCCGACGAAGTTGTGAAAAAATTTCCATTCCCGCGTGCGCCGAAAAATTCTGAAACCACGCTGTTCATCGCCGGCCACGGCACGGAGAAAAATGAAAATTCCCGCAAGGCCATCGAACGGCAGGTGGAATTGATCCGCGCGCTGAACATTTACGCGGATGTCCGCGCGATTTTTCTCGAAGAATCGCCGCGCATTTCGGATTGCTATTCGCTGGCGAAAACGAAAAACATTGTCGTCGTTCCATTTTTCATCAGCGACGGTTTGCACACGCAGGAAGACATTCCGGTTTTGCTGGGCGAAGCAAAACGGATTGTCGAACAGCGGCTCGCCGTCGGCCAGCCGGCGTGGCGCAACCCGACGGAGAAAAACGGCAGGCTGGTCTGGTATTCGCCCGCCGTCGGCACCGAACCGCTCATCGCCGACGTGATTTTGGAGCGCGTGCGCGAGGCCGCGATGTAACGTAGCGCAGGCGTCTCGCCTGCGAGCATGAAAAAATATATGTTCGTTCGGCATGGGCAGGCGAGACGCCTGCGCTACGTTATTTTAATTTATGAAAAAATTGCGAGTTGGTTTTTTAAGCACCGCCGGCATCGGCAGGAAAAACTGGAAGGCCATTTTGAATTCCGGCAACTGCGTCATCTCCGCCGTCGCCAGCCGCGACGCGGAGAAAAGCCGCGTGTTCACCCGCGAATGTCAGGCGGAACATCCCTTCGACCGCATTCCTGAGCGCTCGGCAGCTACGAGGAATTGCTTGCGTCAAAAAATGTGGACGCGATTTACATTCCGTTGCCGACGGGTTTGCGGAAAGAATTTGTTCTGCGCGCCGCCGCCGCCGGCAAGCACATCCTCTGCGAAAAGCCATGTGCGACAAATGCCGCCGGACTCGAAGAAATGCTCGCGGCGTGCCGGGCAAATTCCGTGCAGTTCATGGACGGCGTGATGTTCATGCACAGTCCGCGCCTCGCGCGCGTCCGCGAAATTTTGGACGACGGCAAAAGCGTCGGCGAGATCCGGCGAATTTCCTCGGCGTTCAGTTTTTATGCCGGCGGGAATTTTTTCCGCGACAACATCCGCGCGAACGGCGCGCTCGAACCGATCTGGGCTGGTATTCCATCCGTTTCGCGCTTTGGACGATGAACTGGCGGCTGCCGCGCGAAGTCACGGGCCGGATTCTTTCGCAGTCCGAAAATCTGCCCGATCGCCCGTCCGCGCCCACGGAATTTTCCGGCGAACTGCTTTACGACCATGGCGTGTCGGCGGAATTTTATTCCTCATTTCTCGCCGCCAAGCAGCAGTGGGTTCACGTCAGCGGCCAAAACGGCTGGGTGCGGCTGCCGGATTTCATACATCCATTCAACAGTTACGAGCCGTCGTTTGAAGTGAACGAAAAATTTATCACCGTTTCGAGCGATGTGAAATGTCCGCCGGACACCGACCCGATGATTCAAGGTCACGCGACCGCGCAAGACGCACGGATGTGGCGAAATTTTGCAAACCAGATTTTTTCCGGCAAACTGAATGACGACTGGCCGATGTGGGCATTGAAAACGCAAAAAGTTCTGGACGCCTGCCACGAGGCGGCGCGGAGTGGCGCAATCGTTGAATTGTGAATCGTTAAATCGTTGCATCGTGTCCGTTGAGGGCTGGTTCAACGATTCACGATTTAACGATTCACGAATCAATTTTCTTTCGTTATCTTTTGCGCGTGCAATTTCGGAAAATCACCATCATCGGCGTCGGTCTGCTCGGCGGTTCAATCGGGCTGGCCGTGCGGCAGCGCCGGCTCGCCGGAGAAATCGCCGGCTTCGTCCGGCGCGCGGCGAGCTTGAAGGATTGCGAACGCGCCGGCGCGGTGGATTTTGCCATGACCGATCTGCTCGCCGCCGTTTCCAATTCGGATCTGATAATCCTTTGCACGCCGCTGGCGCAAATGCGTTCTTTAACGGAACAATTTCTGCCCGCGCTCAAACGCGGCGCGATTGTCACCGACGTTGGCAGCGTGAAGGCCGGCGTCGTGCGCGAACTGGAATTGCTCGTCCAAAAATCCGGCGCACATTTCGTCGGCAGCCATCCGATGGCCGGCGCTGAAAAAACCGGCGTCGCCGCTGCTCGCGCGGATTTATTCACGAATGCCGTCTGCGTTTTGACGCCGACAAACAAAACGAATCTTGCAGTGCTGAAAAAACTGGAACGATTTTGGAAATCGCTCGGCGCGCGCGTTTTGAAAATGGACGCCGCGCAACACGATTTGCTCGTCAGCCGCACGAGCCATTTGCCGCACATCGTCGCGGCGACGCTGGCGAATCTGGTTTTGAATCCGATGAATTCAAAAACGCAATCTGCGCTTTGCGCGAATGGCTTTCGCGATACGACGCGAATCGCTTCCGGTTCGCCCGAAATGTGGCGCGACATCGCGCTGGCCAATCACAAAAATCTTTCAAGATCGCTGGATGCTTTTATTTCTGATTTACAGAAGTTCCAGCGCGCCCTGAAAAAGTCCGATGCAAAGGCAGTCGCAAGATTTTTTGAAACAGCGAAATCTCAACGCGACAACTGGTGCGAGAATTTGGCTTCAACTTCTTCGGAATAATGGCGCTTCCAGACCTCATTGAAATTGTGCCGCTCGACAAGCCCGTGCGCGCGGAGATCACCGTGCCCGGCTCGAAGAGCATCACGAACCGCGCGCTGATTCTCGCCGCGCTGGCGGACGGCGAAGTCACGCTCACCGGCGCGCTGTGGAGCGAGGACACGCAGATCATGGTCGGGTGTTTGCAGAAATTGGGATTTGAGATTCGCGTCGAAAATGACCCGGAGGAATTTTGCAATCGCACGATCACGGTCAAGGGACTCGGCGGAAAAATTCCGCAAAGTAGGACAGGCATCTTGCCTGTCAGTGACAGGCTGGAAGCCTGTCCTACGGAACTGTTCGTCGGCAATGCGGGGACGGCGGCGCGTTTTTTGTCGGCGTTCGTTTGTCTGGGCGATGGCGTTTATCGTTTGAGCGGCGTGCCGCGGATGCACGAACGTCCGCAGGCGGCGTTGTTCAAAGCCTTGCGCGAACTTGGTTATCGCGTCGAATCGGAAAATGGAAATGACAAGCTGCCGGTTAAAATTTTTGGCTCATCAAGTAGGAGACGAGGTGACGAGTCTCAAATTGAAAAAACGGGAATTAGTCAGAGACTCCTCACGTCGTCTCCTACGAAAAAATGTCGGGTGAGCATTGAAGAAAGTTCGCAGTTCGCGTCGGCGCTGTTGCTTTGCGCGAAAGTTGGAAATTGGAAAATTGAAGTCGTTGGCGAGAACGCGGAAGAATCGCCTTATGTGGCGATGACTTTGAAATTGATGGAAGCGTTTCCGAAAAAGGGCGGAACTTTTCAAATCGAGCCGGATGCGAGCAGTGGGAGTTATTTTTGGGCGGCAGGTCTAATTACTGGTTCAATTCAAACAGATTTGCCGTATTTGCCAGAATCGAAATCAAACATTCCAAGTAATTGGATTAACATTGCAAAAAAAGTTTTAGTAAAAAATTGGCCGAACACTGGCTGGCAAATTGATGAAAGATTTGAAGGGTTTGTAATTAGAGCATCGTTAAAAGATGAAGTTTCAAGAAGTCGCGATCTGGGCGATAGCATTATGGCAGCAATTGCTGTTGCGCCAGTAACCCATTGGGCTGGCAAAAGAGGATTCATCAAATTCACCGACCTCGGCCGCTTGCGCCTTCAAGAAACCGAGCGCGTCGTCGCGTTGCGGACGGAGTTGACCAAGTGCGGCGCGAAAGTGGTCGAGGAAGGCGACACGCTGACGGTCTGGCCGTCGCCGTTGCACGGCGCGGAGATCGAAACCTACAACGATCATCGCATGGCGATGTGTTTTGCGATTCTGGGATTGAAAGTTCCCGGCATAAAAATTAAAAATCCCGCCTGCGTGAAGAAGACGTTCCCGAATTTTTTCCAGAAACTGGCCGCCGCGCCGCCGCACGGCTTGGGCGCGGAGATTTGGGAGATCAAAAACGGCCAACGCACGCGGAAACTGGGCGGCGAGGATTTGTTTGCGGAGTGAGATTCGTTGAATTGTTGAATCGTTGAATCGTTAAACAGGTTGCCGTAGTTCACGATTCAACAATTCAACGATTTAACCATTTAACAAATTTGAAACAACCGATTGTCATTGCGATTGACGGCACGAGCGCGAGCGGCAAGAGCACGAACGCGAAGCTCGTGGCGAAGGCGCTCGGCTACGTTTACGTGGACACGGGCGCGATGTATCGCACGCTGGCGTGGCATTGCCTCCAGAAACGGGTGGACGTGGATGACGCGAAGGCCGTCGCCGCCGCCTGCCGCCGCTGGAAAACGTCGCTGGAATGCGTGGAGAAAAATCATCTGCGCGCGGTGCATCTGCTGGTGGACGGTTATTTTCCTGAAAAGGAAATTCGCACGCCGGAAACCGCCGCCGCCGTGTCGCACGTCGCCGCGATTCCGAAGGTGCGCGACTGGATGAAGAAAAAACAGCGCGAGTGCATCCAGTTCGGCAACCTCGTGATGGAGGGCCGCGACATCGGCACGAATGTTTTCCCCGAAACGGACTACAAATTTTACCTCGACGCAAAACTGGAGGAGCGTTCTGCGCGCCGCGCCGCCGACGGCGTGAATGAAAATCTCGCCGCGCGCGACCAGCGCGACAGCCAGCGCGCCGCCGCGCCGCTGATGATCGCGCTCGGCGCGAAGGTCATCAACAATTCCGCCATGACCTCGGAGCAAACGAGCGGTTTGATTCTGGCCGAGCTTCGCAATCACCTTGGTCTTGCATGAACCCGGTTTATTTCATCGGCTGGTGCTTTTTCCGGTTGATGTATTCGACGTATTTTCACTGGCGCGTTTTCAACCCCGAGCGCGTGCCGCTGAAGGGCGGCGTGATTCTCGCGTCGAACCATGCAAGTTTTCTTGATCCGCCGCTCGTCGGTTCTGCTTTGCATCGTCCGATCAATTATCTGGCACGCGCGAGTTTGTTCCGCTATCCCGGCATCGGCTGGCTGCTGCGGAAATGGAATTCCGTTCCCGTCGAACGCGACGGCGGCGGCGCGGCGGGTTTGCGGGCGATCCTTGACCGGCTGCTCGTCGGCGGCGCGATCATTTTATTTCCCGAAGGCACGCGGACGAAGGACGGCAAATTGCAGCCGGCGCGTTCGGGCATCGGGCTGACCGCGATCAAGTCAGACGCGGTGGTGATTCCGGTGCGGACGTTCGGGACGTTTGAGTGCTACAACCGGAAATGGAAATTTCACATGCCGGTCCGCCTCGCGGTGAAATACGGCAGGCCGATGCGCTTTGAAAAATTGCGCGCGGAGGCGAAGAATTGTTCCAAGCCGCGCTTGAAAGAAATTTACCAAGAAGTCGCGGACGAAATCATGATGGCGATTGCCAAGCTGCAACCGCGCGAAGATTAAAATTGTAGGAGACGAGGTGACGAGTCTCTGATTTATTTCCACAAGATTTTTTAGAATGAGACTTCTTACGTCGTCTCCTACAAAAATTAAATTCCCAGGTTCGACAGCGTGTTGCTGATGCTGTTGACGATCTGGGCGAGCTTGGGATGCGACTGCTCGAAGCCTTCGACCGACGAGCGCAGGCCGGCGACGGAATGTTGCAGCGACTCGGGATTCGGCTGCTTGCGCGTGGCCTCGTGTGCGGAGACCTGCGCGAAACCGGCGATGCTGTCGGCCTGTTCGCTGTTTGTCTGCGCGAGCGTGCCGACCTCGGTTTTCAATCTGCCGAGCAGTTCGAGCAGTTCGCGTTTGCGTTCGTCGCCGACGGCTTCCGTGCTGCGGACCTTCGCCTCAATCTCGCTGATGGTTTTTTCAATCATGGTCTGAAGGAAACTTACCTTGCCGTTTGAATCCGGCAAACAAATTCACCACCGTCCGACCTTGGGCAGAACCGGATGGACGACGTTCCAGATTTCGGCGCAGACGATGTCAAACGCCTGGTTGCCGTTGATGAACTTGACGCGCTGCGGCTCGTTCGCGGCGATGACGCCGAAGCCGTGCGCGACGCGCTCGAAAAATTTCCGGTCGGCCTCCTCGATGCGGTCGCGGACGAACGGCAGAGTCGCCTGGCGCGAACGCATTCGTTCCGTGCTGATTTCCGGCGGAACGTGCAGGAACAACGTGAGATTCGGTTTCGTTTCGCCGACGGCAAATTCAATGACGGCTTTCACTTTTTCCAAATCCAGTTGCCGTCCGTGACCTTGATACGCCGTCGTGGAATCGTAAAAACGGTCGCACAGGACAATTTCTCCGGCGGCGAGCGTTGGGCGGATGACTTCGCGGACGAGCTGCGCGCGGCTGGCGTTCATCAGGAGCAGTTCCGTCTCGGCGGTCATCGCGGTGTTTTGCAGGCTGTGCTTGAGCGTGTGGCGGATTTCCTCGCCGATGGGCGTGCCGCCCGGCTCGCGCAACGTGCGCACGCGATGGCCGATGGCCTGCAGGCGCTCGGCGAGCAGTTTGACCTGCGTGGACTTGCCGCAGCCTTCCGTGCCTTCGAACGTGATGAACAGACCTTTCGCCATTTTTGATTTACGATTTACGATTTTTGCATGGGCTAAATCTTTTTCAATTTGAAACCTTTAGGCGAATCTTCGATAACCCAACCTTTGGATTTTAATTCGTCTCGGATTGCGTCGCTGCGCTTGAAATCTTTCGCTTTCTTGGCGGCAACGCGCGCTTCGGCCAGCGCAGAAATTTCCGCCGGAATTTCCGTTTCTGATTTTGTGCCGATGCCGAAAACGGAATCAACTTTGTTCCATTCAATCAACGCCGTTTCGGCGGCGGTCGGACTCAAGGAATGTTCGGCGAGCCGGCGATTTATTTCCCGAATCCATTCAAACACCGCGCCCCACGCGCCGGAAATGTTCAAGTCTTCGTCCAGCGCGGCGGTGAACGACGGCAGCAAACTGACTGGGGAATTTTGCCCGGGATTTTTTTCCAGCGACAGAATGTCCGCCGCGCGTTCGCGCAGCTTGCCCACACATTCATCAATGCGCGCCAATGCTGATTTCGCGCCAGCCAAACCGTCGAGCGTAAAATTAAACGTCTCGCGGTAATGCGCGGTCAGTAACAGGTAACGCACTTCGCGGCCAGTGAAGCCTTTGGCCGTCAAATCGCGCAGCGTAAAATAATTCCCCAGCGACTTGCTCATCTTCCTGCCTTCGACGAGCAGAAACGCGCCGTGCAGCCAGAATTTCACGAACGGTTTGCCGGTCGCGCCTTCGCTCTGCGCAATTTCGTCCTCGTGATGCGGGAATTTCAAATCCTCGCCGCCGAGGTGCAGGTCGAAACTTTCGCCGAGCACTTCCATGCTCATCGCGCTGCACTCGATGTGCCAGCCGGGCCGGCCTTCGCCGAACGGACTTGGCCAGAAAATATCGCCGTCGTCCGGCACGCGCGCCTTCCACAGCGCGAAGTCGGCGACGGATTCTTTCTCGTATTCATCGGCGGAAACGCGTTCGCCGGCGCGCATTTCGTCAAAATTTAATTTCAGCAACTGGCCGTAATTGCAGCCGCAGCCGCGATATTTTTCGATGGAAAAATAAACGGAACCGTCGCTGGCTTTGTAAGCGATGCCACGCGAAATCAGCTTTTCGATGAGCGAAATAATTTCGGCGATGTATTCGGTGGCGCGCGGTGTGACGTGCGGCTCTTTGCAATTTAACGCTTTCAAATCGTCCAGAAACGCGGTCTCAAACTGGGCGGTGAACTCGCGCAGGGTGGTTTTATTTTCCCGGACGCCCTTGATGATTTTGTCCTCGATGTCCGTGATGTTCATGACGTGCTGCACGTCGTAGCCGGAAAATTCGAGCGTGCGGCGGACAAGGTCGGCGAAGACGAAGGTGCGCCAGTTGCCGATGTGCGCGAAGTCATAGACCGTCGGGCCGCAGCAATACATCCCGACTTTTTTCTTTTCCGGGTCAAGCGGGACAAACTCCTGCACGGAGCGCGTGAGCGTGTTGAACAGTTTCAAGGCCATTTGCGTCCGCGAAAATTAAACGGCGGAGCGGGAAAGGAAAGTGAATTCAGCGTGACGTTCTTGCCCGTCAACGCTTCTGCCTGTCATCAAGCAATCGGGCAAAAACCGTCAGCTTTTTTGTTGGCGTCGGCGCAGAACCTTCATCAGCCCCGGCTGGACATGAAATGACTTTCCATTTTCGAGTTGAATTCCAGAAAAAAAATGCCATCATTTTTCCATGCGCCTTTTGTCAAATTTCAAAACTCTGAATCTGTTTCCGCCGCTCATCGTCAAACCAAAAATGAAAACCGCCGCCGTCAAATCCGTCGCCACCATCGCCACCGGAATTTTAATTTCCATGACCGCCACCACGGGCCGCAGCGCGCCGATTTTTTCCCAGCACGACCAGCAGGTGGACGCGCTGCTCGCGCAGATGACGCCCGACGAAAAAATCGGCCAGATGGTGCAAGTGGATTCCAGCGCGCTAAAAAACAAGGCCGACGTGCGGAAATATTTTCTCGGCTCCGTCTTGAGCGGCGGCGGCTCCGATCCGGCGGACGGAAATTCCGTCCAGTCGTGGCTGAATTTCGTCACGGAATTTCAAAGCCAGGCGCTGCAAACGCGGCTGAAAATCCCGTTGATTTATGGCATTGATGCGGTTCACGGCCACAACAATGTTGATGGCGCGGTGATTTTTCCGCACCACATCGGCATGGGCGCGACGCATGACGCGAAACTCGTCGAACGCGCCGAACGCGTCACCGCCGAGGAAGTCGCCGGCACCGGCATCCGCTGGGCGTTCGCGCCGTGCATCACCGTGCCGCAGGACGAACGCTGGGGACGCACTTACGAAGGCTACGGCGACAATCCCGCGCTCGTTTCCGAACTCGGCGCGGCGTCCGTCCGCGGTTTTCAGGGCGAAAAACTTTCCGCCGACCCGACTTCCGTCCTCGCCTGCGCGAAACATTTCATCGGCGACGGCGGCACGACCAACGGCATTGACCAGGGCAACACGGTTTGCGACGAGGCCACCTTGCGGAAATTATTTTTGCCGCCCTACGCCGCCGCGATCAAGGCCGGCGTCGGTTCCATCATGGTTTCCTACAGCAGTTGGAACGGCGCGAAAATGCACGGAAATAAATATCTGCTCACCGACGTTTTGAAGGGCGAACTTGGCTTCAAGGGTTTTCTCGTTTCCGACTGGGCCGCGATTGACCAGCTTTCGCCCGATTACAAAAGCGACATCGAGCAGTCCATCAACGCCGGGCTGGACATGATCATGATTCCGAACGGCCCGGACAAACCGAACAATTACATTGAATTCATTGACGATTTGAAGGCGCTCGTGGCCGAGGGAAAAGTTCCCCAGTCGCGCATTGACGACGCCGTGCGCCGGATTTTGCGGATCAAATTCCAACTCGGACTTTTTGAAAGCACCGCGACCGACCCGAAACTGACCACCGCCATCGGCTCGCCGGAACACCGCGCCGTCGCGCGCGAGGCCGTGCGCGAATCGCTCGTGCTGCTGAAAAATGAAAATAAAATTCTGCCGCTCTCGAAGAACATCAAGCGCCTCGCCGTCGTTGGCGCGGCGGCGGACGATCTGGGAATGCAATGCGGCGGCTGGACGGTTGACTGGCAGGGGCGCAAAGGCGAAGTCACCCACGGCGGCACGACGCTGCTCGCGGCGATCCGCCAGACGGTTTCGCCGGAAACGCAAATCACGTTTTCGCCCGACGCCAGCGATTTGAAAAATGCCGACGCCGTCATCGCCGTCGTGGGCGAACAGCCTTACGCGGAAATGAAAGGCGACCGCAACGATTTGAATTTGTCGGCGGCAGATCTAGCCTTGATTGCAAAGGCGAAGTCCGGCGGCGCGCCCGTGATGACGATTTTATTTTCCGGTCGTCCGCTGGTTTTGAATTCCGCGCTGACCGGCAGCGATGCGTTTGTCGCCGCCTGGCTGCCCGGCACGGAAGGTCTGGGCATGACGGACGTTTTGTTCGGCGATTTCAAATTCACCGGCAAACTCCCGCGCATCTGGCCGCGCAGCAACGATCACGTCGCCAGCGCCGACAAATCGGAAAAGCCGTTGTTCCCGTTCGGCTACAGTTTGAGCCGCTGATCCGCAGACGATCCAAACCGAACAGAAACCGCCTTCCGCATCGCGATGCAGACGGCTCGGACGGCGGCGCTCCCGGCGACGCGATATGTCGCGTCGTTCAAAAGCGCGGACGCGTCCGCGCACTCCAAATCAGGACACGGCCGTTACAGCCACGCGCTCGACTTTTAGCCGGTTTTCACCTCTAATTACCAGGTGATTTCGCGCGATCCAAAACAAATGATTCGTCCGCTCGTTCGCGGCCTGCACGCGTATGTGCCGGGCGAGCAGCCGAAAATCAAGGGGCTGGTAAAGCTCAACACCAACGAGAATCCGTATCCGCCGTCGCCGAAAGTTTTGGCGGCGGTGAAGAAAGCGACGGATGCGCGCTTGCGGCTCTATCCGAATCCGACGGCGCAGGCGTTGCGCGAAAAACTGGCGACGCTGCATGACTGCTCGCCGGAAAATATTATCGCCGGCAACGGCTCGGATGAATTGCTGGCGCTGGCGGTGCGTGGGTTCGTTGAGCCAAGTCCAAAGTCCAAAGTCCAAAGTCCAAAGTCGGCTTTGGCGAAAACGACAGTGCAATTTTTCACGCCAAGTTATTCGCTGTATCCGGTGCTGGCGGACATTCATGGCGCGGCGAAAAATGCCGTGCCGCTCAAGGCGGATTTTGGCCTGCCCGGCATTGCAGGATTGAAGCGCGGAAAAAAATGGAACTTCAACGCGGCTTTGACTTTCGTGACGACGCCCAATGCGCCGAGCGGACGCGGCTACAGAACGGCAGAACTGGAAAAGCTTTGCCGCGCGCAAAACGGCGTCGTCGTGCTGGACGAAGCGTATGTGGATTTCGCCGGTGAAAACGCGCTGAAGCTGGGGTTGAAATTTCCGCACGTTCTCGTCGCGCGGACATTCTCGAAGGCGTATTCGCTGTGCTTTCAGCGCGTCGGGTATTTCGTCGGCCATCCCGAACTCATCGCGGCGCTGGACAAAATCCGCGACAGCTACAACGTGAACGGCCTCGGCCAGATCGCCGCCGCCGCGACGCTGGATGATTTGAAATACTACCGCGCCAATTTCAAAAAAATCATCGCCGCGCGCGAGTGGTTGAGCCGCGAGCTGACGAAACTCGGCTTTCGCGTTTTGCCGAGCCAGACGAATTTTATTCTGGCGAAAGTGCCGTTGTTTCCGGTCAATGAGTGGCTGCAGAAATTGCGTGAACGAAAAATTCTCGTCCGCTGGTTCAGCGCGCCGGAAGTCAGTGATTTTCTGCGCATCACCGTCGGCACGCCGGCGGAAGCGGCGGCGTTGGTTGCGGCGGCGCGGAAAATTTTAACGTAGGGCAAGCCCGCACACGAACTCGTCGCCGCCCTCCAAATTAAAATGCTGCCAAAAACCTTTTCTTTGCGCGCCCGTCGTTTTTTGCTACAAGCGCGGTGTGTATTTGCAGTTTTACGGATTAAGGCAGGCACCGTTCGACATCACGCCGAACCCGCGCTTCCTTTTTCACAGCACAAAACATCGCGAGGCGTTCAATCATCTGCTCTACGGCATCCGCGAGCGCAAGGGTTTTGTGCAGCTCACGGGCGAGGTCGGCGCGGGCAAGACGACGCTGTGCCGCGCGTTGCTGGAGCAGCTCGACAGCCGGTTTTCGACGGCGCTGATCATGAACCCGGTGATGAGCGGGGACGAACTGATGAAGGCCATCGCGACGGAGTTCGGCCTGGAGGTCAAAGGCAAGGACCGGCTGGAAACCATCGCGGCGATCAGCAATTTTCTGCTGAAGCAAACTCTGGCCGGCAAGGAAACGGTTTTGATTGTGGACGAGGCGCAGAATTTGACGGAAGATTTGCTGGAACAGGTGCGATTGATTTCCAACATTGAAACGGACGACCGGAAGCTGCTGCAAATTGTTTTGATGGGCCAGCCGGAATTGCGCGACCGATTGAACAGCCACCGGCTGCGGCAACTGCGCCAGCGCATCACCGTGCGTTATCATCTCGCGCCGTTGACGCGGAGGGAAGTCGGGCAGTATATTCACCACCGGCTGGCGCTGGCCGGTTCGCGCGGCCAGCCGGAATTCACGTCGCCGGCCATCTGGCGCGTGTTCGGTTACAGCAAAGGCATTCCGCGGCTGGTCAACGCACTTTGCGACAAGGCGCTGCTGGCGGGATTTGTCGAGCGCAGCGACCGGATAAATTACCGGATGGTCGGTCGCGCCATCCGCGAACTGGAAGGAGACATTCACGCATGAGCCTGATCAACGACGCACTGAAGCAGGCGCGGCAGGAACCGCCGCGCAACACGCCCAATTCGCTGCCGCCGCTCCGTCCCGCCGCCGATGATTCCCCGTCCATCATCGCCTGGCTCCTGCCGGCCGTCGTGATCATCCTGATTGTCGCCGCGATTTTTTTCATCGGCTGGGCGGCGGCGCATCGCACCGTGCGCAGCATCGTTGCTGCGCCGGATTCTGACAGCACGGCCGCGCAACCGGCGGAGAACGTCGCGCCGCCGGTCGTCGCGCAAGCACCCGAACTGCCGCCGCCGCCGGTCAGTCCGCCGGAACTGCCAAAATTGCAGGGAATTTTCTATTCGCCCGCCGCACCGTCCGCCATCTTGGATGGAAAAACCGTCCAGCCCGGCGACCAGTTCAAACAATTCAAGGTGAAGGAAATTTCCAAATACACCGTGACGCTCATCGGGCCGGACAAGAAGGAAGTCAAGATTGGCATGGGCGACTGACGCGATGCGGCCGCGAAAATATTTCTCGGATTCCCCGGTCATGGTGCGCGTCGCGCCATTTGTCATCTTTCTTCTGCTGACCGCCGCGCAGGGAAAATTCGGCGCGGCCTCGGCCTATTGGTTTTACCTCGCCAAAACTTTGGCCGGCATATGGCTGCTCTTGGAAATGCGCCCGTTCGTTTCCGAAATGCGCTGGGCGTTCAGTTGGGAGGCCGTCGTGGTCGGCGTGGCAGTATTTGCGGTCTGGGTCGGCATCAACGGCGAATGGACCACTCAAAATTTCCTGTGGATGAAACTCGGCATTTCGCATCCGCCGGCAAAACCGCTGGCGATGTGGAATCCAAATGAACAATTCGGCTCCGGTTCCGCGCTGGCGTGGCTGTTCGTCGTCACAAGGATTCTTGGTTCAACTTTTGTCGTCCCGCCGCTTGAAGAAGTTTTTTACCGCTCGTTTTTGCATCGCTACATTGCCAGCCAGGATTTTCTGTCCGTGCCGCTGAATAAATTTTTGCCGCTGCCGTTTTTTGCGACGGCGTTCGTCTTCGGTTTTTCCCACAACGAATGGCTGGCGGGAATTTTCTGCGGCGCGGCGTATCAATGGCTGGTGCTCCGCAAGAACCGGCTGGGCGACGCGATGACGGCGCACGCCATCACGAATTTCCTGCTGGGAATCTGGATTGTCTGGCGCGGCGCGTGGAATTTCTGGTGAATTTTTTTGCGCTGTCGAAATTTCCATTTATGGTTTCCGCTGGAAGGTGTCGCGGTTTATTTCCGGGTGAACCTTGACGTAGTCAGAAATCATCTGATAGCCCATGCCGGCGCAGGAATAGGTCACGCCATCCCAGCGGATGGCTTTTTCAATGTCCCGCGCCGGTGTGAGTCCCCGGGCTTGCAACTGCGTTTCCCAATCGGCGAACAGGTTCAGTTGATAAAGGCTTGAAGCCAGTGCTGGCAGATCGTTTGTGGATTTTTCCGCCAGTTGCCAGCGTAGCAGCGGCAGATACAGCCGCCGTTTGTTCTCCGCCCACCAAGCGGGATTCCTAAAAGACACGGCATTTAAGGCCGACTCCAATTGTTGCGCCGCCGTGGCTTCATCCGTGACGGGGGCAAACTTCGTCGCCGATGCTGGCAACTGGCTTTGCTCCGCCTGTGTCCGTTCCCATGTTGCGCGCGTTTGAAAATACGGCGGCGGCAGTTCGTCCACCAAATCCAGCATCACGCCCGCCAGGATCGTGTTGAACGAATAATTCCGGTTGATCTGAATCGTCAGTTTGGCCGGACCGCGCACTAAAAACCGCTTATACACGCCGCCGTAAAAATCCTGCGCCCGCGCGTGCGCCAGTTCCGGCTGCTGGTCAAACTCCGCAATGTCATAAAACGACCGCATGATGTAGGTGTGGCCGATCTGCTCGTCCAGCGAGGCCCGTCCCGGATGCGGGCGGACGGAGATTTCATAATCCCGAAACCGGTTGTTCCATTCGTGGCCGTTGGGATCAATTTCATAGAGCGACAGGTAAAACAACCCTTCCGGGATGCTCAACGAACAATAAATATGCGGCCCGTCCTTGTTCATCGGATATTCCTCGCCATGGTCGTCCCATTCCGATTCGCGCCGATCCACGTCCCACGTCGTCAATTTTTTCAGCACGCGGCTGTGCAGATACGTCGGCGACATTTCCAGGCAGCGGTTGTCATCGGTCGCCAGCCATTGAACCCAATAACGCAGCGAATCGCCTGGCTCATGGTTCAATCCCATCCGCGCGTCATACATCACATCCCAGCCCCCGCCCCACACGTCATCTTTCGGCGACCAGTTCGCGCACAGTGCAATCCAAAATCTTCCATAGCGCCCCTTCCATTGCCCTTCCGTCCGCCAGTCATCTTCCAACGACATCACGTCGCCGTTCGTGAACGCCGCCGCCGGCACGGCCTGGACTTCTTTCAGCAAGGCGTTCAATGCTGTCAAATCCGGCTTGCGGGCGGGCGAAGGAAACGCCGCATTCGTCGCCACCGCCTTCTCCGAATAATCCTTGTGCGCGACGTGTTGCGATACCCGGCGCGGTTCCGCCGCCCGCAGCAGTCCTTTGCCATAACTTGCCAGCCACGGACGATAATCCGGCATCGGCAGAATCGCCCGGCCATAATCCGCTCCGCCCGTTTCCTGGGCCGACAGCGTTTCCAGTTGCTCATACGAATAGCCGGACAACGCCAGCATCCCATGCTGCCGGAAATCCGCCCAGATCACGCCCGCGCCATCCTCCGCCAGACACGTCACATAATCCTCCGGCGGCAAATCTTTAGGCAGATACTTCGCCGTCCAGCCTTTGGGCGGCCCGCCCGCCAGTCGCTTCATCTTGTCAGGAAAATCCTTGCCGCGACGGAACTGCCAGGTCTCCTCGTTGTCCCGCGTCCAGGCCAGCCCGCCGTCTGTGGCCGCGTAAACGGTTCCATCCGACGTCGCCAGCAAGTCATTGATCAAGGGCGACGGCACGCCGAACCCGGCGAAGATCGGAATTGGCTGATCCGCCGGCTTCGCCCGTTTCCAGTCTTGGTAGTCCGACGCCCGGCTCGCCATCGCAATGCCATCGCATTGCGTGCCAATGAAAATGTTCCCCTGCGCGTCAAACGCAATGGTCGTGACTTGAATGCCCGGCAACCCGCCTCCCTCTCCGCCGCTATTGCCAGTCCGGCTCGGACCGGGGGAGAGGGCCGGGGTGAGGTGGTTCCCCGTTTCATTGTAGGAGCCGACGGGAGAAGGCTCTGACTGGTTTTTAATTTGAGCCTCGTCACCTCGGCTCCTACAACTGCCCTTGGTATAATGCGTCCACTTGTCTTCACTCACCGAATACCGGGTCAGCCCCGCGCTCGTGCCCAGCCACACGTCGCCATCCACCGGGCAGACGACGATTTTGAAAATGCGCTCGCCGATGGGGCCGAAAGGCACGTCATAATTTTTCCAGCGCGTGCCGTTAAAAACCGAGACGCCGTGATTAAGATGGCCGACCCATACCCGGCCCTGCTTGTCCACCGTCACGGAATAGGCATAGTCATCCCCCAAACCGTCATTGGTGGTGAACTGCGTCCATTGATTGGTGACCGCGTAAGGATGAAATTCCCAAACCCCGTTGCCTTCTGTGCCTACCCAAATGTTGTCCGCCCCGTCCCGCGCCAGCGCCATGACATAAAGACCCGGCTCCGGGTAAGTTTCCCAGGCAGGTTTTTCTCCCTCGCCCGCTCCGCTTCCCCCTCGCCCATCGGATGGGAGAGGGCCAGGGTGAGGGATGTTGAAGGCTTGGTTCGTTTCACGGGGCGAACGAGGGACAACCTTTTTAGGAACGGAATTGGTCGCCGCTTCGGCTGCAAAGGTCAGAATCAAAATGCAAATTATGCTGAAATAGTGTTTCACAAGCTCACATTTAGTTCAAGGCTGTTTCGATGGGATTACCTCACGAAGATAGTCAGTTAAAGTGGCAATTTGTTCATCCGTTAGCGGGCCGCCCTCGGTGGTGGCAAACTGATGCTGTTAATACCTATGACGAGATAAACTAAAGCGAAAATCATTTTCATGATGTTTTTAGAAACGGGCTTTAGCTCACACAATCACCCGACACTTGTCCACCAATTCGAGGCAACGCCAATTCCAGCGCCTATCAACCATGCTCTGATACGCTCCCCAGATGGAGCAGAAGATAAAACGTCGTGGTCATCTGCAATTGTCCTGTTTCTATTGTCAGTCCACAGACTCATAAAAGATTATGGAGATGACGACTGGATTTTTTTGAGAGCGGAAGTTGCCTCAAGACTAATGTGGCGATCCACATCCTGCGCTGCTTGGGTCAGTGCGGGAATGGCAGCTTGAGCACTTTTGCCAAGTTCGCCAAGAGCTTGTGCAGCACGCACCCGAACGATAGTGCTTTTATCTTGTTGCAATCTTTCGATGAGGGCAGGCACAACTATTTCTGGATTTTTACCAATTGCTCCCAATGTTCCTGCGGCACTGCTTCTCAATCGTGTTGTATCTGTTTCAAGCGCCCCTGCTGTTAATGTTAAATCTCCAAGCGATTCCATCTTTAAGCATAGAACCAAGTTAGTCACAGCGATCGCAATATCAGCATTAGACCTAACAAGGAAGAGATTGTCGGCCGCATAGCACCTAACCTCGTAATTTTCATTGGTTAATGCTTGCGTCAAGGCGACGACGGCTGCTTTAGGATCAACTTGAGTTAATACATATGCGGCAGCTCCTGAAAATTTTCCCTCATTTAGCAAGTTGATCAATTCCGAGATGGCTGGTTTAGCAGTCGAGCCAAGCACCTTAAAGGCAGCCCGAACATTTACAATTCGATCTTCTAGATCAGAGGTATAGCCGTTAGTGGTGTCTTTTGCACACAACTCTCCCAACGTATGCATTTCTGCCAGTAAAAATGGAAGTGAATTCGTCCCGATTTGACGAAGTGCTTCCTGCGCTTGGTTGCGGGTCTCCTTTGGATTTTTGTAATTTAGATTGCTAACCCAAATATTTACCGTCTTCCCAGCATAAGATGGCTCATCTTGGCAAAAAGCGCACAATGGCTTAAAGACTGCACCCGTGACAAAAAAAATCGCAAACAATAGTATGGAAGATGAATGTCTCATAGGTTTGATTTCGGCATATGACTCTATTAAAGTGAGGCCTTTTAATTACTGCAAGGAGACTTCCCATCTTTCCATTGTCCAGCTCCAGGATTTAATGAACTTGGCGTATTATTATGAATTGCATTAACTATGTCGCTTAGATATCGGGGATCAACTCCATACAAAGGAATATTATCATCAATTTCATTAGCAGCCAATGTTCCAATAGCGTCCAAAAGTTCATGCGGCAGATCCAGATCTCCTTGTCCCGCTTTGTAGACTTCGATTGTTTCGTCTGATGTATAACTAGAAGTTCTTGTGCCAGAAGTTGAACTGCTTGAGCATCCGCGTGTGCAAAGAACATCTACGGTTGCTGAATAATTCACTGAAAAACCATCAAATTGATAACCAGAAGCTCCGCCGGCTGGCTCACCCACAAACCCAACAAGACATGGCTGCCATTGACTTCCACCATCAAATCCCAAAATGGTTTCTATCAGGTTTGTGCTGACAACATGCCAAGTAACACTGCCACAGTGTATATTGATGTCGGAGCAATTGGTATCAGACGGAAAAGCTGTCACGCTACATTGGCAGGTATGGTCGCCCACCGATGCGTGTGCCGGGTCAGGTTCGGGCGGATCGAATCCAAAAGATGAGAATGTATAAGTAACTATATTTGTTGTTTGGGTAACCGTATTCGTGCAATCGTAAGTTGTCGTATAAACAACCGCTCCACTGCTAATAGTGGGTTCCACCAACCAATCGGGATATGGCAAGGTGCCTCCCTGTTGGACGCACAGATCGGTATTAGTAAGCGTTCCATTATCAATAACGGAACCACAATTGGCTAGAACATTTGTAGTAGGTCCATTCTCAATGCAATTTGTAGTTTCTTGATTTGGCGGCGGGTTGGGCTGATTCGGCTGCGCCTTGCCCGTCGTAGGCGTCAACCAGCCGGAGAACAGCAAGCCAAGAGTGAAGGTTGTCATAACAATTAACGCCAGCAGCATCGGCCGCCGGCCCGCATAGTTCAATACTTTTTTGCTCATAAGTTTTCAGGTTTCAGGTTTCAGACTTTTCATCCGCAGATTCCGCATATTTTCGCAGAACCAACCGCTGCTAAAAAATCTGCGTTCATCGGCGTCATCGGCGGAGGTTCAGGTTCGTTTCAGTTTTCAGGTTTCAGGTTTCAAATTTCACGCCGGCACGGTGACGCTGACGGGCAGGCTCCATTGCCCCACCTGGCTGTCGCCCACACGATAGATGGCGCGGTAAATCCATTTGACAGGCGCGGCGGGGAACGGCGCGGTGTCGGTGTAGCCGGGCGTGGTGTCAAAGGCCAGCAGGCCAAAACCCTTGCCGTCGCCCCGGTCCACCTGAAGTTCGCAGAGGTCGAGATACGCGCCGTAGCCGCCCCAACCCCAGCCCACCGTTACTTGGTTGCCGTTGATGGTAGCGGTAATCTGCGGCTGGAGTGTGGCCAGGTCGGGCGGCGTCTGCTGCGCGCCTTCAATGCCCAGCGCCTCGCCGATGGAGGTGTTGTAACTGGCATTGGCCTTGATCTGTTTGATCAGCGCGCGGAAACGCGCCTCGATGCCGGGAGCCACCACCGGCACGGCGGCGGGCAGGGTCGGCGGCACCGGCGTGCCGGTGGCTGGCGGCATGCCGCCGGCGCGGGCAAGGTCTTTCCAGCCCGTCCACTGCTGCGCGGCGTTTTGCATGATGCCGAGGCATTTGAGGACGTATTCCAGGTAATCAGAATCCGCCGCCTGCGCCGTGACCTGCGCCGGGGTGACGCCGACCGTGACGGCGTAGTCGCCAATGTTGTTTTTGAAGGTTTTCAACTGCGCCGAGAAGGCGTTGTCGTTGCCGGCCACATAATTTCCTTTGGGCATGATGGGTTCTTTCGTTTAGGTTTGGTGTTTTTTACGTCAAATGTCTGTATTCAGACATAAGCTATTGTGGTGAAATGTTTTGTTGGCGCGGCGAAACGACCGGACCGGGCCATGAAATGAAGTTTCGGCGCGGTGGAATCCCGGTGCGGTGCGGTGCGACAAAGTTTCGGCACCGGGCCGTCCGGTGGCGGCACCGGGAACCGTTCCGGTGGTGCAGTGGAACATTCCGGCGGCATGGTGACGGAAAGCCGTGGTGCCGTCACCAAAGGCCGTGGCGTGGAAAACTGACCGGACGGTGCCGAACCAGAAACCGGCGGTGCTAAAGAACGGCGGCAACGCGCCGTGAAAGATTTCTGCGGGACGGAGAACCGGCTTGACTTTGCAGAAAATGCAACCGCCGCGCCGCCTACCAATTGGTGACGCGAGATGGGTGACGCGAGATGGGTGACGCGAGATGGGTGACGCGAGATGGGTGACGCGAGATGGGTGACGCGAGATGGGTGACGCGAGATGGG
>Ga0209483_1000382_pt1 | contig 39602 bp, 43 predicted proteins | sample NGEPerA_FD_184508 | JGI IMG/M metagenome (GOLD analysis project Ga0209483, IMG submission 184508) | Arctic peat soil microbial communities from the Barrow Environmental Observatory site, Barrow, Alaska, USA - NGEE PermafrostL2-A... | ecosystem: Environmental > Terrestrial > Soil > Wetlands >...
CACCATGCACAACGCGTCGGTCGGCTACGAGCCCGGCAAGCCGATCCTGTCGCATTTGTCGCTGCGCTTCGATCCGGACGACCGCATCGCGCTTCTGGGCAAGAACGGAAACGGCAAATCGACCTTCGCGAAATTGCTGGCGGCGAAGCTCAGCCCCATGGGCGGCGAGCTGGTCCGTGCACGCAAGCTCGTGCCGGGCTACTTCGCGCAGCATCAGCTCGAGGAATTGAACGGCGATCTCACGCCGATCGAGACGCTGGCAGAAATGCGGCCGAAGCTGGCGATGCTGCAATTGCGCACGCAGCTCGGCGGGTTCGGCTTCTCGGCGGCCAAGGCGACGACCAAGGTCGCCAGCCTGTCCGGCGGCGAGCGTGCGCGGCTGATGCTGGCGCTGGCGACTCTCGACAAGCCCAACCTACTGATTCTCGACGAGCCGACCAACCACCTCGACATCGACGCGCGGACTGAGCTTTTGAACGCGCTCAACGATTTCGCCGGCGCGGTGATCCTGGTGAGCCACGATCGCCGCCTGCTCGAGGCGACTGCGGATCGGTTGATGCTCGTCGCCGACGGACGCGTCGAGCCGTTCGACGGCGATCTGAACGATTATCGCCGCTTCCTTTTGTCAGGCGACAACACCCCGACGGCGCGCGCGGAAACCAGGTCAAAGTCAAGCCGCCCGGGCACGGAAAAGCGGCGGCAATTGAAGCCGCTGAAGGACCGCGCGGACCAGGCCGAACGCGAGGTCGCGACCCTGGGCGAGGAAATAAAGGAGCTGGATGCCACGCTGGCCCTCCCCGATTTCTTCGCGCGCGATCCGGCACATGCCGCGGATTTGGCGAAACGGCGTGCCGCCGCCGCCCGGGCGCTGGCGCAGGCCGAGACGCGCTGGGTCGAGGCGCATGACGAATACGAGAGCGCGCTGGCCGATTGAGGGCCGCCGCCGCGCCGCGCGCCGTCAACGTGCGGCGGTCTGCCCGATCGTTTGGCCGGCGGCCAGGAATCCGGCCGGACCGACCGGACAGCCGGCGACCAGCATTTCAAATGCATATGCGGCCCGTTGCTGCGGCCGGTGCTGCCGAGCTTGCAGATGGTTTGATGCGCGCCGACATGCTGCCCCGCGATCACAGCGACGCGGGAAAGATGGGCGTATTGACGGCGAGGGGCAAGGCGAGCGGAAATGTCTTGAGTGCGGTCTGCAATGCGGCCACGCCGCAGGGGTCGCGTGGCACGATACGCCTCGTAAAAAGTAAGCAATACACGCACTACCTGGACGCTTTCGTCTCGGACCACCCTAATGCATTCGTGGCCAGGATTGTGGGTAAACAAAATGGGTATGGCACCGCGGGCGGCGCATAAAGCGGCACCGCGGATTCCGACGCGAAGCCGGCCGGTAAGACCGTTCGCCCGAAAGCTGGTAGACGAGCGACGCGCCGCTGTAGTGCACGCGCGTTCCGAAGCTCGGAAAGAAAGCTCACCTGCGGGCCATACATCATGCCGTGCCCGATGCTCAGCTCGACGAAAACGGCCACCCAGGATCGGATCCCGTGTATCGACCAGCTAGAAAAACGGGAAGGCGAATAACGCGGACAGAATGGCGCCGGCCATGTAAACCGTCCTGCCTCAGGGGTCAGACAGGGCTCCGAACATCGGCACTGCGATCAGTTCGAGCGCCCGCCGATCAGGATGCCTGCACCGTTATATTCTCAGTCGGGCTGTTCGCCCAACGCAGTTTTCATTTGTGGCGGGTAGAGAAAGAAGCCTGGTCCTCGAGAGCTTGCAGGAATGTAAATTGGAACGCTTTTACCAGGGTGCATTTCGGCGTCAGGTTTGGCTTTGGCCCGACTTAATTCAACCGGGCGGTTAGCCGTTGGTAACATATTGTGAACCGAAGCTTTAATCGCCGGTAGGCAGGCAGGCTGTGTCGGAGTAGCAGCCTCGTTAGAGGTGGTGCTGTCCGAGACTAGTTGGGGCTGCCATCGAGCTTGAATGTCGGAAATCGGAACCGCAGCCGTAATCGTGGAACCTCCCTGTGCCAAAACGGCTCGCGGCGTTTCTGACGTGGCAACAGCTAGATCCTTGAGAACGGTACGAATTTGCGGCGTCGCGGCCGGCGTCGCGGCCGCTATAGGTTGCAGGTCGGTGGTTGTCTTGGCCGTGTCGATAGCGGCTTGCTGGACCGCCACCTTGGCGGCTATGGCTGCGATCTCCCGCTTCCGGCTGGCGGCAACCGTCGCGGCCAGGCTGTGCACGGCGGCATCGCTGCTCATATGGACGCCCATCATAGTGCGGTTGTCGCCCATGACGACGGCATCTGGCTCTTGCAGGGCGCGGAAATTCTTCAGGTCGCTGTCGAGCATCGCGAGGTCGACATCCTTGCCGGCAACTTCGCTCGCCTTCTCCATGTCGCCGTTCACCACATAGATGAAGGCGAGATTTTGCCGGTAGCGCGGCTTGGCGTCTGGCAGTGCGACCAGATCGGTGAAGGTCTTGATCGCGCCCTTGCTATCGCCGGCAAGGAACTGCGCCAGGCCCAGATTGTTGAGTAAGCCTTGATGATCGGGCACCAGCTTCAGGCCCGCCTCATAGTTGCGGATGGCGAGCTCATATTTGCCCATCATGCTGTATGCGACGCCGACTACACTATAGAGTGCGGGGTCGTTCTTGCGCGCAGCGAGGGCGATGGTGAACTGGTCGATCGCCGCCTGCGGCGAGCCGCGCATCAGCACCAGCTCGCCCATGCGGAACGCTGCTTCTGCGTCGTCGGGCGCGATCTCCTGCAGCGCGTGATAGGTCTCGTAGGCCTCGGTATATTGGCCAAGCGCGAGTTCGGCGGCGCCGAGGCGCCGCAGGGGCTCGAGCGATTTGGGATTGGCCTCGTGCGCGCTCTTGTAGAACCCAGTCGCGGCGGCGAAATCGCCGCGCGTCACAGCATCATCGCCGCGCACGAGCGGAGGCTTTTTCTCATCGGCGGTACGTTGAGCCGCGGCGCCCTTGGCCGTGTCGCCGGATTCGTGCGTAAATGGCGAGCCGGCGCAACCCGCCAGCACCAGCGTCGCAATGACACAGAGGCTCGTCCCTGTTCGCGGATATCGCGATCGATACATGGTTTTGGTGCGAACGCGGGCCATTGCAAACACCGGAACTACCTCGCGACGATTGATTCAAAGTGCTCAAGTGTCGCCGATCTTAGTTAACCAATCTTGAATGCGTTAGGCCGTCGACTTATCCAATAGCACATAACTAAAGTAACAATGTTGGTCGCATTATTAATTGACGCTATGGCATTATCCTAATGAATCTAGGATTAGATAATGGCCAATAGGCGCTTATTGTTACAGTAATGCTTTAAATGTTAATAGAAATTGCGAAATATGGCGCCCCATAACTTTGTAATAGAAAAATTATCCGTGAGCCAACAATGGCATCAGCCAAGAAGGCCAATTTCCAAAAACGCAGAATTAAGGTACAACCTCTAAGTTAATTTAGGGGAGGCTGGAGAACTAAAAATATGTCGGTACGAGCCGCGGTGATATCTCAATTTACTCAGGTCGCTATAGACCAAAATAAACAATTAGCGCCACTATCTGATAGTTTAATTCTTCTCGACTCAGGGCTGGATTCCTTGTGTTTCGCAGTCATCGTTGCACGTTTAGAGGACGCGTTAGGATGCGATCCATTCGAAGCCACGGAAAATATCCAGTTTCCTATAACCTTGGGTGATTTTATTAAGTTTTACGAAGATGCGCTGCCGTAAATTTCAGTCACTTTGGGAATTGACCCATATGGGTCAATTGTCTGGGCGTTTTCTCGCGGACCTAGATGTCCAAGTAACGTTCGATGATCTGTGTAAGGGATCGATTCTCGGCGATCGAATCGAGCTTCTTCAAGGGCGCTGCGTCCTTATTGCAACAAGCGACCAACTTACCACGGCGTTAGCGCTCATCGAACTTGACGGGATCGCGCGACGACTGATTCTCTGCCCACCAAATGTGCCTTCCCAGCACATGTCTTCAATCATAGAAACTGCAGTCGTGGATGCTGTTATATCAGACCGTCCATCCCCAGAAGCTGAATCGCTGGGTATCGAATGCTTCATTTGCAGCTCTCGCATCATTCAAAATCAGCACAAACGAAGCAAAAGTCAGGAAACAGAATGGGTACTCTTGACGTCGGGCACGAGCGGCTTTCCTAAGTTGGTTTCCCATACGCTCTCAAGCTTGACGGGGGCGATCAGGCCAACGGAGATATCAGCCTTTCCGATCGTATGGAGTACGTTCTACGATATTCGTCGTTATGGTGGCCTCCAGATTTTTCTACGTGCTCTCTTGGGCCGAGGATCACTCGTTCTTTCAAACGCTCGGGAATCGTTGAGCGATTTCTTAATCCGAGCAGACGCGTATGGCGTTATGCGGATTTCCGGAACCCCGTCTCATTGGCGCCGCGTTCTTATAAGTCCAACCGCGAACAGAATTGCGCCTCAATACATCCGTTTGTCGGGAGAGATTGCTGATCAGTCGATTCTCGATAACCTCCGTATCTTTTACCCGAGCGCACAAATCAGTCACGCGTTTGCTTCAACTGAAGCTGGCGTAGCTTTCGACGTCGTCGATGGCCTTGCTGGTTTCCCAGCCAGCATAGTTCAGCAAGACCTAGGAGATGTCGAGATCAAGATCGAAAACGGTTCGCTGCGAATTCGTTCGCCACGCGTTGCTAATGGTTATCTCGGTAGTGCGCGGGATGCGGTTGCGAATAAGGAAGGCTTTGTTGATACCGGCGATCTAGTTGAATTGCGCGGCGACCGCTATTATTTCATAGGCAGGCGTGGCGGGATCATTAATGTCGGTGGTCTGAAGGTCTATCCTGAGGAGGTGGAGGCGGTGATTAATTGCCACCCACGCGTGCAGATGTCGTTGGTCAAAGCACGCCGAAATCCCATCATGGGAGCAATTGTTGTCGCTGATGTCATTGCTAAGCCAGCCTCTGATGTCGGTCAGTCAACTTCGGATATGGAAATGCTCAAAAGACAAATACTCGATTCGTGTCGTAGCGCGCTAGCACCGTATAAAGTTCCCACCGCAATTCAGTTCGTCCCATCGGTAAATATTACAGCCTCGGGCAAAGTCGCGCGTCCCAGTGGTTAATGTTATTGTAACCGGCGGAAGTCGAGGGCTCGGTCTTGCGATTGCACGCAAACTGGTCAATGCCGGTTATCAAGTTATCGCTATTGCACGCGAGCGAAGCACGCAGACCGCAGCTACCACGCAAATCGCGCAATCATACGAGTCTAAGCTTCTTCATTTCCGGCCTTTTGACCTGCGCTGCACGGCGAATATTCCGCAATTGGTTAAGAGCTTAAGAAAGGAATTCGGTCCGATATATGCGCTCGTAAATAATGCGGCTTGCGGTTTTAGTGGCATCTTAGCGACGATGCCAGATACGCAAATCGAAAGCATGGTAGAGCTCAATACTATATCCCCGATTATTCTAACGAAATATGTGGTGCGATCCATGATGGTCGATGGCGGTGGTCGGATTATCAATATTGGGTCGATAGTCAGCTCGACCGGCTACGGCGGACTCTCAGGATATGCCGCAACTAAAGCATCGATAGTTGGTTTTACGCGTTCGCTCGCGCGCGAGATCGGGCCACTCGGTATCAACGTCAATGTGGTTGCGCCAGGATTTTTAGATACCGAGATGACGCACGGTCTTCGCGGGCCGCAGCGGAACAAGGTTGTGCAGCGGGCAGCTTTGCGTCGGTTGGCCGAGGTCGATGATGTCGCGAATGCTGTCGAATATTTGATTAGCGATAAGGCAAAAAACATTACGGGCACGGTTCTAACTGTTGACGCCGGTAGTACGGCCTAAGGCTCTGCGGAGAAATGTTTATAACCACCCAGCGCCTTTGCTAAAGCGTTCATAGAGTCCGGTATCGAACGGAATATAAGTTCCGCTAGTTGGGTCGTCGATGTAGATAGAATCGTCAACGATCGGTATGTGAAAGGCGTCGCGTGCTAACGATATCTTTTTTGCCTTAAACGTACTGGTCATTTCGATCGACCGGCAGAAGCGTAAGAATATCGGCCGAGCGTAGCTTGGCAGACGCTTGGCAAGGTGCTGTCGAAATTGGTCAAGATTGAAATCCTCTCCAGTTACCAGCGCGGCCATCCCGGCACGGCCTTCACATCCGGGAATCGTAACCCCGTACACCACCACATCAAGCACGCCGGCGCACGCAGCGACAATATTGGCTACCTCTGTAGTCGATACATTTTCGCCCTTCCACCGAAACGTGTCACCGATACGATCAATAAAATAAAAATATCCTTGCTTGTCCCTTCGCATAAGATCGCCTGTCCGGACCCATGCGTCCCCGGTCGAAAAGACGTTTCGGATAATTTTTTTGTTTGACGCCTCGCTGTCCGTATAGCCCTGAAACTGACCTACATGGCTTGCGTCATTATCGGTAATCTGTCCGATCGCTTCTCCAACTTCACTAACACCACAGCGCACGCAAAAGCCGTCCTCGGAACGTGTCGGCTCGTTCGTGTCGATGTCGAGTTTAACTAGCGCGATTGTCGTCCGGTGCGAAAGGAAAGCTGGGACCCGCCCAATCGCCCCCGGCTTTTCTTCGCAATTGTATAGCGAGAAGTTGCCCTCGGTTGTGGCGTAGAATTCGAGAATTTGTGGGATGCGGAAGCGGCGTCGAAATGCGTTCCACACTTCGAGTTGGAGTCCGTTGCCACAACATAGTCTGATTTCGTGATCAGCTTCGCGCGGATGAGGTGGATTGTTGACGAGATACCGGCAAAGTTCGCCGATATACTGAAAAAGGGTGCACTTCCATTCAACGACGTCGTTCCAAAAACTGGCCGCAGAGAAGCGCTGCCGAACTAAGACCGAACCGCCAGAGACCAATACCGCACCGATCGCCACAACTCCACCGATGCTGTGATACATCGGCAAACAATTATACATCCTATCACTCGGACGCACGTCCATCAGCCCCGCAAACCAATAGCTCCATTGCAAGATCCGGAAATGACTGATTTTAGCGGCTTTGGGTAAGCCCGTTGTTCCCGAAGTATAAATATAAAGCGCGGTATCTGCGAGGCATGGCCGTTGGTACGCCAACATATTAAGATTGCTGTCGTCGTACCGGTTGATGTCAGCATCGATGCGAGCAAACTCAAAACGTGTTGGCCCGTAAGTCCAACATGTAATTGGCCTATCAAACCGCGGCAGGACATTATCTATCGCATCGCCAAACTCGGCACCCATAATGATATGCTTGGGAGAGGATAGATAGATTGAGTGCGCGAGAGTGGAATCTTCAAGGTGTGTATTGATGAGTGAAACAATAGCGCCAATCCGTGTTATTCCGAGCCAAATCGCCACGTATTCTGGCCGATTTGACATAATGAGGCACACGACGTCGCCGCGGCTCAGGCCCTGTTCTAATGCCCATCGCGAATATTGATACGAGCGCGCAGCCAACGCGCGATAAGTCAAACATTCCGTGTCAGACAGAAGAGCAGGGGCATCGCCAAACTTTTGGGCAAGACTTTCGATGAGCGACGGGAATGTCACATGGGAATTTTGTGTAATAGGTGCAGTCATTTCGAGAGCACGCAGCCATGCTGCGAGCGGCCGAGACTGTTTCCGAGATCTCACGTTTACCCGTACCGTTAATCGTAAAAATCAGCGCCAGATTTGACGGCGCGGACATTATCGCATTAGGACACAAAATTTAGAACCCCGTAACGTAATCCCCTTTTCCATCGAGCGATGAGTAAAGCCTGTCCGCATTTGAGCCATTGGGCTCGGTGACGCCGGGACGGGGCGCGGAGAAGCCAGGTTGCTCCTCCGCCGTCTTTGCTGCGGCTTCCCGCTGCCGCAGGACCACGATGATCTGCTCTTCGTGAAACGTGATGCCGTCATCGGCCGTTTTCTTATCAGCGACGGACTCTACTCAAAACTGGAGGAGTTTTACGGACTCATGTTACGCACCGAAACGGCGTCCCATTGATTTGTCGTCCATAACATCATTGTCGCTTAAGACAACTGATGGGGATAAAACTTCGAAAACTGTGGATAAAGTGGCTTTAGCGCTAGAAAAACCGTATTCGGCATTCCACGCAGTTACCGGGCCTAAGGTATAAAGCTTTAAGGGGTGCTTTTCATTCGTAGCGTTAGCTGGGAAAAATGGGCCGTTAACGGCGGCAGGGGGGGACTATGTCGAATTATCGCTTCTATTTCCTAAGCACGGACAACCATATCGTTGCTGTAGACTCGAACGATTGCTATGACGACGCCGATGCGGCGCGGTTTGCCATGAAATTAATCTTTAAGAATGTGGGATCCACGGCGGTCGAAATTTGGGACCATGACCGGCGCGTATCGCGGCATTCCCGCTCTGCTTAGCGCTAAGGCTGCCGCAGGTCGGTGGGATTTGGTCGGACGATGATTCGAAAACGTATGGCCTACCAGCGGCCAGTAACGTCTTATCGAAAATCGCTCCTATTCTGCGCAACGATTTGCGCGATGTCCTTAAGCACCCCCGCGCGGGCTGCACAATATATGAATGGAGAAGCGTTGCTGAGCAATTGTGCAGGGGCGAGTATTAGTTACGGGCTATGTATAGGTTATATTGAGGGTGTCGTGGACTACGCTGATATCGTTCGTTTAAAGTTGGGCTTCCCTGCATGTGTTCCACCGGGCGTGGAAGCGGGCAAATTGAGCGATATCGTTGTTAATTATATTCGTGATAATCCGACGCGTCGTAAATTAGCGGCAAGCCTATTAATTATTGATGCCGTCAATGCGGAATGGAGCTGCAAAGAGCTAGTCCCAAATTCGGGCCATCAACAATTTGGAGACTATCTCGGTCACCCTATCGACGGTCGCTCGTCGAATGCTCGGGCGACCGATGTGCAGGTCGATGAGGTAGCGCTGATCGAGGCGATTTCCATCCGTGAGGTTGTGGGTGTGCGAACCGAATGGAATCAGCGGTTAACCCTTAACGGTAGTCGTTCGATCCGCCTTGCAGAGTCGCGCTAACTGAGGCTAGTAATTCGACAGCTTGCGGTTGCGCCCTGTATGATGTTCGGGCGTAAACACGGCAGAAGCCACCAGGCCAAGTTGCGCCCAGAATTAAACGGCGCTCGTGGAGGCTTCCGTGATTATGATATTTTCAGTTGTCATTATGGTATTGGGCGTCGCTATCGTGTTTAGCGCGCAGATATTATCTGCTCAGCGCCAAACGCTGGAGCATTTGGGTGGTATTATTTTCCTAGGGGGTTGCACCCTCTTTGGGATCGGATTTGGGTGGTTCTAAGCGCCTTCGCGGCGGATAACGAGAATCCGGCTCAGGAGCCTACGGAACCAACCGCATATTCGTGCAGCGCCTTTTTCCTGAAGCCAGCATCGGACGGTCACCGTCGGCCCCTTTAGGAACAAAGGCCGGTCCTGTCCATCCTGAGATTACGGCAAGGCACCGTCCTCGCGCTGCCTCGACCCGACGACGAGCGGCCTCCAACGGACGCTTTCGAGAAGCGCTCTGCGCACTCAAAACCCAATTCCGCGCCGGCAGAGGCGGCCCCCTGGAATAGGCCACCAGCGAATAGGCCACCAGCGGTCATCGTGGCGAAATTGTGTAAATACACAATTTCAATTCATTTACACTTTTTTAACCTTATCCCGCCTTTGGGCCATTCAAAAACGAGGGAATCCGCGGGTTTCCGGAGGTTCAACCTTTGGCACGAGACTTGCGGGGGTATTCATGTCAGTCGGAGAACCGCTGAGACGATCACGGCAATTTCTACCATTCATCGGTCGTATGACCGGAACCCTAACAGAAGGAAACTTTCTATGCGTAAACAACATCTTCTGGTTGCGGCTTCGGCCCTCCTGTTTGGGCTCGGCGGCACCAACTATGCGTTTGCTGATGGTTATGGGAACCACAACCAGGATCCGACCACAGCATCCCAGAACACTCTGGCGGCTTCGATCCAAGCGGGTGAGGTCGAGGATAACTTCGCCAAGGGCACCGACGCGACCAACAGCATCAGTGGCAGTTCGTTCAACGGTGCCAAGGGCATGTTCAACGTCCAGCAGAATGGTGGCGCGAACAGCCTGCAGCAGAGTGACAACACCCTCGCCGCGATCTTGAATTGCACCTGCAGCACCCCTACCGCGGGGGTCAACACCTCGACCGGCGCGATCGCGTTGAGCGCGCAGGTCGCCTCGGTTGAAGATAACGTGTCGATCGGCACCGTGAATAAGTCGGAGACGGTCGCAAGTTCTGAGCAGGGTGGTGGCCAGCACAGCAGCTCCAGCACCAGCAACGGCAGCTCTAACGGCAATTCAGACCCCACTACTTCTAGCTACAACGGCGCCAACGGCGGCTCGGGCGGCGCTACGGCCGGCAAGGGCACGACGTATTCCAGCACGAACACCGACACGGGTGGCGGCTGGAACAGCGAGGCGTTCTACAAGCTCGAGACCACGACTGCCGTTGCCTCGAGCAACGGGATCGACAATGCCTTCAACGGCGCTGTTGGAATGTTCAATGTGAGCCAGAACGTTGGCAACAACTCGATGCAGCAGGCCTCCAACACGGCTGCGGCGATCATCGGCAAGTAATCCGAACTCTTGTTTCGGGTGCGCATCCCCAGGGCCGCAAAGCCCTGGGGATCAGCATAGAAAAGCTTACAGGAGGCACCATGAGCACATTGAAATCGGCGTCTGCTTTCGTGCTCGCGACGGTTCTGGTCTTCGCAGGCTCGGCTCTGCCGGCACGCGCCGGCGAGGATGTCGCCGGCGTCTTGGCGGATAATCAAAATCTTTCAGCGGGCGTTCTTGCGGAACAGCGAGGGGGCTCGATTCCCACGCCTCTCGCCAACGCGACCGCGACTGTGTCGGGCAATTTTAGCGCTTTCGATGTGACGGGATCGAACTCCAACGTGGGCTCGTTCACGGGTGCGTCGGGGATGTTCACCGTGCTTCAAAACACCGGCAATAACGTCGCGATCCAGGCCCAGACCATTCTCAACGTCACGCTCAACTAACCGGTTTCGACCGGCGCAAACGTCGTAATCGGTGCGAGGACGTTCGATGAAGTCAGATTGGTTCAGGCTTTCTATGGCGACGATCGCGGCGGCGACGATGGTCGCTTTTTGCGTTGTTGCCATGCCGTCCGGCGCGAGCGCGGGCGAACTCAGTTTTTCTGATGACGTCGGATCATACACCGTCCATTTGACGACTTTGGCAGAACTAAGGTTCCGCACCGTCATTCGGCAAAAATATGATTTCAGCTGCGGTTCGGCCGCCCTGGCGACGTTGCTGACCTACCACTACGGTCGGCCGACCAAAGAAACCGCTGTCTTTCCCGACATGTGGGATCACGGCGACCACGAGAAGATCAAAAAACAAGGCTTCTCGATGCTCGATATGCAGGGCTACCTGATGCGGCGGGGTCTCCGGGCGAACGGGTTTCAAACGACTCTTGACCGCCTCGTGAAGGCCGATGTTCCGGGGCTCGTTTTGCTCAACGTCAATGGCTTCCTGCATTTCGTCGTCCTCGATGGCGTCAAGGACGGGCGGGTGCTGGTCGAGGATCCCGCGTTGGGCATCCGGGCGATGAGCCTGAACGATTTTAAAACGCACTGGAACGGCGTCTTCTTCGTAATTCTCGACGATGTGCCAGACGCACGTAAAACTTTCAATCATGCAGAGGATTGGGCGGTCCAACCGGTTGCTCCCGTCGATATGGCGAGAAACATCCAGAGCCTGGCCAGTTTCATGCTCTCTCTGCCGAGTGCAAATCAGTTACGGTTTTAGAATCTTAAAGGGAGGTCAAGAATGACGAGGTCAAGAATGACAATGTCGTACACGCCGTTCCTCCCGGGCGCCATCGATTGCGCAGGGAAACGTCTTCGGCGGAGATTCTGGTCTGGAAGCGCCTTAGCGGCATTGACCGTGACATTGGCAACAACGGCGTCACCCGCGTTTGCGGAATTGTCGCGCGCCCACGCGAATGATTTGATGGCATTCAACGATGCAAAAGTACTGACCGCCTCGGAGCTGGACAAAGTACGGGGCGGATTTGACACGGGTCAGGGGTTATTTGTCCAGATCGGATTTGAGATCGACCAATTCGCGAATAACGTTCTGCAAAATCAGGTGTCTGTGGGTCCGATTAACATTCAGGGCAATAAAGTCACGAATACTTTCACGGTTACCCAGACTACGGCGAACAGTGGGCCAACGACGACTACCTTGACGCAACTTCCAGCCGGCGGTCTGACGGCGCTCACCAACCTCAATAGCAACCAAACCGTGCTGGCCGTCACGGTCAACAATGGTTCAATCCAGAGCCTGATTCAAAATCAAGCGAATAATCAGGCGTTAAAGAACGTCACGACCGTCAATGTAACGACCCAAGGCCTCATAAACGCGATTCACAATGTTGAAGACATATCGCGGATCAACCAAATGGTTCATCAGTGGCACTGAGTTACCGACGGGTCGGGACTATGCAGGAGAAGGAACTCTGCGAAAGCTGATTTCTTCAATTATGTGGAGGAATTCTGCAATCCGCAGCGGCAACGCCCGACGGTCGGAGAGTTAAGCCCGGGCGAGTTCGAAACCAAGCATTGATCGCTGAGGGGATTCAACGAAGTAGCAGCCAGTCGGAGCCAACGGAGATCGGTCGTATGTCAGAAGACAGTACCAATAGAATAATTGGGTTCCCGGCGGCTCGGCAGGGTCGGTCCACCGATCATCACGGTCTTAGGACAGGTCAGCTGCGCTGGTTCGTCGCATTCCTGTCGTTGCTTATGAGCGTAGCGGCGGCGTTACCGGCCGCCGCGGCGGAAAAACCGCCGATAACGCCAATTGCGTTTACCCTCCCTTCACCCGCGGCCGCACAGCTCCTCCCGAGCTCACCGGCTGTCCGCATTGGTGATGGGCTGGCGTTTATCAACGACCAACCTCTCGGGATTGTGCTCCTCGATCAGCAGAGAGCCGGGGGCATATCGCCGACTGTTCCGGCGATTGGACCGGGCGTCATCATGGCGCGTATTATTCTGTGGGATGAGGTAAATCCCAAGAGTCAGGCCAATCATGCCGCCGCCACGAGCTACTCCTCCACCATAAAAATTCGGTAATTCACGGAATTAGGCGAATACGGCCGGCCGCGCGTCGCGCACCACCAGCGCACCAAAAAGGCGGACCTGGCGGCGTCATCTGCCCGTAACACCGCTGCCGCCCTGTGGCGCAGCGCCATGAGATCACAGGGCTAAGTCACACCCGTGACGCGCCCCACGCATAGATCCGGGGGCGAAGAGCAACCAACGGTAAATTTATAAACTTGACCGTGTGATGGGGATATTGTGCTTCTGAATGAGGCGGTAGAGGGTCACGCGGGATACCCCGATCTCCGCGGCGGACCGTTTAATGTTGTAACGGTTTCGCTCGAGCGCGGTTCTGATTACTGTCACTTCCAATTTGGCTTGGGCGCGTCCGAGCTCTTTATCCGCTAAAAATTCGTTCTTAGTAATTGAAATCCCAAGGCATTCCGCTGGAATAATTGAGGTGTTCGTCATAACGGCGCCTCGGCGAATGCAGGCGATAAGTTCACGTACGTTGCCTGGCCAGGAATGAGCTAGGATTTTTTCACGTGCTTCCGGCGAAAATTCGAGGGTGTCGCGATTCGTTTCCCGAGCAAATGTCCGAAGGAAAAATGTCGCGAGTAACATGATGTCGTCGCGCCGCTCACGTAAGGGCGGTATGGAAAGCAGAAGAACATTTAACCGATAAAATAGATCCTCGCGAAACTTCCCATTTCCAACCATCTCAAAAAGATTGACGTTCGTCGCGGCAATAACGCGCGCATTCACGGAAATCGTTGTACGACCCCCAATGCGTTCAATGGTCTTCTCTTGGAGAAAGCGAAGTAAATGGGCCTGAATCTCGAGCGGTAGGTCAGCAATTTCATCCAGAAATATTGTTCCGTCATTGGCGGTCTCAATCCGACCGATCTTTCGCGCCGTAGCTCCCGTGAAGGCACCCTTTTCGTATCCGAATAGTTCCGACCCAATCAGGGTTATCGGCAACGCACCACAATTGATTGCCACGAACGGTCCCTTATTGCGGGCGGACCTTTCGTGCACCGCGCGCGCGGCTAACTCTTTCCCCGTGCCGCTCTCACCCGTGATAAGGACGGGAGCATCGGAATCGCCATAGCGTCGGATCGCCTCGAAAAGGACTCGCATGGGCGGGCTGTCGCCAACCATATATTCAAAAGACTGAGCTTGGTCTTCGACAGCCACCAATTGTGCTTTTGTTTGGGCGCCGGCGGCGGTCTCATACGTGTTCGTGCCCATCGCGAAGAGGCGCCGTCGCAACACCGGGTTAGAAGAGGCCATATCCGAGAGGAGCGCGGCGAGCTTGTCGACAGGAATACGAGCAATAGCTTCCAGATCCAAAGACACCGAAGAATCAGCTGCCGATATTTCGGCAACGTGACCTCGACTTTTATTCACCACGAGCCCCCTTTTTTTGCCGTTGGTGAAACGCCTTTGGGAAAAGACGCGTCAAAAATGGATCAACGTCTATGTGTTCGATAATGAAACAGGTTGCAGTTTCAGTCAAGCGCGCCACCCGTGCCGGCGCCATTTTTAAGTGGCAGAAATTTCTAAATTTGGCAGCACAAGTGTAATAACCACCGACGATGTGTAGTCAGACCCTAAAAACGGCGACTTTTATCCACAGACGAATGTAAAATATTCCGACATCACGACAAAAATCTTACACCTGCCGCGAAACGCCGGCGTCATCTGTTTGATAAGCGCGCCAGCGCGACCCTTTCTCCGCGAGGGGCCCATGCTGACCCGCTCGAGAGAATGAGGGCGCAGATCTCCCGTGAGGGACAATGATGCCGAGTTATGGCTGACTGCCTTCCGCGTCGAACGATGGGCGATGGTCGCAGGGTGGCGATCATGCGTCAGAGTAACTGTCTGTCCGTCCGCAGCGGAACGATATGGAACAGGAATTCTCATTTCCCGTGTCATCTTTGGCTATGTTGCAATGCAAACCCGCGCCCAATTACCCCCGTGTCTATAACAACGAGCCCAATCGCACCAAGCACAGCGCTCAATCCCACTAATAGTATTATAAGCGCGTTGCGACCCAGCCTTATGGGCTCAAAGCGGAGCAGGCTTTACGATGTGTTATAAAAATTGACTGTGTATGATTTTTTGTGGTGGGTTAGCGCTGAGTGGGGTTAGGGGGATGATAATGAAGATCTTATTTCTCGCGACTGCGGTCGGGGCTTGCCTAGCCCCGTGGGTTGTCTTGGCAGCGGACGATGGCACACCGACACGAGCCGATACGCTTACCAAATTGGAGCAACATCTCCAACAGCAACAGCGGCAACTGGATGACGCGCAAAAGAAGATAGCTGACCAACTGGAGCGTCTAAAGCAAGAAGAACAGGCGTTGCGTGACCAGCAAAGTCAAATCAATTTGCTGAAAACCTCAATTTCCGCAAATAACGGCGTTCACCAGAGTCTATTAACGACTCAGATCGCGGCCCTTGGCAGTGGCGCACTCTTGGCTCAGGGCCCGACGGAAGGGCCCACTTCCATAGGCCCGAGCGAACCTCAAGAACGTCCGACGATTCCGGATGTGGCGCTTGCCTCGCAAGGCGGTGTCTTGACTCCCAAAGGTGTATTTTCGCTTGAGCCTAGCTATCAGTACCAATACATCTCGACCAATCAGGTGTTGCTCAGCGGATTGACAATCATTCCTGGCATCACACTCGGTACGACCAATATCAGACAGTTAGTCGATCGGGTGAACACCTTCACCCTCGGGGGTCGCCTCGGCGTGACCGATCGTCTGGAAGTCGAAGTGCAGATCCCGCTTATCTATCGCCTCGACGATACGACATTCCAGCCAATCGGCAGCGGTTCGGAAGTAACCAATACGACCTCGGGCAAGGGCCTCGGCGACGTCTCCTTCGGCGCCCATTATCAAATTAACTCTGGGGCCGGAGGATGGCCCTATTTCATCGGGAATTTTCTCGTGAAGACGCGTACGGGGAAAGATCCGTTCTCAGTTCCCGTGAATTTCAATACCGGCCTGCCAAGCCAGCTACCGACCGGAACCGGGTTTTACACGCTGCAGCCGAGCGTGACGGCGATTTATCCCTCTGATCCCGTCGTGTTCTTCGCCAATCTGCGTTACAATTACAATATCGGTCGGACCGTGACGTTGCAGCCGACGCAATTCACGAACGCTGTTGCCCAAAACGTGAACCTCCAACCCGGTGGCGGCATCGGCGCGACCGTCGGCATGGGTTTCGGCATCAACGATCGTGCCTCCTTTAGTCTTGCTTACGAACAGACCTACTTCTTTCCAACGACCGAGAACGGCCAAAGTCTACCGGGATCTTATTATGATATTGGCGCTTTTGACCTTGGCTTGGGATATCGGTTCACGCCCCGCGCCTCGGTCAATGTGGGTGTCAGTATCGGGACGACCAAGGCTTCTCCTGATGCCGCGCTGATGGTTCGCGTTCCTATAAAATTTCAAGTCTACGATTAGCCAAAGCGCGAACCGGCCAGCGGCAGGCCCCCGAGTTCGTAGGGGAGCCGGTAAAGGCTTCGCGTCACCGGTGACCTGCTCTCCTGAAATGCCCCCTATGGTTAGGGTCTGTTCTTCGGCAGGAAATGGTAAAAGCAGCGAACCCGGTTTACGGAAAAGCAGATTATCGGGATACTTCAGGGAGCACCGGGCCGGGCCTCCGGGCTCGGCGCTGTGCGGAAAGCGCGGGATCCGCGGTGCGACCTTCGACGAGTAGAAGATAAAGTACGGCGGCCTTGACGTGTCAGAGGCACGCCGGCTGAAGGTGCTGGAGGCCTCGAGAACGCCCAGCTGAAGAGGCTGCTGGCCGAGGCGATTTTTTACGTCAACGGGATGCTGAAGAAGAGGGGACCCTCCCTCAACGCGCTTTTGCTGCCGCCGACCTCACGAGTGCTATTCGGCCGGCTGCGGGAGTGGGCCGAGCCACTCCTTCGGTTAACGGATTCTACTTGCTGCTCGGCCGCGCGGCGAGGCAAAGGGTCCCAAATCAGAGAATTGCCATTAATGATTGATAGGGAAAGCTGTGATAACAATAACAAAGAAGCGACGGAAATTAGTAACCTAGAGCCGTAAAGTGCCATCACCATCGACACCGAACAGCAAAGCGCGGCGTCTGCGAAATGAAACGCTGGCTATTCATCACGGCTATAATAATGATCCAACGACAAAGGCTGTCGCGGTCCCAATCTATCAAACCGCCGCGTTCGCTTTTGATAGTGCCGAGCACGGGGCGGCACTTTTCAATCTCGAAGTCGAAGGTTACCGTTATGGTCGAATAAGCAACCCAACCAATCGCGTGCTCGAAGAACGTGTCGCCGCGCTTGAGGGCGGAATCGATGCGCTGAGTGTCAGTTCCGGGCAGGCGGCATTACATTATGCGGTGCTCAACCTTACCGAGTTGGGTACGAATATTGTCTCCACTCCGAAACTCTATGGAACGACCCATACGCTATTTGCCCATATTTTACCGCGATACGGAATTACGACGCGATTCTCTGAAACGGATGATCCCAGTGAGGTGGAACGTCTCATTGATGACGATACGAGAGGAATCTACTGCGAAAGCGTCGGCAACCCCGCGGGCAATATTTCTGATATCGAAGCTCTAGCGAATGTCGCGCACCGAAACGGTGTTCCGTTGATCGTCGATAATACCGTTGCCACACCGCTTCTACTGAGACCGATTGAGTACGGCGCCGACATCATCATCCATTCGTTGACAAAATTCTTAGGCGGGCACGGAACAACCCTAGGCGGAATTATCGTCGATAGCGGCAATTTCCCATGGGCAGAACATGCTCGTCGGTTTTCCATGTTTTCCACGCCGGATCCTTCGTATCAGAACCTCAACTACACCGAACATTTCGGAAAGGCGGCCTATATCGGACGCTGCCGTTGTGTGTTCATGAGGACAACCGGATCTATCTTATCGCCATTAAGCGCTTTTCTCTTGCTCCAAGGAATCGAGACGGTCGCCGTTAGGATCGATCGCCACGTTGAAAACGCGCGACGCGTCGCAGAATTCTTGCGCACAGATTCTCGTGTCGAATGGGTCGACTACGCCGGGTTCGTCGATAATCCCTATTATGAACTTGTGAAGAAATATCTGGGGGGCCGCGCGTGTTCGCTACTCACCTTCGGAATCCGTGGCGGATTTGAGGGCGGCAGAAAATTTTATAACGCGCTAGAGTTGATCAAGCGATTAGTCAATTTGGGCGACGCCAAAACGCTCGCGTGCCATCCGGCGTCGACCACACATCGGCAGATGTCGCCGATCGAGCAGGCAAAGGCTGGTGTTAGGCCCGAGATGATTCGGCTCAGCATTGGCATTGAGCACAGCGACGACATTATCGACGACATCGATCAGGCGTTAGATAAAGCGGTAGCTGACGATGGGCGTTTGGTACAGCAACGTTAGCGTTCCAGAGCGACTTATGGTGCGGTCGAGCAAAAAATTCACTGTCCAAGAATCCGAGCTGCGGGACCGTGCTCGACCTGGAATCGTCATCGGCCTTGTCAATAATATGTCGGATTCGGCCATACGAACAACGGAACGTCAATTCCGTGAATTGCTCTCCGCTGCGTCGCAGAATATTGAAGTTCACCTAAGAGTATTTGCATTCTCCGAGCTACCCCGGTCTGAGGCGGGTCGGTCATATGTCCGGCAATACTACGAAGATATCAGTGATTTATGGACCGCGTCAGTCGACGCCTTAATTGTGACCGGACGGGAGCCAAGCACATCACTGCTGACCGATGAGGCCTGTTGGCCCACGCTAACAAAGCTATTTGATTGGGCGGAGCAGCATACCGCGTCGACAATTTGGTCCTGCCTAGCGGCACACGCTGCCGTTCTGCACGCCAGTGGCGTAAGCCGGCATCTCTTTCGCGACAAGCTCTCAGGTGTTTATACATCGACGAAGGTCGCAGACCATCCGCTCCTCCTCGGAATTTCGCAGGAATGGCGCGTTCCGCATTCTCGTTATAACGACCTCCGCGAGGATGAGCTTCGGTCAAAAGGTTATGAGGTCCTGTCGCGGTCGCCCGACGTCGGCGCTGATATATTCATCAGGGATAAGAAAAGCCTATTTATCTATGTGCAAGGTCACCCCGAATATGAACCGCATACTTTGTTGCGCGAATATCGTCGGGACATTGCCGCATTCGTTGCTGGCCAGCGCGAGCGGTATCCCAACGTCCCGCAGGGATATTTCGACGAGGAAACAGAAACGGTCTTGGCTCAGTTCCGCCAACGAGTGTTGCGGGATCGACAAATCGATTCCCTGACGAGCTTTCCGCTGCTTGCGGCGGAAGGAAAGTTGATCCACGCATGGCGCAAGCCAGCCATTCGTCTCTATGCCAACTGGTTATCCTATCTTAGCGAGAAGAAGGCACGGCAACTCGCGATGACGAAAGCGTCTGCTCCCCGAGAGCACAGCCAAATTTGAGCGTATAGTGACAGAAAGTTACCTGTTGTCATCGACAATGCACGACGCTTAAGGAAGCGAGATCGTTCACCACATGAAGAATCACCGGGCATTCCGCGGATCTAATCTATTTCCTCTTCCAAAAACGCGTAAGCGTTTGGATGATTTTCTCGCGCGTGAGTTGAGCAAAGCGACGGAACGTGTCGTTCGCGGCTCCGTCACGCCAACATTTGATTTAAGCACCTTCAGAAAGGAACTGGGTGAATTCGATTTTGCAGATCCGCGCCCCATGGACGATGTTTTGTCATGGGTGATTTCACAGATGGAACACGGGCTCGTTCACGTGACCCATCCGCGCTATTTCGGGCTATTTAATCCAGCGCCGACATTTCCAGCTCGATGCGCCGACCGGATCGCGGCCGAGTTCAATCCGCAGTTAGCAACCTCAACCACCTCTCCCGCCGCAGTCGAAATTGAATCCCATGTTATTCGTGCGGTTGCACGGCGCGCCGGATTCCCCGAGCACGCGGCGGGCCATTTTACTACGGGCGGTGCCGAGGCCAATTACACCGCCCTTATTTGCGCGCTTACGCAGGCAAATTCGCGATTTGCGGCCGAAGGCGCGCGCGTCTTTAGTGGGGCGCCAACTTTCTACGTATCCAGAGAAAGCCACCTCGCCTGGCTAAAAATCGCCCATCAAGCGGGCATAGGCCGGGATGCGGCTCGTTTGGTGGCAACCGATGGACATGGTCGAATGGATGCGAGGGCGCTCGCTAACGCGGTGAAAGCCGACCATGCTCGAGGTCACGTCCCAATAATGATCGCAGCCACGGCGGGAACGACCAATGCGGGAATGATTGATCCGCTTGGGGCCTGCGCCGAGATCGCGCGTCTCCGAGGTGTCTGGTACCACGTCGACGCAGCCTGGGGTGGCGCGGCGATCGCCAGTGAACGACTGCGTCATTCGCTTACCGGCATGGAAGAGGCTGACTCGATCACGATCGACGGCCACAAATGGTTTGCGACGACCATGGGCTGCGGCATGTTCATCACCAAACGCGCGTCGTCGCTTGCGTCCGTGTTTCACGTTACATCGGACTTTATGCCGTCCAACATTCCTAATTTTGACCCCTATGTGACATCGATGCAGTGGTCGCGGCGCTTCCTCGGATTACGGCTTTTCCTATCGTTGGCGGCTGCGGGATGGGAGGGTTATGCAAAGCATGTCGAGCGATCGATTGCTTTAACGGAAATGCTCAAGCAGAAACTGTTAGCACGTGGTTGGACGATCGCCAACGATTCGACGCTTGCGGTATTGTGCATCGAACCACCGGCTAGCCGTGGCACCGCTCGATCGGTCGTCGATCGCATTCGACTCGCGGGGCGCGTTTGGGTTTCGCTCGCAACGTTTGAAGGACGCGAAATCATTCGGGCATGTCTAACGCACGGCGAAACGTCGTCGGCGGATATCACGGCGCTCGTTTCGGCTTTAGAAAAGGGGCTGGACAAGCCGCCGTTTAAGCCTGAGCCCGCACGCCGCATTGGGAGTGCAGTGTTGGCCAAGCGCTAACGATCTGCGGCATGCGACTTATACATCCGCTAAAATGGGCTTTCTATCCCGACGCGGTGGTCTTGTGGGCCGCCAGACACCCCTCTCAGCTCCACGCGTGATGCCATCGGCACGCCGGCGTTGGCCCTAGGGCCCACCATGCTGAACTCATCACCCGCGGTGGTGGTCAATAATGCCGCAAATGCGTTGCGAGAGACGATTTCGCGCCTATATGGCATTACCCAAGGTCAAATCGATAGGGTGGCAAGCCTGAGCAAAGGCCGATGGTGGTACAGTTTGAAATCTGCCGGATTTTGAGCCTTCCGGCCGTCCGTGGCATACTCCCAACATGACCCGGCAGATTGGCAAAAGATGATGCGCAAATCTGTTCCAGTGTTGTGGATGAGCGTGGCGTTTGGGGTAGAGCTTGCCCTGGCCGCGGCTGTTCTCGCCGTTCTTGGCACCGGTGAGAAGAGCGTCAGGGTGGCGCTGGACGTAACAGCACGCTGGTCGTTCCTGTTGTTCTGGATGGCCTACGCAGGCGGGGCAATCGCCGCGCTGTTCGGACCGGCGCTTGCGCCGTTGGCGCGGCGCGGCCGAGAGTTCGGCGTGGCTTTTGCCTCGGCGCATCTCGTTCATATCGGACTTGTCGTCTGGCTTTGGAAAATTTTAGGGCGCATCCCGCTTCAGGGGGGTGTGCTCGTTTTCTTCTTGGTCGCGATTGTCTGGACCTATCTACTCGCGGCCTTGTCTTTCGGCCAATTGTCGGAGGCTCTCGGTCCGAGGCTCTGGCGCTTGCTAATGTTCCTGGGGCTAAACTATATCCTGCTCGCCTTTGCGCGCGACTTTGTGCTCGGCGTGATTCATTCATGGGATGCGCATCGGTATTTCTGGCAGCTGGTGAACTATGCGCCTTTCGCGTCGATGTGCATTGCCGCACCGCTTCTGCGCTTCGTAGCGGCAGCCCAGCGACGACGGCCGGGTGGAGACTATCCTCCGCCGAATCCCATAGCCGCATCGACGTAGATTTAGATTTTCTACCAATCGTCATCAGGCCTCTAAAGAGGAAGTCTGTCCAGAGAGAATGCGCGCAGCGAGAATTTGCGCGCGAGCAATCGCCTGATCCATGTCGTAATAGCGGTACTCACCTAGGCGCCCGCAGATCAAGAGGTTGGGGATGTCGCGAGCCCGCTCGGCATAGATTTTATAGAGGGCAGAATTGGCGTCATCGGGAAAAGGATATTCGTAGTCGTTTGGATCGGTCGGGGTCACGGTAGTTTCGCGCGTTAACACCGTTCCGCGAATTGCCTTGGAAAGTTCTGGGGCCATCATGTGCTTCCATTCCAGTGTACGGATATGTGGCCCGCTTGCTGGATCGGGATTGTTCAATTGCACGGTTGGCTGCGCCCAATCGACGTCGGGCAGAAATTCGTGTTCGCGGCGCTGTCCCCGGTATTTGAGCTGGCCGAGATCGAAGCCGAAATATTCATCGATCGGCCCGGTGAAGACGGTCATCCGATTCGCCTGGAGCTGGCCTTTCTGCTTGAGGTAATCGCAATTCACGATGACGGGAATCCCCCTCAGGAGCTTTTGCATAAACTCCGCATATCCGTTTTCCGGGAGTCCTTGGAATTGGTGGCGCATGAGCCGTGGTTCGTCATCCTCCCTGACGTCGAAACGCTTGGCAAGACTTGCAGATAATGCGGTCGCCGGCACGCCCCACTGTTTCTCGCTGTATCCTTTCACGAATTTCTCATAGATCGTTCTCGGCATCATCGCCAAAGAGGCTTCCTCGAAGTTCCGCGGTTCGCCGATGAACTCGGGATGCCAGTTCTCGCCCACGGTCCTGCGGATGTAACTTGCGGCAATCGGCCAATTCTCGGGACGCCCCTCCACGAAGGATTTCAGCACCGCTTCAAAGGGCTGGAAGCGTGTGAATCGATTGACGAAGTGCCACAGCTTTTCGCTGTTGGTGCGGAAATAGTGCGGCCCGTAGGTGTGGATTCGAATCCCACTGAGATGCAAATAATCGTGGACGTTTCCCCCTTGATGGGAGCGCCGCTCGAGGATGGTTACGGAATAACCCGCCTCAACCAGCGTTCTCGCAATCACGCTTCCGGTAAGCCCGGAGCCTACGATGAGGAAATCAGATGTCACGTCTTAATCTCGTGGATTGAGATACCAAAATTTGGACTTATGCCACCCGAAAACTTCACGATGACGTGGGGGATCACTTGGGTGTGGGACAATGGACTGGCTGGTATTTTGTCCGATTACGGAATTTTTCTCGACCTAGATCACGAGCCATGATTGATTATGTTAGAATGGTTGCGGCTTCATCGATCACTCCGGCGCGGGCTTTTTCATGAAGCGATCCGGGTCCGTGAGGCGATACAGGTTCTCGAAGTAACCCCGGTGGTCAAGCGCGGGGATCACGACGCGATTAAGCACGACCATTGGGACGCGATAAGTAATATACCGTGCGTAGTACGCAACATATCCCATTTCAGCCCGAATGTTTCTCTCTCTCAATCTCATTTCTTTCTTCCACTCTCGTGTATGCGCGGCCTTGGCTTCTTTATTTAGCTCGAGTGGAAGCCACATGGAACCCGGGTCGCCGACTCCAAAGCCTGCAGACTCTCTTTTAAGAAAAAGTGCGCCGAACTTTCGTATAGCGGCTGTATAAAAATAATAGTCTTGTGTTATTCGGATATTTTCTGGGAATCCGCCGAGTGCTACGACGTGCTCATGGCGTATGATGCCGCCACTACATAAAAACATTTCCGGGCCAAACATCGCATGCTGGCTAAAGAGCCATTGCGTAATCATGGGAAGTTTAAGGGTAGCGTCGATTTGGTGGAAAATCCAGGGCACGCGCGCGGTCTTGACACGCCAGTCTCGCACATCTTGCAATTGTTGTTCCTGTCGTTTTCGGCGGTCGAGGTCGTCAGAAAACATACAGAAAGGCCGAAGTATACCGAAGACAACACCGATATTCGGGTGTTGATTAAACGCTTGCTTTACGACGGCGTAATGTCCTGCCGGCACCGTATCATCATCATCAAGGAAATGCACATAGCGTGCTTCAATCCCCATCGCGCGAGAAGAATTGAATGCAAAATTTCGGACTCTGCTGGGCCAGCCACCTGATGGATTCGGGTTTTTTAAATAGATTACCTGAGGAAAGTTCCTAACCACTTCCGCTGCCGAACCATCAGGACAGTCATCGGCAACGATGATTTGTTTCGTGATGTCGGTTTGGCTGAGGGCGCTCGTTATCGCCTTGCGCAAGGATCCTGGCCGTTTGTGAGTAGGAATGATAACCAAAAAGTCCAAAGTACTGGTCGACATGATATCTATCCTTACACGGAATCCCTAAACGCATTTTATGCACATACGGTATTTGAATGGGTTCTATAAATACAAGCGTATATAGCGATTAAGATTCTTCAAAAAGGCCCAAATTTATTCGATGTGGTTTTATTCTTTCTCTATCGATTGGTATCAATCTCACGTCATAAACAATGCAATCTTGGCAATCTTCCTAGGTACCACAAACAAGCCGCCATATTTACCTCATCGTAAAGAGGGTTGCCGCACCGCTTCTACGCTTCGCAGCGGCAGCCCAGCGACGCTGGAGGATGCGGCCCGTAGCCGTCTGACATGTCTAGCAGCAACATGCGCGCCCGCGCCGCTAGCCGCCACGGTTTTTCAAACTGTACCACCACCCGAAGACCATTTAGCTTCCTTTGATGGTCGTAAAAATTGTAACCTACAATGTTGAGAGATTTTGTTCATCGTAAGAGAAGAACGGTGGACGCTGTTGGTCGCCAAGCAGCCTGACCCATAGCTCCATGATCGCGTACCGTGGTTTATTACGCTGCGGAGACCACATATCGATGTCGGAATCGTTCAGCAATCGCCCAGATGGGACGCCATCAAATGGTGACGCTGCTGTCGTTCATGCCGGCGTGTTGGAACCAAAAATAATTCAGCGTTCCCACCTCAGTTCGCGCGAGATAACGGAGGATGATTTTCCTTCTGTCGCTAGTCTGCTTGGTAAAGGATTCGGCTACGACAGTCGGTTTTATTTAGACGTTTTAACGCGCTTGATTAAACACACCACCCCAATGGGCTTCCCAAAATATGGCTATCTAATGGAGCACGATGGCGTGGTCATTGGAACTATCTTACTGATATTCACAAAGTTTCAATCCGGCGACAGTTCAACAATTCGGTGCCATGTAACCTCCTGGCACGTGCAAGCGGCTTATCGCGCCTATGCCGCGCTGTTTTTTTTGAAAGCGCTCAGGCACAAGGATGTTGTCTATTTGAATATCTCGGCGCTGCCGGACGCACAGCCAATCTTGAAAATCCAAGGATTTTTGAAATACAGCCATGGACAGTTTTTCGCGGTCCCAGCGTTGCATTTATTGTCTGAAAACGTTCATGGCAAAATTATTAGAGGCACGTCTGTGCCCGATGTACCGTTCAAAGCTTACGAACGAGATCTACTTTTGGACCACGCCGAATATGGATGCATAAGCTTCTGGTGTGCGACACCAGAGCAAGCCTATCCGTTCGTATTTCGGACGCACGTCACCAAGAACGTTTTGCCTGGTGTTCAGCTCATTTACTGTCGGGAAGTTGGCGATTTCGTCAAGTTTGCGCGGCCAATCGGTTCATTCCTTGCCCGACTCGGTAAATTTATTGTCCGCATCGACGCGAACGGTCCGATTCCAGGGCTGAAAGGCAGATATTTCGATGCGGTATCGCCCCGATGGTACAAAGGACCTGTTCAACCGCGTCTGGGCGATTTGGCTTATACCCAATTTGCCATGTGCGGCGGTCGCCGCGGCAATTCCTCGAATAATTATTTTCAGGCATAGTTAACATTTAGCGGAACCATTTCCGACCTTCGTGAAATGACGTTTGGCCTGCGCCCCTTTTTCATCCTGGGGTGAAGAGTCCCAGGGTCAAATAACCATATCATTTCAGGGCATTGCCAGAACTGCTGCTGAGTCCGCCCGAAAGTCTTCCCGCTAATGCCTTCTCGGGAAGCTCAAACGGCGCTCATGCCGAAAACCTGTAAATAGTAATTTACGGCTTGTCGGAACTCTTTACAGGCGTGTTTTGTTTACTTACACGCGTGCGTAAAATCTAAGCTTTAGAAAGTATTGACTTTAACCGGCGCCTACCATGACAATCTTTTAAGCTAATTTGAATCTTTGGGAGGCGGCTATGAACGTTATTCGCTGTGCGGTGCTCGGGGCGGCGGCGCTAGTTTGCGCAGGTGCCATTGAAGCGCATGCCGCCGTAATCACCATCAACCTTGCAACCGGGTTGAACGTCTCTGGTAACAGGTATACCTCAGGCAACAAGCTGGATGCGAATTGGGCGGTCACCAACTCCAACAGCTATAAAACCGCGCCACCCAACGCATATACCGTCTTTTCGGGCAACGTGGATCATTCGAGCAAGTGGGCGAAGAACGGCCCCATTTCCGATTGGATCGCGGGGAACCCCGGCAATACAAACAACGGCAATCTGACGCTGACCCGGACATTCAGTTTGGCCGGCTTTAACCCGGCCGATGCTATTCTCACTGGTGGGGAGTGGACCATTGACGATGCGGGCACTCTGACCTTGAATGGTCACCTTCTCGCGACCTTGGTGTCGGGAGATTGGACCAGTTTGCACTCGTTTACCATTCCAGCGGGTGACTTTCTCGCGGGTGTGAATACCTTGGTCATGCAAGGCGTCAACTCAGATGACTTCCATGAAGGTGGTCGCCTTCAGGGTACGATCCAGGATAGCGTTTCAGCCGTTCCGGAACCCGCGACCTGGGGGATGATGCTCATTGGATTCGGATTGGTTGGACTGCAACTTCGCCGTCGCACGGTGAAAGAAGTTACCTGCTAGGTAGCTTCGATAAGGCGAGAGATTAGAGGCTGCCTTTGGGCAGCCTTTAACCTGAGCGCCTTCGCTCGTCCTCTCGTATCCCGTGATAGCTAGAGTCTGTTCGTCTTTTGAGCCGCTCAAGCTTGGCGCAACGGGGTGGCAGGCGAAGCACCCGGTCGAGCGCAGCGCCCATCCCGTCGACTTCACACGGAAAACTGAGCTTGGCATAGGGGTGGGCGGCAGGTGGACGAGCGCCCCGTGCGGTCTGGTGGTGTATGGCCGTCTCTTTCCACGCGGGGCAGGGCCGCGCGAACATGAGCGAGCGAGGCACGCGATAGAACGTCGACCGGCCGATCGACGCGAGCCGGCATTGCCGGGCCAACCAGCAGACACCGACGTCGTAGCCTAACGTCACTGTTCGACTCGTGGGGGAGCAGCTCACGTCGCGACCACGTTTTGGTGCGGACGGCAGGCGTCGAACCTGCAGCGTCTTGTGCTCTAACTGTAAACGTTCTTTACACTATACAAACGTTCTTTACACTATAGAAACGATTGCCAAAATTATTTTATTGTATTCGGCGTAATTTTGGCTAAATATCTTCTTGAACACGCGCAGAATTCGACGGAACTTTCTTCGATTGCCTGCGTTAAGAAATCGACCAAAACAACGGGAGGACACAATGTTTGGTAGGAAAAATCTCATATCGGCTGCCGTCTTGGCAATGACAGCCGCGATCTTTGCCTCGACGCCAGCGAAGGCAGCTGTCTTCGATTTCACATTCACTAATACCGTGTTACCTACCAGCGGGTGCTGCGGTCCCTTCGACGTCTCGGCGGTAATCACTGCCACTCTCGTCGGCACCAACTATGATATCACCGGCATCACGGGCACTGTGACTGAAGGATCGCCTTCCACCACCTACTCCATCACCGGCTTGATCACTCCCCCCAAAGATCCTGGCAACTATTTCAATTTCGACAATGTGATCCTTTCAACCGGGGGGCATGCGCCTTATAGCTTAGACAACGGCGGCATTGGATTCTATGCCACTGACCCCAGCTATTATCCCGCAGACGGTACTAACTCCGCTTTTAATGTTTACGGTAATGGTGGGACGTCCTACACGCTGGGTACCACCGCTTCCTACGACGTCAACTCCCCTTTCAATGGCACCGTCACCATCAGCGCCGTTCCCGAAACGTCGACTTGGGCGATGATGCTGATCGGATTTGGCTTAATCGGCCTGCAGCTGCGTCGTCGTCGGCCTGCGGAAGTAACTGCCTAATTCTGGCCACTGCGAGAGGCCACCTTCAAGGTGGCCTCTGCGTGCCCAGGAACCAACGGTCGATCTCGGCCATCAGCCCAAAGTTCTCCGGGCCCCCGTCCCGGGGCACGTGATAGAACGTCGACCGGCCGATTGACGCGAGCCGGCATTGCCGGGCAACCAGCAGACACCCAACCAGCAGACACCGACGCGTCGTAGCTTAACGTCACTGTCCGACTCGTGGGGGAGCAGCTCACGTCGCGACCACGTTTTGGTGCGGACGGCAGGAGTCGAACCTGCAGCGTCTTGTGCTCCCAAGTGTAAACGTTCTTTACACTATGCAAAAGTTCTGAACACACTATAGAAACGATTGCCAATATTATTTCATTGTATTCGGCGTGATTTTGGCTAAAATTAGTTTCATGAATTGGGCAGAAGTGGGCTTTAAAACCGGGAGACTGAAGTGTTTGGCTTGAAAAATCCCATATTGGTTGTCGCACTGGCGACGGCTGCGCTTCTGTCCTTTTCGCCGACGCCGGCAAAAGCGGATATCGTCTATACATTGACGAACATACCGCTCAGCGACGGCGGACTTTTGAACGGGACTTTCGCGATAAACCAATACGGTTACATCGACAACAGTGTTACTGATGTGACCACCACCGCCGGTTCTATTTTGGGGGCGGGCAGTTACACGGGCATCTACAACACTCTTATCAACAACCCATCCGATACCGTTGTCACCTTCGAAGGTGACACTGATCCATATGGATTATCGCTGGTGCTTACGTTTAAATACAACTTGGCTACCGTTGGTGGCATAGACCCGATCATTGGTGGTATCGGCGGTCCGTCCTATGAAGACTGCGCCGGTTACGGTGGTTGTGGTTCCTCTGGTATTCGCTACGTTGGGGTTAGCGCGGTGCCAGAGACGTCGACGTGGGCGATGATGCTCATCGGCTTCGGCTTAATCGGCCTGCAGCTGCGGCGTCGTCGTTCGGCGGAAGTAACTGCCTAATTCTGGGCTCTGTGAGAGGCCACCTTCAAGGTGATCTCTCCTTTCCGCGAGCGGTTGTAACGCGTTTAATCAATCGCATAGTAGATCGACGTTAAAATCCGCTGGTCCCACTGTGCTAATGGCATCGGCGAGACTCTCCAGAAAGAACGTCGTCGCAAGAGCCCATGCGCCTTTGGCGAATGAAACGCGTGGGGCCGGTCGAACGAACTGGAAATAACAGGCAATTGTGGTCATCATTCGCCGTATGACAACGCCACGAAAAACCGCCCAATCCTTCAGGGTCGATCTGCGTGTTGTGCCTGCGCTGGTCTTCGACCAGAACGGCGTGCTCGTGCCCGATGCTTGCGTTCATCATGTTGCATTCCCCTATCGCCGCATCGATACGGATCACGGGCCCGTCTGGGATATGGTTGATCCGCCTGTCGCTGATATTAGCATAGCGGACATTTATTACCGTGGCGTGCCCGTCATAGTCGACGCGTCATCAGTGACGCCGCTGCTCTCGCTATAATTCCGGGGTTAGGCGCGTCTTCTTGGAAAGAGCGGCTGCACCGACGAGTGCTAAGCCCCTCTCCTCAGGGGCGATAAACGCGCTCAAACCGCGACCATTTCGTCGAGTCTCCAGAAGGCGGAGCGCCCGTCAATAATGCGCCGGCGCGTTCTCCGACGAATCAAAACGCGAATGCGCGGTTTATGCAGGGCAACGCTCACACCCTGAACTGCAAAGGAATTGGAAAGGACGAACTGGGGCGGTCAGCCGCTGACCCAAACGGGGGAGTCTAATCGATCGATAACATAATTTTGCCGGGAGCCGATTTATATTTACATCGGTTTCCGAATGACTGAATAAAAAAAGGCCCCGCCGGAAGTAGAGGGGGATAGCGATCCGGCGAGGCCTCCATTGCGCGCAATAACTCTCAATTTACGCCCTAATCCCTAAGGCATTCAAAATATCCGCTACAATTGTATTTTTAACTCTGTTTGGTGTGTAATAGCGCGATGAATTCAGCCAAATGGGTAAGGATCTTAGAATACGTGATCATTGCCGCTCTGGTGGTCATCGTCGTCTGGGCTTGGATTGTAGGTTAGAAACTCGGCCGGCTCTTTCCTTGCCCTTTCTTTTGCTAAGCCCGTTGGAAGTACGTGACGCCATAAAAGCATCACCGGCGCTTCAACAGGCGACGGAGGCATCTTCCCACCTTGGGCGCGCATTTAAATTGCGGTGGCTATCGGAACCATCTGCGGTGCCAAGGGCTGGCAGCGCCGCTGACAGAGGACATATGGATCGACCGAAGCAGTGTCAACTTTCCGTTTTGGGTCCCAGCATGGAGCGCTGAGCCATCCCGACAAGGGCTTCGATCTCAGCTCGAACTTTCTTAAAGCTTACCTCACCGCGGTACCCGCCCGTTCGCTCAGAGCTCGAAAGAAGGTCGGTGAGGGTGTCCGCGGTTGCCAAAAACTCGTTGCCCGGATCTACATTGGCTCCGACGCGTTCCGCGAGGAGCAAGACGACCGCCAGCCGTAAGGCCACGAGCTCGGCGCCTAAGTCTTTAACAGTAGCAGCGAGCTTGTCTCCTTTATCCATCATCCTCCCCCATTTATCGCGATCACCGGAGCCAGCATACTACTTCCCTTGCTGCTAGCGAGTTCACCATGAAATCGCGAATCGTCGAAGCGATCAGCGTTGTGGATCTAAGCATCCTCGAGGAAAGGTCGACCCTTATGGGTTGGGTGCCGTTGGATAACAGGCGGCGAAGGTGCCCCATGAAAATGATCGCACTCGACGGCCCGGAGTGTTGCTCTGAGGTTCGCGCAGAAATGCCAACGCGAATGCCCGTCGTTAGAAGGGTCAAGCGTCACTCATGACAAGAATTTCAAGCGCGTCTTCGCGGGGCGAGTATTCTCGATTCGGTTTGGCTCAGCCCGATGATTGCTAACCGCGCGTCATCGCGGCCTATGGATTTGGTGGACACGATCGGATCTGACCACACCCGCGACAATGGATTTGGACGGGCATTGCCACCAGAAAACGCGCGGTAGACGGCTTTAACATATCTCAGGGCATGACCCCCTCGCGTAGCTGGGCCACGATTGCCGTGGCCGCTTCAAGATCAATCTCCGGATGATCATGAATACGCTGTCGATATACGATTTGGGCTTCGTCGGACATTCCCCGAGTATAGAGGTCTTGGAGATTGCGGCGCTCCGTGGAACAGGCTGGTAAGATGGCGCGCGCGATCGTTGTTGCATCGGATACACGGTCATCGATGCGTATGGCCGCCCGGATTAGACAAAGCAGATAAGCCTCTGAAAGTCCGTTCTCTTCTACCGGGTTGATCGATGACCGGGGTTCCGTCACAGGAGCGCAATTTTGAACTCCTAAGCAAAGTGCTAGGATGATTGCGGTGGTTCTCATGAACGACGTTCCCGTGATTGGCTCAATTATACGCTCGCGGTGCCGTTTCGATAGCGAGTTTGGAGCGGGACAAAGTGTTTGAACAAGTGGTTATTTGGGCCTCCCATCGGGCCTGCAGTATTGTAAGCGCGATCGATTTTGCGCGTGGCATTAGCGCAACGCCAAGTGTGTGCTTTTATAGCGGAAGCTATGCCGGGGATATCATTTTTTGGGCCCTCCTTGGACTTATCGTATTCTTATTGATCCTCATCCGTCCGGGCAAACGCAAATAAACACGCTCGGTCCTGCGAAGGATATGTGCGCAATCGCCACAACGATAGGGTCCCTGAGTGTGGCCCAATCTTCTATCCCGGGCAGTTCTCAAACCTCTACCGGCGCGATGATGTTGATCGGATTCGGCCATATCGACCCCTCGGCTCTGTCGAAGTCGATCAGAAATAATCTGCCGAGGGTTTATTGAAAAGAAGAGCGCCCGAAAGGCGGCCAAGCTTCACGTAGCGGTTCGGTGTGAGGGCGCTGATCGGCATGACGGCGATCCCGGCCGCGCCCAGCGCATCGCAAAAATTTCGCGGCGTACCGGACCAGACGCCCCTATTGAGGGAATCGCCATACGTCACGACGGCAAGTCGCTTGTCATGTATAGCCGAGTCTCGCTGGTGGGGTTGCGCGTCCAAGCTCGCGCTGAGGCGACGGTCCCAACGGATGATCGTCTCTATTGTCCCCGAAGACCGAACTTCTCGGCAATCCGCTGCGCCAGCTCGCGTGCAAATTTGATCAGGCGGCGCTTCGGCACGCCGCATTGGACCGAGACAAGGTTCGCGAAGGCCGCACTATCATATGTACGATGCGCGGCCACCGCACCGACGAAAAGACGGCCAAAGATCCGCCTGATGCCGAAACGTTTCTCCCAAGGCAGGTGCCAGATGGTCAAGTTGGTATCGTCAGGGACGACATTGCGGGTGCGAATTCCCGTCCAAATGCGCTTCAGGTAGGGGTTGAGGCCGCCAGGTGGGATGCCGTGCGCCGCATAGATGAGTGTTAGAAAATGCGCTTCCTCGTGCGGAAAGAGTTTCTCCCTACGAGCCACGCGCTCGAGCGTCCAGCGCCAAAGATCATGCACGTCGTCGCGGATTTCACGGCAGAAGCCCAAAGTCGCGGCGAAGGCTTCGCCTCCGGTATAGGTCAAGCTGTTGCGTGCCGGTGCGCCGCGCCAATGGTGAAGGATCTCGGCCAATTGCGAATTGGACACCTCGTTATTCACACCGTCTCGCGAATCGTCGAGCGCATAGGATAAAGCCTTGCGTGCCGCGATATCGCCGACGAGTTTTGCACCTGGCTTGCGCCAGGCGCAGTCGGAGTCCAAGACCAGGCAGGGCACGTCGCCGGGCTGCTCGGCCAACCAGTCGATGACGTCGAGGATGTAGAACTGATTGCCCCAGGCGGCGAAGGTCCCCCGCGGCAGCTGATAGGTGATAGGCCTGGTGACAATTTCGATCGACAGTGCGTCGAGCAGGTCGGCTAACGCTACGCCATCGATTCGGCGCTGCCGCAACACGACCTCCGCGACGTTGGTGAAGAGGATGTGCCGCGACATCGGGTTGAAGATTTTGCTGCTGTAGAAAAAGACGGAGGCGCAGCGCCAATAGGTGGCATGGAATCGCGGATCGCTCGAGCGGCCGAGCATCTGCGGAAATGAGGTTTCGTCCTCGGGCCGATCTTCGACGATCCAGGTCGAGATGATCGGTCGGTCCCTTGTCTGCTGCTCGGCCAGGTTCTCAGTCCCCTGTGGGTGCGGTTCAGGTCACCAATAAACTTTTTAAGAAGATGGCGCTACAGAGAAGCGGTGTATATTCGATAGCTGCCACTAGTGTTTGACAGTCGTTTAGGACGTGACAAAAGCAAATGGACACGCCAAAAAAGATTCTTATCATCGTCGAAAATCTGCCAATTCCTTATGATCGTCGCGTTTGGAATGAGGCGAAAGTATTAGTTGCGGCCGGCTATACAGTCTCAATCATCTCGCCGATTGGCAAAGGATATACATCTCGCCATGAGGTGATCGACGGAATTCATATTTATCGTCATCGGCTCTTGTTGGAGGCAACAGGCAGAATCGGTTATCTTCTAGAATACGGGTCGGCACTCATCGCAGAATTCATTCTCGCTTGGCGGATCTTGTTGACGCGCGGGTTCGATGTAATTCATGCCTGCAATCCCCCAGACCTTATTTTTCTCATCGGCGGGTTCTTTAAGATTTTCTTTCGCAAAAAATTCCTATTTGACCACCATGACCTTTCACCGGAACTTTATGCGCTCAAATTCGGTAAAAAGGCGGCCTTGAGTCGTTTAATGCGCTTCCTTGAACGCTGGACGTTTCGAACCGCGGACATATCGATCGCGACCAATGGGTCCTTCCGCCAAATCGCTATAGATCGTGGCGGGATGGACCCTGAACGCGTATTTATTGTACGGTCAGGTCCCGATTTAGAAACTTTCAAGATATTGCCGCCGCAACCTGCACTGAGACACGGTGCAAAATGGTTGGTTGCTTATCTAGGCATTATGAACAAGCAGGATGGTATCGAATACCTATTACAGGCTGCCCACCACATCGTATGCCAGCTGGGACGGATGGATGTACATTTCGTGCTGATAGGCGAGGGGCCGGAATTGGCACGTCAAAAACAATTGGCCGTGACTCTAGGTATTAGCCAATACGTCACATTTACAGGTTGGGCGAACGCGGAGGTGTTTGTGCCCTATTTGAACACTGCAGATGTTTGCGTCGGTCCCGATCCGTGGAATGAGTTCAACGACAAGCTCACGATGAATAAGATCGTCGAGTACATGGCTGTGGGTAAGCCGATCGTCCAGTTTGATTTGCTAGAAGGCCGCCATTCGGCACAAGCGGCTGCACTTTACGCTAAGAGGAATGATGCCATCGATATGGCAGAAAAAATATTGCAATTACTCGACGATCCGGCGGCTCGTCAGCGAATGGGTAGTTACGGCCGTGCCCGTGTCGAGTCCGAACTCGCGTGGTCGCATGAAGTACCCAAACTTCTTTCAGCCTATGAAGCGCTGTTCGGAAAGCGCTCGATCGCTTCGACCGGTGAAGAATCAATGGGGCTTGATTTGAGCCCCTAAAACGCCTCCAGTTTTGGGTAGAGTCCGTTCCTGGGAAGGAGACGGATCATGAGGGCTAGCCAGCTTACCGAGGAACAGATCATCGGGTAGTGGGTCAGTTTGAAAAACCCAGGGTCTTGGCCTTGCCCGGGGGTTCTGCCATTCTCAATAAATGGCCGACGAATGCTTCCCAACCGGGACCACGTATCGCGTAGTCCCTTTTAAGGACAAGACCTACGGCGTCGAGGTCACGCTGCCGGGTAAGCCGTCTTATGCGGTGGATACCTTCAGTACCGAAGCGGAAGGTGAAGCCTGGATCACGGCACAGAAGCAGAAAACAGACGCCGCGAATCACGGTTTCGATACCGGTGCCGCCGAGCGGTGGGCCCGCCAAAACCCCCATTTAGATCGAGACTAATGGCCACAAAGCGCCTCAAGCGCCCCCGCGACCCCCTCTCCCTGGCGAAGCTGATCGGAGACATAGCTACGGGGCATGTCGTCGATACGGTGGAAGATAAACGCGACCCTGGCGCTGTTGCTTTAGGCAGCAAGGGCGGAAAAGCTAGAGCGAGCGGCATGTCTAAGGAACGTCGCAAGGAAATCGCCAAAAAGGCGGCGAAAGCACGGTGGCGCTAAGCACGACAACACACTTTTGCTTTCCGGGCGGTGGGCTACGGCGCGCGCTATGGTAGTAGCATTAAGGGTGGCACGAAGGAACGATACAAGAACCGTTGTGTATGCTGCGAACGGTCTGTGTGTACGTTAACCCTTTAGCGCCTCACGCGCCGTCTCAAGCGGAAGAACAAACGTATGTTCCGTAAGCGGAGACGGCACGAAACCGAAGTTTTGGTAAAACAGAGCGGCGCTATCATCGATAGCGTGCACAACCAGGGCGCGAGCGCCGACCAACTCCGCCACCGTTAAGGTTCGCTGTATTGCATCCTTTAGCAATCCAGCCCCGTAGCCATTTCGATGCAGCGTAGAGATAACGGCTAATCGCCCAAGTACCATGATGGGGATTTCGTCTGGCGAGTTACGCTGCAATTTTTTTGGCAGCGTGTTTCGATAAACTCCCCCAGTCGAAAGGCAGTAGTATCCGATTACTCGCTGACCGGCTGCGACAACATACGTCCGCGCGGTTCGGCCTTCGCTCTGGCGAGCGCGGCGGACTAGCCAATCATTGAGGTCTTTTTGACCGCAATCGAACTGCGATAGGTCATGGTCAGCAGACAAAGATTCGGGGGCCCTCGGACGAAGGCCCCCGAAAATTGCTGGATATGGTGTTATTTCTCCCATGGCGCTTTAGTCGATAGCAATTTCTTGAGTTCGCTTACCGGCTTCGGCGCTTGGTCGATGATGTTTAGGAACTCGGCGAACTTAACGTCGTCGAGAACGAACAGTCGCTGATCGAGGAACACGTCCTCCGCGCTGCGGCGAGCACTGTCCAGCATGAACTCGCTTCTCGTTTTACCTAACACCCTTGCTGCGCGGTCAATCAGATCACGTAGCTGTGCCGTGGCACGTAAGTTAATCGTGACGCCACGGCGCAACTGCTCATCGTCAGCAGTGAAAGCGACGGCGGCCATCATCTTCTCCCTCTGTCCTGGTGTAGTAGTCCGTTGCATGAGAGGATATTTTCCTGTACACACATTGTCAACACAAACGTTTAAACGAAGGATTAATGCGAAGGTTCCTGGTTATTATAACCAATTGATAAATATGGTTATATTTTCGTTCTTTCGCCCATTTCCCCTGACGAAATAGGCCGCTTACAGCCCTTTCCAGGGCTATTAGGAGCGGTATATTTAATGCTTGACGCTAAGCATAAACGGTCATATCGTTATGATATGAACCGCCTGACCACAGAACAACGCGCCCAAATCCTCGGCCTCATGGTCGAGGGCATGGCTATCCGGGCGATCTCCCGCATGACCGGGGCCAGCAAGAACACCATCGCCAAGCTGCTGCTCGACGCTGGCCGGGCCTGTTCCGACTTTCAGGATAGGGCGCTGCGGGAACTGCCGTGCAAGGTTCTACAGCTCGACGAGATTTGGAGCTTCGTCGGCGCGAAGGAAAAGAACGTGCCCGCCGAACGGAAGGGCCTCGGCATCGGCGACGTTTGGACTTGGACGGCGATCTGCTCGGATACGAAGCTCATTCCGTCCTGGTTTGTCGGCAACCGGAACATTGAACACGCTTCGGCCTTCGTACTCGACCTAAAGGGCCGCTTAGGAAACCGCGTTCAAATCACGAGCGACGGTCATAAGCCCTATCTGAAAGCCGTCCCTGCCGCCTTCGGCGATGATGTTGATTACGCGATGCTGGTCAAGATTTACGGCCATCCGACCAACTCCCCGGAAGCGCATCGCCGCTACAGCCCGACGCCATGCCTCGGCGCGAAGCGGCAAGCGATGATTGGCAACCCCGATATGAGCAAGGTCAGTACGTCCCATGCCGAGCGGATGAATTTGAATATCCGCATGGGCCTCCGCCGCTTCACTCGGCTGACTAACGCTTTCTCCAAGAAAATGGAAAATCACACTCACGCGCTTTCGATCTACTTCATGTTCTACAATTTTGTCCGCATCCATCAAACGCTCCGCGTTACCCCGGCTATGGCCGCTGGCGTCACGGACAAGCTTTGGAGCCTGACCGATATGGTTGCGGTGTTAGAGGACTGGGAATCAGCGCAAGCGCGGTAAGCTTATGGACCTGAGACAAGTCGTTCGATGGGTTGCGCTGTTCAATCTCGCATACTTCGGGGTGGAGTTCGCCGTCGCGCTTTCCATCGGGTCAGTCTCGCTGTTCGCGGACTCAATCGATTTTCTTGAAGATGCGTCGGTCAATTTTCTGATCTTGATAGCGCTGGGCTGGCCGGCGGCAGCCCGGTCGCGTGTTGGCATGGCACTCGCCGGGATACTGCTGGTGCCCGGCCTCGCGACACTCTGGATGGCATGGCACAAATTCAACGTGCCGATAGCACCTGACGCGCTCCCCCTGAGCCTGACTGGCCTAGGCGCACTGACGATCAACGTGTCTTGCGCCTTCATGTTAGCCAAGCACCGGGCAGCAGGTGGTAGCTTAACGCGCGCCGCGTTCCTCTCCGCCCGGAATGATGCCATCGCCAATGTCGCGATCATTGGAGCCGGTATCGTGACAGTCTTTCTGCCGTCAGCGTGGCCCGATCTGGTCGTTGGCTTGGGAATTGCGGCCCTCAACGCCGATGCCGCACGGGAAGTGTATCGGGCAGCGAAAGAGGAACGAGCGGCGGCCTAATTTTCAAACTGACCCACTACCGATCATCGCGATCCTGCGGGAGCAGGAGTCCGGTGCGAAGACGGCGGATGTATGCCGCACGCCCGTGCGGCGCTCGCCGTCTGGAAGGACGATTACAACATCGTCAGAACACACGGCGCCCTCGGCAATCTGCCGCCCGCCGCCTAAGAGTCCGTTTTGAAACTCGTAGCCGAGCCCGCTCACCGCAAGCGGGGCATGTCGGCGTGCAGGTTGATCGGCAGGGGCTGATTTTGCTCATCCATCGGCGGCGATGTGGGTGCCGGATTTGCAAGATCAGGCGCGGGCGAATTCCCTTCGCGCATGGCGGCACCGTCTGGAGCCACCGTCACCCCGCCCGCCACCGCGGGGTTTCTATGTCGCTGCCGCCAGAGAGTCTCCGCCTCACCCTTGGCATCGATGCCCTTGGCTTGCCACCATTCCGCTTCCACGCCCATATCGTGGAGTGAGCGGTGGTGGATAGGACAAAGCGGCACCGTCCATTCGTCGCTGACCTTGCTGCCCATGGCACGCGGCTGCGCAAAGCGCAGATGATGCGCATGGGCGGGGCTGCGGCCGCAGACGAGGCAGGGCAGCGATCCCACGAATAGGAGATGCTCCCGATCGCGCAGGCGTTTGGGGGCACCAAGCGGCAGAGTCGATTTGTCGATGTCGCGGGAAGGCACGCTGATGTCGCTCCGCATCGTCGGAGCCGCAACGCCATCATGGGCGGTAGCTGATGCGCTGATGTCGCCCCCCTTCGCCGGGATCGCGACGCCTTTATTAGTGACAGAGGCGGCCACGGCGCTGGGATCATCCGCTATCGTCTCAACCGCAGTGCTTTCCTCTCCCGCAACCTCGCTGCCTTCGTCCCCGGTTTCCCAGGTTGAGCGGGATTCCGCGACGCCGTCGCGGCCACCCTCTATCAGCCGCACCTTCTGGTCTTCGTAGACCTGGCCGAGGATCTCCGAATAGTGCAGCCCATGGACGGTCTTGAGCTCGGGCCATTCGGCACGCAGCCGGCTGAGGGCTTCGGCATGGCGGGACCAGAGCGTCTCGAGCTCTTCGATGCTGGCTGCCCGGTTGATGCGCTGGCGCAGATCGGTGCAGAAGCTCTGCGGCCGGTCATGTCGGCCTAGCGCTGCGCCTTGGATCCCTAGCAGAACCCAAGGTGGGGCCGCCGCCTCAGCTGCGGCCGCCTCTGCAGCCTTCGGCTTCCGCCGCACCCCGGCCTGCTCCTTATCGTAGAGGGCGAGACCGAAGAGGTTGCCGAAGGTGGTCAGCGCCCGCTTGGTGGCGTCGGTCTCGGCTTCTTTCAGGGCGCTTTCATGCGCCTCGCCCAGCGTCGTGCCGCTGCCATGTCCAACGCCGCTGCCATCCCGATAGACCAGCGTATCGCCGGCGCGGACCCGGATGCGCACCCGCGCCGTATAGGTGCAGGCCTTGGGATTGAGCCTTCCGTCCTGATAGACGC
>Ga0209483_1000383_pt1 | contig 39592 bp, 45 predicted proteins | sample NGEPerA_FD_184508 | JGI IMG/M metagenome (GOLD analysis project Ga0209483, IMG submission 184508) | Arctic peat soil microbial communities from the Barrow Environmental Observatory site, Barrow, Alaska, USA - NGEE PermafrostL2-A... | ecosystem: Environmental > Terrestrial > Soil > Wetlands >...
GTGGTACAACGGGATCCTATGGGGGTCGTCCGTTATGTTTCGAACATTATAAAAAGGGCGAAAATCTTGATAACTTACCCGATACTTGGCAACCAAAAGAATTAGTTATGAATGAAATATTTTCTTTAAAAGCATTTCAAGCCGAGCAACGCGAGTGGAGTTTGCGCAACTTTGGTGAATCATATGGGACAGGGTATCGGGCTCTATTAGGTGCTGGTGAAGAAATGGGAGAATTGTTCCATAGTCATCTTAAAGCAGAACAAGGTATACGAACTAACAAAGACCATAAGGCTAATATGATTGATGCTATTGCCGATGTGATTATTTACTTAGCGGATTACTGTAATGGTCAAGGTATTGATCTTGAAGATGCACTTAGAACCACATGGGCACAGGTACGACAACGGGATTGGCTCCGTAACAAAGAGACAGGCGACTCTCCTAAAATTTAATTTGGGTACCTCCTTGTGGTTTTAAATGTAATATGTTATATTATGTTTATGAACATAATCATTAACGATGGTGGGCGTACCAACGCCGGATATCTTGGCAAAGCAAGTGACTGTGTGGTTCGTGCTATAGCAATCGTGGCAGAACTTCCCTATCAAAAAGTTTACGATGACATTAATGCGTTGGCAGTTCATGAGCGTACAGGACGACGTAAGCGCGGGGTATCTAACGCACGAACTGGTGTATACAAACAGATTTGGCATCGGTATATGGAAAATTTAGGTTGGAAGTGGACACCTACCATGTTTATAGGATCAGGCTGTAAAGTTCATTTACGCGATAAAGAATTACCTGGTGGACGTTTAATTGCCTCGTTGTCTAAACATGTATGTGCTGTTATTGATGGCGTGATTCATGACACGCATGATCCATCACGATCAGGAACGCGATGTGTATATGGCTATTTTCGTAAGGTTGGTACTGTTTGACCATTTTACGGTTCTGTGATCTTTGTGGTAATGAATGTGAACATATGAACCCCATAACTTGGTGTGCTGGTTGTGTTTTTCTTTTAGGTCTTATGGCGAAATATCAATGGGTGTTACGAGTGTGATAGTACAACCAATATTTATTACGACACCCAGTGGAAAGACAACTTTTGAATTAGTTGTTAGTTCAACACCGAGTTCTATGAGTGATATATTCGTGCAACTCGTATCTATCCTATACCTGCAATCAAGAAATAGGGGAGTCTTATGAGTTTTATTTGTGCTAGATGTTTAGGAACAGGAATTGAGCCAAGAACGATAACGAGTTCGATGATGAGGTGTAGAGACTGTAAGGGCGTTGGAATTAAATCTTCCTAAGATATTCATAAACCCCACTAAAAAGGGGGTGTCCTCCCTACTGTTATGGGAATGCCGCTTACTGAGGTTCAATGTTGGGCAAAAGCCACGATAGCGGCTATGCTGGAAAAGAGTTTATTGGCCGCTATTCAAACGTTTCCATCCGAAGTTTCTGATACCCATCAGAGGATTCGTCAATTGATGCAACGTGCTTATCAATCTGCCGCAAGTACCAACGCCGCCCTTACCGAACTCGAAAGCCTGTTAAAAAAGTAACTATCTAAACAATTTAAGGAGTATATATGAGTGGTACAACTGATTATTTTGGAGCCGCATACGGGCAAGTGACTGTTGGCGGTAGTCCAACCCCTATCGTTAATGGTCTTACGATTGCGCAATACCTTAATGTATACAACCCATCTACTAATAGTGCCAGTATATTCCTAGGTGATGCTAACGTAACCATAGCCACCGGCTTTGTTCTTGAAAAAGGAGCCGCCGCTATTGCTCTTGATACAGGTAACAGCCGAAGTCGTTGGTACGCGGTTACAGCAGGATCCACCCAAGTTTTGACCTATATAGCAAGATCATCGGATTCTGCGGGTGGGTAAACGTACTCAATCAAATCGGCGGGACCTCGTTAATCTCGCACATAAGATGAAAGCGTTGTCCGATTTGATAGCAACGGGTGATTGGGAACCTCATGCCGACATTGATCACGAAACCAATCACGTCGTTATTGGCGTCCATCATAAGTACACCGAGTTGATATCTGAATTCGTTGTAGGTATGGAAACAGCAAATTATCTGTTTGAGCAGGATCAAATCATGGCAGAAACGTATTCAAATTTGCTTACCGTTCAGGCCCGAACTGATCGTAATATCACCCGTCTGTTTTACCAGTTATTGTCACAACTTCGTAATAATATCAAATCATCGTCTCAAAAATAGACATGACAAATGAATTGTCACATCTTACAAATGGACATATCATACCCAACCCATGAACAGGAATTTAATTGAGCTATAGTAATTCTACAGGATCATTATCGTTAGGAGCAACACTAGCGGGTGTTACTAATGGCAATGGGATCATGTACGTTAATACTTCTGATGAAATTAGTGAAGATCCGGTTCAACTTGTTTATAGTGACGGGTTAAGTAATTATACTCTTGGTGTTGGCATTGGTCCTGTAGGTCCGCTATCAGGGTACACACCTCCTAATATAGGGGGGGATGTCAATATAGCAGGAATCCTTCATGCGGAAGATCCTGGGCTAGTTTATCGTGGGTTTCAGACTCGGCATACGTATCCCGAGTTAAGGCTTCAATCACATTATCGTGGCCCAGAACTTGTGTTTGGAGCAGGTACAATTGGACAGTATGCGTTTATAGGGTTGAATTCAGTAGCTAACGAATTCAATCAAGGAACTGGGGGATTGGCAGGTGATCTCATTATTGAGACATCTAAGAACCAATCCTGGATTCGTATCGGGAACTGTTTTCCAACAGGAACACAATTTCCAACGTTGTCCGTTAGTAGCGGTGATATACCGATACCCACCATGGGTTTTGTGGGTGTTCGTAATCCTGTTCCATTAGCCACACTTCATGCAGGTTGTGGGACCACAGCCCCTATTACCCTAGGGACTCAGGTGTATGCTAGTCACTTTGGGGATGCGTCCATAACGGTCAATGACAACCTTAACCACGTTGAAATGGCTATGGGGGCAAATAGTGGTATAGCGTTTTTTGGCTCGGCAAGTGCCAGTGATATTTGGTTACGGCTTAACAATACCGCACGTGGTGTCATTACTCAAACAGGTAACCTTTTTATAGGTAGCACAAGTCCAGCCACGTATAACCCTGAATCAAGCGTGATGGGGTTAACTGGTTTTCCTAGTGCGGCGTTATCTATAGCGGGTAACGTAGTATCCGATGGAAGTATTGGACAAGTGGCGTGGTACAACGATGCCGCTGGATTAGGGACACGCGTAGCCAGTGTGCAAGTCAAGCGAAGTAGTGCTAATAACAACAGCACAATGACATTGGCAACTATGAACGCCGGTTTATTAACGCCGAGCGTGTTTATTGGGGCTACGCAATGGGTTGGCATATTGAACCAGAGTCCAGCGGCGGCGTTGGATGTTACGGGCACAATCAATTTTTCAGGAGCTTTGCAACCCAATGGTGCGCCTGGGGCACCTGGCCAAGTGTTACTTAGTCAAGGACCTGGTGTTTCTCCTATATGGGGTGCTGGTGGTAGCGGAGGCGGAGGAAACGGCACTGTAAATATAGGTCTTGGCGGTGTTCTTGCTATTTATCCGGGTACAACTAATACTATAGGTACAGGTTGGATTCAAAACGCACATCAGATTACAGTAGCCACAGCCATACAATCTACACGATCATCGGATATTACATATACCATACCAAACCCTGGTGATTCCGTTAGTAATGTCAACGTGGTTCTTGATAAAGGATCTTATGTTATTGGTGGTAGTTGGACGTTTACACAACCACCATATGGCACAACCGGAGGAACATCGTCAGATGTATATACACCAACAAGTGTTACGACAACACGTAGCTACAACGCCACAAGTACATCGTTAGATCAGATTGCTAATGTGTTGGGATCATTAATAGCATCGTTACAGGGAGCAGGGATAATTCATTGAAGAAATTTCTAGTAGCATTATTACTTACGTGTCCAGTCTTATCTTTTGCCGATAGATTAGGATCATTATCTTCTAATACGCAGGTGTTGTTGTCTACGCAATCAAGTGGTGGAGCATCGGTATATCCGGCAACAGCAACAGTGAGTTTTCCATTAGGTGCAACAATTAGCACAATGACTGTAACAGGATCTAACAATCTTTCATTCACCGAAAACAACGGCGACACGAACCTATACCAGATCGTCGGATCAAGCGCGAACGTCACGGCTGGACACATTGCCGTATTCACAAGCTCCTACTCCATTGTGGACGGCGGTGCGCCGGGCGGGGGTGGGGGCGGCACACCGGGCGGCTCGTCTGGTCAGCTGCAGTACAACAACGCCGGTTCATTTGGCGGAGCGAAAAGCGTGGTCACGTCGTCAAGCATGACCGTCATCAGTTCGATGAGCGTGACGAATAACGGGGCTCAAAACAATATCTCTCCCGGCCTTCTCGATGTCTATGCGGGCAGCGCGTTTACTGGACAGCCTCTCTTTACGGTCGGCAGTAGCAACCAATCGGCGCAGTTCCTTTTGGAAGACCAAACCTATGTGAACATGAACCGGTACGGGTCGCAGAGCGGGCATTTGCTGATAGGTCAAAACGGGAGCACGGTCAATCATCAAGTTCAGGATGACAATGCGGCCACTCAATACATAAACTTGTGGAACAACGGCGAAATGGACTTACAGACCACGACGGTCGGTAACGGCGGCGGCAATATCGTTTTCAAGCCAAACACCACAACCGAGCTGACTGTCTCGACGCTGGGGGTTACGGTTGCTGGTTTATCTTCTGGTTTGGCGCAGATTGACGCTTCCCACAATTTAATAACGTCGAATACGCTAGGGGTTTCCAGCCTCACAATTACAAATTCTGGCGGCCTAGGCGTCACCTATGGCGTAAACGTCGGAAGCATGACTGGCGCAGGCCTTACTAGTTGTTCCGGTGGTTCAAACGCTGTGACATGGAACTCCTCGACCAATCAATTCGGGTGTAACACGATTAGTGGCGGGGGAGGTGGTGGCTACAATCTTCAACCCACCACAGTTACGGTTAATGCAAATTTCGGCATTACCGTAACGACAATTACGGTATCTTCAAACACGGTTCTCACTGGAACTACGTTCTACGCAAACGGGCAGGCCGTCATCAACGGTGTCAATTCGTCAACCTGGTTGACCGCGAACCAAACCGTCACGCTCAGCGGAGATGTAACCGGGACGGGGACTACCGCGATTACGGCAACCGCTGCCGCTGGGCAATCGCACATCACGACACTGAGCGCGAGCAGCATAACGGTTACGGGTCCTTTTAAAACCAACGCGTCGGCAATATTGAATCAGGGACTTCAAACCAATGGTGGGAATGCCTATGGGATTGCATTAAATAATGATGCAGCGAATTCCGTAGCCAGTATTCTAAATCGCGCTGGTACTTCGCACTCCTCCTTAAATCTTGAAACTGATTCTGGTGTTAATGTGGTGACTAGCGCTGGCTCTAATATCGCTACATTCTCCACGTCCACAACCGGCGTAATCTTGGTTTCCGTAAGTTCAGCTGTAGCTGTAGCTCCGACGGACTTCCTACTCAACGTCTCGTCTTCTGCGGGGACAATGATTCTTGGGGTCAATAACGCCGGGAACGTGATTTCTAGCGGGACTGTCCCGTCAGTGTCATCTTGTGGGACCTCCCCCACTATGGATCAAGGCGCGACAAATACCGCTGGAACTATCAATGTCGGGAGTGGATCGCCAACAGCGTGTACGCTCACATTTGCTAATGGTGGTTTTGCGACAACGCCGACGTGCGTTGTATCGGACGATTTGCAGACCGCCGAGCCCGCCATTACGTCGAGGTCAGCTACGGCCTTTACTGTAACGCTTGGGGCGGCTTTGAATTCAGGGCATCTCTTTTTTATATGCGTCGGCGGGAGGGGCGGCTGATATGTTTCCAACTTTTCCTTTTTGCAATCAACCGAATTACCTCGCCACTATTATATCAGAGGCTGTATGCCAAAATTACACCTATCAGAGAGCCCTTACGGTTTCCTCCATCGGAAAACGAGGAACGTGAAAAAGTTAGGATTTCTTCTTTTGGGACTCCTTACCATACGGCCGGAAACAACAAGCGCAGCTATTGCCTTGGATGCTACAGCGAAGGGGCCTTACCACGGAGGAGCGGTTTCGGATTCGTGGACGCATACATGCACTGGCTCAAACATAACGCTCGCAGTATTGTTTTGGGAAGACAACGCCTCGGCAATATCGGCAGTTACCTATAACGGGGCTGCAATGACATTCAAGGGATCACATTACGACGGCGTTCAATATCTTTACTGGTATGTTTTGGCCAATGCCTCCACGGGTGCCCACGCGATTGCGTATACGACAACAGCGGGCCAATCAATGGCGGTGTCAATTTCCCTAACAGGAACTTCCGGTACGCAACCAGATGCAATGAGTGCTGGGAATTCAGGAACCGCCGTTGTGCCTAACGATTCGATAACGGTAGTCGCCGCCAATTCATGGATACTGGGAGGGTTCGGAAATGACGGCGGGAATAATTTTATTCCTGGCGATGGGACGGCGGGATCAACTGTAAACGTGTTAGATGTGAATATGACGCTGGGCGGCTATGGTCAGGTGTGGCACCCCTCCCCTACGGCTGTTTCGTCAGGCAGTAATTCATTCGGTGTATTCGGAGATAGTGGCCATACATTAGCAAAACAGTTTAACGCACTTTTGATGTCAATCGCTCCTTTTTCCACGGCTGGATCTGCTTCTGCTCCGCTTAATCGCGGCCTTATTATCCAAGGCGGCAAGATGACGGTTAATGGCGGGAAGGTCAAGGTACAGTGAAGAAGATTCTCGCTTTACTCCTCTTCTGCGTGATGCCGGTGGTGGCGCATTTCAGCAACGGCACAAGTTCATGCGAATTAAAAAAATATGGATTTATGCGATGCGATGGGTATTAGTTTGAGTTGGTTACGTAAAATAGCATTGATACCTGCGACACCACCGCCTATCCCTGCATATATTCAACATGCGCCGAATCAATCAACGGATGCCACACAATATCTTATTCAGTTGTATATGTTAGAGAAACAGTTGTCTGAGTTGATTCGTGACGGGCAACAGCATTATCCACAATACAATCGATTGTTAAAGCAATGGGTTGATTTACGAAACCAGTTAGGAATCACTGATTAATGTCATGAGAAAATGGGTACTGTTTCTTTTGTTTATGCCGTCTCTATCTCATGCCTACGTTAATCTTAAAGATGTTTGGGTTGAAGATGGTGGATATAAAATGAGTCGCCAAGATCAGTATATTGGCGGTGCTTCTTCTAATACCATTAGTCGTGCTTGGGATGGTACGACTATTAAATTGTTTGGTGGTAAAGGTGAACTTTTAACATGGGTGACTTACTTGATCGGGGGCGCGTCCGATGCCACGAATGTCATGGTACAGATCTCGAGTTTCACTGGGACTGGGTCAGCAGCGGGGTCTGGGTTTTCTGCCGTGACTGTTTCAAGCAGCAACGTCTGGGATTACACGAGCCGACCGTACAGCCTGTACAAGTACAGTTACCTTCAACAAATCGGGATGTCTCAGAGTGATATTGCATGGGACCCTGCGGAATATGACGAACAACAATTGCCGGCACGGTGGCAAATACCTTGTACGGTTAGTGGGGCACGGTGTCCACCAACCAACGCATTAGGAACAGGAACAGCCGTATATACACAACGTACAGATGCTAACAAGTTTTATCCAGATGCGGCCGTTCCTATTGAAGAGTTTGGTATTTCAAGTTTTACCGTTTCAGCGTCATCTTCTCAAGCTATAGGTGGAGAAGTTTATGTATCAACATCGTTACCAGCAGGGACTTATATAGCAAAGCTGACGGTTTATGAAGGTATCACGGTATCGACGACCATTCCAATTAGTCTTTTGATTTATAACGTGACGTTACCGCCTCTAGCTACGGTTCCAGTGATTGGGTATGTCCGCTGGTCTGATTTAGATATGCGTTTGACAGGAACACGGTTCCCGGCGAGTGACACGGTAGATCCTTACTTGACGAATCATTTACGCGTAGCGGCTTTCTTGCATCGTCACAAGTTGACAGAAATAGGGGATCAGGTTTGCACGTCATGCGGAACGAATGCTCACGATTATCCGACAATTGATTATCAGAAACATATTGATGGTAGTGCGTATAAAGAAACATACGGGCTATCTTTCAACACAGGACCGGGTTATGGGACGGGTGATACTTTTTACATGATTGGCACATACGGGAATTGGGTTTCAACCATATGGAGCACAACGACCCTTTCAGGAGCGAATGGTTTTTGCACTAACGTCAGTAGTTGGACAGCATATTGTGCATCGAACAATTTAAACTGCCAACTTTACACAAAGGATGATGAGGCGTCACAGACATTATTGGCGGGAGAAGTAACTCAGTTTTCTACATGGATGTCTACTGTAGCCGCTTGTGCTTCGGGAGGCAAGACGCTTAATTATTGGCAGACGGGATCACTTCCTACTGTTGCATCATCGGCACCAGCGGTCAACACAGTAGCGAGCACGTACTGGTTAGGGGCCAGCACAGCAACGTGGAAGACTGAAGAAGCGTTTTATCAAGCCAGTTCAACACATTCGGTTTGGGGGTATAACGCGGGTATTGGTGTGGATTCCATATTAAATACGCAAGAGGAAGGACTCGGATCACGCGAGCCTATGTGGGGGATGTACAAAACCAATCAAGCGGGTTGGTATTTATGGCAAATTAATTATTGGAATGATTCAAATAATACGGGTCAAACACAGAATGGATATAACGCCAATACGAATAATGATAACGATATGGCAAAAAACTCAAAGACCTTTGGATATGATCTTTTTCCTTCTACTTCCGCGTATCAAGGGCATTTTGGGTACCATTTCTCAAATGGGGATGGGACCATGCTTTACCCTGCTACCGATATGGTGAATGCATCAGAGAACTATGGATTTAATGGAGTGATTGGGTCTTGGAAACTGAACATGCTCACGCGGGGAATACAAGATGTGGACCTGCTTAAGATGGCGTATACGATAAATCCTTCTTTGACAACGGCCCTTGTCAATAATTTGATTGGTGACGTTATGTACCTTCGTCAATGTGTGACGTTATCTGATTGCAGTTATTCGTATGGTGTTCGGCCATGGTCGGAAACTGAGAATGCGTATGAAACTACTCGTGAATCCTTGTATCAGATGATTTTAACAGGTGAACCGGGAGTTGGAATTAGCGGTAACGCAACCATTAAAGGAGGAGGGACATTTTAATGAATGTGTGGATTTATAAAGTGTCACTACGCCAAATTCCATGACAGAAGAACTTATGGAATTAAAAACACGGGTCGGAGATATCAATAAAACCGTCGGGGAAATGAAAGAGCTTATGGCTCGACGAGAAGACAGGGCGAATGATCTTTACGTGAAGGTGGATAAGATCCTTCAGTGCCTCATAGGAGATGGGAGCTTGGACAAACCAAGTGTTATTACCCGCCTAGATCGCGTCGAACAAATCGCTGCAGAAATCAAGGGAGATGCGAGTAATCCCAGTCTGAGTATACGCGTGGATCGCGTCGAACAACTTGTGTTAGTGGTTAAATGGGTTTGTGCGGCTGTTATTCTGTTGATTATTAATGCAATTTTTGAACATCTTAAGCACGGTTAGTTGGAGCAGAACCTTACGAATAGTTTCAATCATATTTTTAGAACATAAGACCGTATCATTAGGCATAACAGATTAAGGGAATAGGTGATATTACAATGAAAAAAATACTTTTAGCTTTATGTCTAATGACGGGCACAGCCAGTGCTCTTGTTCACGTGGGAGAAGGAGACAATGCTACGCTTGGGTCTGTTACGGCGAGTAGCATGACGGTTACGGGGGCGGGTATTGTTATTGGGGGTGTTCTTCAAACGACAGCTTATACGGGGGGTGGTGGGACTACTGGCGTTGTATCAGCATCGCCTCAATATTCAATAGCGGCGTTTGTTTTACCGGGAACAACAACGACAGTTGCTGGTTTAACACCAGGAACGTCGGGGTATGCGTTGTTTAGTGGTGGACCTACGGCAGCGGCATATTTTGCACCTCCCGCAACTATTACAGGTGTGACTGCGGGTACAGGACTGAGTGGTGGTGGTACGAGTGGCACTGTTACATTGAACGTGTCTAATGTGCCGGCGGCGACCATAGCGGCAGGTAATCTTGGTGCATCTGTTGTTGCATCAAGTATTGGTGTTAGTGCTGTGGGTGTTGCTCAAATGAATTTCTCCGGTAGTCCCAACGCGTCTACGTTTGCGCGTGGTGATGGGTCTTGGGCATCCCCCGCTGGTGGTAGCGGGGCTAGTTCCCTTGCTGTGTTTAATGGGATTACCCTTATTTCAAGTCCAACGCTTTCCGTAGCGGGGGACGGTCAATCAATTATTGCGTATTTAATTGGTACGTCATCGGCTGGATTCAAAGTCAATTCTGCTAGTGGTACGTTACAGGGCAACACATTTAATGGGAATAGTCAGCTAGTTCAAACCAATTCATCTGGGCAGTTGCCCGCTCTTTCCGCAACCAATTTAACCAACATTCCAGGATCACAGATCACAAGTGGAATTCTTGCGGCAAATATTGCGTCTGGGTCTTTGGGAGGTTCGGTAATTGCGTCAAGTATTACACTAGGTGCAATGTACGGATCCCCAACGCTGAACGCGGCGAACATTACGAATAACATCACAGCCGGAAGCGCGACTGTCACGAATCTCAGCGCAAGTCTTCCCGTACAAACGGATGCGAGCAAGAATTTAACTTCTGCCGCGATCAATTTAAGCGGATCGCAGGTCACAGGATCATTGCCTGGCGCGAGCGTCTCTGGGAATATTGCAGGGAACGCCGCGAACGTGACCGGAACCGTGCCAATTGCCAACGGCGGTACTGGGACATCTTCCCCCGGGATTGTGGCCGGAACAAATGTCACCGTCACTGGCTCATGGCCTAACCAGACGGTCAATTCGACCGGAGGCGGTTCGTCGGTGACGCCATCTTCAGGGTCTGCGTTTTGGCCTTTTGGCCTCGGTGTTAATCCGGGTGGCGCATTTACAATTGCGACTTCAAGCACTCCTTTTTATGGTGAATTTGTAGCACCATATCCTGGGATCATTATTTCAAGCGTTACGACGTATATTGAAACAGACGTAGCTGGTGCAAAATATGCGTGGGCTATCTATAGTTCGACTTGCGGATTATTGGCTCAAACGAAAACAGGAACGGGCGCTGGTGTGAATGTATTCGATTCCGCGTTTAGTTCTCCCCTGACACTCACGGCAGGGAATATTTATTTCCTGTCTTTTGTGTCGTCAGTGGCAGGAGAAACTTTGTTCCCTGCCGCTCAAATTGGCAGTTATTCTGGATCATTGTCTAATCATCCAATAGGATCAACGCAATATCATTATTTTACAGGAGCTAATCTTTCGTCATTACCCGGAGGAATTGTTAATTTCCCAAGCACCTGCGGAACACGGACGGATTCGTTAAACAACAACATGCCAGCGTCAGTTATTCAATAGTGAGAAAGTGCGTATTTATATTCCTTGCCTTGGCCCCTCCTGCCTTTGGTGCGGCCAGCATTACCATTGTTTCCGCTACGCTTAATGCAGACGGCACAACCATCACCATGCCCATGTCTGGGGTTACGGGGAGCCTTTCGCCATCAAGCGGAATTACTGGCTTCACGGTTTCGGCTACACAAAACGAAATCCGCAATCCCACCATAGAAAGTGTAACTGCCAGCGGAACCACGATAACGCTGATGATGACAACACCCATTACGATGAGTGATGTGGCAACGATTGCATTAGCTACCGTTGGTGGAGGGTCAAACTTAACAGATACAGGATCAAATACGCCTGCCGGACAAACAACCGTTTCTATCAATTCGTCTGCAACCACATGGTACTCAGCAGGCGCTGGGACACTCTTCAACGCCTCGCGAATCGACGGCGGAATTTCTGGGAACAACACGGGACAACAAGCCGCAATCTGGCAATCAGGTGACGGAAAATACCGATTCGTCGCAACCGCATCTCAGATTAACATTTGCGTGTTCGAGGACGGGACGCACTGGCTTCTTTATCAGGATGGCTCTCTCATCAAGGATTGGGGACAGCTCACGCAGGGACTCATTCAAACTTCGACTATGACTGCCGTCACGGGGCTTACCGGAACGCACACTTACGAAATCATCGAGGTTAATTCCTACCAAGCAGCGCTTGGCGATTTGCTTATTTATTCGGTTCAAGTTGTCGGTTCTATCGGCGCTCAACCCCCAGCGCATCCTTTGATTGCGGAAGTCGGGGATTCTCTGGTTGCCTTACAGGGCAATCAAGATGGAACGACAGGTCATTTGTGGCTTTCGTCTTATCAATTCGGATATACCGATATACGCGTAGGAGCATCCGGTGCGCCCGTGTATCAACGATTAGAAACAAACGTTTTAAATTATTGGACGAACCTTGGACAATCCCCTTTTCTAGGCATCATGCGCGGCGGCGGAAATGATATCGCAGACGACGTCACCATTCCTCAATTTAGCGCGGCATGGCAGGTCTATATCACAAGTGCCATGGGACTCGCGCAACCACCAACTAAATTGATATCTCTAGGCATCATTGCCTCTACCATTGGCACATTAGCGCAGAATATCCAATACAACACGGTCATTTCAACAGTATCGGCGGCGAATGGCGTCTGTTACGTTGACACGTGGTGGTGGCTCGGCCCCTTGCAGGATAGACAAGCAGATAATCTGCATTTAAATGCAGCCGGCGAATCTGTCTTCGCAAATAATCTTATTCCTATTACGGCAGGTTATGTAAATGGCGCGAGCTATACGGTTACGGGTCCATCCAGCGGTACGAAAGGGTCTCCCTCCGGGGTATTCACGGCCACTCTTGCTGGCGGCGCGACATGGACAGGTAATGCGTCAAGCACCGAAACCATTACCCTTTCTGACAACGGATTAGGAGGAACATTTACTGTGGCCGGTGGTACGACAGTTGGGACTGATCCAATTACCGTAACGCCGACGGCTGGGAACAGTTCTTTCACCTTTACTTATACCCCAGGAACTAGGGACGGTACAAAAACGATCACCGCAACAAGCGGCCAGCAATGCTGGACTGATCCAATTTCAAGCCAGTATTTTTCTCCAGGAATAACATCTATACTAACCGGGGCATCAAAATTTTCAGGTTCAGGAATATTGCAATGAATATGACCTATGAGGCGAACTCAAATTTTTACTTCTGAACATCGAAAATCGCTGAGTGAATCTCACAAAGGATATGTAATGCCAGAATCGCAGAAGCAGAAAATCTCTGCATCCTTGAAGGGTAGAGTCATATCTAAATCTCATCGAGAAAAATTAAGTCTCATTAAACTCGGAGTAAAGTTGTCTGCTGCTCACTATGCGTCTGTGTGTAAAGCGAACTCTTTAAAAATTGGAACGACATGGAAAATGGCAAAATATTCCAGAATGAAAATCTCAGAAGTGAGAAAAGGAATGAAGTTTTCAGACGATCATAGGAAAAATTTATCTGTGGCACAAACTGGAAAATTCGGGCCCAAATGTAGTCGATGGGTTGAAGATCGGAGTAAGGTTCATTGGCGTAGACGATTTAATATGGATTTTACCATTCCCCAGAAAAATGAAATTTTAGTGCGTGACAAATATGCGTGCCAATGGTGTAATGCTCGACCTCAATTTATTATTAGAGCTAAAAAAATCTTGAGAAATACTGTTAAGCTCGAAATAGATCATATTATCCCTGTAGCCGCAGGAGGCACTAGAGAAACTTCAAATGGTCAAGTTCTTTGTAAGCCTTGTCATAGTTCTAAAAGAAAAAGTGATTGGGTATTAATTCGCAAATTTCAAAAAATAAATAAGAAGGTGGCCTAAAATTTTATTTGATAAAACGAGTGTTCAGGTCGATAAGGGTCCTCTCGGTTTAGATATGACGGAGCAAGATCGTCAAAGGGTCTTGCGATATTCAACATTTTGGCAATTTTATTTAGGTCGTCAATGGGCGTGGAAGAGAGAAGAGGGCGAGCCACAGATGACCTTCAATTATTCTCGCGCCTTTGTTGACAAGCGAGTTTATGCAAGTTGCCCGGTTCCCACTGGAATGTTTCTCTGTGTGGTTAGTACAAGCCCATTTCAACTTGGTTATCCAACGAATGCAAATGGATCTTGCACAGGATCAACAGCCATGGTGATGACAGATGGCGGACTTGGTTACATGTGGGGAAAGAAACCTATACGTACAATAGTGCGACGAATATCACGGCCACATGGGATGATGGTATTGGATCTGGGCCTGGCGCATCGGTACAACTCAATTTTTCTGGGGCCAGTAGTTCATGGACTCCTACAGCTGTTACAGAATGGCCGGACGCGCAGGGCGCGGAGTTTACAATGCCGTCGGCATGGGGAACGCCAACAGACGACAATACGGGATGCCCAGATTCCACCTTTGCCACCTTCGTTAATGGAGGGGCGGCGGGTAAATGGTATGCGCTGATTCGGTGCGGATCGACGGGAAACAATCTTGTCAAGAGCACTCTGGCAACTCCGTCCAATATCATTGTGCTCATTGGCGATCCGGTTGTTGATGGATATCACGTAGGGGATACGTTGGCCATATTTCAGTCTGAAGCAGTTCTGCAAAATGGGGCAGCGGCGCAATCCGTAACCCTTGCACCTGACTATAGATTGGTACCATCAAGCACACAAACAGACACAGGAATTTCCATAGCTGTTGCTAATTATTGTGCGGGCGGTATTTGTTCTGGTGCTCTTGACCCCCAATTGCCAGGTGGCACACAAAACGATTCCAATTCTTTTCTTTGGGGAACGACAAACGCTCCGGTGAATGGAGGAATCGCAGAGCCTTTGAACGGAGGGGATATGACTAATGCTTTTAGGGCTGGGAGTCCTTACCAACCAAAGGGGTTGCCATGGAGAACAGCGGGGCATTCGGGAGGACCGATTGGAGCCACTACGTTTGCTCCTTTTAGTTCTACCCTTTCAGGTGTTTCAAAATTCTTAGGATCAGCGGTGCTGCAATGAGTCAGGAGGAGTTATGACAAACCCACAATTTAATCCACGCGTAGATATCATTTCTGACGCGGGATCTTTGTTAGGAGCAACTGATTTTGTAGTGAACCAAGGGTTAACCGTAACAGGTCCAATTCGAGAAATCACAAAGTATCTTAGTTCAAGTGCAGTGCTTACTGATGGGGGTAACTATGTGGTTGAATCCGCGTTTACGTCGAAAACCATTACATTGCCTGACCCAACGACATTAGCGGTAGGTACCCGGATACGTGTTGAAAGTGATGGCAGTTTTAATTATTTGGAAGGTTCACCACAAACGGTAACGGTTAGTGGCTCCCTACTCATTGTAGATACGGGAAAAACAGTATCAAGTTTTGCATTGACATCTGGTAATGTGATTGAACTTATTGTTACACCGAAATTTGAGACGTTTACAGGCACGTTTATCAACATATGGTCTGCTACGCATGTTGCGCCAACAATTGGTGTATTTGGATTAGTGGGTATAACACAGACAGGATTGCTGTATGTTGGAAGTAATACGATTGTAGGTAGTGATCCTGTTGCGTTAGCGTATAACACAGACATTGGTGATATTAGGTTTGGGTCATCGGGGTCAGGGTACTTGTTCGATGTACAGGGAGTTACACAGCCGGATGGTGCTACGACAGGTATCAACTTTCTAGCGAATTTTGGTTCTGGTGGTCCTGAAGGGAACAGGATTACGCTTGGTAATGGGTACGGTACTGCGACATGGCGCGTGTTGGGTCTTAATGAGACAGGTTTATCTTCAACCTTATTATCACCAAGTACCTCTGTTCCTAATGGTACGACGTATGGCGATGTCTTGTTTACACGAACGGCCGCAGGTAAATCTATTCACGTACCGTCGGACAATAGTTGGGCGAATCCAGTGGCTACGATTACGGGCATGAGTTTTGGAATTGGTACTCCTAACCCGATCGCGCAATTACATGCGACAGGATCAACAATTGTGGGGGTGGCCAACGTACCTATTAGTAGTAGTAACGTGGGCAATAGCCAAGTGAACATCTGGGTTAATGAAGGAAGTAACCAATTATCATTTCAAGTGAAATATTCCAATGGCACGATTAAGAATGGCACGGTGTCATTGTCATGATTAATATCCGGACTTCAATTCCTGCAACGCGGTTAGCCACGATAGCAACACCAGACTCTTTTGGAAGCAATTTAAAGTTATGGTTACGTTCTGATAAAGGTGTTTTTCAGGATAGTGCGCTAACAATTCCAGCTATTGAAAACACGGCTATTGTTGGAGGATGGGTAGATCAGTCGGGGAATGGAAACAACTTTACACAGACAACATTGATTAATTGTCCAACATATCGCCGATGGACACCGATTGGATTACCTGCTATTCAAACAACGGCATCAACTTCATTGGCATTGGGAACATCTATAGCTAATATACCGTGGGCATTGTTTGAAGTTTTTTCGTTACAACAGAACCAATTTAATCCTGCAAGTGTTTTGATTCATACGATTAGTAATGGTGGTGGTATAGTTAACTTAGGTTTTTATCCACCATTTACATATGATTTCCTTTCAAATAATACGACATCATTAATTGGTTATGAGACAAATGGTAGAGCACCGTATAGTGCATCAGGACCGGCTTGGTTTACGGCCTCACCCATGCTTGTCACGACAGTAGGTAATAGTGGTGGAACGGTACAAATAGCGGTTGATGGTCAATCATTGTCAGCATCCAGTAATTCTGGATGGGGCGTTATCAGCACTATGGTTTATGGAAATGGTGGAACCATGTGGTTATATGAATCGGTTTTGATTAATATTGCGCCAACAACGGCTCAAGTTCAAGGGCTTCAATCTTATTTTAGGAACAAATATAAAACCACATGATCCGGCAGTGTGCGACCCCGAACTGTGGAGGTAAGTTAGAGGCGTGGCCGTACGGACTTTCCTTTTGTGTTGTTTGTGGGTATCATGAGAACCGACGTATTGAGGATAGACGTATGGATAGCAACGAACGAATTTTCCAAGAACTTGTGGAAATAAGAAAACGACTAATAAAAATGGAGGAACGAATCATGGCAGAAATTGATGACTTAAACGCCGCAGAAGCAACTGAACAATCAGACATTACCGCGTTGGTGGCGGAACAGACAAAAGCGTTTGCAGATCTCGAAGCCGCAATCACTACGGGTGGTACGGGTCCGAATCTGTTGCCGATTATTGCGCAGTTGCAAGCGAATCATACGGCGTTAGCTACAGCACTTGCTGCGGCTCAGGCTGCTGATCCTGTAGTTACACCGCCGACACCTGCGTAATGTAAGCAACCTCCTTGGTCTGTGGGCCAAGGAGAAAGGAACCTATGAAAAATTGGTGGACGAGTTGGGAAGTTTCTCATCTTGCAACAAAAGCATTGGGCATTTTTTCTTCGTTTATTGCGTCAAAACTAGCGGTCTTGACGACTACGCCTGAATACAATCATTTCTGGGCAGGATGGTCATTGTCTGCTCCTACGATTATTGATAAAGGTGCGTTTGAAGCAAAACTTGCAACAACCATTGGGATTGTATATCTCGGGATTGATCATTTTATTTGGAAGTTTATTGAGAACCAGAACGTGACAGGTTCTCCAACTATCCAAGTAGAGAAGAGTGCACCGCCAGCAAGTCCTTCAAATCCTATTTCCGCACCCGGGGAGAGGAAAGAAGATCCATCAAAAGCATAAGGAGAATTAAAATGGCATTAAGCATTGATCCAGACGTTCTAATAGCAAAGATTAAAGTTATTGAAGATATTTTAGCGAGTGGGCCTACTCTTGTTGGGGATGCAGCGGCAGATACGGCGGCATATGAAAGCAAAGATCCAGTAGCGATTGCAGCGGCGGCAACGAAAACGTTACAGGATATTGCACCTCTTCTTGCTGATCTCAAAGCAACCATTCAATCAACTCCTGTTGTAGCTACAACGCCAGTCGTTTCAGTTACACCATGATTCTAAAAGTTACATTTATTGTAGGGTTAATTGGTTTTGCGGGCTGCGCAAATGTTCCGCAAAACCAATACGCCTATTCACGTTGTTCTTCGGAAGATGCTGTACTCATTAACCATTGGGTAGATGAATTAGAAGCAGGCGAGATTACGGTAGATGATTTTAAGTTTCTTGTGCGAGGACGGGTGTCATGATTTTACAGCCCGGTGATATTTTGTTATGGAGAGTGGTTCCAGGTTTACCTTTATATGAACGGTTTATAGGTTGGTCACAGCTTCGCGTTCTTAAACAAAAAGGTGTTACGGGTCAGCAATATTATCATTGCGCGTTGGTGGCCGCTAATCCAAAAAGCTATTATTCGTCACAACCCCCAAAAATAGATAAGTTTGTATTACCTGATCCGTTACCATCTAATGTGGAAGTATGGCGGTTAAATGAACCTTTAGATCCTTTAAAACTTGCTCTTGTTTTTCAGTATGCAGAATCGCGTCGAGGAAAATGGTATCCACTTTTGGGAGTTATTACGGCGGGTTGGTTGCAAGGCAATCAAGAATTTTGCTCTCAATATCTTGAAGATAGTTATGCCCATTACCCGGTTTTACTTTGCAATGATATCCGATTTGCAACTCCTGACGGTATTGCTTTAGGTGTTTCACAAGTGGCGTCTCTTGTCCCATTACGGTAATGCTTGAAATGTTACTTTGGATAAGTAGTGTAATTGTTCTTGGTGTTATGCTTATGGCTTGTTTTTGGCTTGATTATTACTTAGATCCATATCGAAAAAGAAATAGGCGAGTCTGATGTCTTATTTTTTAATTTGTAACCTAACGATGCTGAAGTTGTCTAATTAACATGAATCATAATTTGACGTACGGTGTTATGTTTACTGGATTAATGGGAGTTCGTCACTCATTAATGCCAGGTATTAATTTTATAGTTGAATCTCAATAATGAATTTATGGGGGCAAATCATGGTGGACATGAGCGAGGTTGTTCCGTGCTCGGCGGCTTCGATAGGAGCTTGCAAGGTTCGAATCCTTGTTACCCCCTCCACTATGGAACCGTACTGAAATGGCAACAGATCGATCTGCAAAATCGATAGAGAAGGTTCGACTCCTTCCGGTTCCTTCTTTTTATTTAATAACAACGTGAGGAGCCAATTAGACAAAAGATAAATAAACCACTTTGAACTGTTTCATGTATGTTAAAGCGTTTTATCTCCTATGTTTTTCTTTTCAATAAGGTAGTATTTTTGTTAAATTATGAGGAATAAGTTAACAAGAGTGAGGAGACTGATATGACATTTTCAAAGAATACGTTGGCTATTATTCAACAGTTACTTGCAGGAAATAAAGTTGGAGTGTATGACCAGAATGCTGACGCTAATTATTCGGCGTTGATGACGGCACGTACTGAAGTGGATGCCGCGATTCGAGAACTGACACAGCCGGTGACTCAATAATTTTCAGAAGCAGTAACGTTACTAGTTCTACGGTGTCCTATTAGTACCTCAACAAATGTTCCTACCACATTTAAGTAGCATGTACTCCTCATGAAATAGTGTTACTGGTTAGTGTTGGGGCTTCTAACTCTATGAACAGTGTCCTGTGTTCAATCAAGGTAACGGGTGAAGACGCGGCGATAATGCGACGGTTAGTATCGTGTTGAAGGTCAAAAAAGATCACTATGAATAGGAGTAAATCGTTAACACCTAAAAGTGTTGATTTAGATTGGCAACGTAAATCTCGTAGTGAGGGGTTACGGATCGCCGTTACTTTACTTGAAGATGATTTAGAATATCGCTCACAGAAATGTGTTGATATGTTTAACAATGCATACCCAAATGATGAATTTGAGTTGGTGACTGTTATTGTTGAATGTAACAATAAAAAGTATTTTGGTATGGTTTGTGTTCCGAAACCTGAATAGATTGGAGAACGTATGAATTTGAGTGGTAAAACAGTATTGATCACCGGAGGGGCCGGATTTATTGGGTCGCATGTCACCGAAGCATTTCTTGAATCAGGTGCCAATGTCAGAGTATTTTTTCATTACAATGGTAAGCAAGATACGGGGGTGCTTGACCATAGTGTATTGAGTAAGATTGACAAGGTATATGGTGCAATTACTGATGCTGGTGCTGTACGGGACGCGGTTAAGGGTTGTGACGTGGTCATACACATGGCGTCAATACCCGGTATTCCGTATTCATATGAGCATCCTCAAGAAGTGTTTGATGTCAATGCGGGGGGTGCGCTTAATGTATTGAACGCTTGTTTGGCTGAACGTGACACGGTTAAGCGAATTGTGACAACCAGTACCAGTGAAGTCTATGGCTCTGCGGATGTCTTGCCCATTACCGAAAGATCGCCATTAAAGCCTCAAAGTCCGTATGCCGCCGCCAAGGTAGCGGCAGATGCGTTAGCGGGGTCATTCTATTGTTCATACGGGTTGCCTGTCGTTATAGCGCGACTGTTTAATACCATGGGGCCACGGCAAAGCGCACGAGCACTTATTCCTGCTGTTATTAAACAGGCGTTATGGGCCGATAAGATCATGGTTGGGTCATTGACGCCAAAGCGTGATTATCTATATGCGCGGGATGCCGCTAGTGCGTTTGTGCGTTGTGCAATGGCAGATGACAAAGTGAATGGAGAACTCATCCACTTTGGCACGGGTAAATTGTATTCCGTTCGTGAAGTTATTGATATGGTGCAGGACATAATTGACATAGACAATCGTAAATCCGTTGAAAGTGTGCCTTATCGTATGCGTCCCAATGCCAGTGAAGTTACGCATTTGCTTTGTGACCCATCAAAAGCCGAACAGTTATTAGGATGGCAACCAACTGTACAACTTAATCAGGGACTTGCTCATACTATTGAATACATGAAAAGAAATTTGGATAAGTATGATCCGACAAGTTATTCCAAATGAATACATTTTGGTGGGACATTCCAAATTCACGATTAGAATATATCATGGCTAACTTATTTCTTAATTGGATGGATCGTAAGTATAAGTTTGATAATAGTAGTGCAATCATGTCTGATGATAACGATGAATGGTGTGGCATTGCTGAAGCCTTATTAATAAAAAAATTTCAAATCAAAAGGTGAGTACATGGTTTGGTTAGTCCGCGCAATGGGTAGTGGGCAATGGTTCATTACTAATACTGGCGAAGAGATCAATATCTATGAGGATGACGGGTGCTCAACCCATGAACAATGGGCGACCAGATACCTAAAGCCCGATCCTGATAACGAAGACTTTGATGCCGTGGGCACATTGTTAGAGGCTGGATGGGTACGAGTTTGGGATGGAAACACTTTTCTTAATTTTGAAGTAGCAGACATTGCGAGTGCGCCATACGATTTGTTAGATGATTTTATTGCGCGACAATGGCAACCTGACAGTCAGAACGCGGTTATTGTCGAAGATCGAAATTATAAGAAGAAAACAATACCTGATCCGTTGGTGGGTATGGAAAAAGCGTTGCGACAAAGGCAACGGGTGTTTTAGGTGGTGATCTGAATGTCGAATAATAAAAACCGAAGTATCCGCATGAACCCACGAGAAAAGAGAACCTTGAACCAACAAATGAAATATATGACCATTACACAGTTTTGTTTGATTCTCACGAAAGTACATGCCAGTGGGATTATGGGGCGGTACTTGCGGTGAAACATAAACCTATAAATCCTGGTGTGGGTATGCCCGCATCGCTATTGTTAGATGAGTTTGGGTCACAGGTATGGAGCGCGTTTGGAACGCCAGCATATCTCGTGGGGTCAGCGTTGCGTAGCAAGACATGGCGTGATGTTGATGTGCGCGTTATTCTTGACGATGCGGAGTGGGCGGCGATGGGGTTGGGTAGTCCTGCTGATACACATCGTAACGGTAAATGGGTTGCGCTATGTCTTGCGTTTTCTGCACTTGGAAAAGCTATGACAGGATTACCAATTGATTTTCAGATTCAGCAATCTAGCAACGCCAACATGGAATTTACGGGCAATCGTTCGGTTATTGGCACGATTGAATTACGCATGGCAACATTTAAAAAAGCATGATCAAACCAATAATTTTGGCCGGCGGCTTGGGAACGCGTCTGCGTCCAGCGACGTTTATAGTCCCGAAACCGTTACTGCCTGTTGGTGAACGATCTATCATTGAACTGACACTGTACTGGTTACGTGCTCATGGTCTGCACGAAGTAGCGATTGCTCTCGGATGGCGCGGAGATCTTATACGTGCGTTTATTGGTGACGGGTCACGATACGGGGTATCAGTGACCTATGTGCAAGAAAATGAACGTCTTGGCACATGTGCTCCTATTACGTTGTTGAAGGACTGGATAGGGACTGGTGATGTTTTTTTGATGAACGGAGACATCCTCACCCAATTAAACTTAGCTGAGTTCGTGCGGTTGCATGGTGAACTTGGATCAGCGGTTACAGTGGCAACCCGTATTCATCGCATTGAAAGTCCATACGGTGTCTTTGCTTTTGATGATAAGGACCAGGTGGTGGGTGTCCGTGAAAAGCCTGTGTACGAACAGGTGATTAGTGCGGGCATGTACATGATCAGTAATGCCGCTGTGACTTTGATTGATCCTAAAATTGTCCCTTATGACATCACGAGTTTTATTAATGAGTTATGTACTTGGAAACAGCCTGTGGGCATTTACCGATTTACAGAGCCATGGCTTGCGGTTGAACGAGCGGCCGATTATGAAGTTGCATTGACAGATACATGGCAAGCGTGGGCAAACAGTTTAGAGCACCAGCATCTTCAGTTAGTAAACACATCGGTAGGAAAACAAGCCCCATTACTTACTGTTGTCTAGGAGAAATTATGGACCCTATTTGTGTCCCTGTTCTATTGAATATGGAAGGCGGTCCACGCATTCAGTACATGGAGTTATTTAGAGATATTATTTTAGCAACGGCAAAGACAGAGATTTGGCGAAACTATCGAATGAATTGAGGACTTATGACTGAGAACCGATTAGATTCAATACGTATGCAAGTTGCTGAAACAGAAAAAGAAACGCGGAAACCGCATGTGATTGATGTTCCGTATCGTGGCATTAGAACTAGTCACTTTGTTTTTCACCCCAAACTTATGCCAAATACGTTGACAGCTTATGATGAAGCGTTGAAAGTTTTTCATGTGCATATGACGGCTTGGGAAGATGTCGCTGAACTATTTTCAGATGAAATGACGCGCCATGAAACGGTTATTCCCAAGGACACAAAGAAGGGTATTACACAACTTTTGGTTGAGATAGATGCGACACGCGATGTATACCTTTTGGAGGCATTGGCTGAAGCGTTGTGGGATAAAGTCGGAGCCGAACAAGATTCGGCTGGGAACTTTGAAGGAGAAAGTGAGAAAACAGAAAAACACTTCCTTCCTTTTTTCTCTGATTTAGAAAAGAGAGCGAAAGAAATTCGTGCTGAAGATTTTGGACTGACAGTAGGACGAACATTTGGTAAAAGCGACATTGTTCGTCGATCTTGGGTGGGATAACAATGAGGTGGCTTAAAATCGCAAGTGATACTGATCTCGTTAAAGACGAAATTGATATGGGCGGTGTGATCATTCATGTAGAGTGGCCCGCAGGAAGTACCCGCACATGGAAAGGATCAAACGACACACGTAAGATGTACGCCGATTACGGACGAATACCATCAACAAAAGGTTTTGATGGCGATTGTTGCGATGCTTATTGTGGGCCAAATCGAGATAGCAGAAAAGTATTTGAAGTCACACAGATTAGTAGAGACACAGGTGAGTTTGATGAGAGCAAATATATTTTGGGGGTAGATAATTTGGAAACCGCCAAGGAATTATATTTAGCGCATATGCATCCAGACAATCTTGGTGGCATCGTTGAAATTAGTTGGGCAGAGTTCAAACGCCTTGTTGATGATGTCTTGGCGAACTAGGAGTGGTCATGGCTTGGATTAAGGCACAGGAAGGATCGCCATTTAACGACAAAGAACGCAAGATCGAGTTATTGACGTGGGCGGCCGACAGCCTTCAAAGCAGGGAAGCTGAGATCAATGGCGACATGAACAATCCATTGGCAATGGAAATCTGGACGTTCCTAGAATCCATAGGGGTTAAAGCGTGGTAATTGTTGAGACGGTGATTTTAACGGAGGACTGAAATGAACAGAACCGAGATACGAGTGAAGACATACAGGCTACGCTTATTTTTTTATGCGCTATTCGGATTGGTATGCGTTCCAATAAACCATTTCCATGGGATCTGGAACACGGGACGCTTGGCGCATATGTTCGCTGACATCGAATCCAAAGGACGCTGCGTTAAGCGGATCATCTGTCACCCAAAAGATTTTAAGAATTTTATTCTTCGATTGCCAGAGCATCATCTGGGTCATATGAGTCTGAAAGAAAAGAACGGAGCGTACGGAACTATTTGGAATGCAACAGTCGTTGTGAATAGGAATCAATCCGAAGGAGTGTTCACCTTTATCCATGAGTGATACGCCGAATCGAGTCACGCTGTCAGTCGGTTCAAAGATTTGCCGAAAGTGTAAAGCCGAAAAGCCGCTTACTGATTTTGGAGTTTGGCGATATAGCCAAGATGGTCGAAAGATATATTGCCGTTCTTGTCTAGTAGAACGTCAAAAAGATTACGCTGTTCGACACCCCGAAGCGGTTTCCCAACGGGCTAGTTCGTGGAACAAAATGAATCCTGAACGGCGAAAGTTTAACAGTATGCGAAGCGCATTGATGATAGATTTCGGAATGGCTATAGAGGACTACGAATTGTTGTTGCAGAATCAAAATGGTTTATGTCTCGGATGTTATAAGCACCACAGCCAGTTCAAACATCGGTTGCAAGTAGATCATGATCATGCCACAAATAAAATTAGAGGTTTGTTGTGTGGACCATGCAATCGAACATTAGGAATCGTTTCTGAAAATCCGATGACGCTAAGGCGATTAGCGGATTACTTAGAGAGGATGAAATGAACGAAAACAAAGGCACTCTTTCTATGACTATTGCATTAGTAGATGAAACATTGAGTGATCTAACAGGTACGGAATATGTTGGCATCAACCCGCAGGACGGTGAGATTATTGGAGTTAGTGATGATGCAAAGGAATTGATCCAGCTTTCACAGCGGGCAGAAGAACATTATCGGTTCCCAATTAGTCGCCAAGATAACCTTTCTCTTAAATTCTCTAGACTAGTAAATCAATGGTTAATGGAAAGGCCTCCGAGTTCGCTAATACAGGGACTCGTACTTCATCCGGCTTATCAAAGAATCATTGGGATGGGGCCCGTCGCAATTCCCTTTTTACTACAAGAACTTAAACGTAAACCCGATCATTGGTTTTGGGCCCTAAACGCTATTGCGGGAGTGGATCCCGTTAATCCAGAGCAACGCGGCAAAATTGATCAAATGGCGAACGCTTGGCTAAGATGGGGGCGGGAGCAAGGATATATTTATTGAACATCCCGATCAGACGCATTCAGAACTGGTTTCCTGCATTAAAAATAAGTGACTTTCGTATTAGTAGTCCTATTGAAGGAAAATATAATTGTTTTGCGTGGGCGGCTACTCAAGCCCAGCAATTAACGCAACTCACCGCACAACTGACTGACCGACTTACGTCATTAGAGAAGTTTCAGTATGAGGGAGTAGGAAAGTCCGGAGGAATGCGTGACATCTGGGGTTGGATTATTGGTGCTGGTGTAACAGTCATTGCTGCGGCGGCATTTTTGATTCCGCATTTAAAATAAGGGAAGTAAGTTCAGTAAGTATACAGGAGAACATTATGGATGACCGAGAACAAGCATTGCTAGACCAATTTTCTAATGTGCCGCCGATGGCACATGATGCCCTGATGCCAGATTGGATTCAGCGGGAGGCAACGCAGGAAGATTCGTGGGAAGTTGTAGAAAAGAAACGGTTAGAAGTTAACGCGTTTGCCCGTGACTTTCGTCGTGTGTTTCCTGATGAAGCGTTTAGCAATTTGGATTCCAAGGGTAAGCCTAAAGCCGCCGGACAAGACACGCAGAGTGTTATCGCTAAAGCCGTGACTTGGCTTGACAAAAAGTTTAAAGGGGATACCAAACTCATTAAACAAGTGCTTTTGAAATCAGGACTTATTGACGAACATGCGACACAAATTTTATCGGCGTTTAATGAAACCTTGCGTGAAGACGATGAAAAGTTTAGGGAAGACGCGGTCAAGCAACATGATAAAGAAGACCAAGTGGCACAACCTAGTGTGGCTTTGCATGACTTTGATATGAACGATCAGATCACGGTAGAAGACGTGACGGACGATGCTAACAGTGAACGGTTGTTTAAGAAAGCGGGTATGGAACGTCGTGCGACTATTCCACCGTATGGTGTTATTGTGACTGAAGATAACACGCAAATATATTGTCGAGGCAAACTTGTTACAGAATTTGATACCGAAGTTTTTGGTGGGTTTGCGATGATTGCGGACGAAGTTGAATCGTTGCGCACACCTACAGATGTCGAAGCCCTGTTTGGAATTGAATCAGATCCTGATACACGTGTGGCATCTATCACCATTGGACAAAGCGTGACATGGAAAAGTGCTGGTATGACAACGACAGGCAATGTGACAGCGTTGACAGGAACTCTTGCGACTGTGGCGATTATGCATGAGGGAACCCGCATTACAGTTCAAGTACCGATTGCGCGATTAACCAATATTGCTAAGGGTGTTGAGGGATCTGTTTATGACGATGCACCTGCGCAACGAGCTGATCAGAATATTGGTGAGTCTGGTGACTTTGACGATACTCATCCTATTGATATGAAGAAAAAGATTGTGGATAAATCGCTAGATCCTGCATCTACTGTTCCAGGGTCTGCGACAGAATGTGCTCCTAACGTTTACCCAGATTAGTTGTTACCTAGGTACTTGTGTCTTCTACTAAACTAAACGCTACGTTCCAGATCTCTGGAACAATTCCAAACCAAGGGCTTAATGTAGGCAATCCCGTTATTGGTGGGAACGCGGGCGGCGTTCTTTTTGTAGACGCATTTGGGGACCTTGCACAATCACCAAGCACTTTTCTTTGGAATGCAACTAATACACAATTGGGTGTTGGCACGGCATTACCTGCTGCTACCATTCATGCGGCATCTGCGACGAATACTCAAATCATTATTGAGAACACGGGTGGAACAACACCCCAACGTGTTCAGTTTCGGTCCAGCGGTGTTCCTGTTGCATATTTTGGAAGCACGTTAGCGACACAATCGGTTGGTGGTTATACAGGCCCAACAGGTTTTGTTTGGCAGGACAGTAACGCCAACGAGTTAATGCGACTGGCTGTTGTCGCTGGTACACCTGGCGGCACATATAGCGCACTTGGCATTGGAACTCCGTATCCAAAGAACAGGTTAGACGTTGCTGGTGGTACTGTTATTGGTGCGAGTTATACGGGAGCTACAGGGCTTAACGCTCCTATATTGGCTCCTGTTAACGGATTGGTGGTTCAAGGCCCAACAGGCATCAATACGACCGTCCCTGGGGCATGGTTGGATGTCACTGGCAATGTGACCACCAACGGGTTAACGGTTCGGTCAGCAAATACCGTTCAGTTCAACAATAGTGGTAACACCCAATTTGTAGCGTTTCGTGCGGGTGTGTTATCTACAAGTACCACTTGGACATGGCCACTTGCCGACGGATCTCCTGGCACATTTCTTAAAACAGACGGTGTGGGCAATTTATCGTTCGTTGTCGGCGGTGGATCTGGTGGTGGCGGGGCAAGTATTGGGGCAACAGTTAGTGGCGGCATCGCTAAGTCCGTTTTGTTTGTGGATGGTTCTGGTAACCTTGCTCAAGATAACACGCTCTTTAATTACGACAACATAGCTAAGAAATTAGGATTTGGCGTGACTTCGCCATCTGCTCGTGTCCATAGCCTTGTCGGACTTACAGGAAATATGGAGGCGGTATTGGTGAATCAGACCGATACTACTAACAATCCTAACGCTGTACGTATTACAAATACGGGTACAGGCATGGGGCTGGCCGTATATCAGGCTGGAAACACACCTGTATCTGATGTAAGTGCTGGTGGTGTATACGTTGACGGTACAAGTAATACGGGTGTCAGCGTTAATATTTACGCGAATCAACCGAGTCCGTCTGTTGGTGCGTCGTTGTTACGTGTGCATTCCGCGAATACGGCATATAACCAACCTACGGTATATGTTCGGGCCGACGGCACAAATACAGGAACACCGACGATTCGATTTGATGCGTATAGCCCCCTTCTTTATTTGAATGAAACCGCACAGATGTTTCCTGCTGGTGTTTATAGTTTAGACGGTAAAAACGATTTCTTTAGAATCAATGGTATGAACGCCGCTGGTACTGCGTTTGTACCTGTGGTGGTTGTGCAACGTGTTGACAGTGGAGGCGTGGGCCAAGGTGCCACGGTGGGCATTAACACCGGCGTTAATACAGGTAACAGCACATTACAAGTTAATGGATCATTGGCTACTGGCACGACATCTGTAGCTACACCATATACCGCGTCAAAAAACGACCAATATATTCGTGTTGATGCCAGTGCCAATCCAAATGGCCTCACGATTTCATTGCCTATCGTCGCTGGTATTGCTGGACGTATTTATCATATTGCCAAAATTGATAACACAACCAACTTTGTTGGCATTGCGCCAAGCGGTACTGACACTATTCTTCGACAATCTGGGTACCAATTGTTTGGGCATGAACAATCAATTGCGATTAGTTCTAATGGTGTCAGCAATTGGCAACCGTACGGTAATATTCCGTATGCATTATCTTATCTAGGTAACGGTGTAGATTCAGGATATAACGGGAGTGTCGGGGTATCTAATACAGCATGGGCAGTCGCTGTTACTGTGACACAATCTGTAATCATTACAGGCATGGCACTTAAAGTCGTTACGGCATCAGGAAATATTGATGTTGGGGTGTATGACCGTAACGGAGTTCGGATAACGTCTTCAGGTTCAATAGCTTGTCCTACTGGAAAAACCATTATCAATTTTAATAATGCAGCTGTATTGACAACGCCCGGTGTGTATTACTTGGTGGTATCGGCAGACAATGCAACAGCAGCATTTAGTACGTCAGGAGCCGACAGCATTGTGGGGGTTAATTCGTTTCCAAATTCGTTTCCATTGCCAGTAGCGTTGCAGTTGCCTGGTATCGTGGGGTCACTCGCGTTTTCATTAGCAGGTCTTGTTAATGGCGGCGTCGGTCAATAGATGGATACCGGAGAAAAAACATGGAACGAGAACAAGTAGAAAAACGTCATTCGTATGACGAGGTGTTGGGTCGTTTAGATGAACGCACGAAGTTGTTAATGGCCGCTGTTGAAGAAATAAAATTAAAGTTGGCAAGTGCCTATGTAACACAAGAAGAATTTAAACCAATTAAAACTATTGTGTATGGATTAGTGGGTCTTGTATTTACCGGTGTTTTCGTTGCTTTGCTTGATATTGTGGTGCGACATCGATAAATGAGTATTGTAAATACCATCATCAACTCACTCGGGTTTGATGCCGACTCCAATACGGGGTGGGAAGATCGTAAAGAAGAAAAGTGGAGTCCTGCGCCAAAAAATGAAGAGGCTGAACATAAAATTGATCAGCCTGAAACTATTGCACCAATTATTGAAACTGCTGAAGCCGAAGTTTCGTGTCCCCATTGTGGACGGTTACGAGAACACGCAGATATTATTGTTGATGGGCACTGTGATCAGTGCCATCTTGATACGGAGGGTAATGTGGACGCGAAATCTACTTTAGATGTTAACGCTGACTTTGATTACGGTGCGTTCAATGCGTGGTGTACAGAGCACGGATTGAATTCACAGAATATGCCTGAAGGGGCACATGATCTTGCAAATGAAATGGCGTGGGCTAACCCTGAATATAAAGCGTTGTATGACCAACGTGAACAACTTTCAAAGAACCCCGATCAAGTTGGTATCCTTCATTCATCTGAAGAGTATGACGCGTTGAACAAACGTGTTGTTGATATGTGGATGCCTTATTTTGAGCAGGCGGTGGTTCAATTGACGGGTACACAAAATAGAGTTGAAGGATCAAAAAATATTCGTGCAAGTTGGGATGAGCGCACGTTTGCGACTTGGTGTGAAGAGAACGGCATAGATTATGTGAATAAACCAGAAGGTGCATGGGCATTGGCAAAAAAACATGCGATGGCTGATCCAGAATACAAAGCGGTATATGACCGCCTTGAGAAAACAGGACATACTACAAGCATAATTAATACGCAATGGTACCAAGATATGAATAGCAAACTAAACGATATGTTTCTGCCTTATTATCAGGAAGCATTGCTTGGATTGACAAGTACACCAAAACGTGGTTGGCTTCTTAAATCAGCAGATAACATGGGGGACAACACGCGATGGACATATGAGCCAAGTGCAATGCCTGGTGAACCTTCTTACTATTTAGATGGCGATATGGATTCAGCAGTTGCCGCAATTGTTGAAGAAGAAAACGTTAAGTCAAGCCATTGGCTTATTATGAATGGCATGGGTCAAGTCAAAGGGACATTTCCAACTTCTGAAGAAGCTAGGGAAGCGGCTGAAACTATGTTTCCTCTTGGAACAACGGCGTCTCGAAAAGTTAAAGCAGAAGTTTCTGAAGAACAATTATTAAAAGAATTTGCAACTGCGTTAAGTGCCACTGAAATTGAAATGGGTAAGACGGACGAAGATGGTGGAACGTTCATCGCCGATGGAGTTGATTACCGATTCATATGGAGTGAAGATATTGCAGAACGCATTGCGTTAGCGCAAGTCACAGAAGATTTGGAAAGTGAACCAGAGTTATTTACGCAGGATTGGTTGCAGAGTTTTCTTTCGATAACGCCAACAGACAAACGAATAATGGCGTCTGAAGAAGCGGATAATCTTGTTGATGAAGTCTATAGTGCAGATGATCTTGTTGAAAAGGCAGAATTGGACGAAGAATATGCCAAGGCGCAAGAGTCTGGTAACGAAGACAGAGTTGAAAAAGTTGTAGAAAAAGCGCGGGAACTTGTTCGTGATAGCGAAGCTGAACGCATTGAAGAAGAACTCAATGATCCTATTCAATATTTTGTTAATGAGCATGGCATGTATACCATTGAACAACTGATGAAAGCCAACTTCATTACGATTGATATTGAAGAAGCGGCAAAATCGGCAGTTAATACTGATGGATGGGCTCATTTCATTTCTAGGTATTCTGGTGACTACGACACTACACCTAGCGGCGTTGTCTTTTTCCAAGAGTAATTTATTCTCCCAAGGAGCTTCTAATGGACTCAGTCAAAAACACATGGCAACGACAACCGACACAAGTTACCCGAGAGGTACTTGTGGAAGCGCGGCTGAACACAAAACTTGCCAGCAATCAGGTACGTGTTGATGGCGGGGACTGGGTTGATGTTGGTAACGCCCTGGGCATTGTGACTCTTGCGTGTCGGTATATGAACGCAACTGATGCATTGAAATTGAGTGACGATGCTCGTCATCATGCTGACAAAATTGTGAAATGTCTTGGTACTGCGCCGATTGCGAATGTGGTTGTGACCGCTGATGACATGGACAATACCACCGAATATGAACGTCAGGATAGCAACAGTGGTTGGGTTGGACGACCCAAAGGGCCACAGACGTTAGAAGCCAGTGGTGAAGATTATTTTTGTGATACCTGCGCTCGTCCGTTTCCCGTGGATATGGAAGCCAGTGCAAAAGATATTTGCCCTAACTGTGGAACTGTTGGCATTTCATTAATTACGACAGCAGAGGATCTTGGGTCAGACATGGGCAAGTGTGGGACATGTGATCACGCGATTTGTACGTGTGTTATGGATGAGAGTGTGACGCAGGACCGTGCGCAGGGGCCTAAAATCGCATCGGATCTCGGTACATCCGAAGACCTAGATATTGACGATCACGCATCTGTAGTCAGTACGGTTGATGGTACATGGATGATTCTTATTGACGGTATTCAATATGGAGAAAATAGAGACGCTTCTGGGGCTGGCGATATGGTGTTTCCGACCCGTGACGAAGCTGTCAACTTTTACCATGGTCTGAATTCAATCGCGTCATTTGATGATGAACAAGAAACACCATCTGATGATGACATTGTGATCAAAACTGAAGGACCTTTAGGCAGTATGTATACCGCATATCAAAATGGCAAACAGATTGCTAAGGCTGTTGAATGGGATGATGTGGCTAAACAAATTCTAGCCAGTGATCAAGGTAACTTTTTGCCTACGGTATGGTTTCAGGATGATCATGGCGGGATGCAGATTGTTTCGTTAGCGGCTAAGAAAAAGGCTATGGGGCCAAATGCGCTATTTGAATGTATGGGCTGTGGTGCGCCCATGGGGCCATTGGATCAGTCACATTTTCAAAATGGTGACGATGGCGAAGAGATTTGGAATTGTCCTAAAAAAGAAGCGGCAACATTTGCACCAGGAGATGAAACTGAAGTTACCGAATTCATTCTCTACGCTGAAAACACCAGCGAACTGTATCCACAGTTCATGTCTATTATTGAGAACCTAAAACGCAAGATTAAGCGTGGTGTTTATGATCCTACGTTGGCTCCTAAACTTTGGCGGTACTGGTTTGATGAAGCGGCACGGCGTTATCGTGACGAGTTTGGAGTCATGTTTAGCACAGGCGTTAGACAGGCGGCCGCCGAACGTGAAGCCGCTGATGTCTATGAACAGATTATGAATGGTGAGTTTGGCGAAGTCATGCCTACGGCACCAAAACCTGAAACTCTTACTGAAGGCGATGCGCCTGTGATGGCGGCGTTGGCTTCTGATGATGAAGAATGGGTGGCGACAAGAGTTGGCGAATTTGTGGATGAAATGGAAGCAGAAGATTTCATGGTAAAGAACTATCTTGAGAATGGGCACTACCATTCTGAAGGTGGTAAGTTTGTAGTTTATAACGATGAACCAAAGAAATCTGTTTCTGCGTCTGATAATGTTCCTGTAGAAAAATGTGTTCTTTGTGGTATGGAAGATTGTGTTAACGGGACACGATTTTGCGCGTCTTGTACTGAGATGATGGAGGCGGAAAAGGATCATGAACGCAAGAAAATGGATAAAGGTGCGTCTTTCTCTGATAACGATGAATGTAGTCGTTGTGGCGAAATTGGTCCAACCAATTTTCATGTGTGTCAGAAGTGCGCTGATACAGCCCAAGAGAAATATCGTGACGAAGTCCGACAATTTGCTATTGACCGTATTACAAACAGCACAGAAATTCCTGACGAAGAAAAGCAAATGATGCTTGAAGAACTTAAAACAAGACCCATTATGGGTTCCCTAAAAATCCAAGCAGGTGGTCTTGGTGGTCAAATCCGTTCCTTAAAAAATCGTCTTAAAGAAGCTGAAGAACCAGGTGAGATTTCGGCTATTGTAGATGCGCTTGATAAATTGGAAAGCCGGCACGATAAGCAGAAAGAACATCGTACGGAACTCAAAGAAAAACGGGCGAAGGAAAAGGCCGAGAATCCAACGCCGGAATTGTCTGTTGAAGATGAACCAGTGGCTGAGGTAGCGGTTCAAGCGTCAATTATTCGCAAAGGTGTGAGCCGAACTTATGGCATTCGTACCATTGCAACACAATCCAAATGCATTAAATGTAATCAACGGTTCCCAGTTGCGCAGATGGTGAAGAACGTTTATGGTGCGGGATATTTGTGTAAGGTTGACGCCGTTAAATGGAACAAAAATAATACTGATGAAGAATGGGCAAAAGATAATGCCAAAGGTGATACGACGGCGTCCGTCATGGATAACTGGAACAAAGCATGGGACGATAGCGTTATTAAAATCCATGAAGTTGATGGTGTGTATGTCCCACGAACACCTGAATCCGCAGAACTTTTAAAAGAGTTTACGGGTAAAGATTCGTTTACGCTGGAAGAATATGACACGTTGCTTGCTCAAATTAGTGCGGCAGGATATGCGTTTGAGTGTGAAATTGATGAAACAGCAAGTTTAAAAGTTTCTGCAACAGATAATTCTTCAGTCATTTCTATGTTCATCAATGACGCTTTTCCAAAAGATAAAAATCCTGAATGGGGTACACCAAATTTGCGTATCAGTAAGCAACCAGGTGGTTGGGCGTTGGTGAATTACGCTACGCCATTGTTGTTTCGTAGTAATGGTAGTGACGAATTGTTTTTTAATACTGATAAATATTCTGTGAGCACGTCAAAAATTCAGAATATGATCCGTGCCGAAGTCGGTGGATCAGCGACCGAGGTTGACGAATCTGGTATTCAAGCGGCGATAAGTGATGCACAGAATGCCAACGCAGAAGAAATTGGGAAGAACAAAAATATGGTTGAAGCTGAACTAGATGTTTGTGCCGATGACATGCCACCAGCACCAGATCCTTCGACAGCATCACCAGGCATGAAGTGGGTCTTCGATAATTCCACAAAGACCTACGTCGAAAAAGCGACAGACGATAACACAAACATTGTGCCTGTTCAGACAATGCCCTAACAATTTACAGACAAATAAAAGGAGAAATAAAAATGTCTTGGCTCAAGAAAGCTGATTTACCGCCGTTCCCCGGAGCAAAACCGTTCCCACCTGCGGGAGCACCGAAAGCACCGCCGTTTGGTGGATCTCCAAAGCCGCCTATGGATGGCGCAAAGCCGCCGTTTGGTGGGCCAAAACCAGATGCTAAAAAAGAACCGGTTACTGCCGAATCTTTGAAAAAAAGCATCACAGAACTTATTCAAAAGGAAAAAGGTTTGGACAAAAATGTGAAGGGGTTGGAACAAGCTTTAAAAGGTATTGAAGATTTTCTCAAAGAGTCTAAGGGTGAAAAATCCGAGAAGTCTGAAGAGAAATCTGATGATGACAAAGAAGAGAAAAATGAAGACAAAGAAGATAAGGAATCCGCAGAATAATTAAATCGTGCATGAGAATTGAATATGAATGAGTATGGAACGACATTAGCCGATACTTTTGACAAAAGGTCAATAGCAGAGTTGATGGACAAGGTCAAGATGTGGCAATTGCAAAAGAAGCAACGGGCTGAGAACGAGCGTAAAAAACAATTAACCAAACATGGCAACCAAAACGGTAGCGTACACAGAACTTAACAGTCGATACGCACTAACGCGTATTGCTGATAAGTCTCGGTGTGCTCATGCCATATTGACAGCCTATTGGCCGTATTTAGGTCGGAAGATTGCGTATGTTGTTAATAATGCTCCGTTGACAAAGTTGAGTCACGTCGCCGCAAAAGCAATTGCCACGGGTACCAGTGTGGTGTTACGGGTGTACGAAACTGCGCCTCTGGTATCAGAGGCAGCATTGGATGAAACTCAAGTAGATGCTCGGTTATGGCATGATCAACGAATTAGTGTCCGTGCTCTCGGTCAGTTTCGTAGTTATGCTCCTAAATGGCTTCAGAAGCATGTTAGTGGATTAATGGCCTCTAACCAAGTTAAAGAGGCTGAAGCATTGGTTTCTCCTTATACAGCGTATGCAGTACATGCTATGGAACTGGATCATCCGCGAACCATTTGTGTGGATTTTGATGGAGTATTAAGCAAGATCACTGAGTTTGATCCAACTCATTCAGGTGAACCCATTGATGGGGCTATAGACGCGTTGCATATGTTGGTTGACCGTGGGTACGACGTTGTTATTTTGAGTAGTCGTGCGAGTACGTTAGATGGTCAAAATCATATTGAAGATTGGCTTGATCAATATGGTGCACCAGCTAACCTTCGTGTGACATCGGTAAAGGTGCCGGCAGAGATATACCTTGATGACCGCGCCGTGCAATTCCAAAATTGGGATGAAGCTATAGGAACTTGTCTTGCTAAAGAACCTGGTGACCAAGCAGAAATTGTTGAAGAGTGGTTGTGTCGTCGTGACGCTACGCCGTTAAAATGGGAAGCAGGACTTAAACAATATGCATGTACAGCTTGTGGAGATACTAAGCCTGAATGGGCGTTGGCAGTTCGTGTGGTTTATGCATACGTGCCTGGTGATCTTGTTAGCGTGCGTACGCCAACAGGAACAACTCTTGGCACCGCACATCTTATTTATCGTGCAGGTAGCAAAGAAGAAGAAGCATTAGGGGCGTCTGGTCTTTGGTTAGCTCGGTTTGCCGACGGTGCATATTTACCTGTGGGGGAGGATGCATTAAGCAAACTGGGTAGCGATGAAGACGCGCGGGTTGCGGCCGTTGCTATAGTGGCCAGTGGTGGCGTAGCACGACCTCAAATAGGGTCTAAAGACATCAATTTGGATACGGTAGCTGAAACGGCGTTGACCGCCCATGTTAATGGCCTTCCTGCTGATGTAGCGTTGGCACGGGTTGCTGCTCGGTATAAGTTAGATGCAATGGAAATGGACGCTGTTGGTATGACCGCGTTGGGCTTGAATTCGGGATCTGATGAACCACTTAGTAATGTTCCTGTCTATGGCGCGGTATGCGATGCATTAGATGAATCTGACCGATATTTTCGTCAAGGCAGTATTGTTCCAACAGTTGATGATGAAAACACGCTTGTGTTGGGGTATCTTGCAGAGGCGTTTCATTGGCAAGATGAATTGTTGGATGAACGAGCACTTATGCGTGTTGCTGAGTTAACACGCCTTGCACGGGAAGCACAAGGAAACCATATGGGTCATAAACCACCGACATGGGTAACTACAGAATCCGATGCACAACGATGGGATGACGCGGTTGTTGCGGCAGGACCAGATGCGGGATACGCAGCGATCACAGATATGTTTCGTGCCGCTAAACAGCCACCACGTAAACCAGCGGAAGAAGCACCGCTTAAACCTGATCCTGATAACAAGGAATACACGAACGTGTCAATGCCGTCAATGACCAGTGTTCCTGAATCAGATTATGACGTTGTTCGATTTCAGACAGTAGCTACAGGAGATAAGACTATGGATAAACCAAATTTTAAACGTAACGCAGTGTCTGCCGAAGATATTGCACAGAATGCAGAAACTCCAAGCATCACAGGTGGAAAATTTAATGCATCTGCGGAAGGATGCTGGGTAGACAATACCCGTGGAATTCACATGGGTGAAACCATTCAGACTTGGGCAAAGACTTATGGTTGGAATGGTGAACAGATTGGGACTGATGACGAAAATTATGATGAAGCCACACGAGAAGCAGAAGACTACCTAAACAGCATGGCTCCTGAAGGATACTACTTTGGATATTCTGATGGCATGGGAGACTTTGGGATGTGGAAGAGTGAAGATGATATTGGTGTCGAAAGTCGGTTAAAGTTAAAAGCCAAAAAGTTTGACGCTATGATCAAATTTGCCAAACTATCAACGGCTCAACGTAATCTTGCTACTGAGATCAGGGCCAATTTAGATCAGTACACGGATTCTTATATTGAATCTCTTGGTGGATTATTTTCGTATGAATGGGATCCAGGGTCTATGTGGGAAGTGCGTGATGTTTCGGGTAAACGCCAAATTGTGCGTGTTGAACGTCCGTTAGCACGAACGTCAGAAACTAATGACGTTGGGGACCATGCTTATAAAGTGGGGCAAGAGTTGGTGTTGGCAGGTTCAGTTGTTCCTGAGAGCGTGCGTGTGACGGCATTACTGGGCGACGAACAATATAAAGTGAAATCCATTCTTGACGGGCGTGAACATATGGTTTGTCAAGATGATCTCTATCTTCCTGCGGAAAGCGAACTTTTTAGTTAAATCGTGAAATATACACATACTTGTCCGCAATGTTTAAATGTTTTTAAAGCCAGAAAACGTGTTAGAAAATATTGTTCAAAAAAGTGTCAAGTTGCGAGTCCTAGTTGGATGGAACAAATGCGACAATTAAATTCTCCTGAAAAAGGGAAAAATGCGGTTTCTTTTCATACTTCAGAAAGTCGTACAACAGCAGGAGTCACTATCCGTAAAGGTTGGAAAGATCCGGTCATAAGAGAGAAACATCGAAAATCTATGTCCGAAGTTTGGAATCGGGATGGATACAGTGATCATGTTAAAAAAGCCATAAGCGATGCTTGGACACAAGAACGTCGTGATGCATTAGCAAATTTTGCAAAAAGTGACTATGCACGAAAACGAAATCGGGAATCATGGACATCTGAAAGAAGATTAAAATATAGTGAAACGTTAAAAGCTAATTTTTATAAACGTGCTTTGACTATGATAAAAAAGTATGGATCGGCATCAGGACGTAATTGTAATACGAAACCAGAACAAGACGTTGAGGCGTTATTAAAACAAATGGGTGTACGTTATTTAAAACAAGTACCAATGCATAGAACAACTGTCGATTTTTATTTACAGGTTAAACACAACGGGAAGATTGGTGTAATCCCCCGCAAGAATCGCAATAACAACAAAAAGACTTGAAGCAAATGGTTGTATTGTTGTGCGTATAAAAGAATGCAAATTAAATAAACATGAAGTAACGCCCACTGATTTTATTTCTAGATTTGCGGTAATGGAGAAAAAATAATGGATACTCAATGGCTTGAAAAACTTGCTGAAGGAACAATCGCCGAGGATTCTGCGCTTGTAGACGGATGTACACTTGAACAAGCCGTCATGGATGTCAAAGCCGAAGGATTTCCAGTTGAAGAAACGCGATCCTGGGATAAATTAGTGACTCGTGCATTGACCACAAGTACGCTTGTGACCGTGGGACATTTACGTGTTTTGAATCCTCGATTGGCTGAACACTATTTAGAATTGGATTCTCAGGCCATTAAAGACTCAGTGCAGGTTGCCGCTCGGAAATATGCAACGGTTGGTGATTGGGTGTTTTCAAAGTCAGGTGGGGAATGTGGACGTGTTGATGAAGTTATTTCCACAGGTTCTCCTCATTACGATTCTGTGCGTACTGAGTACATTAACCGATATGGCCTTGATCAGGTTTCGCTACATGAACACGCAACCGCGTTATATCGTGTAGTTCATGCTGACGGTGCCAAAGAACTCTATTACGATACCGAGACAACGGTTGAACCTACCAACCCCTCGCATTTAGCGGGTATGACGTTGACACATACACCTGAAGCCATTGATGCTGGTGTTCTTAAATCAGCGGTTAGTCTGTGGTGGTCATTGTTACCTGAATCCGAAAAACAGGGTGTGTTTGCGCAAGCAGGGAGTACATTAGACTTGTTACCGCGTATCACAGCAAAATTTGCGCGTAGTACAGTAGAAGATTTGGGGGTCTGGCACCCACTATTAGAAACCGCGTACATTCATTCTAAAGCGAATCTAGTAGTTAAAAAAGCCACAGAAGGAATTCCGACAAATTTCCACTGTCATAAATG
>Ga0209483_1000384_pt1 | contig 39574 bp, 31 predicted proteins | sample NGEPerA_FD_184508 | JGI IMG/M metagenome (GOLD analysis project Ga0209483, IMG submission 184508) | Arctic peat soil microbial communities from the Barrow Environmental Observatory site, Barrow, Alaska, USA - NGEE PermafrostL2-A... | ecosystem: Environmental > Terrestrial > Soil > Wetlands >...
CCCCCGGACCACCCGGAGAGGAGCACGAACTCGCGCCCCGAAAGCGATCGCCCCTCAAGAGGCAACTATCCGCCAACTCCCGCGCGGACGCGACGCCGACCAGTGATATACACCATGATGCAGATGACCAGCGCCAGAGACCCCACTCCCCCAAGCCACCGCAGTACCGGCTTGGTTTTATCCCGCGGCAACGCCAGAGCATCGAGTGTCGCCTGGCGGCGCCGCCGACCCGCGATAATTTGGGCGTCGGTGATCGGACCCGTGGTCGGCTGCTTAATAAGGGCGCCGGTTCGCATATCCTTGACAAAAGCGTCGCTTTTCCAACGCATGAAAAAACTATCAGGGGTATTGGCGGGATCGTTGACTAAGTAGCGTTCGATGGTGACGTCTTGGCGTGCCCACACCCTCATCTTGCCGTCTTCCAATGAAAGATGACTGGCGGTCAACGTGTACGGTAAGTAGATTCCGTCAACGGATCTTAAGTCCCTATACTCGACATCGAACACAACATAATCCCCATCGGCCACGCTATAATGAATCAGGGCGTAGCCGCGTCGAGGGTCAAAACGCGATCGGTGGATTTCTCGGTAGTTCGGGTACTCCTTCTGCGGAGCAATGAAGCACGTGGCGGTTATGTTTCCGTCGGGATCATGTGTCCACTCACACTGCCTAAGTGTATCAGGCTTGATCCACGCGTTTTCGTCCAAATAACGAAGTCCTAATGCTATGTCCACAAGGGTATCCTCTGGCGGCGGTCGCGTTGTCCGTATGATACCAATCCCTTCGCGAGCATTGGAATTCTCGGTTAAGGTCTCCGCGCGCTCATGGGTCAGTACATTCACGTTCCTAAAGGTGAGGGCGGTGTGTTCCTTCACCGCCCTCCGTAGGGTGTTCGAATCGGTGCGCCAGTCGTAATACGCTCTGCCGTCCAAAAAGCGAAACAACGCATCATACCCATATGTCCCATTTAATGCATGCGGTATATCGCTTGGATATTTCTTAGACGCCAGATAAGTAAGCGCGCTGTGGAGCCGAACCGACACGTTCTGGAGGTGGCGCAGCCGCTCAATCGCCGAGTCGCTGTCGTGTGTTTTATCAGCAAAGACAAACACCCCACTGAATGACAGGAAAAACAAAAACGCACACAGACTGATTTCAATGTTTTGCTTGCGGATAAACACTACCGACCTCCATAGTACTGGCTCGCCAATCTTCGAACCCTGCTTCAATCTTCCCCACAGTTGTGCCCGGTGGCGTCCACCCCCGGTTCAGGGTAGTTAGTCACGTCTTCGATGTACAATTTCTGGCAAAAGGGTTCGACAGCGTCGGTTGGGACGTCGTAATAGTACCTCGTTCCGCAATCTTGGTCGTTCACCCCAAGTGCCAACAGGGTGCATGACTTCCCCGCGTCCCCTGGGTAAGTTGTGGATTGACACGTGAGGTACACACCGATCCCGTTCGTCTGGCTGGTGAATCGTTCGGTTCCGGGCTTCGACCCTTTGTAGTGTGAGTCGATGCAGCCCTGTACGGGCGGACAGGCATTCGGCACAGTACAGGTGTAACTGGGCTCCTCTTCATCGGCACGAGCCGTCGGTAGCTGCGTGTAGACTGTGAGTGCGATTGCCAGCGCCGCAGCGGGAACAAACAAGTGCTTGAACTTCATCGATTCTCCTTCGCAACAATGGCAGACGCCTTGGGATCGGCCAAAGCCGATCCCTTGGCGGCGGATCCTTCGGCAGCCGGACGACCGGCTCCGATTTTCGCCCGAACGGGCAGGGTCAACCGCATCGGCGTCTTGCCGGTGAATTCAATTTTCAGGGTACTGGAGATCAGCGTGCCTGGCGGAAGCGCCGGTACGTCCATGGTGAGCTTGAGATCCTGGTAGCCAATTGCCGATTCGCCGCTATTGAGTGCGCGGGTGATATTGGCTTGCAGATCGGGCCGCAGCGCGACCTGCGCGGGCAGAAGAGCGAGGGCGGCGCGGGGGTACGTTTGGATGCGGGCGCGCCGGCTGAGACGATGCCAAAATCGGCCCGGCCGGGGATGGCGACAAGCGGCGTGGTGGTCTTGAGCGTTGCGGCGACGCGCAGCGACACCGTTTGCTCGCGCCCCGCCGACTTCACGCGGACGATCACCTGCCGCGAGACCTGCGGATCGATCGCGTCGCCGGGCAGGGCGATCGTGAAGGGGATGGAGAGGCCGGCGGCGGGGGATAGCGTTTGCGGCGGGACATGGGCGACAACGCAGCCGCAACTGGTTGTGACGCCCAAAATGTCGATGTTGGACGCGCCCCGGTTCACCAGATGAAACGCCCCGGCGACCCTGGTTCCCGGCTCGGCGGACTCGAAGTTGACCAGCCGGGCGTCGGCGTAAAGCCCGGCCACTTCAGTCACCTGCGGCCCGGACGCGTTGTGCCGAGCGTGGACGATCCATGCGCCGGTCATCAGACAAAGCAGAAGCGCGATGGCGAGAGCGGGGCGCGCACGGCGCAACCGCTGGCCGCTGGCCGCTGGCCGCTGGCCGCTGGCCGCTGGCCGCGCCGACGGTTCGTTCGCTCAATTGTGCATGCCGCGAAACAGGCATTTCGCCTTCCGGCAGCCGCGCTGTGCGACCGCATGAGAAAGGCCCAAGGGAAGAGAATCCCTTCACCGTTCAAGAAAAGCGTTACAGATCATACAGCGGTCGCTGGTCATTGCAAGCATAATTCCCATAATTCCAAAACAATTCAAGAGATTTTTTTGGGGTGGGTTCGTTGAGATCGGCCTGGGACCTCCCGGTGCATTTTACCGGGTCTGCCCCACCAAATCCTGTGGATATGAACGGTTACTTCCCGGGGATTCGCACACGCCTCATTTTACCGCACGCTCCTTTTACGCCTAGACCCCGTGGGAAGCGCTTTCTATACTTGTGGTTCGCGCTCCGGTTGGGCTGCGAATAGCACGGGCGAGAAACTCGCGGCCTGGTTTAGCTTTAGGAGTTTTTGTGAGAAATCAGCCTTTCCAGTCCAGTGGACTGTCGGCGACGAGCCGCAACCGCAAGTCGGGGAGCGCGCCGGCGGCGCGGGCGGCTTTGCGCCGGGCGGCGCGCGCTTCGATTGAATCGCTGGAAAGCCGGACTCTGCTGTCGGCCACGCTCACGCCGACCGCGGATGCGTTTGTGAGGGATCATAATTACACGCTGACCAACTTCGGCGCATCCCCGCTGTTGTTCGTGAAGACGGCCACGTCCGGCGACGATCGGACGGCTTACCTTAAATTTGATCTGACCGGCATAACCTCCCTCAACAACGCCACCCTGCAACTGAGCGGCGCGCTGGAAAGCCCGCAGACGCCAGCTACCGACGTGGGGATCTTTCCGGTGGCCGATTCTTCGTGGGTTGAAGGGGACGGCACCATCGTGAATCGGGCGGGCGACGGCTTTGACACCGACAACTCCCCCGCCGGCGAAATCACCTGGAACAACGCGCCCGCGCTGGCGGGCAGCGCGATCGCAACGGCAACCGTCAGCCGGGACAGTTTCCAAACCTACAGTTTCGACGTCACGAGCTATCTTCAACAACAGATTACCGCCGGCAACACGATCGTAACTCTCGCGCTGAAGAACACCCAGCCGACGTATTATGGCGCCACGGAGTTCCTTTCGCGCGAGTCGGCTTCGGATCCTTCGACGCAGGGGCAGGGGAGCATTCCGCAGTTGGTGATTTCCGACGCGGCCAGCGCGGCGCCCGCCGCCGTGGTGAGCGCACCGGATGTGGCAAGCCCTGGGGCCAATGAGATCGTGACGGTCAACTACAGCAGCGGCGCCGGCATAGATTTAACCACCATCGCCGCCTCCAACATCGCGGTAACGGCCAATAGCGGCGGCGCGCTGAATGTCAGCAACGTCACTACCCAGCCGGGCCCCAACAACAGTGTGATCGCCAGCTACACCGTCGATGCGCCAAATGGGAGCTGGAGCGCGGGGAACAACGGCGCGTACACCATCTCCGTCGCGGCCGGCTCGGTGAAGGATCTGAGCGGCGCGGGAGTGGCGGCGGCGTTTGGGGCGTTCCGGGTGAATGTCGGAGATACCGTTCCGCCCGTTGCGACCATTTCCCCGCCACCGGACATCACGACGGCCGGCGGGGGGAATGTCAGCTTTAATGTCACCTATACGGATAATGTCGCGGTCGATGCGTCCACGATTCTCGTGGAGAACGTTTCGGTGACCGGCCCGGCTGGCCCGCTGAACATCACCGGCGTGACCATTGTGCCCACCGGAAATGCGGCACAGGTGGTTGCGACCTACACCGCGCAGGCGCCCAACGGCGCCTGGGACGCCAGCGACAATGGGCAATACCTGATTACCGCGAACGGCAATCAGATTCTGGATACGGCGGGCAATCCATCCGCTCTGACGACCGCGAATTTCAATGTCGCCGTCGCGATTCCCGACACCACGCCCCCGGTCGTCGCGTCCATCGCCGCTCCAAGCGTGATGGGTCCTGGCGGAACCAGCGAGAGCGTCACCGTTGTTTATACCGACAACGTGGCCATCAATACGGCGAGCCTGGGCATCAACAATATCACGGTGGCCAGTCCGGCGGGGGCCGCTCTGGCCGTCACCGGCGAAACGTTCTCGCCCAGCAACGGCGGGCAGACGGTAACCGCCGTCTACACCGTCGCGCCTCCCGATGGGGCATGGAGCGCCAGCGACAACGGCACGTATACGATTTCCGTTGTCGCCGGGCAGGTGACGGACACCTCGAACAATCCGGTGGGACCCGCGAGCGGCACTTTCAATGTCAGCGCGTCCGTCGCCGATACGCAGCCGCCGGTCGCGGTGATTTCCGCGCCCGCGATAACCGCCGTTGGCAGTGTTCCCCAGTCCGTCAACGTGGTTTACAGCGACAACGTCGCCGTCGCGGTTTCCAGCATTGACATGACGGACCTCTCCGTGAGCGGGCCCGGCGGCCCGCTAACCGTCACGGGCGTGCAGGTGTCGGGCTCGGGCGCCAGCATCACCGCGAGCTATACGGTCGCCCCGCCCAATGGCGCGTGGGACGCCAGCGCCAACGGAACGTACACCGTCGCGCTCAACGCCAACCAGGTGCGCGACACGAGCGGCAATTCGGCGGCCATCACGTTTGGACAGTTCGTGGTGAATATCCCCAACCCCAACCCGACCGACGCCACCTTCGCCGGCGGCAACCCGGTTGCGACAACGTTCGTGGCTGAAGCCGTCGCGACGCAGCCCGATGGTAAGATCCTCGTTGCCGGCCACCAGGCCGCCGGCACGACTCAATCACAGGGCGTTGTCGAGCGATTGAACGCGGACGGCTCGCTGGATACCAGCTTTGGCGCCGGCGGGCAGGTTGTCACGCCCGCGGGGAATAACGACTGGTACGCGATCACGATACAGGGCGCCAATCATTTCGTGGTTGCCGGCACCGACGGGGGCGACTTCGCCCTGGCTCGATTCGACTTCAGCGGAAACCTCGACCCGACGTTCGGAAGCCGAGGCCTCACCGTCACCGACTTTGGCACGCCCAGCGATATCGCCTACGGCGTTGCGCTGGCGCCCAGCGGGCAGATCCTGGCGGTCGGCACCTCCAACAACCACTTCGCTTTTGCCCGCTATGACGCAAACGGCAATATCGATGCATCTTTTGGCGCGGGCGGCCGTCAGTTGTTTGATACGGGCGCAGCCACGCAGGTGCTTGGAGCGGTGAGTGTGATGGCCGACGGAAAGGTTGTTGCCGTGGGCTCGAGCGCGGCGGCGGTGGACGTGGTTCGGCTGACGGCCACCGGCGATCTGGACGCCACCTTCGGCACCGACGGGCTGGTCGTCGTGCCGGGCCTGGCCGCCCGCCAGGACGTGAGCGGGCCCGATTATACCGAGGCCCTCGCCCTGCAAGGCGATGGCAAGATTCTGGTCGCCAATAAAACCACCGGCGGGCACATGGGTCTGGCGCGGCTGGCCACCAACGGATCCCTTGATGCAACCTTCGGCAACGCGGGCCTTGTAACAGCGAATTTTGGCGGCGACGATGACGCCGACTCCGTTGTTCTGCAAAGCTCCGGCGCGATTCTTCTGATTGGAACATCCCTCCAGAATGGCCAGCCGATGACGGGCGTGGCAGCGTTCGATTCTTCGGGCACGCCAATAACGAGCTTCGGGAACTCCGGCAAATACGCCTTCGCCGCCAGTGTCGCTCCCACCTCACGGGAACTGCATATCGGCGATCTCGTTTTGCGCGCCTTCGGCACCGCTACCACGGGCGGAAAACTGCTGGTCGGAAACGGGGCCGTGAGTACGCAGACGGTCTCCAGCACGCTTCGCCGGCTCATCGTGCCGGGAACCACCAGCGCGCCTGGGATTCAGCGCACCTCACTGGGCGTTTTCGGAATGGTGAATGGGAAACGGACCATCCTCAAGGTGAGCCTGGGCAATGGCCGGTTTGCCTTCTTCACCCTCACCAGTGGAACGGGCACCGCCTGGCAGAGCGGAACCGCGATTGAGCTGGACATCACGTCCCAGGGCAATGGCGCGGCTTTGACGATTACCGTCAAGGGTGGAGGGCGGGTGAGTCTCAGCGACATTATCGTGACCGGCTCGCTGAAGGGCATCAAAGCCCCGGCTGCCGATCTTTCCGGCACGCTCTCGGCCACCGGCTCTATTGGCTCGGCGGTGCTTGGAAATATCAATTCGGTGACCGTCACCGGCGGTCTTGGTTCGCTGGTCGCGGGCAATGTTGCCGGCACCCTGGCCGTGGGCGGGTCGGTGTCCAGGATGAAGGTGGGCGCTGTTACCGGCCGCATTATCGTTGTCGGCAGCCTCGCCAATTTGATCGCCGGAAATGTCAGCGGCAGCGTCTACAGCGGAAGCATCCTTCGCAACGCAAAAGTCGCCAGCCTTACTGGCACTGTTGAAGCCGCGTCACAAATTGGAACCCTGGTCGCAGCCAACCTCTCACATGCGACCGTATTGGCCGGCGTCAATTCAGGCGCCAGCGCGCTGGAGGACGGCACGATTTACCTCGGCGGGACTAACACCTACGCCGCGGGTACGATCAATTCCCTCAGAGTGGCTGGGGCAATCACGGCGTCATTTGTCGGCGCGGGCGTGAATCCGATTGATGGAATCTACGGCAATGGCAATGACACCTCCGCGGGCATTGGTCTTATCAAGACCATTTTCGCCAAGAGCGGAGCCGACTCCACGAGCCGATTTGAGAGTTCGGCGTTCGGGATTGTCCGGTTCCCCCCGGCGAGAATCGATCCGGCCACCGATCCGCGGTTTAAGGTGCTTTAGAAACGCCGCACCGGCAAACCAAGAGGAAGACAACCACGGAGACACTGAAGCACCGAGGCGCGTTCGACGCAATGCGCCACATTCCGAAGAAAGGTTTCAAGCCCATTTATCGATAAGGAATCAGCGAGGTGCGCGGATTAACAGAGCGCGCCTCCGTGATTCGGTGTCTCCGTGGTGAGATTCTGCTTCGGGTGCGAAGAAGCGCGGTGATTGGGGTAGGTTTACAATCGGATTTGCCCGAGGCTATGTCCAATTTCACTTTGACACGGAAGTCTGTCTCGCCGGGCGGTGCATCGGTTGAGACGTTGGAGGGGCGGGTGCTTCTCAGCGCCAGCGTCGGCCCGTCCGTGCCGATCAATCTCAGCAGGATGCCCGGCGCTCAGGCCGAGGGCACGATCGCGGTCAATCCGGCCAATCCATCGGAGATGTTCGTCGTCTCCAACAACAACGGCATGGGGCTTTTCGCCACCTACAGCCCGGATGGGGGCAAGACCTGGCAATCGCGCATCATGGCCAACGGCGCCGACGGCCTGCCGCTGGCGTGTTGCGATCCGAGCGCGGCGTTCGATGAATTCGGCAACCTCTTCTTCGTCTATCTCGGGGAAAACAGCAACCAGGCCGAGTTGCTGGTGAGTACCGACGGGGGCCAAAGCTTCGCGCATGTCGCGTCGCTGGGAGTGGCCGCCGACCAGCCCACGGTGGCCGCCGGCCACGGCGAAGTCTGGGTTGCATTTCAGCAAAGTCTGCAGGGCCAGCCCCCCCGCGCGATCGCACTGGGCGGCGCGGCGGCCAAAGTGGACACCAAGGCGGGCGCCGTCGCATATGGCGCGGCCGTAACCGGCCTGGGGAGGGTGGGCCCAATCAAAAAACCCGAGGCGATCACCGGGCCGCCGGGCACCAACGTCGGCGATATCGCCATCGGGTCCGCCGGGCAATTGATGGTCGCTTTTCAGTCCCCCACCAACTCGGGTCCTTCCACCATTTTCGTGCGCGTCGATCCCGACGGGCTTGGCAACAAGACCTTTGGACCGGCCATTGCCGTCGCCACCACGAATGTCAGTGATTTCTACGCGATCCCCGCGCAGGTGCATCGGACGATAGACGCGGAGGTGGGCCTGGCGTTTGACAACAGTGGCGGCCCGCTTGCCGGTCGCGTGTACATGGTTTACACCGATGCCGCCGCCCCCGGAAGCGCCGACACGTTCATCCTCCTTCGCCACAGCGACAACGATGGCCGCACATGGAGTGCGGCGGTTCGCGTTAACGACGATTCCACTGCCAACAGCAAGTTTTTCCCGCGCCTCGCGGTGGACCCGGCGAGCGGCGCGGTGGGGCTGACGTGGTACGATGCCCGCAATGACACGGGCGATCCATCGACCGGCGGCGGCACCGATGCGCGGCCCAACGATGAGCCGCAGTTCTGGGGCGCTGTCGGCACGCCGACCGCGCAGGGCGTGGCATTCTCGCCTAATTTCCCGGTAACAACCGCCTTCTCCGATACCAACATCACCAACGACGCCAACGATTTCGGCGACTATACCGGCCTGGCGTTTAACAACGGCAACCTCCGGCCAGTTTGGGCCGACAACTCCAACTCAACGGGCGACAATCCCGAAAAAATCCATAGCGGCCTGGATATCTATACCTCGCAGATACTCGTAACCGGCGTAGCTCTTCCGGCGCGCACGCTGCTCGGCGAGTTCGGCGATCTGGGCGGCAAGTTCACCTTCGCCGCTCCCAACGGCGCGCGCGTCACGATCACGCTGACACATGGCAGCGGCTATGTCTTCCGGGACGGCGCATCGATTGACCTGGTCTTGCGCAACACCGACGCCCGCTCCTCGCTGCTCCTGACGGCTCGGGGCCACGCCCGCATTCCCCTGGGCAACATCGCGATCTCCGGCTCCCTGCGCAGCATCATCGCTCCCACCGCCGATCTCACCGGCACGATTTCCATCGCGGGATCGGTCGCCGCCGTCTCGCTTGGAAACGTCATGGGCGGCATTGTGGCCGCGGGAAACTCTATCGGCACATTCTCAGCCTCCACCCTCACCGGCGCAAAATTGCTCGCCGGCGCTTCGCTGGGCACAGACGGGCAAATCGGCGGCGGCGATGATGCCTACGCGCCAGGAACAATCGGGCTGATTAAGTTGACGGGCCCTGCCACGAACTCATTCATCGCCGCGGGATTCGCGCCAGCCGATGGGCTGTTCGACAACTCCGCCGGTACGGTATTGGGCGGGATTGCCAGCGAAATCCGCGCAATCACGATTCGCGGCGGCGTTGATGCCTCCACGCGCTTCATCGCCGGCGCATTCGGCGCGGTGCGCATTCCCGGCCGCGTGCAGCCGGGCAGTGATCCGAGATTCACGGTTTGATGGGAGAGGCCGCGCCGTCGCAAGGTTTCTGTTGGGCCGGCCAATCCGTTCGTCTTCCCCCACTACAAAAGACTTCGCTCCCACGTAGACGCGGCGTCCTCGCCGCGTGCCGTCTCCATACGCGCAGCGCCACCGAAAGCGACGAGGACGTCGCTTCCATTAGAAGCCGCGTCCCCGCCGCTTCTCTTCATTTTTCGACACTATCTTATGCCAGGGGGAGTCGAGGTAATGAATCGGTCAAGAACGCTTCACGCATCCTTACGCACGATGAATAGCGGATACGCCCCATGCCGCCCGGTGAATCGAGGAAACATCTCCTCGAAGCGGTAGATCAGACCCAGCAGTAATTTGCCCCCGCGCCCGAGGTGGATGTACTTTCGCATGAACTGAACGTCCATGCTCCGCCAGACCACCAAATCCAGCGGAAAGCTCCACGTTTGCGATGTGAACCACGCCAGCGGGTGGGCATGAAAATAAAAACCCACGCCCTGCGAACGTTGCGCGACCGCTTCATGCGCGGCCGGCGCGCCGGGCGCCGGACGTTTTCCCATCAGCCGCTTGATCCCCCGCGCCGGCAGACTATGCCGCAGCGCATTGTACCATCGGCCCGGCTTGAATCCCCACCGCATCAGCAGCGAATCGGTGAACGTATAAATGATCGCGCCGCGCCGGCCCGGCTTGAGCACGCGATACAATTCCTCAAACGCGCTGCGCTGCTCGTCCCTGGGAACATGGTAGATCGTGTGCAGCGAAATCACCGCGTCCATCGCGTCGCTTTGCAGCGGTAGATGCGTGATGTCGCCGAGGATGAATATGCCCTTCCCGCCCAGTTTCCGCCGCGCTTCGCGAAGGGCGGCGATGGAAATATCCATGCAAACCCGCCGTTGATAGCCCCGCGAATAGGCCAGGTATTCTGGATATTGCACCGGCCCCGAAGCAACGTCGAGCAGGTAATCGCCGTTGGCGATCAGATAGCGCTTGAGCCGCTGGTGCGCCTTGCGAATATAGGTGGCGCTGGCGGGCCGCAGGTCTTCAAACGCAATGGCATCCTCGAAATCGCCGCTCTCTGATTTCGTCCAGCCGATGCGGTCGTAGAAACTCTTGATATCGGCCTTCTCGCGGCGATGGGCGCTGCCATGCCGGGCGGCGGACTGATGGCTGGTCGCAATCGCCGTGATCGGGAGCATCATCAAAATGCCCTCGGAAATGCGATACGCCAGCGAGCCTTCGGCATTCAACAGGGCAGCGGTGATCGCCCCGTCGATCGGCGTCCCATCGAGGTGGGCCACGTCTCCCCGTGCGCCTGCGGCGTTGAGCACGGCAAGCTCCCGCCCGCTCATCCACCGCACCGATCCATCCGTGACCGGACAGCGGAGTTTTGGAATGAAGTCATCGGGAAGAACGTCACACAGGACAATTGGGCGATCGTCCTGCTGTGGCGCGGAGGCGTATGTGGGGTCAGCTGGCGCCTCCGCCGGTCCGATAAGCTCCTGCAACTGCGCCGGGGACTGCATATATGTGATCCGTTAATACAAAAAACGAACGTCCCGCACGCAGGCCCAACGCCTATGGATTAGATCGTCCCGCGAGCGTCATATCTTCAGTGGCATCGCGTGGCTGCGGATGGTAGCGTCTCACGCGAAATCGGGCAATCGCCGATTAAGGCAGTTAGAAGATATGTAATCGTCATACACGACGGCTCCCCGATATCCCCTCCCCCGGAGTACCCGGAGAGGGGGCGATGGACGCGACCAGCGACAGTGTACTCCCATGCGCATTGGTTACTTCGCCAGCGTCCCGTATCGACATGCCAGCCCGATTGGCGGGTATGCGCATATCAAGCAATTCCTCACGCACTCCGCCGAGGCCGGACACAAACTTCTCCTCGTGCATGGCGGTTCGCATCCCCATCCAAACATCCTCCCCGCCCCGCGTGGGCGCATTGGGCGATTCCTGGCGCTTCGCCAATGCGACATCCTCTACTACCGCGTTGAGTATCGTGCCCCACGCGATGTGAAATGGATGATGCCCCCCCGCCGCTCGATGCTCGGCAATCCGCCGGTGGTGTGGGAATTCAACAGCGTGCCGGATTACGCGCGGATCGTGGGGGAGGACCAGGCCGCCGTTCAAGGACACATTGATGATCTTCGTCGCCTGGGGGCCGGCTGCGATCTGGCGGTTTGCGTTTCGCAAGCCATCAATGATTACGTGCACGACAAATTGCACATTGCCAATGTGATGACCGTGCCCAACGGATCCGACCCGGATTTGTTCCGGCCCGATTGCGAGCCGGTAAGGCGCATCGTACGAAAGCAAGGCCGTCTCAATGTGGTCTGGATGGGATCGGCGGAGGTGAAATGGCACAACTTCGATTTGCTTCGCGAGGCGGCCTGGCTGCTTTGGGGCGATGGCAACGCCGTCGCCGATTTTCACATTCTGGGCGCGGGGTTGCAGGACATCCGCGCTTTTCCGCCGAACGTCCATTACCACGGCTCCGAGCAATACGAAAAGCTCCCCAACTGGCTGGCGGCGATGGATGTGGGCCTTAACGTCTATCACGCCGGGGCGGCAGACTACAGTTGCCCGCTCAAACTTTTCGACTACATGGCCAGCGGCTTGGCGCTGGTCAGCACCGATCAACCACAGGTGCGCGAAATCTTCGGAAAGCTCGGGCAACTGGACCTGCTGGTGACGACCAACGATCCCGCCGCCCTCGCCGGGGCCCTGCGCTCGCTGGCCGCCGATCCTCATCGCGTTAAACAACAGGGACTGGCCGGCCGGAAACTGGTCGTGGACTTCTACAACTGGCGCCGGGCGGCAACCGATACGCTGGCGGCGATGCAGTCACTGCTCGACCGCCGACGCGAACCGCGAGCCGCCCGTACCACAAAAAACTCGGAGCGGGCGACCCGCAACCCAAAGGAAGAGGGAAACCACGAATGGACGCGAATGCACACGAATGAAGATAAATGATTCGTGCCCATTCGTGCTCATTCGTGGCAGTCTTTTCTCTCGGTCCTCCAAATATCTTTGCCGGCTCGACAAGATTTTGCAGGATATTTTAAAGGCGTCACGCTCATTTTAACTTGCGCATTTTGCATCGACTTTCATGCCCGACCTTCCCCGAATCACCGTTGTCACCCCCAGCTTCGGCCAAGGCGCCTACATTGAGCAAACCATCCGCTCGGTTCTCGATCAAGGCTACCCCAATCTCGAATACATCATCTGCGACGGCGGCAGCACCGATCAAACCGTCGAAATCATCAAGAGATATGAAGGCCAGTTGGCATGGTGGGTCAGCGAAAAGGACAACGGCCAAACCGACGCGCTCAACAAAGGATTCGCCCGCGCCACCGGCGAATTATTCACCTACATCAACAGCGACGACACGCTCGCGCCCGGCTCCCTGATGGCCGCCGCCAACGCCTACCGCGCTGGCCATCCCTGGATCACTGGCTGGGCCATGTTCCTCGAACCCGACGGCGGCGAATGGCCGCAACTCCCCGAGCCTTACCAACGCCGCATCGACTGGTTCCACTGCAACCCCATCAGCCAGCAAGGCACCTTCTGGGCCGCGCGCTTCACGCGCGAACTGGGCGCCTTCCGCGAAGACATGCACTTCGGCTTCGACTACGAATTCTGGATGCGGCTGATCTTCAAAGCCCACGCCACGCCCCACCTGCTCCGCCGCTGCATGGGCGGCTACCGCCTGCACGATGCGAGCAAAACGATGTCGCAATACGCCAGGTTCCAGGTGGAATTCAAAACCCTCCGAGCCGAGTATTGGCCCCTGCTTACGCCAGAGGAGCAGCATGTCGCCAAAACCAAACGAAGACGCTGGGAAGCCGAGCAACATCGGTTGGCGGGGTGGGATGCGATCAAGGCGGGAAACATCAAGGAAGCGCGGCTAGAAGCCAAGGAGGCGCTGCGCCGGCGGAAGCTGTCGGCCGAATCCTGGCGGCTGATGTATTGCGCATGGCGGGGGAGGTGAGGTTCATAAGCGACAGACGTTCAAGCAGGCAGCGATTCGTTACCTCGATGATTGCACTTTGATCGTGAAAGGTAACACTTCAGCCGTCGGCAACGATAATTGCGGAATTCGAGCGTCGGATGGGCTTGTCGTATCACGGGCGTCTCGCCCGTGCATGGTGCGTTGGGAGTAGAAAAATCGCAATTGTTCTACTACCACGCCATCGGCACGGGCGAGATGCCCGTGATACGTTGATCGCATTCGTCCCACACTTTGAACCGCTTTGCATTCAGCTGAAGTGTGACGTGAAAAGCTGGAAATCATATGCGCCGCCTAGACTTTGAAAATCTACTCATCCGCAAACTCGGGCTGGCCAAACCGCGCTTCAAAATACGAAAGATCGGCAATCAATTTGCCGGCTCAATCATTTCCGACACATTCAAGCGAAAAACCGACAGCGTTCGCCAGAACATGATCTGGGATGCCCTTGAAGACGAATTCGGCACGCAAGCCATGAAGATGGCGGGCACCCTGCTCGCGTACACCAATGATGAATGGGATATGGATTTCCCGGCCAAGGCGGGGTGAGTCGCTCGGCCGCTCCGGAGCGCGATATCGCGGGAATGCAGCAGGCCAGCGGGCGGGCCGCCCGTGCCACGAAATATGCCTCCGCCGCGATGTCATATCTGCCGTATTCGCGATTTCTAAAGCGTCCATCGCGCGGACGGCTAAAACGTTTGGAAATTCCATCCGCGCTTCAACCCAACCCGCCTATCATCGGTACGTCTAAAGAGTGCTGCCCGCACTGGGTGCAATCGCGAACCGATTGCTACCGCGGGCTGGTTTTGCAGTTACAGCGAGCCGTTGATGGAACTTGAAGTTTTACCCGAGCAGAAAAAGAAGACGGAAGTCGGCAGCTATTTTGTGGCCAATTATCCGCCGTTTTCGGTTTGGTCGCCGGAATATAAGCCGGCGATTGAGTCGGCGTTGGATGATCCGCCCCGGCCGGATACGCCGCTGGGGCTTTATCTGCACATTCCGTTTTGCCGCAAGCGGTGCAAGTTCTGCTATTTCCGGGTGTATACCGACAAGAATGCCTCGGAGATCGAGTCGTATCTGGAGGCGTTGGCCAGCGAAATTCGGCTGTACGCGGGGCGCGGCGGGTTTGGGAATCGTCAATTCGAGTTCGTCTATTTCGGCGGGGGGACGCCTTCTTATCTTTCCAACGCGCAGCTCGAACGCCTCGTCGAAAACATCAACAAACATTGGACGTGGTCGGCGGCCCGCGAAGTCACCTTTGAATGCGAGCCGGGCACGCTCAAGGAATCCAAGCTTGCGACCATCAAGAAGATCGGCGTGACCCGCCTGAGCCTGGGCGTTGAGCATTTCGATGAGGAAATCCTGTCGATCAATGGCCGGGCGCACAAATCCGCGGAAATCTGGAAGGCGTACCAGTGGGCGCGCGAGGTGGGGTTCGCGCAGATCAATATCGATCTGATCGCCGGCATGCTGGGGGAGACCGAGGACAAGTGGAAATATGCGGTCGAAAAGGCGCTGGAGCTGAGTCCCGATTCGCTGACAATTTATCAGATGGAAGTGCCCTACAACACCGGCATCGCCAAGGAAGCGCGCGAACATGGCGGCGTCTCGGAAGTGGCGAGCTGGGCGCAGAAGCGGGCGTGGGTGGATTACGCGTTCCGGCAATTCGAAGGCGCCGGGTATGTCGCTTCCAGCGGATACACGCTGGTGAAACCTTCGACCCATGCCGGCTTCGTGTACCGGGATTCGCTTTGGCATGGGGCTGATCTGGTGGGCACCGGCGTGGCCAGTTTCGGGCACTTTCAGGGCGTGCATTATCAAAACATGGACAAGTGGGAGGACTACCTCGCCGCGATCGAGGCCGGCCAATTGCCGATCCACCGCGCCCTGCCGCTCACGGCGCATCAGTTGCTCATTCGCGAAATGATTTTGCAGTTGAAGACCGGCAAGCTGGACGCGGCCTATTTCCGCCGGAAATTCGGCGAGGAAATTCTCGATGTGTTCCGCGAAGGTTTTGACTCTCTGGTGGAGGAGGGAGTTGCCTCGATTTCCGGCGACATGGTACGGCTCAATCGTGAGGGCCTGCTGAAAGTGGACACGCTCTTGCCGCGATTTTTTGAGCCGGAGTTCCAGAATATCCGTTACACGTAATTTGTGACGTATGAGCATCATGCCACCCATTGCTGAAGTCGGCGATCTCTCAAGGCTGTCGGACGTTGCCGGCGCGCAGGCGGCATTGGCCGATCTGTGCCGGCCTTTCATCGCCGGGCCATTTCATCCCGATTGCGCAGTGGCCCATCCAGATGCCATTCCCCACCCGGCGGATGCGCTGCTCGTGCATCACGAACACATGACGGTGGTTCTGCAGAAGCACCATCGCGCGCCGGTGAACGTGCATGTGCTCGAGGAACATCTCGACGGCGACTCCTATACCCGCAAAATCAGCCTCACGCCGGCCGGTTCGGACAAGGTCGTCGAATGGGGAATTGTCCGCCTGAATTTCCAATATATGTCGCGGCAGGTGCGGGACGAAATCCTGGCGAAGAAGTTGCCGCTGGGTGCGATTTTGATCAAGCACAACGTGCATCGGCGGATTAAGCCACGCTATTTCGTGCGGTTTCCCGAACACGGGCAGGTGCTTTCGCTTTTCTCGCCCGTGCAGCCGGAATCTGCATGGGGTCGGCTGGGGACGATCTTTTGTGATAGTGAGCCGTGCATCGAATTGCTGGAAATTGTAGTGAATGTGGTTTCCCCATGACTTCTTATGATGTTGTTGTAATAGGCGGCGGGCCGGCCGGCTCGTCTGCGGCGACGTTGATTGCCAAGGCGGGCCACAGCGTGCTGCTCCTGGAGCGGTCGCACTTTCCGCGCTTTCACATCGGTGAATCGCTGATGCCCGAGAGCTACTGGACCTTCCAGCGCCTGGGCATGCTGCCCAGGCTCAAGGCCAGCCCATTCGTCAAAAAATTCAGCGTGCAGTTCGTGAATGGATCGGGCAGGGAATCACAGCCGTTCTATTTCGATGAGATGAACCCGCACGAGTGCTCGCAAACCTGGCAGGTGGTGCGCAGCGAGTTTGACCGGATGCTGCTCGATAACGCCCGCGAGCATGGGGCGCGGGTTTGGGAGGAGGCCAACGTAACCCAGGTGCTGCTGGAGCCCAGCGCAACCGACACGCTGCCGCGCGCGACCGGCGTGGTGGTGAGCCGCGCGGGACAACCGGCGCAGCAGATCGCCGCGAAAGTGGTGGTTGACGCCAGTGGAACCGGCGCGATGCTCTCCAAGAAGTTTGGCATCCGCCAGCCCGATCCCAAACTTCGCAAGGCATCCCTCTTCGCTCATTATAGAGGCGGCCGGCGCGATCCGGGCAAGAACTCTGGCGCCACGCTCGTATTGGCCACGCAAAATCAGGATGGCTGGTTCTGGTATATCCCGCTGCAGGATGACACCGTGAGCGTGGGCGTGGTCGGCGACATCGACCGCCTCATCACGGGCCGCGCCGCGCCCGAGCAAACGCTCGAGGAAGAAATTCTTTGTTGCCCCGGCCTTGAAGGCCGGTTGAACAATGCGACGCGCGTTTCGCCGGTGCATGTGCTCAGCGATTTCTCCTGGCACGCGACGCGCTGTGCCGGCGACGGATGGGTGCTGATCGGCGACGCCTTTGGCTTCCTCGATCCAATCTATTCCTCGGGCGTTTTCCTCGCCCTCAAGAGCGGTGAAATGGCCGCCGACGCAATAATCGAAGGCTTCAAGATTGGCGACCTCTCGGGCGCGCAGCTCGGCAAATGGGGCAGTCCCCTCTCCCAAGGCATGCACGCCATGCGCAAGCTGGTATACGCCTACTACACCAAGGGCTTCAGCTTCGGGCAGTTCATGCGGATGTATCCGCAGTACAAGCGCAATCTCGTGGAGCTGCTGATCGGCGACGTGTTCCGGCCCGAGGTGAATGCCATCTTCGAGCCGATGTCGCAGAGCGTGATGCTGCCCGAGCCGGTGTTGCTGGAGCAACCGGGGCGCTCGGCAGCGCGGGAGCCGGTGGGGGTGACTTGAAACGTGTTCGCAGCCCCTGGGAACATAAATTTCAACGTGACACGGGCGTCCCGCCCGTGCCAGTTGTGTGGTGCTGAGAACACACCGGTTCGCGGCACTTTTCGCGCCATCCGCACGGGCGGGACGCCCGTGTCACGTCGAAGTTCTTTAAGCCTTAGGTCGATAATACGGTGGAACTAAACGACTAATGCAGCTCCTCGGGATCGACATCGGCTCTTCCTCCGTCAAGTGCGCGCTGCTGCGGGCCGGCAAGCTCTCGGGCAAGATCGTGCATGCGCCATTCCGCTCGCTCACCACCGGCGTCCGCGTTGAGGTCGAACCGACCGCAATCCTCAAGGCGGTACAGTCGGCCGTCCGCGATTTGGATGGGGCGGCGAAGCGCGCCGATGCGATCGCGTTGTCAGTCTTTTCGCCAGGCTGGGTGGCGATGGACGGCGCGGGCGAGCCGCTCACGCCCATCATCACACATCAGGATCGGCGTAGCGTCGAAGTGGCCATCGCGCTGGAGCGGAAGGTCGGCGCCGACCGCTATCTCAATTTGGCCGGCACCCGGCCATTTCCCGGCGGCATCAGTTCCACCACCTGGGCCTGGTATCTAAAGCACGAGCCGTCGCGGCTGCGAAGGGCCGATCTCGTCGGGCATCTCAACACCTACCTTCACCGCACCCTCACCGGCGCCCGCGTGGTCGATCCGGCAAACGCCTCGTTCATGGGCGTCTACTCGACGTTCAATCTGAGCGGATGGAACGACGAACTTTGCGACGCCGCCGGAGCCAAAGCCTCGCAACTTCCAGAGGTGCGCGGGGCCAACCAGATCGGCGGAAAACTGACGCGCCAGGCAGCCAATCGCCTCGGTCTGGCTGAAGGGTTGCCGATGTTGGTCGGCGTCGTGGACGGCAGCGCCGCCATGCTGCTGGCCGGAGCGCGGCCCGGGCAGTTGCTCAACGTGTGCGGATCGACCGACGTGCTGGCCCTGTGCACGAATCGCTTCTCGCCGCACCAGCGCCTGCTGACGCGGGCGCTGGGGGTGGGAAAACTCTGGCTCTCAGTAAGCACGATTGCCGCCGCCGGCTCGGCCATCGCTTGGGTGAAGGATCAATTCTTCGGCGATCTGGGTTGGCCGGATTTTCAAAAGCGGGTGGTTCGCCTCGCGGGCCGTGGAGATAGATCGGCATCGCGTTCACGGAAATCCGACGCCTCGGATAATCCGGCCGGCACCGTTCGTTTCGACCCCTACCTGGCCGGCGACCGCATGAGCATCGAGCAAAGGCAAGCCGCCTTCACCGGCCTCACGCTCGCCAGCACGCGAGACCAAATGCTGGCGGCGGTCCTGGAAGCACTCGCCCAAGCGAGTGTAAGGCGCCTGGAGCTTCTCGAACAAATCGGGATGCGCATCCGCCGGGAAGTGGTCGTCACCGGCGGCGCGGAAAAACTGGGAGCCGTGTTTCATCGCGATTGGCCCGGGCGATGGTCCTTTGAGTCACGAACCGAGGCAAGCCTGCGAGGGCTCTGGCGGCTTGTTACCGGCGAATGAGCAGCCTCAAGAGCGCCAGCAGTCAATCCTCCATGGAAAGTATATTTCCTGATGCCGCACCCGCGTCTATCAAGACATGGAATTCGGTCAACGTATCACGCGCGTCTCGCCCGTGCCGATGGCGCGGTAGTAGAGCAACCGCGCTCAAGATAGGGATTCATGCCGGGGAACGGTGAGGGCATCTTGGGCTCCGACGTATCTGCCAATTGGCATATAGTACGCGGTGGGCGAATGCCTCGCCAATGACGGCTTCGCCGGCGGCGATAGGTTGGGTATTCAGAGGCATGGACTCAAGCGTCCGAAAGCCGTTCAGTGGCTCCTTAATCATTCGACTTTTTGACAACGGATCGTGACCGAGCCCCACATACCGCATGGAGATCCGGGTTGTCAAAGGCTGAGCAGCATCGTATCACATCCGCCTCATGCCACTTTATCCCCTGAAATTCGTCCCACGTTTCGTCGAGAAGTTGTGGGGCGGCCGCAAGATTGAGACCTTTCTTGGCAAGCCGCTTCCGCCGGGAAAGCCGGTGGGTGAGAGTTGGGAATTGTATGATTTTCCGCCCGGCGTCGTGGGCGATTCGGCCCGGTGGATCAGCAGCCCGATCGCCAACGGCCCGCTCGCGGGCCGGTCGCTGCATTCAGTGGTTCAGGAATTTGGAAGGGAGTTGATGGGGGATGTGCCGACGGTCGGCCCGCACGGGCAATTCCCGTTGCTCGTGAAATTTCTGGATGCCCGCGAAGATCTCTCCGTGCAGGTGCATCCAGACTCCGCGTACGCAAGCGAGCATCCCGAAGCGCATCTCAAGACCGAGGCCTGGTACATCATGGCCCACGATCCAGGCGCGCGATTATTCAAGGGCCTTCAACCTGGCGTGACGCGCGACAGCCTGCGGGCGGCAATTGAAGACGGCACGGTCGAGGCGCATCTGAAAAGCGTTTCGGTGCGGGTTGGGCAATGCCATTACCTTCCCAGCGGAACGCTGCACGCTCTTGGAGCCGGCATTCTGGCTGCCGAGGTGCAAACGCCCAGCGACACCACCTTCCGAGTGTACGACTTCCAGCGGATCGATCCCTCCACCGGGCGTGAGCGCACGCTGCATGTCGAGCAGGCGATGCAGTGTATTAACTTCGAGGTGGACACGTTGGAAGCGGCATCATCGAACTTTCTGGCTGAATCGCGGGCTTCGCGCGTCACACCATTGGTGTCATCTCCGTATTTCAATCTCGCCGGCCGGCATTTGGCAACCGGCCAGGAGGCTACGATTGCCGCGGGCCGCCCGCAAGTCTGGATCATGATCGAAGGTCACGCGACGGTGCATGGGCAGGGCACAAACGAAAGCACGCCGCTCTCCCGCGGGGAAACGCTACTTGTGCCGGCGGCCTTGGGAACCGCTGCCGTCAAGGCCGCGCGCGATTGCGCCTGGCTGGAGGTGACGTTCCCGGCGGCGACGCATTCCGATTCCTCGTCAGCCCATGCCCAAGCGACCGCTGACTGAGGATCACCGAGGCTTTTCCGCCAACGCCTCCTTCACCGTCTGCTCGACCTGCGCGGCGTCAATTTCCTTGGCGAGAATTTTTCCATCGGGCCCAATCAGCCAGACGGACGGAATCGCCTGCACCCCAAACGCCTGCCGCGCCGACGACTCGGCCACGTCGCCGGCGAAGACCTGCGGCCAGGGCAGTTTGCGCTTCTCCAGAAATTTTTTGGGGGCGGTCATCTGCCCGTCAATGCTTATGCCAAGGATGACAATGCGATTATCGCCAGCCAGTTCCCGATGCAATTTTTCCAGGTCTTTGAGCTCCGCGACACAGGGCGCGCACCAGGTTGCCCAGAAATCCAACAGCACATATTTGCCGCGCAAATCCGAGAGTTTGAGTTTTTTGCCATCGAACGTGTCGGCCACAAACGGCGGCGCGGTCTCGCCGACGTTCAGGTAATGATGGACCTTTACCTGGACTGTTCCGACATCGAGTGGATCACTGCTTTTCCCGCCGGGCATCGACGGAACCCTCACGTCCACATTGGCCGACGCGGTGATGCGATACATGTTAGGTTCGCCGGGCGTCGGCATTTCGATCATGATGGAAAGCGTGTAGTCGCCCTCGGGCACATCGTCGCCGCGAAACTTACCATCCGGTTGGATCACGATTGCGAAAGTATTAGGCTGGCTGATGTATTTGCGGTACGCATCGCTTTGCTCAAATTGAGCCCGAGCCGCCTTCCACTGCGCGGGATTTTCCGGCTGGATATATTCGGGGGCGAACCGGCGCAATTCGCCAAATCCCGGCGCAAGGCCCCTATCCGTGAGTTCCTGGGGGATGATGGCCCGGCCAATAACTGGCCGGCCGCTCCCGCCCAGTTTCAGCGTTCGATGCTCGCCGGGCGCAAGTTCGAGCGTAAAGGCATTTCCGCGGGCGCCGTTCAACACCGGAACCGCGGCCGCAAGTCCATGCGGAACGTACAGCTCGGATTTCCCATCCACCACCCGGTCGAATTCAAACCGCCCCTGCGCATCGGTCGTGGCCTGGTATTGAAAGTAATTTTTCGCGCTCACCTCGTGCGTTACCCGGTCGGCAAAAACGATCGGCCGAATAACCACCATCCGCCTCGCGAGCGGCTTGTCTCCTATGAGTAGCTGCCCCTTCACGATCGCCCAGGGGCGCAGCGAATACGTTTGCTCGGGCAAGGAGACGTCCTGCTTGAATTCCAACCAGCCGTTCTCATGGACGACCAACACCTTGATCAACCCTTGTCGCGGCGGGAGCGCGAACCGGCCGGCGGCATCCGTTTTGACGACGACTGCGTTTGCGCCGGGATTGCGTCGCAGCACGCCGTTGTCCGCCTGGACGGCCATTATTTCCTCCAGCGCCACATCCGCTCCGCTGGCCGGCTTTCCATCGGGCCCGAGAATGATGCCGGTAATGCGACGGCCCCTTTTCATCCGCACGTTAAAGACAAGAGTTCCCCGGCCGCCTTGGCCAACCCTAGGCGATTGAACCGGAAGATAGCCCGGGGCCTGCACCCGCACCGAATACAACTCGCCGCGCTCCGTCAAACGAAGCTGGAAATTGCCGGCCGCCGACGGCACTTGCATGTCGGTCTCCATCCGGGGATTCACATTCTCGATGATCGCGCTGACGGCAAACTTTTCGATGGCCCCTCCGGTTTCATCGTCCACGACAGTGCCGCGTACGATAATCGCCGGCTCAAGCACGACGGCCAGTTCTTTGCCGTTGGCGATGGCCACGACCGTCGCGGGCATGTAATCGGCATCGCCGATCGAAAGCGTCACCGCATCGGCCGGTGCGCTGTTCCACTTAAAGCGGCCATCGGCGTCGGTGCGTCCCCAAAATCCGCCCACCCCCGGCTCATCCCGCCATTTCGCGATGGTCACCAAGGCATCGGCAATCGGCTTTCCTTGTTTGTCCACGACCCGTCCCTGCAATAGCCGACCCTTTTCGAGCACGAGTTCCAGGGGCTTTGCCCCTGCCCCCGCGCCGGCATCAGCCTGTGCATTGATCATTTGCGGAGCGTATCCATCGGCAATCGCCTTGATCCGCGCGGGCCCTGGCGCCACGCCGCGTAAAATAAAATGGCCTTGGGCATCGGTGTGTGTGCCCGAGATCATGCCAAACCGATCGGGTGTCACTTCGGCGTTTGCGATCGGGCTGCCCTGAAGGTCCCGCACCACGCCGCTCAGTGTCGCGCCGCGCCGGATGGTTGTTATGAGGCGCTTGTCGCGCAGCTCCTGGAAGCGCGAACCGGGCAACTCGTGGCGGAAAGAATTCATGATGAAATCGGGATGTTGCACGTAAAGGCCAATGGTTGCCGCCCCGGCCAGTGCGCCGTTAAATGTCCAGCGACCCTTCGCATCCGTTTTGGCGTAGCCGGTGCCTATCGATCTGCGCGGGCTTAGGAAATTCAGTCCAACCTGCGCGCCGTCGACCGCTTTACCCTTTTCATCCGTGACAATCCCGCCGACCAAAAGTCCCGGCTGCAGGCGTACGGTATATTCGGCGGGGATTTGCGCATCGCTGCCGACGCGCCCGAACTCCACGATGCTCTGCACGAAACCGTCCTTGGCATAGAAGAAATAGAGCGAGTGGGTCTGCGGCGGGAGGGGAATGCGATACTCGCCATGATCGTCATATTTGAAGGACTTGCTCACTTTGTCGTCGAGGACGTATGAGCCGCGCACGCCGGCGACTGGCTGGCCGGTGACCGCGTTCACGATGCGGATGTGAAGTTCCCGCGGCGCTGAGGGCCGCGTGGCGCTGGCGGCGGCGGGCTTGCTCGCCGGCGAGGCAGATGCCCGTTGCGACCGCGCCGTCGTCGCGGCCAATGCCACGATGCAGAGAATCGAGGCGGCGTATATCGCCAGCCGGCGTGATGTGTGCGCCGCGGCGCGATTTGCCCGCCGAACGTGGCGAAACGAGTTCATGGCGAAGCTCCCTGCGTTGCCGTATGCGACACCCCTTGCCTGCGCCCGCGCCGGCCTATAGTGTGCTGTGCCGTCACGCACGAGGCCCGCAAGTATACCACGAAGTCCGCAAGCATCCGATGAGCAGTTACAATCTCACCCATCTTAAGCAACTCGAAGCCGAGAGCATTCATATTATCCGCGAGGTGGCGGCGGAATTTGCGAACCCGGTGATGCTCTATTCCATCGGGAAGGATTCTTCGGTCATGGTGCGCCTGGCGCAAAAGGCGTTCTTCCCGGGCCGCCTGCCTTTTTCGCTGCTGCACGTCGATACCACCTGGAAATTCCGCGAAATGACCCGCTTTCGCGACCAATTCACCGCCGACAACAAACTCGATCTGATCGTCCATACCAACGCGCAGGGAGTTCGCGACGGCATCAATCCGTTCGATTACGGCTCCAACAAATACACCGGCATCATGAAAACACAGGCCCTCAAGGATGCCCTCAACGCGCACGGCTTTGACGCCGCCTTCGGAGGAGCGCGGCGGGATGAGGAAAAGAGCCGGGCCAAGGAACGCGTCTATTCCTTCCGCGACCGCCTCCATCAATGGGACCCGAAAAATCAGCGCCCCGAACTCTGGAATCTATACAACGGCAAAGTGAACAAAGGCGAATCCATCCGCGTCTTCCCGCTGAGCAACTGGACCGAACTGGACGTCTGGCAATACATCCATCTGGAAAATATCCCGATTGTCCCGCTCTATTTCGCGGCGGCACGCCCGGTGGTCGAACGCGACGGCGTTTTAATCATGGTGGACGACGACCGCATGCGGCTCAACCCCGGCGAAAAGCCGACGACGAAAGTCGTGCGCTTTCGCACATTGGGCTGCTATCCGCTGACCGGCGCCATCGAAAGCGAGGCGACGACGCTGCCGCAGATTATCGAGGAAATGCTGCTGGCGAAAAACTCCGAACGCCAGGGACGGATGATCGACCATGATGAAGCAGGATCGATGGAGCAGAAGAAGCGGGAGGGGTATTTTTGAAATGCGCTCGGTGCGACTAAGCGAACATGTTCTTCAACGTCAGTATCACTTGAGCGGCGGTCGCGGAATCAATTTGTCCCAAATGCCGACCGAACCGCGAACGGTCCAACGCCCGCATTTGATCCAGCGCAACTTCGCCCTTATGCCCCTGAAAGGCGCAATCCACGCGAAATGGAAATCCTTTTTGTGTACTGGTCAGTGGAGCGATAATCACTGTGCGGACGGTACGGTGCATTTCTTGAGGCGAGATCACGAGGCATGGCCGCGTCTTGCGCATTTCCGCCCCCACGCCCGGATCAAGTGCCGCCAGATACACGCCAAATCGCTCGATCACCACGTCCACTCCTTCTTGTCAAATTCATTGGTAATCTCCTGCCATTCTCGAAATTCGTCCGCGTCGTCTCCGTGTTCGGCCAATGCCTTTTTGATGGCTTCCTCCCAACCGGCGCGAGGGTTTTCCGGGTTCTGGGAGGATCGTAAGATAACTCTATCTCCACGAACGGTGATTTCGATGGCGCCTTCAAGTCCGGCCTGTTCGATAATTGCCTTGGGTAGCCGGATGCCGCGCGAGTTCCCGATCCGAACGAGTTTTGCAGTCAGCGTCGCGCGGCGAGCCGGACTTTTGGATTTTGGACGCGTCTTGACCTTCATGTATACATTGTAATTACATAACTTCTGACTGGCAAGGCAACACAACCGATGCAGGCTACACTCCCCGAAGACATTCATTCCTACCTCGACCGTCATCAGCGCAAGGAGATGCTGCGTTTTCTGACGTGCGGCTCGGTGGACGACGGCAAGTCCACGCTCATCGGCCGGCTGCTGCATGACACGAAGATGATCTACGAGGATCAGCTTGCCGCCGTCAAGCGCGATTCATTGAAGTTCGGCACGACCGGCGAAGCCGGCGGCCTTGACCTGGCGCTGCTCACCGACGGCCTCAAGGCCGAGCGCGAGCAGGGAATCACCATCGACGTGGCGTATCGATACTTCTCCACCGACAAGCGCAAGTTCATCATCGCCGACACCCCCGGCCACGAGCAGTACACGCGCAACATGGCCACCGGCGCCAGCACCTCCCAACTCGCCATCATCCTGATTGACGCCCGTCATGGCGTGGTCACGCAAACCAAACGGCATTCGTTTATCGTCTCGTTGCTGGGAATCAAGCATGTCGTCGTAGCCATCAACAAGATGGATCTGGTCGATTATTCGCGCGAGGTTTTTGACCGCATTCGCCGGGAATATGAGGACTTTTCCGCCAAGTTGGAAGTGCCGGACGTGGTCTTCATTCCCATGTCCGCGCTGAAGGGCGATAACGTGGTGGAGTTGTCGGCAAAGACGCCGTGGTATTCGGGGGCGCCATTGCTGGGGCATCTGGAGAACGTGCATATTTCCTCGGATCGCAATCTCACGGAGATGCGCTTCCCGGTGCAATATGTATTGCGGCCGAACCTGGATTTCCGCGGCTTTGCCGGCACCGTCGCGTCGGGCATCTTGCGAAAAGGCGATGAGGTAATGGCGCTCCCGTCCGGCAAGCGAAGCCGGGTGGCATCCATCGTGACCTACGACGGCGAGCTCTCCGAGGCGTTCCCGCCAATGGCGGTCACGCTGACGCTGGCCGACGAGATTGACGTGAGCCGGGGCGACATGCTCGTGCATCCAACGGATCTGCCGCACGTCTCAACTCAGGCCGAAGCGATGGTGGTGTGGATGGCGGAAAAGCCGTTCGTCACTGGCCAAAGCTACTGGATTAAGCAAGCCACCCGCACCGTGTCCGGCGAGATCGCCCAGATCCGCTACGGCGTCGATGTCAACACGCTGGAGAAGCGGCCCGCCGAGCAGATCAATCTCAACGAAGTCGGCCATGTGTTGCTGAGCCTCAACCAGCCGATCGCTTACGACCCGTACCGGATCAACCCGACCACCGGCGCGTTCATCGTGATCGACCGGCTGACAAACAACACCGTGGGCGCGGGGATGATCCTCGAACCCCAGGATCGCGGCAGCCATGGCGACCACTGGGGCCAGCCGCCCGTCGCCCAGCGCCTCGACACCGAATGCAGCCATGTCAGCCTCCCCGAGCGCGAGCAACGTCTCGGACAAAAAGGCGTCACCATTCTTCTCACCGGCTTGACCGGATCGGGCAAGGCCGGCATCGCCTATGCCCTGGAGCGACGACTCTTCGACGCGGGCCGATTGGTGACAGTTTTGCACGGCACCGATTTGCGCCAGGCCCTGAGCCGCGATTTAGGTTTCACCGCCGACGACCGCTCCGAAAACCTTCGGCGATCCGCCGAGGTGGCGAAGATCCTCAATGATTCGGGGCTCATCTGCGTGTGCGCATTCGTCGCGCCGATTGAATCGGTTCGCCAAAAAGCCCGGCAGGTAATCGGGCCGGATCGGTTTCTGGAGGTGTATGCCTCGGCTCCGGTTGAATTTTGCAAAGCGCGCGACATCACCGGCGCTTACAAGCTGGCCGAGGAAGGCAAACTTTCGCAATTCCCGGGCGTCAGCGCGGCATACGAGCCGCCGGCGCATCCGGATCTGGTTCTGGCGACCGATCAGATGACCGATGCGCAGAGCGTGGAGCGAATTGTCGAGCTATTGAGACAGCGCGGGATCATTGGATAAGCAGCCACGAACGTGTGCGCCGCGGGTTACGCCGGGTAACCCAAACACGGGTGAAAATCCGAAATCCGAAGCACGAAATCCGAAACAACCCCAAATACCAAAGAAAGAAAATATCAAAACCCGGTTGCAGCACCGGCACTTTCAACTGTGCGCTGTGTCGCGAATGCTTTCTCCTCATTCGTGTTCATTCGTGCCCATTCGTGGCTAGTCCTTCTCTCCTTAGAGCGTTTTTCATGTAGCTGGAGTGGCCTTTGCATGGTCACTGAAGTGACCACGCCGCTGGCCGGTTATGGTCAAACGTCATAGCAGCATCGAATTTTCTTTAAACCGCCGCCGCCTGTTGGAATTCCTTTTTGCGGTCGGCCATCTGGGCCTTGAGCCGCGCCAGGATCGAGCTGTGCATCTGGCTGACGCGCGATTCGCTTAGATCGAGCGTGGAGCCGATTTCCTTCATGGTCATCTCCTCGAAGTAGTAGAGGATGATGATCAGGCGTTCAGCGCGCGACAGGCCCTTGGTGATGAGTTCCTTCAGGTCTTTGCGCTGGATTTCGCGGACGGGATCGGCGCCGCGCTTGTCTTCTAGCACGTCGATTTCGCGCACGTCCTTGTTGGAATCGGTCTCGAACCATTTGCGCGAAAGAGAGACCAGGCCCACGGCGCTGGCGTCCTTGGCCATCTTCTCGAATTCGGCCATCGGCACCTTGAGATGGTTGGCGACCTCGTCATTGGTCGGCGAGCGGCCCAGCTCCACCTCGAGTTGCTTGCTGGCGCTGTCGAGCTTATGCGCCCGGCTGCGCACGAGGCGCGGCACCCAGTCCATCGAGCGCAGTTCGTCGAGAATGGCCCCGCGGATGCGTGGGGCGCAGTAGGTTTCAAACTTCACGCCGCGTTCAAGATCGAAGGCGTTGATGGCGTCCATCAACCCGAAGATGCCCGCGGACATCAGGTCGTCCAGCTCGACTTCATCGGGGAGCTTGACGTGAATGCGTTCCGCGTTGTAGCGCACGAGATGAAGATAATTCTCCATCAGGATGTTGCGCAGCGGCTCGGTTTTGGTCTTCTTGTAGTCGATCCAAACTTCCTTGATGTCGCGTTTCACGCTCTTGGCCATGATGCACTCCCAATCCGTTGAGATTCGCCGCGTTATGCCATCCGTCCGGTTTACAACCCGGGCGAAATCCCTGGAACATCAGGGCTGGCAAAGTACAGGCGATGCCAATTCCAGTTATCGGTCCAATGCCTTTGGTTTACTTGCGTCCTTTTCCGGCTTTTTTGCCGGGGGCGATAAATTTTCTTCCAGCATACGCTGGGCCATGGTTCCGATGAGCCAGCCGACCATGAACGTCACCGCCAGCGCCTTGAGGGCGCGGGCGATGGTGGTCGAGAAATCATTTTCCGCCTCAATGCCCATTACAAGGCAAAGGGCGAACGCGATCAACGCCATCGCGCCGGCGATCCGTTTTGGCATGTGACTGGTCGAGTGGAGGGCTCAGTGAGTGCAGTGCTGAGTGCCGAGACGGGCGGAGGATGAGTGATGAGTGAACCGTGACAAGAGCTTTTCCGCGTCACGGTTCACTCGTCACTCATCACGTCCTTCCCTACTCGGCACTTAAATCTCAGCACTTACGTCTCAGCACTCTTCCTTACCTCCGGAACAACTTTCCCATTCGATTCAGGAATCCACCGGTTTGGCTTGTTATGACGCCCTGCTCGAGGCGGATGGCCAACTGGCCGATGCAGACCGACGCCGGGCATTTGGGGCTGGAAATCACGAACGGCATCCGCTTTCGCACGGCCAATGATACTTCGGGGTCGGCAAAGACATGGCCGGCATCGTAGACGGTCACGCCCAGGAATTGCCGGGCCACTTTGGCGATTCGCTCGTGAACTACCCGCGCTTCGCCGGGCGATCGAACCTGATTGATTAACAAGCTCACCCGGCGTTGTGCGCTATCGCGGCTCAGGACTTTGATCACCGCGTACGCATCCGTGATGGCGGTGGGCTCGGGCGTGGTGACGACCAATACATGGTCGGCGGCCCGCGTGAAGGCCAGCACGTTGGGACTGATGCCGGCCCCGGTGTCGATCAGGATGATGTCGGTGCGGGCTTCCAATTCGCCCATCGCGTCGATCAGGCGCTGGCGGTCGGCATCGGATAAATCGGCCATGCGCGCCAGGCCCGATGCCCCGCCGATCAATCCAAATCCGCCGGGCGCGCGCACCATCACTTCATGCAATTCCTTCTTGCGGGCGATGACATGCGACAGATTGCACGGCAAGTCGATGCTGCACAACACGTCGGCATTTGCCAGGCCCAGATCGGCATCGAGAAGTACGACGTCCTTGCCCCCCGCCGCGAATTTCACCGCCAGGTTCACCGCGACGTTGCTCTTGCCCACGCCCCCCTTCCCGCTGGTGATGGCGATGACGCTGGCGCGGCGGCGTTCCTGCACCATCGAGCGGAGTTGCGTGGCCTGATCGATTAACATGGTTGTCATGAGTAGTGCCCGTTGAACTTGTGTCTTACAGCGATCCGCCCAATATCAACTGCGCCAGGCGTTTGCCTTTTCCCACTTCGATGTCATCGGGCACGTCCTGCCCGGTGGTGATGTAGGAAAGGCTCTTGTTCACTTTTTTGACGACGTTGAGGACGATGCCCACATGTGCTGCCTCGTCGAGCTTGGTGAAAATCAGCTTGTCCACGCGCACCTCGCCAAAGCGGGCGATCGCCAGTTGCAGGCATTCCTGGCTGGCGGTCGTGGAAAGAACCAGATGCACCTCATCGGGCTTGGCCACGTCGAGCAGCGTCTTGAGCTCGTTGAGCTTGAGCGTGTCGTTGGGGCTGCGGCCGGCGGTGTCGATGAGGATAAAATCGCAATCGCTCATCGAATGCAGCGCCTCTTTCAGATCGTCGATGCCGCTGACCACCCGCAACGGTGAGCCGATGATGTCGGCATAGCGTTTGAGCTGATCGACGGCGGCGATGCGATAAGTATCCAGCGTGATCAGGCCCACGCGATGCTTCTCGCGGAGTTTGAGGTTGGCGGCCAGCTTGGCGAGGGTGGTTGTTTTGCCGACCCCTGTCGGGCCGATAAGGGCAACGACGTGCGGGCCATTGGTCCGCGTGCGAACGATTGGGCCGGCGGTGGGCAGCAGTTTCTCCAGTTGCTCGGCAAGCCGATCGGCAACGTATTGCGGCTGGGACAGATGCTCGGGACGCATTTGCTTGTGCAGTGACTTAACGATGTCGGTGGCCAATTCATCCGCCACCTCATTGCTGATGAGCTGCAGGTAATAGTCGAATAGCTCCTCGGGAACCTGCGGCGATTGCTTGGCGCGGGTCTGGCGGATCAGATCTTTCACCATTCCCTTCAGCGAGTTCATTTCGCTGGTGAGGCCAAGGATGGCGGCGCTTTGCACGCCGGGCGTTTCCATAAGTTGCTTGCAGCCGGCCATCGCATTTACCGGCGAACCCTGCGCTGCGGCCGGCGCCGGCGCGGAGCGCGCGTATACCCCGGCCAGGCTTTTTACTTCTGGATTTCCCCGCTTGCCATAGCGCGTGCCGACGTTGATTCCCTTTCCCGCGGTGATTTCGACCATTTCGCGCCGGCGCAGTCCGCACCACTGCCGCGTCGTAAATGTACGCGTATGGAGGATGACGGCGTCGCTGCCCATCACTGCCTTCACTTTGGTGAGGGCCTCGCTCATCGTCGGCGCTTTGAAAGTTTGCAATCGCATACGAAACTGCTTCTTCACAATGAGGCGCTATTCATCACACGCAAAAACCGAGTCACCCGCCGCACGCATCCGCCGACCTTCCCGAACATTTCGAGTCTCCGCAACCGTGTCGCATTGGATTCGGTCGTCGAGTGACTTTGTCGTATCACGGGGCGCCCCGCCCGTGCAGGGAGCTTTGAAATACGCAATATCGCAATTCCTCGACTGCCCCGCCATCGGCACGGGCGAGACGCCCGTGATACGCTAGCGGGCTTCTTCCCATGATGCGCATCGCGTTGCAATCGGCTCAGTTGTTACCTTCGTCTTTCATCATTTCCGCCTACCCGTTCATCCCCACCAACGCCACGGCTTCGATGGCGACGTCGGGCACGATTTCGTTGTATGCCAGCACCGCCAGTTGCGGCAGCGAGGCTTCGACCATCCGCCGCAGGGCCGAGCGGATTTGCGGGCTGCACAGCAAGACCGGCGAGCGGCCCGACTGCGTGAGCTCGGTGATCTTGGCGTTTACCTGTTGCACGATCTGCTGGGCGGTTTGCGGCGGCATGTTGTTGGTGGTGCCGCGCTCGCCGCGTTCCAGGTGGCCGTTGATTAGTTCCTCGACCGCCGGGTCCAGCGTGACGCACCAGATGCGGTCGCGGTCATCCACATACTGTTTACAGATCGCCCGCGAAAGGGCGTTGCGAACGTATTCGGTGAGTACATCGAGATCCTTGGTGCGCGAGGAATAATCGCCGAGTGTTTCCAGGATGGTTTCCAGATCGCGCACCGGCACGCGCTCGCGCAGGAGGTTTTGCATGACCTTCTGCAACTCGCCGGGCTTCACCTGCGTGGGAATTACTTCCTCCACCAGGGCCGGCAGGCGCACCTTGAGGTTTTCAACCAGGTTCTTCACTTCCTGGCGGGTTAGCAGTTCGTAGGCGTGCGACTTGATCACTTCCGTGAGATGCGTGGCCAGAACGGCCGTGGCTTCGACCACCGTGTAATTGAGCAACTCGGCATTGGCGCGTTCGGATTCGGTGATCCAGTAGGCGGGCAGGCCGAACGCCGGTTCGGTGGTGACGGTGCCGCCGGGAATGGGGCCGCTGGTCGCGCCGTTGTCCATGGCGAGGAATTGCTCGGCGTACGTCACGCCCTTGGCCACCGTCAATCCCTTGATCTTGATGCAGTAGTCGTTGGCGCCAAGCTGCATGTTGTCGCGGATGCGCACGGGCGGGACGATAATGCCAAGGTCCATGGCGATCTGCCGGCGGATCAGGCTGATGCGGTCGAGCAAATCGCCCCCCTTTGCCGCGTCCACCAACCGCACCAGGCCGTAGCCCACCTCCAGCTCCATCGTGTCCAGATCGAGCAACTTCTCGACTTTCTCCGGCTCCTTTTTGGCGAGTTTCTCGCGTTCTTTCTGCACCTGCACCTTAGCCGCCCGCTCCTCGTTGCGCGAGAGGATCCAGGCGAGCCCGCCGCAGCAGGAACCCAAAACCACCAACGGAAACTTGGGCAGGCCCGTGACCATCATTACGCCCAGAAACACCGCCGCCACGGCCAACGCCCGCGGCTTGGCGAAGACTTGGCTGAGCATCTCGTCGCCGAGATTTTTCTTACTGCTCGAGCGGGTGACGATCAGGCCCGCGGCCAGCGAGGTGACGAACGCGGGAAGTTGGCTGACCAGGCCGTCACCGATCGTCAACTTCGTATAAAGCTGGAAACAAGGCATGGCGTCCCAATGGCGCTCGACCATGCCGATGTAGAGGCCGCCCAGAATGTTGATGATGGTGACGATAATGCCGGCGATGGCGTCGCCGCGCACGAATTTGCTGGCGCCATCCATGGCGCCATAAAAATCCGCTTCCCGGCTGACCGCCTCGCGCCGCTCGCGGGCCTGGGGCTCGGTAATCGTCCCGGCGTTCAGGTCGGCATCAATCGCCATCTGCTTGCCGGGCATCGCGTCCAACGTGAACCGCGCCGCCACTTCCGAAATGCGGCCAGAACCCTTGGTGATCACGATGAACTGAATGATGAAGATGATCAGGAAGATAATGACGCCGACCGCCAGGGAATTTTTGCTGACGAATTCGCTGAACGTGTTGATGACCTCGCCGGCTGAATGCAATGCAACCGTGGGGTCGCCGTCGGCCGTGAGGATCAGCCGGGTGGTGGCCACGTTCAACACGAGCCGGAATAGCGTGACGGCCAGCAGCAGCGAAGGAAACACCGCGAATTCAAGCGGACTTTTCACATAAACCGTCGTCACCAGCACCAGCACCGAAAGCGTGATGTTGCAGATCAACAGGAAATCGAGGACTCCCGGCGGCAGCGGCACCAGAATCACCAGCAGCAGGCAGATCAGCGCGCTGGGGAACAGCAGCCCGCGGTTCTGGTGAACCTTGTTGAAGAAGGGATTGGAGGCGATGGCTGACACTTGTGTTGCTTTTCATCACGGACTATGCCGGCTGCCGTTGGCGGGGCTTGCCGCTCAACTCGTACACGTACGCCAAAATCTCCGCGACCGCGGAATAAAACTGCTCGGGAATCTCCTGCCCCACCTTCACCATCTTGTATAAGGCGCGCGCCAACGGCGCCCGCTCGAGGATCGGCACGCCATGCTCGATGGCGATCTCACGGATGCGCAACGCCATGAGGTCCTGCCCCTTGGCGATGACGCGCGGGCTGTGCATCGAGCCGGCGTCGTATTTCAGGGCGATGGCGAAGTGAGTCGGATTGGTGACGATCACGTCCGCGGTCGGCACATCCTTCTTGAGCTTCTGCTGATGGCGCTGGATGGCGATCTGACGGCGGCGCTGCTTGATCTTGGGATCTCCATCCATCCGGCGCATCTCGTCCTTCACCTCCTGCTTGGTCATCTTCAGATCCTGCTCGATCCGCCAGCGGTGGTAGGCGTATTCGATGATCGCGATGAACAGCAGCGCGATGCCGGCCCGGAAGGCGATCGCGTAAATCGTCTGCGCGCCGAGCAGAAAAAGCTGCCCGAAGGAAAGCCGCTGCGCGCTGACGATCTGGACGATTCGCGTATGGATTGCCGAGTAGGCGACCAGCGCGACGATCACCAGTTTGGCAACGCTCAGGAGCATCTGCGTCGGCTTGATGCGCGGGCCAAAGACCTTGCCGACGCCGCGAATCGGATTGAGCGCTTCGAGGTTGGGAGCCAGGCGCTTGGCGTTCAGGATAAAGCCGACCTGCGCGATGTTCGCGACGATCGCGACGACCATTACGCCCGCCAGCAGCGGCGCCATCGCCAGCCCCACCTGTTCAAGCGCTTGTACGAAATCGTGCATGGCTCCGGCCGCGCTGAAGTTGGACAGGGATTGGGCGCTGAGCATCCGGCCCACCAGCGCCTTGAGGGCGGCGACCAGGTTGGGGCCGCTGGCATTGAGCAGGAGCAGCGTCGCCAGCAGAAGCACCGCCGCCGTCAGATCGGTGCTGCGCGCGATGTTTCCCTGCTCGCGCGCCTCCTCGCGTCGGCGTGCGGTGGGCGCTTCGGTTTTGTCGCCGGTATCTTCTGCCATGGCCTAAAATAAAGCATGAACGTCAGTCGTTCAGCCTTTCCCTTCGTGTGTCGTCCAGCCGTCCCATACCTGGAGCATCGATTGTTTCACGGATGTTCGTATCACGCTGACCGTAAGCCCCAGTCCGATGATCACGACCAGGATTCCGATGGTCGATTTCATGCTCAGCCCCGCCGCCATCACGTTCATCTGCGGCATGGTCTTGCCGATCAAACCCAGCACCAGATCAACCACCATCGTGGTGACGAGCATTGGAGCGGCCAACTGCATCGCAAGGATCGTCGCCCCCTGTAGCAAGCCGCACATCATCTTCAGCAGCGGCTCGTCAATGCCCAGCGACAGCAAAGGCAGCACGTCGAAGCTGGCGCGCACGCCCTGGATCATCATGCGGTGTCCGCCGACCACGAGAAAAATCACCTGCGTCAGCATGAAGTAGATATCCCCGACGAGCGATCCCTGCGCCCCGAATTGCGGATCGAACACTTCGCTGAGATTAAAGCCGATCTGCTGGCCGATAATTTCCCCGGCCCACTGGGCGGCGATGAAGGTGAAGCTCATCACCATCCCCATGGCCAGCCCAAACGCCATTTCCGAGCCGATATCCAGCGCCAGTTCCCAGGGCGAATCAGGCAGCACCGCCAGCCGGCCAATCGACGGCGTCACCCCAAACGCCAGCACCAGCACCAGCATCACCCGCACCACGCGAGGGATGCGCGCGCTGCCAAACAGCGGCGCAAAGAGCATCATTCCCGCCAGCCGAAAGAAGACCAGCACGAAGGTAGGGACATATTGGAGGAGCAGGATTGGCATAAAAATTGTCGGGCATAATCCAAATGAAGGCCGAAAATCCGAAATCCGAAGCACGAAATCCGAAACAAATCCAAATGCGGAAAAGCCAGAAATTTCAAACCCAAATCGCCGCGCGGTGAATTGATCGCATTAGAAAAGTCCGATCCTCGCGCCCCGGCCGTGATATTCTCCTGAGATGTTTTCTGCTTTCCTCATTTGAATTTGTTTCGGATTTCGACCTTCGGATTTCGGATTTTCCACTGCCACTTGCATCACGGCACAGCATTCCCAGTTTAGTGGCTCAGCGAAAACATCGTCGTCGCGTACTCGATCACCCGCTGGCTGATCCAGGGCATCAGCAGCACGGCTGCCGCGACCATCGCGACAATCTTGGGGACGAACGTGAGCGACTGCTCCTGAATCTGCGTGACCGCCTGGAGAAGGGAAACGACAATGCCGACGATCAGGCCGATCGCCAGCATGGGCGCGGAGACAAGCAGGGCCAGAAATAGCGTCTGGCGGACCAGTTCAGTGGCATCGTCCAGGGACATGACTTCACCCTTCCTTGAGTGTTGGCCGGATTTCTCGGGATCGCGAAAAACAGCCGTCGGCGGATCGGGAACGGTTAAAATCCTCGAACCTTGCGTACGCCTCATCCGTGAGACGCCGCCGGAAATTGCCGATTCAGTTATCGGACTACAAGAAGCTAACCATGAGCCCCATGGTAATCAAGCGCCATCCATCCACTAAAACGAAAAGCAGCAGTTTGAACGGCAAAGAAATCAAGACCGGCGGCAGCATCATCATCCCCATGCTTACCAACACCGTCGAAATCACCATGTCGATGACCAGGAACGGCAGATAAATCTTAAACCCCAGCAGGAACGCCGTCTTCAACTCGCTGAGCATGAAGCCGGGGATCAAAGTCAGCGTGTCCACGTCGCCCCATTTAGCCGGCATCGGCTTGCGCGAAAAGTCGTTGAACAGCAGGACGTCCTCATCGTTTCCCGCGTTCTGAATCTGCGTGATCATGAATATCCGAAGCGGTTGCTCGGCCAACTTCAGCGCTTCGGGCTGCTCGATGCGTCCGTCCATGTACGGGCGCAGGGCCTCGTTGTTCACGCGCTCCCACGTCGGCCGCATGACCAGGAACGTCATGAACAGCGAAAGCCCGATGAGCACCTGGTTGGGCGGAAGTTGCTGGGTTCCCAGCGCCTGGCGAAGCAGCGACATCACGATGATGATGCGCGTGAAGCTGGTCATCATAATGAGAATTGCCGGCGCCAATGAAAGAACCGTCAGCAGGACGACGATCTGCATGGCCGCCGAGAAATTCTCGCGCTTGGAAATGTCCGGGATTCGCAGGCCGTTGTTGAGCGGGCCCGATGCCGCCGGCGGCGCGGCGGCGGTTGCGGGCGTCGCGGCGGAGATATCCGGCGCCGCCGGAACATTTGCCGCCGCCCCACTGCCCGCGGGCCCGTCCCCCGCGGCGCGCAACGGCGCGGCCGCCCCGAGCAACAACAACATCGCCGGTATCCACATCCATCGAATCGCGCGGCTGCACAGAGCATCCATTCTCATCGTGCATCCTTTCTAATTCGTGACACCACCAAGTGACACGGGCGTCCCGCCCGTGCCGACGGCTTTGGAGTCGGAAAACTCGGTGGATTCCAAGTTCCATGCAACACGCACGGGCGAGACGCCCGTGTCACGATTGAGGTTGCATTTCCCGGCCTCTTGCTCCCTCTTCCGGTACTCCGGGGGAGGAAGCAAGAGGCGACGCGGGATCTCCAGGGACTTCGCTCTCACAGCGACTCCCGTCGCTTCGTCTCGGCGAATTGCTCCGAGAACGCTCGAACTCTTCTCGCCAATCCATCGATTTGCCCGCGGGTATCCAACATTCGCGGGTCGATCGCGGTTTCGGCGTCGGCGGGGTCGGGCATGTCTTCCGGGGGCTCGGGCGCAATGGCCAAGCGGCCGTCGTCGTCATCGGAGTCCATCTCGCGCCGCGCCCGTCGAAACACCTTGTCAAAAGTCTTGGAGGCAAAATCGGATTTATCGCCGCCGAGCATTCCGATGAGGGTTGCCACTTCGTCGGCGTCGGTGATTTCGCTCAGGGGATTCATCTGCGAGCCGCTGTCCCCGACCACCAGGATTCGCTTGCCGACCTTGAGCAACAGCACCTGCTGGCGGCCGCTGACCGGCGCGCGCACGAGTACCTGAACCGCGCTGCTGGCGCGGCCAACGCCAGGCTGGCGCGACAGCTTGCCGCCGGCCCAGCGCAGCAGCAGGATCAGCCCGATGACGCCGGCCAGCGCCGCCGCCACGCGCGGCAGGCCCAGCCCCGACGGCTTTTGTCCGGGCGCGGCATCCGCCGTCGCCTTGTTGCGGTTGCGTACGATGGGCTGCGATTCGATCTCGGCTTCTTTCATCGGCGGCGGCGCGGTGACCCCCGCATTGGCCACGGCCTCGCGGGGCGGCGCTTTGGCCGGCTGAGCCGCCGGAATCGCCCAGGCCGCCGACGACAATGATAATGCAATAAGAGCACATGCAACGAGTACGATGCGGTGCCCCCAAACTACGCGGCGGCGTTGATCCATTGCGGGCGAGCGTTGCCGGAAAACCCGGACGGGCCCGGTGCGCGGGGAATCAGTATCGCGGGGTTCTTCGGGCGATGGACCGAATCCCGGAACGATGGCCACGCCAGGCGCGGCGAAGTTCGCGCATGCGTTGTTCATTGCCCCTCGTCCTTGGCCCCCGCGACGATTTCATTGACGCGCACGCAGAAATTATCGTTGAGCACCAGCACTTCGCCGCGCGCGACCAGGCGGTCGTTGACGAAAACGTCCACCGGATCGCCGGCAAGTTTGTCGAGTTCCACCACCGAGCCCTCGGCCAGGCGCAGAACGTCCTCCACCAGCATCCGGGCCCGGCCCAATTCGATCTTCACGTTCAATTCGACATCGCGCAGAAGATCAATGCTGGAGACCTGTGCATCCTGAATGGCCTGCTGGAAATCGGGGAGCTTGAAATCGGAAGCATCCGGCAGAAGTCCGCCGGCAGCGCGCTGGGCCATGCCATCGGGCGCGGGGCCGGGCGCTTCAAAGCTGGCTTGCTTGAGGAGTTCGTCAATCGACGCCTGATCGAGCGCGCCGCCGTCAGCGACGGGAGCTTCCGCCGCGGGAGGCGCGGCAGCGATCGGCTCGGGAGGAATCGAGGCGGAGTCCGGCGATTGCGCTTCGGCCATGGGCCACCATCCTTGGTGAGTTGCCGCCGGCGGCGTCTAACCACCCGGCAGCGCGGGCATCCTGCCCAACTTGCAATCATTCGCGACAAAAAAGATTCACCACAAAGCCACAAAGAATTCAAGATTTCTATCCGGCATCAAATCCAATGTTGGCCAGTTGCGCCTGTTCGGACTGAGCTGACTCGAACCACATCATGGTTACCTAATTTCTTTGTGTCTTTGTGCCTTTGTGGTTAATCCTGTCGCTTTGTGGCTAATCCTGTCGCTAAACGCGTTAAAAATCCACGGGAAGGGACGTGCATTTGGGCACCAGCACTTCGTCGATTGCTCCGTCCCCGAGTATTTCATTCAACTGGTATTTGATCTGTCGGCGGAGGGTTTCCAGTCCCGGCTCGGTGCCGCCGCTCAGTTTTTCCGGATCGCTTTCCGCAATGATCGTACGAATGCGGTCGCGAATCAAGTTATCGCGCTCCGCCGCCAGTTTTTTGATCTGCTCGGCCGCCGGCGCCTTGACGACCGCGACAATGGCGATGTCGTAAAGGTACGTGTGCCCGCTGCGCTTGTTCGGCGCGCGAAAATCGACGATGGGGATTTCGACCGGATGTTTTTTGGCGTCGGCGGCATCGGCGCCGCCCTCTTTCCCGCCCTCGAGCGTTGCACCGATGGTCTCGGCGGCGCCGGCTTTTTTCGGACTGCCGCCGCCCAGAAACTTGAACCCGCCGATCAGAACGATGGCTTCAAGCAGCATCACCCCGCCCACCAACACCGGCGTTTTGCCCACCACTCCCCCGCCCTTGGGCTTCTTGCCAGCCTCATCGGCCGGGGCGGCGGGGGCTTCGGGCTTCTTCTCGGCTTTTTCAGACATTTTGGATACCCGTTTCCCGAAGCGCGTGCGTCCGATAAGCGCCGAC
>Ga0209483_1000386_pt1 | contig 39322 bp, 39 predicted proteins | sample NGEPerA_FD_184508 | JGI IMG/M metagenome (GOLD analysis project Ga0209483, IMG submission 184508) | Arctic peat soil microbial communities from the Barrow Environmental Observatory site, Barrow, Alaska, USA - NGEE PermafrostL2-A... | ecosystem: Environmental > Terrestrial > Soil > Wetlands >...
AACATCCGCCGCCGCCCCAGGCTGATCGCCGCTTTCTGGAAACAGGCTGAATTGTGGTGAAATACTCACTATATTATGCAGGAGTCAATAGGAGCGACATCGAATCGGAAAAGGCGCTGGGCTTCAACATGGTCCGCAAGCACATCAAGGTGGAGCGGCAGCGCTGGTATTATTGGGCGGACAAACTGGGCATCCTCGTCTGGCAGGACATGCCGAGCTGCAATTCCTATACTGGAAATCCGTCACCGCCGGCAGTGGATCCATTGGATTACATTGCGGAACTAACCGCGATGGTGACCAACCATTGGAACAGTCCGGCCATCATCATGTGGGACAACTTTAATGAAGGGCAGGGTGAGGCCGGCAGCGGCAATGGCGTGGGCCAGACCAACACCGCCTATCTTGTTCAACTAACCAGGACGGTTGATCCTTCACGGCTGGTCAATCAGGCCAGCGGCGGCAGTTACTTTGGCGTGGGGGACGTTCTGGACGAGCATAGTTATCCCAATCCGGGCGTGCCCGCGAGTTCATCCCAGGCCGTGGTCTGCGGTGAATATGGCGGCGTGGCGCTGTTTATCACTAATCATACTTGGTCATCAACGGAGACTGGCGAGGGGAGTGCGAACAGCCTGGCCGACCTCATGTCCCAATATGAAGGTTTTTGCTCGCAACTTAGCGGCTTCATCAATAACAATGGTCTTAGCGCCGCGGTCTATACGCAGATCACTGACGTGGAAACCGAGTTGAACGGCCTGAAAACTTACGACCGCAAGGTGCTCAAGCCCGATCTTTACTTCATGCAATTGGCCGCCGCCTCGCTGCTCGAACAGTATTCCAACGCGGTGATTGTGCCGACCTCGCAAACGACCGGCCAAGGTTGGAAATACACCTTCACCGCTCCCGCCGCCAACTGGTATGCGACCGGTTTTAATGACTCCGCCTGGACGAATGGCGTTGGAGGTTTCGGAACCACCTTTACACCGGCCATTGTGGTGAACACAACCTGGAACACTGCCGACATCTGGCTGCGTCGCACCTTCAATCCCGGTTCGCTCACGCCGCAGCAGATCACTAATCTTGTTTTCAATGCTTTCCACGACGAAGACTGCGAGATTTACATCAATGGCGTGCTCGCCGGTTCCGCGTCGGGCTACGTCTCTGCGTATGGCCAGCTCACGATGAACGCCGCCGGTCAGGCGGCCATCGTGCCCAACGCCAGCAATGAATTCGCCGTCCATTGCCATCAGACTTCCGGCGGCCAGGGCATTGATGTCGGGATTGGCTTGATCACTATAATAGTGCCGCCACCGCCCATCTATGTTCCTAACTGGTTGGAAAATGGCGCCGGTTTGACCGCCGAATACTTCAGCGACACCAATCTATCCAGCAACGCATTCATTCGCACGGATACTAACGTGGATTTCCATTGGGGCAACGCTTCGCCCGGCGGCAGCCTGCCCGGCCATCACTTCTCCGTTCGTTGGACGGGCAAAATCCAGCCGCGTTATTCGGAAGGTTATACGTTCCATCTTACCACGACCGACGGCTGCCGGCTCTGGGTGGATGGCCAGTTGTTGATTGACAAATGGTATGACGATGCCAACGGCGCCGATAAGACGGGCAGCATCGCGCTTACCGGCGGCCAGCAATACGGCCTCACCATCGAGTATTACGACAATACCAACCCCGCCGTGGCCTCGCTGGAATGGGACAGCGCGAGCCAGACGCGCGAAGTGGTGCCGCAAGGCGTCCTTTTCCCGGCCAACACACCGCCGATGCTCGCCGCCATTCCCAACGCCAGCCTCGTCGCCGGGCAAACGCTTCTCGTGACCAACAACGCGACCGATGCCGACGTTCCCGCCCAGACGCTCGCCTGGAGCCTGTTGAATCCGCCCGCTGGCGCGAATATCAATTCAACCAATGGGCTGCTGACCTGGCGTCCGGCAATTGCCCAATCACCTTCAACGAACCTGATCAGCGTGTCCGTCACCGACAATGGGACGCCCCCGTTGAGTGTGACCCGGAGTTTCAACGTCGTGGTTTTGCCGCCGTCCGCGCCGACGTTCAACGCGCCAGCCGTCATAGCCGGAAAATTTCAGTCCATGATCAACGGCAGTCTCGGCCCGGATTATTCCATTTATACGACGACTAATCTATTTGGAGACTGGCGGCTATTGCTCACGACCAATCCTGCCGCGATGCCATTTTTGTTTGACGACCTTGATGCCACCAGCTTCCAGCAGCGCTATTATCGAGTGCTAATAGGACCATGATCCTGTCCTGAAACTACTAACAAGCTTGCTTCATCGCTCCATCATGCCCGCCCAGACCACGATCAGTTACAATGCGCTTACGGCGCGTTGAACTCGTCCGCGTGATACGAACTGCGCACCATCGGCCCGCTTGCGACGTGAACAAATCCCATTTGCTCTGCGCGCACCTTGTATTCCGCAAATTTCTCCGGTGCTACAAATTCAATCACCGGCAGATGTTTTAACGACGGCTGCAAATACTGGCCGAGCGTGAGGATGTCACAGTTTGACGAACGCAAATCGCGCATCGCTGTCAAAACTTCTTCTTCGCGTTCACCAAGCCCGAGCATGATGCCGGACTTCGTGTAAATCGTAGCGGCGGTCGGCAGACCGCCGGAAATATTTTTTTGAATGGCGGCGCTCTGCCGAGACGCCGCTACGATTTGCTTCGCTTTTTTTAGCACGCTCAACGAACGGTCATAAGTCGCGCGATGCCGAACGCTCGGCGTCAAACGGCGCACCGTTTCCAGATTGTGATTGTAAATATGCGGATTTGCCGCGAGGACATTTTCAATCGCCAAATCGTTGTCCAAAAAATCCGGCACGAGCACTTCGATGACGATTCCCGGATTCAACTCTCGGACTTTCTCAATCGTCTGGCGGAAATGTTCCGCGCCGCCGTCCTTCAAATCATCGCGGGCCACGGCCGTGATGACGACGTGCTTCAATTTCATCCGCCGCGTCGCCTCAGCCACGCGCGCCGGTTCGTCGGCTTCGAGCGGCAACGGCTTGGCGGTGGCCACGGCGCAAAAACCGCACGCGCGCGTGCAGCGGTCGCCCGCGATCATGAACGTCGCCGTGCCTTTGCTCCAGCATTCCCAATGGTTCGGGCACTTGGCGCTTTCGCAGACCGTGTGCAGCTTCAGCTCGTCGAGCAGCCCGCGCGTGCGCGCGAAACTGTCCGACGTCGGCAGCGTGATGCGCAGCCATTCGGGAAGGCGAGGGCGCGGTTTTAATTCAGTCGTTGTCATTGCAAATTATTTTCCAGCCACAGATGTTCACAGATGAAACACAAATGAAAAACTTTTTATCCGCAGATTACGCGGATTTTCGCAGATTAAAATTCCTTAAAATAAATCTGCGCTAATCTGTGAAATCTGCGGATGCTTTCGTTTGTTTTTCAATCTGTGTTTCATCTGTGCCCATCTGTGGCTAAACCTTCCCAGAATTTTGGCAATTCTTCCGGGCCGAAATCCGCCAGCACGTTGCCATCCACGTCCAGCACCGGCGCGAGTTCCTGGCCGGAAATCTTGACCATCTCGGCAAACGCCGCGTCGTCCGCGATCACGTCAAGCTTCTCGTAAGCGATGTCGTGGTCGTCGAGCCAGCGCATCGCCTTGTGACACCAACCGCAATACGGCTTGATGAATAAACGGATTTTCATCGGTCAATAAACTTCCTCATGCGTGCCGATGTTGATAAGCAACATAGTTTCCACGCTGGTCTTGGGATGCTTTTGCTTGGAGAAAACAATCCGGCAATCGTAAGCCACCGAACAGGCATGAAGTCCGGCAAGCCGGCCGCTCAAGCGATGGGTTTTCAGGCGCGGGTCGGCAAGATTTTCAGCCATGCGCTGAATTGTCGTTTCAATTTGCGATTGCAGCGCAGGATTTTTTCCAGTCAAACGGCGGAAGGCGCGCTCGAATCGCGACGTGAGGACAAGCTCGTGCATCCTCACTTGGCCGTGCGCAGACGGGCGATGATGTTGTCGGCGGAAGCGGATTTGAGTTTGCCGGAACGAAAAGATTTCGTGGCGGTGACGGCTTCGGCGGCGGTTTCATTGCGCCAATTTTCAATGCGGCGACGATGCAATAATTCTTCCAGCATCGCCTGCTCATCGGCTGGAAGAGATTCGGCACTGGCCAGCACCCGGTCAAAAGTTAAAGTAGCCATGCGGAGAATCTAATCGGAAGTGCCGCAGCGGGCAAGTTGTGAAAGTCGAGCCAGCGCATCGCCTTGTGACACCAACCGCAATACGGCTTGATGAACAAACGGATTTTCATGGAATCAAATCATTGCTGACCAATAGAAAACGGATGAAAAACACTAAAAATAAGGGCTTTTTGCCAATTCCAAATGCTATGGGTCAGAGCGTGCCAGTTAAAGCACCATTCGCCTTTCAAATCGCCAATAAAATCAATGGTTTTACGCATATTTCCTATGGGTCAGCAATGGAATCAAATCTGCTCGCAAAATTCGTCCACCGTGATTCCTGCCGTGCGGATCAAACTGCGAAGCGTTCCTTTGGCGATTTCCTTGTGATCGGGAATTGAAAGCGTGGCGATTTCGCCGTCCTTGACCATGATGATGTGGCTCCCTCGTTGACGCGCCACCTGCCAGCCGAGACTTTCAAATGCCCGGACGGTTTTGCGCCCGCTGATGACCGGAAGCGATGGCATCAGACCAGAACTTCGACTTGTTGCGTTTCCACCGTCAGCGGCAGGCCGCGTTCCGCGCGCACTTCGAGGCAGAGCGCGATGGCCTCTTTGATATTTTTTAACGCCAACGGTTTGGTTTTGCCCTGGCTCACGCAACCGGGAATAGACGGACATTCGGCCACCCAGATTCCGTCCTCGTCGCGATCAATGGTCACAGAAAGTTTCATGTTTAACGTGTAGCCGACAACCGCTCCAATTGCAAGCGTCGGGCGAGCCAGCGCATCGCATTATGACACCAACCGCAATACGGCTTGATGAATAGACGAACTTCTTGATTTGAATTGATAGCTGCCATGTATTGAATCAATAGATTTCTCCTTATTCGTTTTAATAAACGTCAGGAGAAACGCATTTGCGTTGCCTGCATCTAGGCTTGGAGAAGCCCAAACCAAATTCGTTCTGCCAGAACTATTGCTATTCCGAGAATGCCACGCATCTACTGCGCTTACTTTCAGAACATAATTCGGTTGATCAACTTCACACGTCTCACGTAAAGAGCAATTATACGTTTTGACGATGGTGTAACAGCCACCACAGAAAATAAGCAATGAAAACAACGGAGCAGTTCGCGCAAACGCTTTCATGAGCTTATCCGCCAATCTGCTTCTGGTAATCCTCCGGCGAGAGCAGCGCGTTCAGTTCGGCGGGATGGCTCAATTTGATTTTGAAAAACCAGCCGCCCGCGTATGGCTCGGTATTCACCAGCGCGGGATTGTCGGTGACGGGTTGGTTCAGCGCCACAATTTCGCCGCTGACGGGCGAATAGATGTCGCTCGCGGTCTTCACGGATTCCACCACGGCGCAGGCTTCGCCGGCCTTGACCTTGCGCCCGGCTTCGGGCAGCTCGACAAACACGACATCGGTCAACTCGCCCTGCGCGTGGTCGCTGATGCCAACGGTCGCGGTGTCGCCGCTGACGCGAATCCATTCGTGTGATTTGGCGTATTTCAGGTCGGAAGGAATGTTGCTCATAAATTTATTGTAAAACCTGTCCGCAGATTACGCGGACGGCGCAGATTCTCAAATCATTTTTGGCACAAGACCGCTCTTTTTGGGGGTTGAATGAAAAAATGTTTCGGGCATTCTCGGATTCATGTCCACTCTCAAAAGTTTTCGTCCAAGTCTGGCTTCACGACGCAGTTGGTTTTTTATTTTCCTGTTCTGCGCTTCAACGGCATCGGTCTGGCCGGCTTCATATTATACGCAGCCGTTGAACGACCCGAAGGCGGTCAACATCTCACCTTCCGGCGGCGATGACACGGTCGCGCTGCAAAAAGCCGTGGATAAAGTCCAGGAAACCACGCGGCAGGGAATTGTTTTGCTCGCGCCGGGACAATATCACCTCACTAACACAATTTATATCTGGCCGGGCATCCGGCTGATTGGCTGCGGCGCGGAACGCCCGGCAATTATTTTGCCCGCCAACACGCCGGGCTATGGCGATGCCGCGCGCGAAAAAGTTCTGATTTTTTTCGCCGGCAGGCGTCCGCGAAATGATGAGGATCCCGTCCCGGACGCCAGCCCCGGCACTTTTTACTCGGCGATCGCCAATGTTGACGTTCAAATTGAAAACGGAAATTCCGGCGCAGCAGCCATCCGTTCGCGTTACGCGCAACATTGTTTTCTCGCGCACATGGATTTTCATCTCGGCGACGCGCTGGCTGGCATTCATGAAGGCGGCAACGTGGTCGAGGACGTTCATTTCTTCGGCGGCACGCACGCGGTTTGGACGTCCAAGCCTTCGCCCGGCTGGCAATTCACATTGGTGGATTGCTCGTTTGAAGGCCAGCGTGAATCGGCAATTTTTGAACATGAAGCCGGACTGACGCTCATCCGTCCACACTTCCAAAATGTTCCGACGGCGGTTGAGATTGAAACCAATTGGGCGGATGAACTTTGGGTCAAGGATGCGCGGCTGGAAGACATTTCCGGTCCGGCGTTTATTTTTGGGATGGAAAAAAGTCCGCGCAACGAAATCAATCTGGAAGGAATCACCTGCAGCAATGTGCCGGTTTTCGCCGCGCTGCAAGACAGCGGCAGACAATTTGCCGCACCATCAACAATTTATACTGTTAAGAATTTTTTTCACGGACTTGATTTTGCCGACCTTGGAGCCGAGCCGGAAATTGAAACTCATTTTGACGCCGCGCCGCTGACAGAAATGCCACAGCCGGTTGCTTCTGATCTGGCTTCGTTGCCGCCTTGCGACACATGGATCAATGTTCGCGGCCTCGGCGCCAAAGGCGACGGCCAAACCGACGACACCACGGCGCTGCAAAATGCGATTGCAAATCATCGCGCGATTTATTTTCCGTCCGGTTTTTACATCGTGCATGACACGTTGAAGTTGCGATCTGATACAGTTTTAATCGGCCTGCATCCGGGCGCGACGCAAATTATTTTGCCGGACGGCACGCCCGGTTATCAAGGTATTGGGGAACCAAAAGCGCTGCTCGAAACACCCCAAGGCGGCAGCAACGTAGTGATCGGCATCGGACTTTACACGAGCGGAAATAATCCGCGCGCAGTCGCCGCGCTTTGGAAAGCCGGCGCGAATTCCATGATGAACGACGTCCGTTTCCTCGGCGGACATGGCACACCGCTGCCCGACGGTTCCCGTGAAAATCCTTACAACCGCAGTCACACCGCCGATCCGAATCCTGATCGTCATTGGGACAGCCAATATCCGAGTCTCTGGGTCACGGGTGGCGGCGGCGGAACGTTCCTCGACATTTGGACGCCGTCAACTTTTGCGCAGGCCGGCATGGAAGTTTCCGACACCGAAACGGAAGGACGCGCTTACCAGATTTCCAGCGAGCATCATGTTCACAATGAAATCATCGTCAAAAATTCCGCGCACTGGAAAATTTACGCGCTGCAAACCGAGGAAGAACGCGGCGAAAGCGGCTTTTGCCTGCCGATTGAAATTGATTCGTCGCGCGACATCACTTTCGCAAATTTTCACAGTTATCGCGTCATCAGTTCGTATCAGCCGTTTCCAGAGGCTGTAAAAATTTCCAATTCACGCGATATTCGTTTTCGCAATTTCCATTGCGACAGCAACAGCAAGGTCAGTTTTGATTCGTCCATTTACGACCAAAGCCACGATGTTGAACTCCGTGAACACGAATTTGCGGCGCTGGACATTTCAGGCAACCCGCCTCCCGCCAAGCCACAAACGTCTTCGCCGGTTGTCGCCATCGGCGCGAAAATGGAAAAACTCGCGGGCGGATTTTTCAACATTTCCGGCGGCGCGGTGGATTCGCATGGCAATTTTTATTTTGTGGATGCGCACGAGCGGCGGATTTATCGCTGGGATTCTGCCCGGCGGCAACTTTCCACCAACGATGTTTCCTTCCAGCCAGTCAACGCGGTTGTGGATCAGGCGGGTAATTTGATCATCATTTCCGATACGGGTGATGGAACCGTTTATTCTCTCGATCCAAGCAACAAAGTCACACAATTGAAATCTCAACCTATTCCTAATTCGCCTGATTCGACCGGGAAGAATTTGTATCTGCCCGTCAGCGACTGGCATTTGAACCGCAATTCACTTTTGCATCCGACGGCTCAATTTGTTTCGCCGGACGGCACGGCCGTTCTGCCCGTCGGCGAAAGTTTTCTCACCGGAGAAACAAGCTGGGGCGTAAAATCCAGCCCGCAAATCCGCTCCTTCGGACTGGGCAAAGCCGTGCCCGGCAGACCTTTTTATGTCACCGACGAATCCAACTTGCGAACGTGGCAGGCCGGCGTGAACGCGGATGGAAGTTTGACAAATTTTCAACTGTTCGCCGAACTGGGCGGTGAATGCGTGACGACGGATTCACATGGCAACGTGTATATTGCCGCCGGACAAATCTACGTCTATGGCCCTGCGGGCAAATTGATTGATACCATCGGAATTCCCGACCGTCCGACCCAATTGGTTTTTGGCGGCGCCGATCGAAAGACGCTTTTCATCGCCGCGCGCGGCTCGCTTTATTCCGTGCGGACGAAATATCCCGGCAATTAATTAATTTCAAAACGGATTCACGCCATACCGGATCCAATAGCCGGGCAGTTTCAAAAATTCCAGCCGCATCAGCCGGTTGACGCCCAGCTTTTTCCAGTCGTCACGGGCGAACGCATAATACGACGGACGCGAATAAAATTTCAGTCTCGGCGCAAAATGCCGGAAGGTTTTCAGCGCCCGCCGCGCGTGATACCACGACGTGACCAGAATCGCGCTGTGGATTTTTTCCGCGCGCAGCAGCTGGCCGGTGAACTCCGCATTTTCGCGCGTCGTCGTGGATTTGTTTTCGATCTCAATCGCGCGGGCCGGAACGCCGTTGGCCAGCAGCAGTTGGCGGTTGATCCGGTCGTCGCCCGCGCCGGTGATGATAATGCGTGCGGCGGCGTGTTGCTGGAACAACTGCGCTGCGCGCAACGGGCGCTCATGCCCGCCGCCGCCGATGACGATGATGACATCCGCCGCCACCGGCCCGCTGTCCACGGTCAGAAATTTTTCCGGATAAAACCAGGCCGCGCTGCCGAGCAGCAGCGCGATGACGGCGGCCAGCCGGGCGATTTTGAAAAGCAATTTCAACATGGAATCCGCTGGCGATTTACATCGTGGAATGCCACCGCAATGTCCAGCCAATTCGCGCTCAACAACACCGGCCGGCGGCTGGCCGGTGCCCGTAGTCAGAGTGTCTTGTCGCCCAACTGCCTGATCGCCTTCGCCAGCCGTTCCGCCTGCATTTCCAACTCCGCATTTTCAACTTCAAGCTGCCTCGCCTGTTCCGCCGCCAGTTCATCCAAAATGCCCGGCTTTTGCTCCGCCAACTGGCACAGTTCATAATCAGGACTCGCGCGCAATTCCTTCAGCGATTCCGCGACCCCTGTGATTTCCTTTTGCAGCGTCTCATGCAGCCGCCGCAATTGCGCCAGTTCCTCCTTGTCGCTGAAATCCAGATTCGCCCAGCCGCGTCGCAGCAGGAAGCCTTCTGGGTCTTCCGCGATTTCGCGCAGCGTCTCGATGTCGCCGCTGTCCTTCGCCTGATTGATGGCGGCGGTCAGCTTGTCCGGCTCATTGAGATTTGTATGGTCCAAGAAATTTATCGCCGTCGAAATGAACCATGTGATCTGGCGCATCAGCAATCCAGACTTCGGTTTCCCAAGCAATGTCAGGTGCAAATTTTCGGAAAGTATCGCGGGTAAGAAACGCGGTAATAAAAACAAGATCTGCCTTGCATTCCTTGGCAAGCCGCTTCAATTCCAAAAGACGAATTGGAGAAATTGGCCCGGAACTGTGAACCGCTTCAATCAAGAAAAGCCAGTTCTTCGATTCCGAATAGGCGACAATGTCGGGCAATTCTCCATGTTCCAGCTTAAAGAATTTCAGCGCTTTCAGTTTTGCTTCATCGCGGACAAGAAATTTTTTGGCAGTATCGCCGATGTAAAGCACTTCCGCACCATAACCATATCGCGGTAGGAAGTGTTCGATAATAGCTTTTTGTAAGAGATTATGTTCGCCGGGACTAAATTGAATAGTTGTTCCACTCGGCAGCTTTATTGGAACAAGTCCAATGTGGCGCGCGGCGTCCAAGGGTTCGGCCAATGTTGGTCTCTCGGCCATAAACTCTTCGGTTAATTCGAGCCAGTCTGATTGACTAAAGCTACGAATGAGTTCGACATATTCGGGCGACAAAGAATAACCGCGAGTAGGATCGTTGCGGGCGGCATTGGGCTTGTTCGCGCTCGCAATAATAATTCCTGCCACGACTGGCAGCTTCAAATCTTTCCGCCGGATGTCGTCATAAGAACCCATGGAGATTTTTTCCTGAAAATGTTCGTTCAGATACGCAATGATGTCGCGTGATTTAAGCGTGTCCCTGCCTTCGCGGAGGCGCGCTTTCGACCAGTCGGTGCTGCGCTTGACATCGGCCACCGCGAGGAATGCCATTGCCATCTTTTCGAGTTCGCGCGGTTTCAAGCCATCAAGCGGAATCCCCAGCTTGGACAGAATCAGCAGGGACTCATTAAAAATTTTCACAAGCTTGGCTGGCTTGTCTTGATTGATTACAAATGTTGGTATTCTCATTTCAGTTGATTCCTTGAATTCGAGTGGCAGGGCAAATTGATCAGGCAGATTTCGGTAAAGAATTTCTCCCGAAGTGAGCCGTTTGGTGGTGGCGAGATACTTTTTGACCGAGCCGGCCAAATGCCAGGCCAGCAAAGGTGCAACAGCATTGCCAACTTGGTTAAATTGGCTGGTTTCTCCACCACAAAATTGAAACCAGTCGGGAAACGTCTGTAACCTCGCAGCCTCATGGATCAACAATCGCCTGCGGCGTCCGTCCGGCAAACGGATGCGGTGCATATCACCCGTCGCACCAGCGAGGTTTCGACAAGTCAACGTGCGTGCCGGAAGATCGGGATAAAGATCACGAGGCCGTGTGCAAAAAGAAGCGCGTTCATACTTCGCAACATATTCATCCATGCTCGGCGTGAGAAACTTGGATTCTGGCGGCGCTTGAAACATCAACTCACCAAGCGCTTCGCCAGCCGTAAGGCGGTTTGGTTCTTCAGGAAAAAACTGAAACTCTCCGCGATGCCCGACTACAATTACACGCTCGCGGTTCTGCGGAACTCCATAATTCACGGCATTTACCAAGCGAACTTCGATGACGTAATTCAAGGCCTTCAAAGCTTCAAGTATCTGCTCGAAATACCAGCGGTTGCTGTAAAGAACGCCCCGGACATTTTCAAAAACCCAAATCTCTGGCTGAACTTGCTTCACGGCGGAAATGAAAATTGGAAATCCATCTCTTGAGTCTTTCAATCCCATCTGGTGTCCACCAACGCTGAACGGCTGGCACGGCGGACCGCCGATAATTACGTCCGCTTTTGGAAATTGTGTTTCTGTCGTCAGCGTGACTTGCTTGCAATCGCCTTTGAGATTTCGCCGGTAGGTTTCACAGGCATCTGCGTCCTGCTCGAAACCGAAAGTTTCAAACCCTTGCGACTCGAAGCCCAAAGCCAATCCACCACAACCGGCAAATAAATCCAGCACGTGGATTTTTCCTTCTGGTTTTGGCCGCAACAACGAATTGATTCGTTCGACGTAATTCATTTTATTTTCTTATCTCCGCACATTTCCCCTGCGCGCCGAGGCAGCTTGACCGCGAACCCCGCGAAATACACGAACGAATTTCCAAAAAACCTTTCGCGTATTTCGCATGGTTCACGGTCAAATCCTTCACAAAGAATTTCAAAGCTGCCGCTGATGTTTCCGTTTCGCGTGCAAGATGCGAAAGACAATGACGCGGTCGCCTTCGATGCGATAGAAAAGTTTGTAGGGAAAACGGCGCGTGAGCAGCCGGCGAAAATCACGGTAATAAAACGGCCGTCGTTCGGGGTCGTCCGCCAGCAAGCCCACCGCCCGGCGAACCTCATCCAGCAATTCATCGCCCAAACCCGCACGCTGGGATTCATACCATGACCGCGCTTCCTGCAAATCCTCTTCCGCATTGGGCCGGATGATGACGCGCCAGTTCACGCGCTAGATGATTTGCGGATACGGGCTTCCACTTCATTCCAACTCGAACCGGCTTCGGGGTTCTGCCGGTATTCCGCCAGTTCGCGGTCGAGCAGTTTTTTTTCCTCATCCGTCGCGCCGCCGGTGATCAAGTCGCGCTCTTCAATCTCGCAAATGCGGTCGAAGATTTCGCGGCGATCCGCCAGTTCGAGTTTTGGCAATTCCGCCAGAATTTCCATTTTACTCATGGCTGGAATTTAAGTTTGCCCCGGCCGGTTTGCAAGTGTTGAACGAACCGGCAATTTCCGTTCAGGCTTATTTCCGCACCTCCGCGCTTTTTCCGTGCGCGCCGAGGCCTTCGAGTTCCGCGAATTTTTTCACCAACTTCAGCGCTTGCTTGAGCGACGCGCGGTTGTATTCCACCACGCTCGTGCGGCGCTGGAATTGATCCACCGTCAGGCCGGCAAACGACGCGCCCGCGCCGTCGGTCGGCAGGACGTGGCTCGGCCCGGCGACGTAATCGCCCAGCACCGTCGGCGACCAGTTGCCGAGGAAAATCGCGCCCGCCGTCACGATGCCGCCGCTCACGCGCCGCGCGTCGCGCGTGGTGACTTCGCAATGCTCCGGCGCGAGCCGGTTCGCCAGCGCCACGGCGTCAGCGACGCCGGCCACTTGAATCAACCATGTGTTGCGATCCAGCACGCGCTGGATGAATTCACGGCGCGGCAGCTCGGGCAACTGCTTGGAAATTTCTTTTTCCACGGCCTTGAGAATTTTCGCGGACGTCGTCACGAGCCAGACGCGCTCGTGGCCGGAGCCGTGCTCGGCCTGCGCGAGCATGTCGGCGGCCGCAAATTTTGGATTCGCCGTGTCGTCGGCCAGCACCAGCAAATCGCTCGGCCCGGCGAGCAGATCAATCGCCACGCGCCCGACCAGCAGGCGTTTGGCCATGCTGACGTAGGCGTTGCCAGGACCGAAAATTTTCTGCACACGGCGGATTGTCTTGGTGCCGTAAGCCAGCGCCGCAACCGCCTGCGCGCCGCCGACGCGGTAAATTTCCGTCGCGCCCGCCGCCCGCGCGGCAAACAAAATCGCAGGATTGATGGAGCCGTCCTTGCCGCACGGCGTGGTGACGACAATTTCTTTGCAGCCCGCGACTTTGGCGAGCGTAATGGTCATCAGCGCGGTCGAGACGAGCGGCGCGGTGCCGCCGGGAATGTAGACGCCGACGCGCTGGAAAGGGTCAAATTTTTCGCCGACGCTCGCGCCGTGTGAATTTTTCGACTGCCAGTTTTTGCGCAGCGATTTTCTGGCGAAGGCGGCGATGTTTTTTTCCGCCTCGCTCACGGCGGCGCGAAGTGATTCGTCCGCTTTTAGTGACGCGGTCATCAATTCCGCCTGCGTGACGGCGAGTTGCTCGGCGGAAAGTTTTGCGCCGTCGAATTTTTCCGTGAAGTCCAGCAACGCATCATCGCCGCGCACGAAGACTTCGTGCAAAATTGCCTTCGTCCGCTGCTCGATCTCGGCATCGAACAGGCTGGAATCGGCGGTGGCGGCGCGCAGCTTGGCGGAAAAATCCTTGTCGGTGTGGCGGGCAATTTTCATGCTCACAGGTTAAGAAAAAATTCCGGCCAAGTCAAAATTCGCGGATGCACTTTGTGGAAATCTGTGTTTATCTGTATTCATCGTGATTAAATAATTTGTCGTATGCGAAATCCAATCATCGCCGCCCTCGATGTGCCGACGGCGGAACAGGCCTTGAAGCTTGCCGAAGAAATTGCCCCGGCGGTCGGTGCGTTCAAGATCGGCAGCGAGCTGTTCACTGCCGCCGGACCGGACATCGTGCGGCGCAGTCGGGGCGCAACGCGCCGCTGGTGCTTGGCGTCACGGTGCTGACCAGCTTCAACCGCGACACGCTGGCGGAAGTCGGCTGCGCGGCGAATGTCGGCGCGCAAGCCGAACGGCTGGCGAATCTCGCGGTGAAGGCGGGTTTGCGCGGGCTGGTTTGTTCGCCGCTGGAAATTGCGGACTTGCGGCAGATTTTACCCTCGCACATCCAGCTCGTGACGCCCGGCATCCGCACCGGCGCGGAAAAATCTGACGACCAGAAACGCACGCTCACGCCGCGCGAGGCGATTGACGCGGGCGCGAACTGGCTGGTGATTGGCCGTCCGATTTATGCGGCGGAAAATCCGCGCGCGGCGGCGGAGAAGATTTTGGAACCGTTGAATTGAATTTATGAGTGCAAAAACCATCACCGTCGTCGCCACGTTTCAAGCCCGTCCGGGCAAAGAAACGGAATTGAAAACCGCTTTGATCAGTCTTGTCGCCCCGACACGCAACGAGGCGGGCTGCACCAATTATGATTTGCATATTTCGCCCGAAGACCCGGCGAAATTCCTCTTTCACGAAAACTGGGCCAGCAAGGCTGCGCTCGACCAACACTTGCAATCCGCGCAAATCAGAGCGTTGCTGCCGCGAATGGATGAGTTATGCGTGGCGTTCCCCGAAATTAAAATCTGGGAGAAAATTGCGTAGGAGAGGCGTTGCGCCTGTATTCATTTCAAAAGGCAACAAAGTTAGAGACAGGCGCGACGCCTGTCCTACTGGATGACTTCGATGACGAGTGGAATTTTAGCCGGACGCTTCAAAGAAATTTCGAATGCCATTGTCAGGCGGGCAATCGCCATTTTCGCCTGGACTGAATCCGCAGCGTGAATGCGGCACAGCACGGCTGATTTTTCCGCGCGTTCGCCGGGCTTGAAAATTTTGTCCACGCCAACGTCGTAATTGATGGCGGATTCTTTCGTGAGCCGGCCGCCGCCCAGGTCGCGGATGACTTCGCCGATGATGCGGGCATCGCATTTGGAAATAAATCCGGCTCGTGGCGATTTCAATTCAAGAACGACAGGCGCGGTTGAATCGAGTGAAAGCTTTTTGTTGAACACGACCAAATCCGCGCCTTGAGCGACAATCATCTCATCCCATTTCCGGCGCGGCTCGCCGGAGTGCAGACAATCTTCCGCCACTTTGCGCGCGGCGGCGAGGGATTTAGCTTTGCGTGTTTGCACCAGCAGATGCGCGGCGCAAATCAAAACCAATTCGCGCAAATCGGTAGGGCCGCGCTGCTGCGCGGCCTGGCTGACCGGCAGGTCAGTCCTGCCGATTTCAAGGCAATCAACCGATTCCTTCACTTCCAGCCAGTTGCCGGCGGCGCGGCCGAGCGGCGTGTTCATGTCCGTCAAAATCGCGCGCGTGCTCGTGCCGCATTCGTTGCCGAGCGCGACCATCGCCTTCGCGAGCTTGCGCGCGCGAGCTTTGGTTTGCATGAATGCGGCGCTGCCGAATTTCACGTCGAGGATGAGCGCGTCCAGATTTTCCGCCGACTTTTTGGAAAGGATTGAAGCCGTGATCAGCGGAATGCTTGGCACGGTTCCGCTGGCGTCGCGGAGCGCGTAAATTTTTTTGTCGGCGGGAACCATTTTGTCCGTCTGGCCGCAGATGACGCAACCGACTTTCTGGACCTGTTCAACAATCTTTTCGGCAGGCAGCAAAGTCTGAAAACCGGGGATGGAATCGAGCTTGTCGAGCGTGCCGCCGGTGATGCCGAGGCCGCGACCGGAAATCATCGGCACGCGGAAGCCGAGGCACGCGAGCAGCGGCGCGAGCGGGAGCGAAACCTTGTCGCCGATGCCGCCGGTGGAATGTTTGTCCACGAGCGGGCGTTTGTCCTTGGGAAATTTCAGCACGTCGCCGGAATCGCGCATGGCGAGCGTGAGCGCGGTGGTTTCGGCGGTGTCGAGGCCGCGAAAATAAATGGCCATGAGCATCGCGGCCATCTGGTAATCAGGAATTTTTCCGACAGTGAATTCGCGGATAAATTCTTGAATCTGTTCCGCCGCGAGGATTTTTCCTTCGCGCTTGGATTCGATGAGCGGGAGAAAATTCATTTTACCAGATGCTTTTGACGCCGTAGGCATCCAGCGCATTGTCGTTGCTCAACACCGGAAGGTTTTCAGTCAAACTTTGCACGACAATCATCCGGTCGAATGGATCGTGGTGATGAAAAGGAAGTTTGGAAAGCAAAATTGCGTGTTCAACCGTGAACGGCCGCAGATAAAAATTATTCCGGCGAAGTTGTTGCGGAATGATTTCCGCAAAAGATTTTTCCAAGGACAATTTTCCGAGGCTGGTTTTGATGGCAATTTCCGTGATGCTGGCGATGCTCACGACTTTTTCATTGTCATCGTCCTCAATCAACGTGCGGCATTTCCCGCTCAACGCCGTGTTGCCCGCGATGAACCAAAGAAATGCGTGGGTGTCCAGAAGCAGTTTCACTCCATGTAAGGTTTGAAATCCTCAAGCGGCTCGTCAAAATCCGGCGCGATGTGGATCAAGCCCCTGGCGCTGCCAAATTTCGCCTTTGGTTTTTGCGGTTCATTTTGCCCGGCAAGTTTTTCCACAAAGTCCAAAATCGTCTTCTGCGCGGGCTCGGGAAGAACCTGCGCTTTCTCGAAAATTTGTTCGGCCACGCTCACGATTTCAGCATAGCTTCAAAACGGAATTCGGCAACTGATTTTAGCCCTCAAATTTCACGGCGCGAATTCACGGATGAATTCTTGAATCTGTTCCGCCGCGAGAATTTTTCCTTCGCGCTTGGATTCGATGAGCGGAAGAAAATTCACGAAGGTTTTTCCGGTTCAGGTTTTCCTTGCAAAACAATTGCGTCAACTCTTGAAAATTGCCTGAAGCCGTCGTCAAATGTCACAATTGCATGGCCGCCTGCCGTGGCAAACGCGGCGAGATACGAATCCGTCCACAAGTTTTGTTTGAAGCTGGCAGCGTCAGTAATTTCTGTCCATGATTTTTCCAGTTCCGCCGGTTCTTCGGCGAAGACGATGCGCGGGTCGGCGCGAAATTTTCGGTAAGTGTCCCAGGCTTGCTGCGGCGTGAGAACGTCGGCGCCCATGTGACTTTCGGATTTGTCACGAGGCGCAGAAAACCCATTTGGGTGACGCGGCAAAAGATGAGCGGCGCAGTCGCGGCATCGAGCCAGATTTTGGCTTCGGAATGGTGGCGATGCCGTCGCGCGGCGGCGGCGAGCCAGCAATTGACATCAAGCAAGTAATTCTTCGATGTCGGCATTGGTGAGGTCGAGAATGCCCGGCTCTTGGGAATCAATCAACGGCAATTGCACGCGTTTGGGCGCGGGCTTTTTTGAAGCAACATTTTGTCGGGCGAGCGTGTCCACCAAATCCAAAATCGTCTTCTGCGCCGGCTCGGGAAGAACCTGCGCTTTCTCAAAAATTTGTTCGGCCACGCTCACGATTTCAGCATAGCTTCAAAACGGAATTCGGCAACTGATTTTAGCCGATGAACTTTTTCGCCGCAATGCTCGCATTATGCCCGCCGAAGCCGAAGGAGTTGTTGATGATGGCGTTGACTTTCATTTCGCGCGCGGTGTTGGGAACGTAATCCAGATCGCATTCGGGGTCGGGATTTTGCAGGTTGATGGTCGGTGGAACGATGGCGTGTTTGATGGCGAGCGCGCAGACGGCCATTTCCACCGCGCCCGCCGCGCCGAGCATGTGGCCGGTCGCGCCCTTGGTGGAACTGACGGCGAGCTTCCGCGCATGGTCGCCGAACACGGTTTTGATGGCCTGCGTTTCGCAGACGTCGCCTTGCGGCGTGGATGTGCCGTGGGCGTTGATGTAGGAAATGTCCTCGACGGCGAGTCCGCCGGTGCGCAACGCCATTTTCATGCAGCGCGCCGCGCCCTCGCCATTTGGCGACGGTGCTGTGAGGTGGTAGGCGTCGGCGGTGTTGCCGTAGCCGGCGATTTCGCAGTAAATTTTTGCGCCGCGCTTTTTGGCGTGTTCCAATTCTTCGAGGATGATGACACCAGCGCCTTCGCCCATGACGAAGCCGTCGCGATCCCTGTCGAAGGGACGCGAGGCGTGCTGCGGATCGTCGTTGCGCGTGCTCATGGCGCGCATTGCGCAAAAGCCGCCGATGCCGATGGGGATCACCGTGGCTTCCGCACCGCCCGCAAACATGATTTGGGCGTCACCCATTTTGATGGTGCGCCAAGCCTCGCCGATGGTGTGGTTCGCCGTCGCGCACGCGGAACAGATGGCAAAGTTCGGTCCGCGCAGATTGAAATACATCGAGATGAGGCCGGAGGCCATGTTGCCGATGAGCATCGGGATGGTGAACGGCGACATGCGGCCGGGGCCGCGTTCGAGGAGGATTCTATGCTGGTCGGAGGTGGTGGCCAGGCCACCAATGCCGGAACCGAGGAACACGCCGATCTCATCCCGATTTTCCTTGTCCAGTTCGAGGCCGGAATCTTGCAGCGCGCTCCACGCGGCGAAAACGCCGAATTGCGAATAACGGTCGGTGCGGCGGATTTCCTTGGGCGACGGGAACGCCGGCGCCGGGTCAAAATTTTTCACCTCGCCGGCAATCTGCGTGTCGAACGCCGTCGTGTCGAACGCCGATATTTTGTCTATGCCGCACTGGCCGGCGATGAGGTTCTGCCAGAACGCATCGAGGTCGTGGCCCAGCGGCGTGACGACGCCCATGCCCGTGACAACCACGCGGCGGTCGGAATAGTTGTTTGCCATGGCAAAATCAAACGGGGCAGTCCGGGCTGTGTCCAGCCGAAACTGCCCCGTCGGCGCAACTTTCGCTTACTTCGCGTTTTCCTCGACGTATTTGATGACGTCGCCGACGCTCTGAAGTTTCTCCGCCTGTTCGTCCGGCACTTCGATGCCGAATTCCTCCTCCAGCGCCATCACCAGTTCGACGGTGTCGAGCGAATCGGCGCCGAGATCTTCAATGAATTTCGCCTGTGGCGTCACTTGTTCCGGCTTCACGCCGAGCTGTTCCACGACGATGTCCTTTACACGTTGGTCAATAGGTTTGTCTGACATAAATTATTATGGCTGTTTTCTAGCTTACAATCGCGGTGCGCGTCAAGCTTTGTTCCAAATAATTTTCATGCTCATTTCTTATGCCCGTCCGCTTCCACCAAAATTGATAAATGAGGACGGCGACGAGAACGAGGAGGATTTATTTTTCACATCACCATCCCGCCATCCACCGTCAAAACCTGTCCCGTGACGTAGCGCCCGGACGCACCGGCGAGATAAAGCGCCGCCGCCGCGATGTCGTCCGCCTGGCCGAGAACGCCCAGCGGAATTTTTTTCAAAATTTCCGCGCGCAATGCCTCGTTCAATTCCGCTGTCATATCCGTCTCGATGAAACCCGGCGCAATTGCATTCACCGTGATGCCGCGTCCCGCGAACTCCCGCGCGCACGACTGCGTGAAGCCGATCAGCCCCGCCTTGCTCGCCGCGTAATTGCTCTGCCCCGCGTTGCCGATGAGGCCGATGACCGACGAAATGTTGATGATGCGCCCGCAGCGCGCCTTGAGCATCGCGCGGCTGAACGCCTTGGTAACGAGAAACGCGCCCTTCAAATTCGTGTCCAAAACCGAATCCCAATCCGCATCGCTCATGCGCATCAGCAAGCCGTCGCGCGTGACGCCGGCGTTGTTGACGAGAATGTCCACCTTGCCGCAATCGGCGAGAATCTTGTCGGCGGCGGCGCTCACGGATGCGGAATCGGAAACATCCACCGCGTGCGCCCACGCCTTGCGGCCGAGCGCGCGGATTTCCGCCGCGACCTTCTCGGAATTTTCCTGCGTGCGCGAGACGACGACGACATCCGCGCCTTCATTGGCGAATTTCAACGCAATGGCGCGACCGATTCCGCGCCCCGCGCCGGTGACAACGGCAATTTGATTGGCAAGCTGGCTCATAAATTATTTTCAGCCACAGATGAAACACGGATTGAACACTGATGCAAAGAAACAAATTTCTCTCTTAATCTGGCTTGTGAAAGAAACCTGTGCAAAGCCCATAGGCAGTCCAAACACAAAATGGAATCATTAAACTATAAGCGCTAAAAGCAAACCAATACCATCTTGGATTCCTGTCACGCTCAAACCAATAGGTTTTGGATCTTACATATCTGCCCGAAAATCCAAATGGGATACGGCTTGTCTTCAGTGCCTTGTAAAGCATCCAAGCATACAGTAACGCAAGACCTGTAAAAATAAGCGCTCCAAAAGCTGGTCCATAGTCAAAATCTCCATCTTCTGTTTTCAGAAAAACGGCCATCATACCTAGTTTTGCATTTTATTTAGCCAAGCCAATTTTGGTTCACAAATTTTTTTAATCTGTGTTTCATCTGTGAAAATCTGTGGCTAAATTGAAATTGCTTTTACGGTGGCTTCCAAACTCGCCACATTCGCGACGTTCAACATCTGCGCGTTTTTATCAATGCGCTTCATAAAGCCGCTCAAGGCCGTGTCCGGTCCGAGTTCGATGAACCGCGTAAAACCCTGCGCCAGCAACGCGCGCATCGAGCTTTCCCACAGCACCGGCGACGTGATTTGCTCGACGAGCCGCGCGGAAATAGTGGCACAGGCATCTTGCCTGTGGGTTTCTGTTACAGCCGTCCCATCTGGAACACACAGGCGAGACGCCTGTGCCACTACATGCGCCTGCGCTGTTACGTTGGAAATCACCGGCACCGCCGGCGCGGAAATTTTTATTTTCGCCAATTCGTTCTGCAATTTCGGCTGCGCGCTGGCCATGAGCGGCGAGTGATATGCGCCAGCCACTGACAACGGCAGCGCGCGTTTTGCGCCTTTGGCCTTGGCGAGTTCGCACGCCTTCGTGATTTTTTCAGCTTCGCCGGAAATGACGATTTGGCCGGGGCAATTGAAGTTCGCCAGCACCACGCCGGCTTCAACGCAAACTTCGCGCGTCAGCGTTTCGTCCAGACTGATGATCGCCGCCATGCCGCCTTTGGTCACGTCGCACGCTTCCTGCATGAATTTTCCGCGCTGCCGCACGACGCGCAGGCCATCCTCAAAACTCATTGCGTCCGCCGCCGTGAGCGCCGTAAATTCGCCGAGCGACAAACCGGCGGTGGCCTCGAATTTCAGATTTGGCGCCTGTTCCTTGAGCAGTTCAAAGCAGACCCAGCTCACGAGAAAAATTCCCGGCTGCGCGTTTTCAGTTTTCGTCAAATCAGCTTCCGGCCCGTTGAAGCAGATGCCGGCGAGATCGTAGCCGAGCGCGGCGTTGGCGCGGTCGAACCACGTTTTCGCGGCTGGAAATTTTTCAGCCAAGTCTTTGCCCATGCCGACGATTTGCGCGCCTTGTCCGGCAAACAACAATGCGGTTTTGCTCATTCCGAAAATTTTAACCACAAAGCCGCCAAGTCACGAAGCGGAAATTTTTGAACTTCAGCCAAACCGGCGTAGTGGTTTTCGGCAGAAAGCCGGACAAAAAATGTTCGAAAATGCGGCGGTCTGCCGACACGCCGCTACGAGCGGTGGAAATTTTTCTTTGTGCCTTGGTGTCTTGATGGTTCAATTGCTTCATGTTTTCACACGTTGTCATTTTTTGGACGGATCTGGCGCAACCGAACGCGGCGGATGAAGTCATCGCGGGCGGGATCAAATTTCTAAAAAACATCCCGGGCATCACGCATTTCCACATCGGCAAAATGGTTGGCAGCACACGACCCGTCGTGGATCAAACTTACCAAGTCGCGCTCAACACCGTTTTCACCGGCAAACAGGCGCAGGACGCCTATCAGGTGCATCCGCAGCATCTGGAATTCGTCGCGCAATGCGTGAAGCCGTTCGTGAAAAAGGTCGTGGTTTACGATTTCGCGTAGGACAGGCGTCGCGTCTGTCTCCATCTTAAAAATTTCCCTCATCTTTTGGCGACCGCCACCAAGCCGGGGAAACCACGCCGCAAGGCGGTTATTCAAAGCAAGAGACAGGCGCGACGCCTGTCCTACGCGCGCGGGTGGAACTTCCGGTGAATCTCCCTTAGTCGGTTTCCAGTGACGTGCGTGTAAATTTCCGTCGTGCCGATGCTCGCGTGGCCGAGCAATTCCTGGATCACGCGCAAGTCCGCGCCGTGCTCCAGCAGATGCGTCGCAAAACTGTGCCGCAACATATGTGGAGTGATGTTACGCTCAATTCCCGCGCGGCGAACGCGATTTTTGATGTGCAACCAAAGGGTGACCGCTGCGAACGGCGTGCCACGCTTCGTGAGAAAAACATTCGCCGGTGATTTCGGCGTGACCAATTTCGGTCGCCCAACCTCGATGTAACGATGTAACGATTCAACGGCCTTTTTCCCGACCGGCACGACCCGTTCCTTGTTGCCTTTGCCGATGACGTTGCTGAATCCGGCGTCGAGATGAAGCTGTTCCAGCCGCAGATTTTTCAATTCGGACAAACGCAAACCGGAAGCGTAAGCCAGTTCCAAAATCGCCTGATCGCACAAGCTTTCCGGCGTTTCGGGATTTTCCGGCTCGAGCAGTTTCTTGATTTCATCATTCGACAAAGCCTTTGGCAGCCGTTTCCAGCGTTGCGGCAGCGAAAGATTTTCCGCTGGATTCGCCGGCAGCAGCTTTTCGGTCTCGGCAAATTTGTAAAATGCCCGCAGCGCGGCAATTTCGAGATACACGCTCTCGCCGCTCAACCGCTTGGCGGAAGCTTGGTGGGGCGAGCGTCCTCGCGAGCCGTCGTTATCTTGTCCTTCGGTTGAAGCGGCTCGCGAGGACGCTCGCCCCACCGGCAACAGGTTTCGTGAACGCTCGTATTGAAGAAACGCCATGAGATGCTTCAACTCGACCAATTTCCAGTCCGTGAGATTTTGCGTCGCCGCCCAATTGGTGAATTTGCCGAGCAGCGCGGCGTAGGTTTTCGCCGTGTTGTCCGACTGCCCGCGTTCGTGGCGCAGGTATTGCAGAAAATCTTCGACGAGGGTTTGCATCTTACTTGCGGCGCAAGGGTCGCCAGTCTTCAACCAAAACCGCCCAGCGCTCATGGTCGCGCCATTGGCCGCCGATTTTTACCAGGCGGCGGGAATAGCCTTCGCGCGTGAATCCCGCGCGTTTCACCAAGGCGATTGACGCGGCATTGTGCGGCTGGATGCGGGCTTCAACGCGATGGAGCTTCAGCTTCCTGAAGGCGAAACGCAGCATCAATTGCAAGGCTTCCGTGGCATGGCGCTGCCGCACGTGCGGCGCGCCGACGAAATATCCGACAATGGCAAACTGCACGCGAAGGCGGACGATGTTAAACAAGTTCATGTTGCCGGCAATCGCGCCGTCCTCCTGCCGGCCGATCAGAAAGCCGTAAAAGTCGTCGCGCCCGCAGCGCTGGAGATAATCGTTGAACTGCTTTCGGCCTTTGAAGCCGCCGAGCCATTCACGAAAGGCCGGCTTGCTGATTTTCATCAAGCTGGCGTATTCGCGGAAATCCGCCGGCGTGGGCGGACGCAGAAAAATTCTTTTCCCGCGAAGTTTCATAACTGCGGCTTGGTTCATGATTTTCATCGGGTGTGAATCTTGGCTGCACTCTCTGACCAAGATACTGGCCAAAACTAATGGGCTTCAAGGATGATCGCCCGCTTCCCGGAGCAATCGCTTTTCCTCGGGCAGCAGCCGGCCCCTGGCTTTGGCCAGCGCGAGAAAAGGCGCGCCTTTGTCCGGTTCGCCCGACGCCGACAGCAGCACGCCGTAATAAAGGGCGACCGACGGCTGTTCCAGCGCCTCTTTTTTCAATTTTTCCAGCGCCGCCACGCCTTCCTTAGTCCGGCCCTGCAAATGCAGCGCGTAGGCATAAGTTGACACGACCAAAGGATCATCCGGCTTTTGCGCATAGACTTCCCCGGCCCAGCCGCGGGCCTGGGTCAAATTGGTTTTCAAAAGCAGCGACGTCGCGGCCAGATTATTTTTGAGGTTCGCGTTTTTGGGAAAAAAAGAAAACAGCGTGGCATAAAGCTCGTTTAACTTCCGCGTGTCGCCCGCGATAAAATAGTCGCGTTCCAATTCCTGCCACAAATCTCGTTCACCGGGAAATTTTTGGATGATCTCCCAGAGCAAATCTTCCCGTTCGCGCGGCAGGCCCCAGCGACCGGACAGCTCCAACAGCGTGGTCAATGATTCGAACCGGCCGCCGGCTTTGGCGACGGCGGCGCGCCACTCGTCGTCTGCCATGCGCGATTCACCGAGTTGCGCCCACGCGTGGGACAAAAACGCCAGCCGCAAAAAATCCTTTTCTTCCCAGTCGCCTTTTGACGTGAGATTTTTCAGCGCCATCCAGTTGCCGTCCGCGACATAACAATCCACCAGCGCCAGCCACACCGGCGGCTGCGACCGGATGCCGGCGCCGAGGCCGTTCAACCAATCAGCGGCATTGGTGGAAAAACCATTGGCAATCATCCACGAAGCCGTTGCCGCCGCCGTTGCCGCATTCGTTGCCGACTGTTGCTGCACGGATTTCAATTGCGCCGCCAGTTCCGTGCTATGCAGTTGTTGCAGGATGCCGAGGTGCTGCAAACGGTCGTCCACTGTGGCCTGCGCGCCGGCCAGCAGTTGCGTCGAATAATTGAACGCGCCCGGCAAATCTTTTTGCGCCAGACGATCCGCCACCAGCGAGCGCAACGCCTGCGGCGCGAAATTCGTGTCCGCCAGAAATCCTTTCAGCGCGGTGCGGCCGCCGGCGGACATCGCCGGATTTGTTGAGCCGAGACGAATGACCGCGAGATTCAATCGAAACTGTTGATTCGTCGGCTGCAGGCGCGACGCGGCTTCCAACTGCGCCTGCGCAGCCGCCAAATGATTCATCCGCAACGCCAGTTCGGCGGCGACGACGTAAAATTCCACCTGATTCGTGGCCACGCCGGATAACTCGCCGAGCGTTTGTGTCGTCAGCGGAAACGGCGCGCTCTGGTAATGCAATCCCGCCGAAGCCAGCCGCAACTTATTTTCAATTGTCGGCGCAAGTTCCACCACGCGCCGCTGCCAATACAACACCGTTGGCGACTGGGCAACGTCCGCCAATTTGACCATGATGCGGCAGGCCGGCACGTTGTTGGAATTGATGAGCAGCGCCTGCCGCGCGCTCAAATACGCGCTGCGATAATCGCACCGCGCCAGAAACGCCTGCGCCTGATTCACGCCGCGCTTCTCTTTGAACTGCCGGTAAGCCGGGTGCCCGAACCAGCCCGCCGCCGCCAGCACGACGACCGCGCCGGCGATGATCCAAAGAAGTTTCTTCCCGCTGATTGTTTTATTCCAGAGCGTCAAAAATTTGTCCCTTTGCTTTTAGGTTCATTCACGAAACGGACGAAACCAAAATTTGCAATTAAAATTGGCAACGTCCTGATTTCGGAGCGCGGCCTTCAGGCCGCTTCAACGTCCATGCGGAGCGACGCGGGGCCGCCTTCGATTCGTGCGTTGAAGCGGCGTGAACGCCGCGCTCCGCTCGCGCCAAACGTGTGTCACTCCATTTTACGAGTCTCGATAATGAAACAGCAATTGCCCAAAACTTGACAATAAAAAAACCCATCTTCGGTTTCGCGAAGATGGGTTAAAGAACCGGACAAAAGTTATCTCGTTCAGAAAACGCCTGCGATGATTAAGCACCCTGCGCTTGTTTTCTTTGCCGCCATTCGCGCAGGCCGCAGATGCCCAGCAAACCAAAGGCGGAAATCGCGCCCCATGTCGCGGGTTCAGGAACGGCACTAATCGTGCCACCTAAGGAAAATGCATTTATGCTCATTGTGCCTGCTGTAGATGTTGCCCCCCAACCATAGGCCCGAAATTCAATATTGCCTGTTTCATTTTCAAGTCCCGAAGATGCAAAAGTATATGTAAGATTCTCTGTGTTAGCTATCGTGCCTGATTGTAATTCATTTCCCACTGTAAATCCGTCGCTGGAACTGAACAAAGCATAATCCTGCGGCCCAGTTCCTGAACTGCCGGTGTATGAACTTTGCAAAGTGAAAGTAATTTGTGCATTATCTAAATTTGCGGCATAGTCCGACCCTATCGTTAGAACAAATCCAAAGTAATTGTTGCCTGTTAAAGCTGCAGACTCGGTTGAAGTGCCCCAGTGGGTAGCATCAAACCGATTGTTAGCAGCAGTTCCAGTTGTTCCACCTCCAAGTGCAAAACCATTTCCGTCACTGGCATCGGGATCAATTGTTGTTCCTGTATTCCACGGCGAGTTTTGCCCGGGATTTGTGCCATTGAAGTTGAAAGTTATTATGGCTGACTGTGCTGAAAAAACACCAATCATCAAAAGCAACACAATTTTTTTCATATCATTTCTCCTGAATAAACTGCTTTAAGTTTCGTTTCTAATTGTCTCGTCAATCTGTTTTGTTTTTCAAACTGCGTTCCCGGCGCCAAATGCAATTCATCCGTTTTGTATCGTCCCTTTCTTAAACTTTGCACCGCTTTTGGACGGGCCGTTCGGCAATCCACCCTTCCCGTTGGAGCGTTTTTCTCATGTTCATCCGCAAAATGCAAGAAAAAGTTACGCACAATAAATGGAACAAGCTGCGCGCAGAAAAAAACGCCTCTGGTGAAATCATGGGAACCACGCCCGCCCCGCGCGTCGCTGATGACACCCGCGTCGTTACCCTTTGCAAGACACGCTGGTCTTGTCTCGCATCACTCGTCACTCATCACTCGTCACTGGCTGTGAGGAGGCAACTTCCGCCAGGCTGTCCTTGTCTTTCTTGGATTTCTTTTTGCCGTAATGGCCATAATGACCATACCCGTAACCCTGATAGTAGGAATAATAGTAGCCGTTGATGAGGCGGTTGGGCAGCAGGTTCAAAATCAGGCCGGCGATGGGCGCGTTGGCTTGTTTGAGCAGTTGGATGCTGCGGGCCACGGCTTTGCGCGACGTTTTGCAGCTTTGCACCACCAGCACCACCGTCTGCACCTTGTCGGCCACCAGCAGCGTGTCGCTCACCGGCAGAACCGGCGCGGTGTCAACGACCACGCGGTCGAAATGCGCCAGCCCTTCCTTGAGCAAATGGGTGAAATCCGACTGCGTAAGCAGTTCCGCCGGGTTGGGCACGGAACTGCCGGCGGGGATCCAGCACAATTTGGGAAGCTCCTTGTGTTGCACCCACACTTCTTCCAGTTTCTTGCGGCCCAGAAAATAATCCGTGACGCCGGGCAGTTGGCTGCCTTCCCCCAGGAAAAAGGTCTCGACCATCGGCCGCCGCAAATCCAGATCCACCAGCAGGGTGCGCAGCCCCTGCTGCGCCAGGCTCGCGGCATAATTGGCGGAGCTGAAAGTCTTGCCTTCACCCGGCAGCGAACTGGTGAAGATAAACGTCCGCCGGTCGTTTTCCTTGCCCAGCAGGGAAAGGGTGGCGCGCAAAGAGCGAAAGACTTCCGCCCCGGATGATTTGGCGTGCTGGGCCGCCACCAGTTCGTTTGCCTTGAGATGCGGCAGTTTGGGGACGGCGCACAATACCGGCAGTTCCAGAAAATGTTCGGCTTCATCCAAAGTGTGGAAAGAGGAGTCCAGGGAATAAAGCAGGAAGCTGATGCCCAGCCCCACGCCCAGTCCGCCGAAGATCGCCAGCGCAAACAGGAGCTTGACTTTGGGCCACGCCGGCAGAGTGGGCACCAAGGCCGGCTGGATGACCCGGATTCGTTCCGGCGCGATTTGCGCGGTCACTGCGGTTTCGCCGAGGCGGGCGATCACGGAATCAAACAAGGCCTGGTCCGACTTCACTTCCCGGGTGAGCACATTGAAGCGGACCGCGCTGTCGCTCAAGAGCATGGCATTGGTTTCCGTGCCGTGCAACTGCGCTTCCAGGCCCTGCTGGGCGGTCAGGGCATTTTGATAGGCGATGTGCAGGCTTTCCTGAATGCGGGCGCGCACCTTGAGCGTGGTGCGGGCCAGTTGCGCCTTGAGGCCGGTCAGCGACGACTCGGCCAGAATGTATTTGGGATGTTTTTCGCGGTAGCGCTGGCGGATGACGGCCAGTTCATTTTCCTGCTTCGCGACAGCGGCGGCGATTTGCATCACGTCCAGATCGGCGGCCACCTGCGGATATGCCAGGAGGTCTTCAATGTTGGTGCTCATGTTGAGCGAGTCCTGGTAGGCCCCCATGGCTTGAATCACGTCGGCCTTGCTTTTCGTGAACCGCATGTTCAAATCCTGCAACTGCGGCGTGACGATGTCCTGGCTCTGCTCCAGGGAAATCGCGCCCACCTGCTTGCGATAATCCTGCAGGGCCTGGTCGGAGGCCTCCAGCTTTTTCTTCAGGCGTTCGGCCTCCTGCTGGAGAAAGGTGCTGGCGCCGGCATTGGCGGATTGCTCCACTTCCGCGTCCTCCGTCAGATAATTTTCCACCAGCCCGTTGGCCAGCCGCGCGCACAGCTGGGGACTGGTGCCGCTGACGGTGATGTCAATCAGGCGCGTGTTGCGGCGCAGCGCGCTCTTGATATGTTTTGAAAACAGGGTGACGAGTTCATCCCGGGTCAGCGTCTGGGTGCCATTGGTCACGACGACCCCCTCGGCCGGCAGCAGATGATTTTCGTCCAGCACCTTGGTCAGCAGAGAGCCGTTGACCAGTTTTTCCGCCACCGTGTTCAAAACTTCCAGGCTCCGCATGTCTTCGGACACCACCGACTCGACTTTGACGACTTTGGCGTCCTCCTGCTCCACCTGCACCGTGGTGGTGGCTTGATAGCTGTGCGGCGTAATTTCCACATAGACGGCCACGGCCACCACGGCCAGCACGAGGCAGGAAACAATCAGCCACGCCTTTTCCAGCATCAGCCGGATCAGGCCGTGCAGATCAGAAGAGCGGGCCTGTTCGGGAGCGTCAGAGGACGGGGGCAAATCAAGCGGATCGGGATTTGGCATAGAAGTGACAATACGAATTACGAAACCAGCCGGCTAAAAATTTCTTTCCCCCACCGTGATGACGTCGTTGGGCAAAATTTGGAAGGTTTTTTTCTTCGGGTCTTGCGCGATCTGGTCGGCATCCAAATGATAAATTTTAGACTCGCCATTTTCAATGCGGCGCACGGTCACCTTGGACGGCGCGCCCAGGCGGGTGTAGCTGCCGGCCGTCGCGATGGCCTGCAGCAGGTCCACCGGCTCGTTTTGCGGAAAATCAAAGCTGCCGGGCCGCTGCACCTGGCCCAGCACGGCGAAATGGCGGTCGGCAAATTTGTCCACGATCAAGTTGACCTGCGGATTGACCAGGTAATCTTTGTCGTAAAGCTGCTGAATCATGGCCGTGGCCTGCGGCATGCTCATGCCGCCGATTTTCACTTCCCCCAGCAGCGGCAGCATCACCATGCCGTTCACGTCAACGGTCGTCTTGGTGCTTAAATCATCCTCTTGAAAGACCGTCATGATAATCTCATCGTTGGGACTCAACACCCAGACGGGATTGTCCGCCCGGCTGTCGGCGGCGGCCGTGGCGGACGCCACGAGTTGATTGGTTCCAGAAACACTGGCCGGCACCGCAGCCTCCTGGCCCCGTGCGCCGGCGCAACCGGCCAGGATGCAAACGGCGGTCAAAACCCGTGACCAGCCGGCGCGGGCAAAACAAGGATATGAAAACATAATCAACAATATAACAGCCTTTATGACATTGTGGCCGTGGGAAAAATTTTGACAAGGGAAAAAATTGGGCGGCCGCTAAAAAAGCTGAAATTCAAAATCAAAAGCTGAACTGCTGAAATGCTGATACGCTGAAGACAGATTCCAGAGGCCAAGGAAATCAGAAAGCAGAAATCAGAAATTGGAGATTGGAAATTAAAAAAAGCCTCCTCACGTCGGCTGCACCACCCGACACTGGTCACTCATCACTCATTCTCTTATCTCTCGTCACCCGCCTCCCGTCGCGTCATGCAGCTCAACACCGCGCACAGCACCAGGAACAAGGTCAGGACGGAATGGATTTGCAACGGAAAATCGAAATACGCGTGAACCAGACAGCCGCCCAAGGCGACCCATAGCAGCATGACAAAATATTTGTTCGCATGAATGCCGCCGCCCCGGAACCAGTGGGCCAGCACCAGCAGCAGCGTCAGGAAGATGGGCACCGCGCCCAGACTCCCGAAGGTGATCAGCGTTTCCAGCCAGTCGTTGTGCATCTGGGCCAGCCAGTCTTCCGGCGGCCCGGCGCGGCGATACAGTTGATACATCGTCTCAAACGTCCCCGGCCCGGTGCCCAACCACGCGTTGTCCCGCGCCATGTAACGGCCGGCAATGTAAAGTCCTTCGCGCCCTTCATAGCCTTCGTGCAACATTTCCATCCGGGGCGCCAGCGTCTGCCAGCCCAGCAACGCACCGCCCCCGAGCACCACGGCCATTCCCAGCAGCACCCTGGCCTTGGTCAGCCAGGGTTTCTGCCAATGGGCCATTGTTAAAATGCCGCCGGCCATGATGAGATTGCCCACCAGCACAATGGCCCCGCCCCGGCTGGTGGTCACCAGCGGACAGATGGCCATGATCATGACGCACGGCAGCAGCACGGCCAGCCGGTTTTGACCGGCGGAACGCGCCGCCGTCCGGAGCCGGCGCAGGGAACTCACCCCGGCCCACCAAAATCCCAGCACCGCCGGCCAGAGCAGATTGAAATACTGCGCGGCATTGGAGCGGTAGGCATAAGGACCAAACTGGGCATCCGCCGTTCGGTTGATGCGCGGTTCCACGAGCCAGAGCAATTGGTTGCCGCCTTCCACGCGCTGCATCAGCCCCTGAACCGCCAGCACCGTGCCGTTGGCCGTCAACACCCAGAACAATCGGCGCAGGCGCGCGGGCAGCCGGGTGCCGGTGGAAGCGGATTTGCCTTCCCACGCCAAGTCCGGCGCTTCTTTGGGCGGCACCGTCAACAGCCAGTCGCGCAACGCCCAGAACAAGCCGGCGAGAGCCAGATACTTCCAAAACGCCGCCCAACTGGCCGCCGAATCATAACTGTGCGGCAGCCAGGGAATGGCATGGCGATATTGAAAGTTCCATTGCTCCGGCTGGTAAATGGCGCGCGCGTTCACCGCACTGACCAGGCAATACAAAAGAATGCAAATCGTTCCCGCCCCCAGCAGCCGGGTGAACTGCCGTTCGCGCATAGTGCCGGGCGCTGCGGATTGGGACAATCCGCGCTCCGGCAGGCGCTCGCCGGTCCATCGCAGACCCAATTTGACCAGCCAGAGCAGGCCCAACGCCAGGCCGACGCCGTTCATCACGCGGATGGACCAGTCTTGCGTGGTGCCAAAAGCCCACGGGCCAAACACGATGGCGAAATAGATCAGGCCTTCCGTCAGCCATTCGCTGAACCGGTAAAGCCGGCGCTGGGGGCGGTCAAGGTGCATTTTAAGAAAAGATAAAGAAGAACATGGAAAGCAGAAAGCAGAAATTGGGAAAGCAGAAAGCTGAAATCCTGAAAATCTGCCCGGTGAAGTAACCACACCAGACTTCACGGGCCATGGAAAATCGGCAATCGCAAATCTGAAATCGTAAATCGCAAATCGGCAATCGTAAAAATGGAACATCCCGCCGCTACGCCGCCGGGTTCGCCGCGAGAACGGGTTTCGGCGACGGCTCAAGTCCGGCGGCCGGCATCGCCGCCACCGCAGGTTTTCCGTTGGCACCCAGGTCCGGCGTGTATTCCGCCAGATTCTGCTGGAGGAGTTGTTTCAGCCGGGCCGGCCCGGCCTGATGCAATTCACCGCCCAGTTTCTGCAACACCGCGTTTATTTTTTCCGAATCTTCCGCGACGGTCACAAACCGCATGATGCGGGGATGCCGCGTGGGCTTATAGGCTTCGCCCTGGCAGTTGAGTTCCTCAAACATCTTCTCGCCTGGCCGCAAGCCCACATACTTGATCTCGATGTCCACTTCCGGTTTCAAGCCTGACAATTCGATCATCTGCCGCGCCAAATCCGCAATCCGAACCGGCTTGCCCATGTCCAGGACAAATATCTCCCCGCCCTGTCCCTGCGCACAGCTTTGCAGCACCAGCCCCACCGCCTCGGGGATGGTCATGAAATACCGGATCATGTCGGGGTGCGTCACCGTCACCGGCCCGCCGGCGGCGATTTGCCGGGTGAACGTCGGCACCACGCTGCCCGACGATCCCAGCACGTTCCCAAACCGGACCGCGATGAACTGGGTTCCTTGCGGGTGTTTGGCGGACAAGGCCTGCAAATAAATTTCCGCCAGGCGTTTGGACGCCCCCATCACGCTGGTGGGATTCACCGCCTTGTCCGTGGAAATCAGCACGAACTTGCCCACGCCTTGTGCCAGGGCCAGTTCCGCCAGCCGCGCCGTGCCGATGAAATTGTTTTTGATGGCCTCGCCGGGCTGGCGTTCCATCATGGGCACGTGCTTGTGCGCGGCGGCGTGAAACAGGACATCTGGTTCGTGCTCCCGCAGGATGGCGCGCATCCGCGGCTCATCAGTAATGTCAGCGATCAGCGGAGTAATCAGCCCGCCAAAACCGAGGCTGATGAGTTCCTGCTCGATGGCGAACAATTGCACCTCGGATTGTTCCACCAACAGCAGCCGCTCCGGTTCAAAGGCGGCAATCTGACGGCACAGCTCGCTGCCAATGCTGCCGCCCGCGCCGGTTACGATGACCCGGCGGTTCACCACGTTCTCCCGGATGTTTTCAGTTTCGATTTCAACAGGCTTGCGGCCGAGGAGATCTTGAATTTCCACCGGCCGGATTTGGGAGACTTTCAACTGTCCGGTGGCGAGCTGGTCCATGGCCGGAACGGTCGCAACTTTGAGCCGGCTCGCTTGCAGCAGCCTGACGATTTCGCCAATGCGTTTCACCGGGGCGGTCGGCATGGCGATGATCACTTTCTCCAAACCCAGCGACTCGTTTTTCTCCCGAATCAATTCCGGCGCGCCGAGCACCGGCACACCGTGGATCTGTGCCCCCCATTTCTTTTCATCATCATCAAAAAAGGCCACGGGCAGCAGACCCAGACCCCGCTTGGAAAACAAATCGTTCGCCAGGTCGGCGCCGACGTCGCCCGCGCCCACAATCCCAACGCGACACGCCAAGGGGTTGTGCCCGCCGTGGGGCGCGAGGTATCGCTCCCGCAACAGGCGGAAACACAGGCGGGTGGCGGCGAGACCCAGAAACGAGAGCAGACAGTCGGTCAGGATGACGCCGCGCGGCGGCGAGTAAGCGCCGCCGGAAACCAGCCAGATGGTGATGACAATCCCGAAATAAAAAAAGGACGCCCGAAACAGCCGGCCAAGGTCGGGCAGGCTGAAATAGCTCAACAACCCCTCAAACTGGCCAAAGGCGTAAAGCAGGATGAGCTTCAAGAGGACGATCCAGGGCAGATAAATAAAAAGCTGCTCCGCGAAACCCTCCTCCACTGCGAAATCAAATCTCAACTCATAGGCGAGAATAAAACTGACGGCGAGGCCCACCGTGTAAAGAAACAGCAAAATGCCCTTGCGGGCCAGCCGATGCCGGGTCCCTTCCAGGACAGATTGAACCAGCTTCGATTGCTTTCGGACGAAACCAGATGTTGTCATAATAATGCCACGATCACCAACACCCCCCGCTTGGCGAATCCTTTTTAGCCAGGCGACAAACCAAGACAGTCAACCGCTGCGAACATGCTGCGGATTTCCCGGCCGGTTTCAAGGAAAAATTTCAGCGGGCCGGGCCAGAAGTCAAAAAGCTAAAAAGCTGAAACACTGACAGGCTAAAATTAAAAATATAAAAGCTCAAAAACTGAAGCGCTAAAATGCTAGAATAGCTGGTTCCCAATTTCACTTTTCAGCGTTTTCATTGGTTTCCTCTTTTTCGAAGTTTCGCAACCATCGTGATGAATATGGCCATCAGTTCGCCAGTTTCTTGATGCAACCCGTCAATCTCTACGCCACGAATGTTACAATCACCACGGAGTAATTCGATCCAAAGTTGGGATTCGTCTGCTTCTTGAAGCAGACCGTCCAGTTTCGAGCAAAACTCGGAATCAGACCTTGCACGGGAGGCTTCGCGCGCGTGAGCGGCAACCGAGGTGCCAGAGCGCAGCAGTTGTTTGCCAAGAACCCGCACTTCATCGCGCGCCTTTGGCAATTCGACGTATAGACGAATAACAGCCGATGCGTATTGTTTGGTTCGCTCTCGTAACTCTTCGGAAAGTCGGCTCATTTCAGCATTTTAGTGTTTCAGCATTTCAGTAAGCACCCCCCACCCATCCCCGCGCACGATAAACCCACCAGCCGATTTTCTCGTGCATATAGAGATACATCAGAAATAGCCGTTGCTCGCGTGGAAACGGACTGAAGGGTTCCGGCGGCACTCCCAACACCTGAAAATCAGCGGCCACCGGCATGACTTCCATGCCCTGCTTTTTGAACAACGCCACCGCGCGCCGCAGGTGGAGCGCGGAGGTGACCAGCAGCACTTTGGACCAGCCCCGGCTGCGCGCCAGTTTCCGGAACGCCACCGCCTCGTCATGAGTGTTGATGCAAATGCCGAGGTTTGTCACCGCACCCCCGACCGGTCCCCAGGAATTCACCCAAGCCTGAACCACGCTCATCGAGGGCACATCCGGCCGGCCCGACATCGGCCAACTGCCGCCCAGCACCAGCGTTCTGGCCCGGCCCGAACGCACCAACTCAATTGCCGTGAGGACACGGCTCCCGCCATCTCCCTGGGCAAAGCCCAGCAAATCGTATTGTGAAACCCGCTCCCCGCCGCCCAGGGCCACGACGGCATCGAACGCCATTTCCGATTTCCGATTTCCGATTTCCGATTTATCGGTCCCTGGTGTCTGCGCTCCGCCTTCTATGATTTGATTCTTAATTTCTGTTATCTGCTTTCCGTTTTCTGTTTTTCCGACCTCGGTCATCTGTCCTTCGACCTCTGCATTAACCTTCCCTTCTCCGCCCTGGGGAGAAGGTGGCCGAAGGCCGGATGAGGTGTGCCCTTCTTGCCCCGTAGTCCGTAGTCCGTAGTCCGTAATCTGTTTCCCCTCCACCCACTGCCGCTCCTCGCTGGCGACGAGTTTTTCTGGCAACGGCGTGCTGCCGATGACAAACAGCACGACGGTTGGCAATCCCAGCCAGATCGCGCTGCGCCACTGCCGGTGACCCAGCAGCCAAAGCACACCCAGGACCATCAGGCCCCATAAGGCACCGACGGGTTCAGTGAGCGGGGTGAAGAATTGATTCATCGGATGAGAACGGAGCGAACGAGCAACGCGGATTTGTGAAGTTGGGGAGCCCACGCGGCTCGCGTGTGCGTTTGGGCGGCCCGCCCAAACCTTCAATCCACAATTAACTGGCCAGCATGGGCGGTAAAAAAGGGTTGAACAAGATTTCCTGCGGGCCGCCGAAAATAGCACGCGAGGCGCGTGCGCTCCCCAGACTCCGCCATTTCAAAACGGACCGTAAACATGCACCGCATAAGGCCCGATGTTGTCGCTGAAAACGCCATTGTTCACTGTCACGTCTCGGTTCTCTTCAAACACCGCGATGCTTCCCGGCAGAACCGGCAGGTGAACTAGAAACTTTAAGGTGTGCCGCGTGGTGTTGACGCTCAACACATAGCTGCCTTTTTTCACGGCTGAATTGGCCGCCTTCACCTCCAGCAACGTCGTGGTCACAGCACTGTTCAAAGCTTCGTTCCAGCCCGATGCCCAATCCATGTAAGTGACATAGACACCTGACCACGGATGCCGGGCCGTGAAAAGCGGCAATCGCTGATTGACCTCGCCAGCCACCTGGCGCAGCGCGTCCCAGGTCGCGGGATGTTCTCTCATGCGCCATTTGCCGTCATCGTAGGCGTAATAGAACAAACCGTTGGCCCCTTCCGCCAGCGCGCAGTAGGTCATGCACCGCATTTCTTGGTATGTCGGCACTCTCAAATTTGGCCGGTGATCCAGCAATTCGGGATAATAACTCCAATCGAACGCCTGGATGACGGCGATCAAAATTTTCTGGGGACCGGCGGCGAAACGGGCCACGCGGACATTCTGCGAGAAATTGGCCAGCGGCAGCCAGGGAACCGGGTAGCGGTCAATCATCAGCATATCCGGGATCGCTGCGTAACCCAGCGCGTTCGATCCGGAATACAGCACCAAGGCGGTGGGTTTGCGCCCGAACCGTTTGACCACCTGATTGGCCTGCTCCACCGCCGCCGGCGAAATCCCATTCAGATCGGGTTCATCCACGACATACCAGGCCCAAAGGTTGGGATTGGAATCCTGCCGCCGAACCGTGGATTTGACCTGCGCTTCAGAAAAAGACCGGCCGGGAATGGATGGAATTGAGGCGAGAACGCGAAGCTGATGCAGACCGGCGGCTTGAAGAAACGCCTGGTCGGCGGGGCCGGTGACGAGGTTGAAGCCGGCCGAGTGAATCTCCTGAAGATTGTTGGTTGAACCCGGCGCGTAAATTCCCAGCGGAAAAAATCCGGGCGCGGGCGAGCGGCAGCCCGTCAGCAGGGTGCCCAGAAACAAAATCAAAACCAGTCGAACGGCGATCATTATTCTTAATTCCGCAGTTGGAATGGCCGCGAAAAGGCGCAAAAGGCACAAAACCAAAAGCTAAAATACTGAAATCAAAAAAAGACCACGGACTACTGAAATGCCGAAACACTGAAAATCTTAAACACTGGCACGCTGAAAAGCTGAAATTTTTCTATTCTCCGTGCATTTTTGCGGCAAGTCAACGGCGGGATTCGGCGGTAACCGATTTATAAGTCTCGCCGGAAGCGATGCCGGACGGTTTCAAACAAGGGTTCCGAAATTTCGCGCAGAGCAAGTTGATTTCTAAAACGCATCCGGCAATTGATGGTGATGAAATAAATTTCCTTCTGCGGATCAACCCACGACGGAATTTCGTGCGGCAAAGTTTTGCGCCGGGGAATTGTCATGTCAAAAGATATGGTAGGGACATTCGCGTGGTAGGGACATCGCGCTGCGATGTCCGGTCGTCCCAGCGGGACGATCCTACCGGACGGCGCAGCGCGGCGACCCTATCAAATCATGGACGGCCCAGCGTGCTATCCCTACCTTCAAAGTTGCCTGCCTCATTTTTTGACTTCTATATTGGCCGGCCTGTCTAAAATCAAGCTGCGTCTGCAAATGTGGAGCCATTTCCCAGTGTTAGGCGGAGCTTTCCAGGTATCACGGGAAGGTTTTCCAATGTCACGCCGGGCCACCCATGGTTTTGGGAATGGTTCCCCAAGTTTAAGCAATAATTTCCCAATATTGGAAAAAGGTTTTCAAGCATTTTGCAATGGTTTGCCGGGGTCATGTCCTGGCTGAAAAGCTGCCCGGAACTGCGGCGGATGTCTAACCTGCTTTTCCAAAGTTTGGGAAATGATTTCCCAATATGTTGAAACCATTTCCCAAGGCTGGCCAATGCCTTCCCAATGCCCGCCTCCCGGTTCCAGATGCCAGGAAGATCCTTTGTGAGGTTGGGAAACGGCCCCAAGCATCTTATATGTTGGGAAAAGATGACATGCCTGAAACAACCCCTGCCCGCCGGACGGCAAAAATGGGCTGGCAAGGTAGTTGCTAAGTCTCCCCCGTCCCATGAACAGTAACACCAAACAAAAAACAAATGCGAAATAACAAACTTAACATAAAATAAAACCTATGATTGTAAAACCATCCATATCGTTTCTGACGACTGACAGCGATCCGATGCTGCTCACAGACGCGCAAACCATAACCACCAGCCTGACCGGCAATCCGGCCTTCACCACGCCTAATCCTCCGCTGTCCGATGTGACCGCGGCGAAAGATGAGTTCGCCATGGCCCTGGCGAATGCGGCGAACGGCGGAATTGAACTGACCGCCATCAAAAACGACAAACGGGCCGTGCTCGTGGCGCTGCTGCGCAACCTGGCCACCTACGTTCAAGTGGCCTGCAATGGCGATCTGACCGTGCTCTTGAGCAGCGGTTTTCCCATCCAGAAGCCGCAGCGCAATCCCATCGGGGTTTTGCCGGCGCCCGCCAGCCTCACCGTGAGCCTTGGCGCGCGCAGTGGCGAACTGGACGCCGCCATGCCGCCGGTCTTTGGCGCGTCCATCTACAACTGGCGGCTGGCCCGCGCAGATGCACCGGCCGTGTTTGTGCAGACCGCGCAAACCACCGCCGCCAGCACGAGCTTCGGGAACCTGGTTCCCGGAGTGGCCTACATTGCCCAGGTCAATGCCGTCGGCGCCGCCGGTCCCAGCGACTGGAGCCAGCCGGTGTCCCAAATGACCGTCTAAACCAAAATAAATTGGTGTTGCTGTTTGCCGAACCAGCCGGAACAAGCGATTGTTCCGGCTGGTTTCTTTTTCCGGCAGGGACGCCGCGCTGCGGCGTCCGGCAGGGTCGTCCCGCTGGGACGACCGGACGGCGCAGCGCGGCGTCCCTACCACCCGGCGGCGCGGCAGCGCCGCCCTGCCGTGCCGGTGCGCCAAGGTTGTTTTTATTCGCCATAGGACAATACCCGTGGTTCTACGGCGGGGGCGGGGTGGACACGACGAGGATTTTTTCCAGTTCCGCGCGCACGGCGGATTCCGCTTCACCGGCGTTGTTGACGCCGCCGACGGCCAGTTCTAACGAGCGATTGCCGGTATTGCGCATTCCGGTCAAGACAGGTGCCAGGCGGTTCCCGGAAAGCCACAAAGATGTTGCCCTGGATCCCATTGCGCTCAACTGGTCGTTCCATAAACAATAGAAAATGAAAAATGGCTGTGGCGTGTCCATCACTTCAAAAACGCTGAACGGCAATCGAAAACCGCCAATGTCAAACCATTCGCAGTTTGCAACGGTGGTCAGGGTGTGGCCGGCCCCGGTCATGCATCTATCGGGAGTGTGCGAGAGTTGAACGATAGTGCCCGGATTCCATCTTATGAAAATAGCCTGCCACTGCCGGTCGTCTTCCTGCCAGCCCGCGCGCCGGTTTTCATCGCATTTGAGCATCTGTAGCGTGCCGGCTTCGAGCGGCAGTTCCTTGAACGTGGGATTATTGGTAGGCCACGCGATCGTCCATGATTTTGCCGGCGGCAGGTGCGCTTCATGCGCGCGATACCAGCCTTCCACGCCGATCTCGGTCAACACAATCCAGATGGCCAAGGCGAACAGCGGCCAGGTGGGGGAGGGAAGACGAGTTGATAGTTGAAGGTTGATGGTTGAGGGT
>Ga0209483_1000387_pt1 | contig 39020 bp, 34 predicted proteins | sample NGEPerA_FD_184508 | JGI IMG/M metagenome (GOLD analysis project Ga0209483, IMG submission 184508) | Arctic peat soil microbial communities from the Barrow Environmental Observatory site, Barrow, Alaska, USA - NGEE PermafrostL2-A... | ecosystem: Environmental > Terrestrial > Soil > Wetlands >...
GAGATTGTTGACCGACGTTTAAGTCCCGCCTCCTGCATCGCATATCCGTCGTACAAATGCCTCTACCGTCGATCGCAATCGGCGGGCCATTTCCTATGTCGAAGGGCGTTGCCAGCAATCATGAGAGTGGTTCGAATCTAACACTTGATGCCCGCGTTTGATGGCGGCGATGATTTTGTCTGGGTCTGCGGTCCATGTGAAGGGCTTTGGTGTCTGATTTGTCTCGGTGACGAAGCGGTTGATGGCAGCTTGGAGATCGACGATGGGTCGGAAGACCCCTTGCTTTAGTCGTCGCTTGGACAGTTTGGCGAAGAAGCCTTCCACCGCGTTGAGCCACGAACACGAGGTGGGTGTGCAGTGGAAGCTGAAGCGTTCGTGCCGGTCGAGCCACGCACGAACCTTGGGATGCTTGTGCGCAGCATAGTTGTCGAGAATGACGTGAATGGCTTTCTTGGCCGGCACCTGTGCCTCGATGGTTTTGAGGAAGCGGATGAACTTCTGATGGCGGTGGCGCTGCATGTTGCGTCCGATGACAGTGCCATTATAACCCGATCAAAGCCGTGATCTCTTGGCCAAGCCAAGCTGCACCATCAAATCGTTCACCAAATCGCCTACAACATTTGGCAAATCGTCCAATTCCATGTTCTCGGCGAGAACTCTGACAGAGCCGTCGAACGCATATCGGGGCGATGACGGGCTGCTGACGCCCGCTACAACGGTGCCGCTGCGGCCGTCGGGAAGATTGAAGGTGAGAAAGCCATACGTGTTCCACTCCTTGCGGCGGCGAAAGTCCCCATCGCTCAGGTGAAACCTCCATTTCGGTTTTGCGAGAGTGCTATTACTGATCCCTTCCGCGATGAAAGCGGCAAACAATTCCATGGTGCCATTGAATAGCTCCGCGCCCCCCGCACAGTCGTCGTCCTTCGGATTTTTAGTAGTCACTGCATTCTCCAGATTTTGAAGTTGATTGCGTAGTTGTCGGCGCGCTCAAACAATCGACGGGCTCGCCATTGCCGAACGATGGGCAACTCGCATGTGAATCGCGCCGCACTTTTCGGCGCGAACTTTGAATGAATCGGGGAACGTGTACTTTCACACATGAGGCGAGAAAAGTCAAGAAATATGGGCATTAGATGCTGTTACGCAATCATCGCTAGGATGTGCAGCAGAGCAAATTGCAGCCCATGTAGGCAATCTGAGGGCGCGATGCAGATCAGCGCCGTGCCGTCTTAGCTAACCCCGCCTCAAATGCAGCGATGTGACAAGCGCCGATATTCGGGGGCGTTATCAAAGCTGTTGCTCACCCGCTTTGTCCCTGAGTATGATCAGTCCTTCATCTAGCGCTTCGTTAACAACCGGTCGAGCGCTTCGAAGTGAGTGTAACTCCGCCGGTGCCCGATTTCGCCATCGCTATTCCGCATAGGGGTCTCCAAGCCCTCAAGGTGATGCTTAGTCATTGCGCTCTCACATCTGAACCCGCCCGTAACACCAGAATGCTTAGCAAAACACTCCACGGATTTTCCACGGATTTGAGTGCCGAGTTCTGCCTTCGTGCGCCTTTTCGTGCCGAGGAGAACGAAACGGAACGGGGGGCAAGACTTTGAATTTGCAGGAATTGATGGTGGGCGCGACAGGGATTGAACCTGTGACCCCTCCCGTGTGAAGGGAGTGCTCTCCCGCTGAGCTACGCGCCCCGCAACGGGGAGCCGCCCTATAAGGCGCTCGCGCGCAGGGCGTCAAGCAGGTTTGATTTTTTCAGCCATCAGCCGCCGGGCGAGCGCCGGAATATCGCGGAAATCATCCGTCACCGCATCGGCGCCCAACCCATGCGCCGGATCGGGCGTGTAACCGTAGGAGAGAAGGATCACCGGTACATTGGCGGCGCGCGCCGTTTTCACGTCGGTGATGCTGTCGCCGATCATCAGTGCGCTGCTGCCGGCTCCACCAAGCTCGTCGATCACATGATGGAACACACGGGCATCAGGCTTGCTGTAGCTGTAGCGTCCGGCGCCGTGGATCGCACCAAAGAAGCGGTCGAGCTTCAGCGCCTTCAGCAGCGGTACGGCCAGTTCTTGCGGCTTGTTGGTCAACACGCCCATGCGCGCGCCACCTGCTTTGAGTTCTGCCAGCGTTTCCTCGACGCCGGCGAAGGGTACGCTTTCATCGGCGACGTGCGCGCGGTAATGCGCGATGAAATCGTCCACCAGCGCCGGCAGGCGGTCTTCGGTAGCAGTGGGCCCTGTCGCGGCGAAGGCCTGCTGGATGAGCGAGCGGGCGCCGAACCCCACCATATGGCGCAGGGTTTGTGGATCGACGGGCCTGCGGCCCTGCGCTATCAGCACGGCGTTCATCGCCCCCAAAAGGTCGGGGGCGGTATCGACGAGCGTGCCGTCGAGGTCGAAGATCAGGGCAGGCGAGGGCATGCGAATCCGTTAGGGAATCAGTCGCAATATAGCGTCGTAATTCGTCATTTTACCGCAGTCACGGTGGAGGATACGGGACAGCATGACGCGCGCAGGCATCATATTGGCGGCAGGGCAAGGCACGCGGATGAAATCCGCGAAGCCGAAGGTCATGCACGAGGTGGCAGGTTTGCCGATGCTCGGCCATGTGATCGCGGCTGTGAAGGCTGCCGGAGTCGGGCGCGTCGTGGTGGTGACGGCGCCGGGCGCTGAAGAAGTACGAGCCTTTGCGGCATCGATGGGCGCGGAGAGTGTCGTTCAGGACAAGCAGCTTGGTACCGGTCATGCCGCGGCCTGCGCTGCGCCACTACTGGGAAACTTTGCGGGCGAGTTGGTGGTCGCCTATGGCGACATGCCGCTGGCGACGGCTGCGACGTTCGAAGAATCCTTCGCGGCGCGCGCGAAAGCCGGAATGGCGATCGTTGCTTTTGAATCCCAAAGCAAAGCCTATGGCCGCGTGATCGTGGACGACGGATTTCTCTATCGCATCATCGAGTACAAGGACGCGAACGAGGAGCAGCGTGCGGTGACGCTCTGCAACGCCGGCATCATGGCGGCGGACACGAAAAGTTTTTTCCACTGGGCCGCGAAACTGGAAAACAAGAACACGCAGAGCGAATTCTATCTCACCGACGTCCCCACATTTGCAAAAGCGGATGGCGTGAACTGCGCGGTGATGATTGCCGAAGAGCGCGACATGATGGGCGTGAACTCCAGGGCCGAACTGGCAGCCTGCGAAGCCGTGATGCAGCAGCGCCTGCGCGCGAAGGCGCTGGATGCGGGTGTGGGTATGCTGGCGCCCGATACGGTCTATCTTTCGTACGACACGATTCTGGAAGCCGACGCACAAATCGGCCCCTATGTCGTGTTCGGTCCGGGCGTCACCGTCCGCAGCGGTGCGCAAATCAAGGCCTTCTCGCATCTGGAAGGTGCCGTTGTGGGCAACGGTTCGCTGGTCGGACCCTATGCGCGGCTGCGCCCCGGCGCGGTGCTGGAAGAAGATGTGCATATCGGCAATTTTGTCGAGGTGAAGAAGGCGCGGATCGAAAAAGGCGCGAAGGCGAACCATCTCACCTATATCGGGGATGCGCGCGTCGGCGCGGGCGCCAATATCGGCGCGGGTACCATCACCTGCAATTACGATGGCTTCGACAAGCATTTCACCGACATCGGCGCTGGCGCTTTCATCGGCTCGGACACCGCGCTAGTGGCGCCGGTGAAGATCGGCGATGGCGCGATCACCGGCGCGGGCAGCGTCATCACAAAGGATGTTGAGAGCAATGCGCTCGCAGTGTCGCGCGGCGAGCAAAAGCAAATTTCCGGCTGGGCGGAACGATTCCGTTCGCGGAAGAAGGCCGAGAAGGCAAGGAAGAAATAGCATGTGTGGAATCGTCGGCATCGCGGGCCGCGAAGATGCGGCCCCGCTCATTCTGGAAGCGCTGCGGCGTCTGGAATATCGCGGTTATGACTCGGCCGGGATTGCCACGCTGGTCGGCGGCCATATCGAACGGCGCCGCGCGCCGGGCAAGCTCTCGAAACTGGCGGAAACCTTGGCGAAGCATCCGCTATCGGGCCGCACCGGCATTGGCCATACCCGCTGGGCGACGCATGGCGCCCCGACCGAGAGCAACGCACATCCGCACGCCTCCGCACGCGTGGCTTTGGTGCATAACGGCATCATCGAGAATTTTCGTGAGTTGCGCGACGAATTGCTCGCCAAGGGTCACAAATTCCAGTCGCAGACGGATACCGAAGTCGCGGTGCATCTCGTCACCGACTATCTTGATCGCGGTTTCGCGCCCGTCGATGCAGCGAAGGAAGCCGTACGCCGGCTGACCGGCGCCTATGCGCTTGCCATGATCTTCAGCGATGAAGAAGGACTGGTGATCGGCGCGCGCAAGGGAAGCCCGCTGGCCGTTGGTTACAGCGACACGGAAGCCTATCTCGGGTCCGACGCCTTCGCGCTCGCGCCGTTTACCAATCGCGTTTCCTACATGGAAGACGGCGACGTGGCGGTTCTGCGCGGACCGAACGTGACAATCTATGATGGTGAAGGACGGCCCGCCAATCGCGAGGTGACAATCACGTCTGCTACTGCTGGTTTGGTGGACAAGGCCGGGTTTCGCCACTTCATGGTGAAGGAAATTCACGAGCAGCCGGAAGTGGTGAGCCATTCGCTGGCCCATTACATCGACGCGACGGGGCCGCGCATATCGTTGCGCGAAAAGGGCGCGACGGAGGCACTGGCGAAGGCCTCGCGACTAACGATCTCGGCCTGCGGTACATCCTTCTATGCGGGCTTGGTCGGCAAATACTGGTTCGAGAAATTCGCGCGCTTGGCGGTTGAGGTCGATGTGTCGTCGGAGTTGCGCTATCGCGATCCGGTCTATCCCAAAGACGGTGTGGCGCTGTTCATTTCGCAGTCCGGCGAAACAGCGGACACGCTGGCGGCGCTGCGCGATGCGAAAGCGCAAGGGCAGACGACCATGGCCATCGTCAACGTGCCGGAAAGCTCCATCGCGCGCGAAGCCGATATCGTGCTGCCGACGTTTGCCGGCCCCGAAATCGGCGTCGCCTCCACCAAGGCGTTCACCTGCCAGCTTTCGGTGCTGGCGGCGCTGGCCATCGCAGCCGCGCGGGCGCGCGGAACTGTCGGCGCAGAAGAGGAAGCGAAGCTCTGCGCGTCCCTGCTCGAAACGCCGCGCCACATGGTCGAGTTCATGAAGCAGGATGCGAAGATTGAGGCGCTGGGCGTCGAAATCGCCAAGGCACGCGATGTTCTTTATCTGGGACGCGGCGTGAATTATCCGCTGGCGCTGGAAGGCGCTTTGAAGCTGAAAGAGATTTCCTACATCCACGCCGAAGGATATGCCGCGGGCGAGATGAAGCACGGTCCCATCGCGCTGATCGACGAGAGCGTGCCGATCATCGTGATGGCGCCGCACGATTCGGTGTTCGAGAAGACGATCTCCAACATGCAAGAATCGATGGCACGCGGCGGCAAGGTGGTGCTGATTTCCGATGCGCGCGGCATCGCCGAGGCAGGTGAGCAGGTCTGGGCCAGCATCGAAGTACCGGAGACCGACGCGCTGATCGCGCCGCTGATCTATTCGCTGCCGATGCAGCTTCTGGCCTATCACACCGCCGTGGCCAAGGGCACAGACGTGGACCAGCCGCGCAATCTGGCGAAGAGCGTGACGGTGGAGTGACACCAATTGTCATCCCGGCCAAGCGATGCGCGAGCATTGCGCGAGTCGGGTCCTATCGCGTCAGCTTCTAAATGGGTCCCGGGTCTCGCTGCGCTCGCCCGGGATGACAACGGATGTTGAACGCTTATATATTGGGCTTATGTCAGCAACTGACCCCGCTTCCTTGAAAACTGCCGCCGCCCTGCGCGCGCTCGATTTCGTCAGCGACGGCATGAAGCTGGGCCTTGGCACCGGCTCGACGGCGGAAGCGTTTCTTGATGTTCTGGGACCGCGCGTGCGTGGCGGGTTGAATGTTATCGGCGTTCCGACATCCGAGCGGACGGCACAAAAGGCGCGCGCGCTGGGCATTCCACTCGGCACATTGGAACAACTCGCGCCGCTCGATCTGGCGATCGACGGCGCGGACGAGGCCGATCGCAAGCTCAACCTCATCAAGGGCGGGGGCGGCGCGCATCTGCGCGAGAAAATCGTGGCGTCGTCCTCGAAGCGCATGGTCGTGATTGCCGACAGGTCGAAGCTGCTGCGGCGGCTCGGAAAATTTCCGCTGCCGGTGGAGGTGGCGGAGTATGGCCACACGACGACGCATCAGCGCATTGCCGATGCGGTTGCGGCGCTTGGTTACGCGGGCATTGCGATCTCGCTGCGCGAAAAGGATGGCGCCGTGTTCAAGACCGACTGCGGCAATGTGATCTACGATTGCGCGTTCGGCGCCATCCGGAACGCGGCGAAACTGGCTGCGGCGCTGGACGCTGTCACCGGCGTGGTCGAACACGGTCTCTTCATCGGCCTGGCGACAACCCTCGTGATCGCGGGCGCCAAAGGGGTCGAAATCCTCAACCGGCAAACGCCGTAACCAGCCAGCGAATGAAGCGGGTCAGCCAATCCGGCGCGCGATCCGGCGCGACGTTGAGCCGGTAAGACGGCCCGTTTTCGCCGTGCATCAAGGTCGGCACCTCGTTTGCGCGCGATTCAAGCCGCGCTTTGGCAGGAACGTCCGCCAGCACCAGCGACATATCAGCGAGCATTTCATGCGACAGGCCGAAATAATTATGCCCCAAAAGATCGCCGGGCGCGTCGCTGGCGTCGATCACGTCGATGTTTTGCGCGCCGTCACGCATTGCCGCGCCGGGTTCGTATCCCAGCCGCGCGATGCCGTGATTGAGCCGCTGCGCGATGGCGAGTGCCGCATCTTCGTGCGACGCATAGATCGTCAAGCGATGAAACCGCGGAGCGGCGGTGCGATAGAGCGCTGAGAACGCGTGGTTATCTTCCGCGGTGCCGATGTCGGCGGCCGCGAATATCACCCGGTCGGCGAGCGGCGCGGACCCGCCATTGCCAGGTGACGCAAGAGCATCCAGCACAAGCCTTGTCCCCAAGCTGTGTGCGACAATCTCGGTTCTAAGGCCCGACGCCGCAAGCGCGCGCAGAAATTTCGCGAACAGTGGCTCGGCTTCGGTGCTGCGCTCGCGATCTTCTGCATAATGGTCGCGCTGCCCGCTACTGCTCCAGCTGAAGGCGGCCACGGCGCAGCTCCATTGTGTATCGCTGCCCAGTTGCGCCGCACGCAGCGCTGCCGTTTCGAAGCCGGTGTCAAAGCCGTGCACGAATACCAGCACGGAATTGCAGTTCTTCTGCCGGGCCGAACGTGCGATGGCGGACGCCAAACCGTCCTGCGCCGCTCCGCAGGAGATCGCCTCCCGCCCCGTTTCCCTTGCGAATATTGCAGGGTCACCCGAAAGTCTCGCCGGTGGCACGACAGCGTGCACGACACCACAAGACGCAGCACCGCCGCGCTGATAATCGAAGCCGCCGGGAAAGTTTGGATCGCCGTGCCGGTCAGTCAGATAGAGGACATCGGCCGTGGCGCTGGACGCATCGGCGGGGCGCCAGACGGAATGGACATAATAGGGATCATCATAGCTCGCGCAGCCGCAGAGCATTGCCGCCAGCACAACGGGCGCCAACCATCCTCCTTGCAAATGTCGCTTTGATTGCTGCCTTCCGCCCATGCCGTTATAGAAACGCGGCGGCGCGGCAATAGGCAAGCACGGATGGCAAAATACGATTACGATCTCTTTGTCATCGGCGGCGGCTCGGGCGGCGTGCGCGCCAGCCGCATGGCGGCAATGCAAGGCAAACGCGTAGCCATCGCGGAGGAATATCAGTTCGGCGGCACCTGCGTGATCCGCGGCTGCATCCCCAAGAAGCTGTTCGTCTATGCCAGCCAGTATGGCGAGGACTTCGAGGATGCCGCCGGGTTCGGCTGGACCGTTCCGGAAAAGCGCTTCGACTGGAACGTGCTGGTCGCCAACAAAAATTTCGAAATCGCGCGGCTGTCGGATCTCTATCGCGCCAATGTCGTCAAGGCCGGTGTCGAGATCTTCAGCGATCGCGCGGAGTTCATCGATCCGCACACGCTTCACCTGAAGAAGAACGACAGACTCATCACGGCAGAGCACATCCTGATCGCAACCGGCGGCCGGCCGACACATGAGGCGGATTTTCCCGGCGCGGAATATTGCATAACCTCGAACGAGGCATTTTACCTCCCCAAATTGCCCAAGCGGATCATCGTGAGCGGCGGCGGCTATATCGCTGTGGAATTTGCGCACATCTTCCACGGCCTTGGCTGCGAGATGACGCTCGTCTATCGCGGCGACAAAATCCTGCGCGGCTTCGACGAAGACATGCGCGATGCGCTCACCGAGTCTATGCACAAGCGCGGCATCCGCGTCGTCACCAAGCGCCTGCTTAGGAAGATCGACAAGAAAGGCGAAAAACTTTTCGTTTTCACCGATCATGGCGAGATGCTGGAAACCGATATGGTCATGCTGGCCATCGGCCGCGTGCCCAACACGGACGGCATGGGTCTGGAAAAGGCCGGTGTTGCTCTGGGCAAGAAAGGTCAAGTGCAGGTCGATGAATTTTCGCGCAGCAATGTCGAACACATCTATGCCATCGGCGACGTGACCGACCGTCTGGCGCTGACGCCTGTGGCGATCCATGAGGCGATGTGTTTCGTGCGCACCGTCTATGAAGGCAAGCCCACGCCCGTCGACCACAAGCTTGTGCCGACGGCCGTGTTCAGTCAGCCGGAAATCGGAACGGTCGGCCTCAGCGAGGTGCAGGCTCTCGAACAGGGCCATTCCATCGATGTGTACAAAGCCAATTTCCGCCCGTTGAAGCACACATTGTCCGGTCGCGATCTTCGCGCACTGTTCAAGCTGATCGTCGATGCCAAGACGGACAAAGTTCTGGGCTGCCACATCTTCAGCTTCGATGCAGGCGAGATCATTCAAGTTGTCGGCGTCGCGCTGAAAATGGGCGCCACCAAAGCGGACTTCGATTCCACCATCGCCCTGCACCCCAGCGCGGCCGAAGAACTGGTGACCATGCGCACTAAGTCTTATTCGAAGGCGCCATGACCAAGATTTTCGCTGCAGAACGGCGTGTTCACCACTTAGCGGGCCGGTTCTGGTAAACCGGCAGATCATTTCGTATATCCACAGGCTGAACAAAGGAGTTGCCCCGGTGGCCCAGCCCTGGAGCCCGGCAAGCTGGCGCGAAAAGCCGATTACGCAGGTTCCGGATTATCCGGACACCGCGGCGTTGGCTGCCGTCGAAGCCAAGCTGAAGTCGCATCCGCCGCTGGTTTTCGCGGGCGAGGCGCGCAACCTCATGGGCCAGCTCGCGCGGGTTGCGGCAGGCGAGGCGTTCCTGCTGCAAGGAGGCGATTGCGCCGAAAGCTTCGACGAGTTCAGCGCCAACAATATCCGCGACACGTTCTGCGTTTTCCTGAGCATGGCGACGGTGCTCACCTTCGCGGCCGATGTGCCGGTGGTGAAGATCGGCCGCATCGCCGGGCAATTCGCCAAACCGCGCTCGGATGAATTCGAGACCCGCGACGGCGTGACCCTGCCGTCCTATCGCGGCGACATCGTCAACGGCGAGGCGTTCACGCAAGCCGATCGCAAGCCGGATCCCGAGCGCATGCTGCGCGCCTATTTTCAATCGGCGGCGACGGCCAATCTCGTGCGCGCTTTTGCGGGCGGCGGCTATGCCGATCTGGCGCGCGCGCGTACCTGGTATCGCGATGACCACAATCACCCCGATTTGCTGCAGCGCTATCTCGCCGTGGTCGAGCGCATCGATCAGGGCATCGGCTTCATGCGCGCGTTCCATCTGCAGGACGCGTTCAATCCGCGCTCGTCGAGCGTCGATTTCTATTTCAGCCATGAAGCGCTCCTGCTGGGTTACGAGGAAGCGCTGACCCGCGAAGATTCTACGACTGGCGGTCTCTACGACACCTCCGCGCATATGATCTGGATCGGCGATCGCACGCGCCAGCTTGATGGCGCGCATGTCGAGTTCTGCCGCGGCATAAAAAATCCCATCGGTCTCAAATGCGGACCGAGCATGGGCGAAGATGAACTTCTCCGGTTGATCGCCACGCTCAATCCGGACAACAAACCGGGCCGCGTCACGCTGATCGGCCGCTTCGGTTCGGACAAGGTCGCCGAGAAATTGCCGAAGCTCATCAAGGCGGTGAAGCGCGAGGGCGCGTCGGTTGTCTGGTCCTGCGATCCGATGCACGGCAACATGATAAAATCGGCAAGTGGCATCAAGACGCGGCCGTTCGGGCGTATCGTGGACGAAATCAGAAGCTTTTTCGCCGTGCATCGCGCCGAAGGCACCTATGCCGGCGGCGTGCACCTGGAAATGACGGGCCGCGACGTGACCGAATGCACCGGCGGCGCGCAGTCGATTCAGGAAGCCGATTTGTCGAGCCGCTACGACACGAAATGCGATCCGCGTCTCAATGCTAGCCAGGCCCTGGAGCTTGCTTTCCTGATGGCCGAATTGATGGACGCGCAAAAAGCCAAGAGCGCGCGTCTCGCGGCATCGGCCTAAACGGCAAATTTATCGAAGGGAAGGGCGGTTGAATGGGCGTGGCGCGACTGCTTGCAAAAGCATGGTTCGTGTTCTGCCTGTTCGCAGGCGCCTATGAATTGCAGCGCGCATTGTCGGCTGGCGATTCAGTGGGTCAGGCAGCGGGACCGATTGCCGTTTGCGTGCTTCTATTCGGTGCAATGGGTCTTTTGTTCGCCGCTGGCTTTGGCGTATCGGCCAGCCCGCTCGGGCCATCGATGTTCGGCCAGTTGAAGCCGGCCAACTTCCTGCCGGGCTTTAACGAGATCGTGTTCCTGGCCTTCGCGGCCGCCACTTTTTTTGCGCAGACCGCATATCTGCCGACGCATGTGAGCGGCGGCGTTCTCGGTACTTTGCAGGACGTCGTTTATTTCTTCGTGCCCGGTCAGCGCGCGCTGGACGACAGGCTGAGTGTCTGCATGCTCGACGGCGGCCGCACCGTCGCCTCCGCGCTCAGCTGGATCCTCGCCACCATCTTTCTCGGATCGGCGCTGTCGCGCGTGCGCCTGGCCGCCGCGATCGCGCGGCTGGAACGCGCCGCGCATCCTGAGCCGCTGGGACCGAACATTCTCACATTTCTGCTGGGCCTGATCGCGGTCGCGCTTATCCAGCTTTTCTATATCGGCTGGGTGTTCTCGCTTCTGCCTTGCGACATGCTGATCGATCTCACAGGCGAGCTTGCGATTGGCCTCGGGCCTCTCGCGCTCGCCTATCTGATCGCGGCCGCCATCACCGATCTTCTGTCATTGGGGCCGCAGGCGTAAATCAAACCGCCTTATCCGGTCCTACGCGCACGACGGCTTTGCCGAAATTGTCGCCCTTGAAGAGGCCGATGAAGGCATCCGGCGCATGCTCGATGCCGTCGGAAATGGTCTCACGCCACTTCATTTTGCCTTCCTTGGTCCACTTGGCCATGTCGGCGATGAATTGCGGTGTCAGGCTTCCATAATCCGAAACGATGAAGCCCTTGATCATGATGCGCATGGGAACAACCATGATGATGTTGCTTGGTCCCGGTGGCGGAGTCGTCGCGTTGTATTGCGCAATCATGCCGCAAACGGCGATGCGTCCGTGCATGCGCGTGTTGACGAGCGCGGCGTCCAGATGTTCGCCGCCGACATTCTCGAAATAGACGTCGATGCCTTGCGGGAAGGCCGCCTTCAGCGCGGCATCGAGTCTTCCGGCCGTCTTGTAGTTGATGGCCTTGTCGCAGCGCGCTTCCTTCACCAGCCAGTCGCATTTTTCATCGGAGCCGGCGGAGCCGACTACATAGCAACCCTTGTTCTTGGCGATCTGGCAGACGATGGCGCCGACCGCGCCGCTGGCGGCGGAGACGAACACGCGCTCGCCTTCCTTCAGCTCACCGACTTTGAGAAGGCCCGCATAGGCGGTGAGGCCCGGCATGCCGAGCGCGCCGAGATAGGCCGAGAGCGGGGCCAGCGAAGGATCGATCTTCTGAAAATCTGCGCCGCTTGAGACGTACCACTCGCGCCAGCCGCCGAAATGGCTGACATAGTCGCCCACCGCGAATTTGTGATTGTTGGAAGCGACCACCTGGCCGACGGCACCGCCCGACAAAGCCTCGCCGATCTGGAAGGGGGGCGTGTAGCTCTCCCGGTCTACCATCCGGCCCCGCATATAGGGGTCCACGGACATATACGAGTTCCGCACCAGCACCTGGTCCGAGCCGGGGGTGGGGACGGCCGTCTCGGCCAGCTCGAAATCGCTCGCCTTGGGCATGCCCTCGGGACGCTTTTTCAGGCGGATTTCCCGGTTTTTTTGATTGCTCATGTCGGTCTCCTTAACCATCAATTTTGGGGATTGCGGATGGGTGGACCCTAGCAGGGGGGAGGGGTGTAACAAGCCGAAACATTTTATGAGTCGCCCCCGCGCCCTGCGGCATGGCTCATGGGGCCGGTGAAGACAGGGATTCCCTTTTGTATCAGGCACCTCAGAACGAGACGGGCATCCTGCGCGCGGCAGTCATCGGGACCGGTGCGTTCGGCCGCCACCATGCCTCGAAATATTCCAAGCTGCCCGGCGTCGCGCTGACCGCGATTGCCGATCCGTCCGCCGATGCCCGCAAGGCCTCCATGGCCGCGCATGGCGTGACCACGGTTGCCGACTGGCACGATCTTCTGGGCAAGGTGGATCTGGTGAGCGTGTGCTCCCCCGCCGTAACCCATGCGCCGATCGTGCGCGGTTTCCTCGAAGCCGGCGCGCATGTGCTGGTCGAGAAGCCCATCGCCACCGATCTGGATGAAGCCGATGCGCTGATCGCGTTGGCCGAAACAAAGAACCGCGTTCTGACCGTGGGCCATCAGGAGCGCTATGTTTTCGCGCGCACCGGCCTGCTCGATTTCGAGGACGCGCCGCTGGACGTGGAATGCTGGCGCACCGGCCCGTGGACCGGCCGCGGCTCCGATGTCAGCGCCGTGCTCGATTTGATGATCCATGACCTCGATCTGGTGCATCGCCTGATCCCGGGTGGCGTCTCCGACATTCACGCCAGGGGCCGCGCGACGCAGGCCGTGCATGCCGATGAAGTTTCCGCGCTGGTCAGTTTCGACAATGACGCACAGGCGCGTTTTGTCGCCAGCCGCATCTCGCCGATCCGCCGCCGCGGCATGCGCGCGGTCTATGCCGATGGCGTGGTGGAAATTGATTTCGTAACCCGCGAAGTGAAGAACAGCACGGGCCGCGCGCTCAAGCCGCTCGAATTGAACGATCCGCTCGGCGAATCCGTGGCGGCGTTCGTGGATGCGGTGCGTCTGGGCAAGCCGACCCTGGTGCGCCCGGAAGAAGCGCGCCGCGCGCTCGAAACCGCTCTGCTGATCGACGAAGCGGCGCTTCCGGCTGCCGGCCGCGCGCGCACGCAACAGCAAGCGCTCTACGCTTAATCCTCTTTTGCGCGTTCCGAGCGGTCGCGCTACACAGCGGCGGCCATGACCGATCATTTTCGCATTGCACTTGCCCAGCTCAATCCCACGATGGGCGACATCCCCGGCAATCTCGCCAAGGCCCGCGCGGCGCGCGCCGAGGCGGCGAAGGCCGGCGCCGATCTCATTCTCTTTCCCGAGCTTTATATTGTCGGCTACCCGCCCGAAGACCTCGTGCTAAAATCGGCACTGCAGGATGACGCGCGCGAGGCCGTAGAGAAATTCGCGAAAGACACCGCCGATGGCGGGCCCGCCGTTCTCATCGGCACGCCGTGGGTGGAAGAGGGCAAGCTCTACAATGCCTGCGCGCTGCTCGATGGCGGCGTTGTGCAGGCCAAGACCTTCAAGGTCGATCTGCCGAATTACGGCGTGTTCGACGAGAAGCGTGTGTTCGAGCCGGGGCCGATGCCGGGGCCGTTCGCCATCCGCGGCGTGCGGATCGGCGTGCCGATCTGCGAGGACATCTGGAAAGCCGATATCGTCGAATGTCTTTCGGAAACCGGCGGCGAGATATTGCTGGTGCCGAACGGCTCGCCCTTCGAAGCTGGCAAGGAGGACATGCGCCTCAACCTGATCGTGGCGCGCGTGAAGGAGAGCGGACTGCCGCTGATCTATCTCAATCAGGTGGGCGGGCAGGACGAGCTGGTGTTCGACGGCGCGTCGCTGATCTGCAACGCTGATGCCTCGCTCGCCTGGGCGCTTCCGGCGTGGCAGGAGAAGATTGTCGTCACCGACTGGACGCGTGAGCCCGGTGGCTGGGTCTGTGCCAAAGGTGAGATCGGAAAAGAGGAAGAGCGCTCGGCCAGCGTCTATCACGCGATGATGCTGGGCCTGCGCGATTACGTGAACAAGAATCGCTTTCCCGGCGTGGTCCTGGGCCTGTCCGGCGGCATCGATTCCGCGCTCTCCGCCGCCGTCGCGGTCGATGCGCTGGGTGCGGAGCGCGTGCGCTGCGTGATGCTGCCGTCGCGCTATACATCGGCGGACAGTCTCTACGACGCGGCGGAGTGCGCGGCGCTCCTCGGTGTCAAATACGAGACGGTGCCGATCGAGGCGATGGTCGATGCCTTCAACGCGACGCTCGCGCCCGCGTTCGCCGGCAAGCGCGTGGATACGACGGAAGAGAACATCCAGTCGCGCGTGCGTGGCGTGGTGCTGATGGCGATCTCTAACAAATTCGGACCCATGGTGCTGACCACCGGCAACAAGTCGGAGATGAGCGTCGGCTATGCGACGCTCTATGGCGACATGTGCGGCGGCTATAATGTGCTGAAGGATGTCTACAAGACCGAAGTGTTCAAGCTTTCGCAGTGGCGCAATGCCAATAGCCCGCGCGGCTGTCATGGTCCGCAGGGCCGCGTGATCCCCGAGCGCATCATCACCAAGCCGCCTAGCGCGGAATTGCGCGAGAACCAGAAGGATCAGGATTCGCTGCCGCCCTACGATGTTCTCGACGGCATTCTGGAATGTCTGGTGGAGAACGAGATGACCTTCGAAGCGACCTGTGCGAAGGGCTATCACCCTGCCACCGTAAAGCGCATCGAGCAGCTACTCTATATGTCGGAATACAAGCGCCGCCAGGCGCCGCCGGGCGTGAAGATCACCTCGCGCAATTTCGGCCGCGACCGCCGCTATCCGATTACAAACGCATTTCGGGATGCGCGGGACATATGAGCAGTGCCCGCTTCATCCTTGCGCTCGCATTGCTCTCGCTGGTGTTTTCAGCCGCGTCTGCAAAATCCATTTGCACCACGACAGTGTCAGAAATGGACTTTGAAAAGCTTGGTGGGAAGCTAACTGTAACTCAGCCGGCGAACACGGATATGAGCAAGTTGTTCCGCCGGTTCTATTGCGGCAGGCCTCTTTGCAACGGCGTCACCGCATGGCCCGGTTATTTCGAAGAGGCTGGCGCGGTCCACATCCTCAAGAGGGAAGAAAACTACTGGGCCACGGAACCGGCTTGGCACGTTGCCGTGGTGAAATCGCGCCTTCTGCAGATGAAATATCCGCCGCCAATACTGGACGGGCATCCTGTTTGTGTTGCAAAGCGCTTCGAAGCGATGTTTGGCAGACCCAGCATTGATTTTTCCACTAATTCTGCCGATTTTGCCAAATGACCACCATCGTCCGTTTCGCGCCGTCGCCTACGGGATTGCTGCATGTCGGCAATGCGCGGACGGCCATGCTCAATTATCTGTTCGTGCGCAAGCACCACGGCAAATTCTTCCTGCGCATCGACGATACCGACACCGAACGGTCGAAGTCGGAATACGAAGCCGCGATCATCGAAGATCTGGCGTGGCTCGGCATGCGGCATGAAATTTTCGCGCGCCAGATCGAGCGCGCCGACGCGCACGCGTGCGCCGCTGAGGCGCTGAAGGCGAGCGGGCATCTTTATCCGGCTTATGAATCTGCCGACGAACTGGATCGCCGCCGCAAGCGCCAGATCGCGGCGCACAAGCCGCCGGTCTATGACCGTGCCGCGCTGAGACTGACCGCCGAAGATCGCGCCAAGCTGGAAAGCGAAGGCCGCAAGCTGCATTGGCGCTTCAAGCTCAGCCAGACGAAAGTGAAATGGCACGACATGGTGCGCGGCGATGTCGAGATCGACACCGCGCATCTCTCCGATCCGGTTCTGATCCGCGAGGACGGCCGATTCCTCTACACGCTGCCCTCGGTGGTGGACGATGTGGATTTCGCCGTCACCCATATCGTGCGCGGCGAAGATCACGTCACCAACACGGCGGCGCAGATCGAGATTTTCGAGGCGCTGAACGCGAAGGTACCGCACTTCGCGCATTTTCCGCTGCTGATCGGCGTCGGCGGCGAGGCGCTGTCGAAACGCATCGGTTCGCTGTCGCTGCGCGAGGTGCGCGAGAGCGGGATCGAGCCACTGGCGCTGGCGTCCTATCTCGCCAAGACCGGCACCTCCGATCCGATTGAATTGCGCCCGTCGCTGGAAGCGCTAGCGGAAGAATTTTCCTTCGAGAAAATCGGCCGCGCGCCGGCGCATTTCGATCCGAAGGAACTGGAAGGGCTGAACTCGAAGCTGCTGCACGCGCTGCCGTATGAAGCGGTGGCGGATCGTCTGCGGCTGTTTGGCATCGAAGGCGGCGCTTCGTTCTGGGATGCGGTGAAGCCGAACCTCACAAAGCTGGAAGATGCCGCCGATCTTTCAACCCTGATTACCGGGCCGATTACGCCCGTGATCGAAAACGCCGCCTTGGCTGCGAAGGCCGCCGCTCTGTTGCCACCCGAACCATGGGATGAAACGACATGGAGCGCATGGACCAAACAGGTTGCGGACGCGACGGGCACGAAAGGCCGCGCGCTGTTTCATCCGCTGCGCCTCGCGCTCACCGCGCGCGAAAGTGGACCGGAAATGAAAAAGCTGCTACCGCTGATCGGCCGCGCGAAAGCTCTCGACCGGCTCAAAGGGGAAACGGCGTGATCCTGTTCCGCCACATCTATCCGGTTTCGATTTGCGCCTGACGCCGCAAGAACCCTGCTGCTCGTCCTTAAACTCAAAATTGTCATGACCCGCGAATGCGGGCCACCCAGGTGGGGTTGCACCGTTCCATCTATCCCCCAAGGCCGGCCATGACAGTAAGAGAAGCGGTGGAACGAAATAACCATCAACCCCCAAATCGCTGTAAGAAGAATCCCATGACCCCGCTGCGCCTCTACAACACGCTGACCAAGACGAAGGAAGACTTCGTTCCGATCGATCCCAAAAACGTGCGCATGTATGTGTGCGGGCCTACGGTTTACGACTACGCCCATATCGGCAATGCGCGGCCGGTCATCGTGTTCGATGTGCTGTTCCGGCTGCTGCGCCATCTCTATGGAGCGGAGCATGTGAAGTACGTCCGCAACATCACGGACATCGACGACAAGATCAACGCGCGCGCTGCCGAACGCGCGATGGGCCGGAACGTGGCGATCCTCGATGTGCTGCGCGAAATCACGGAAGAAACCAACCGCATCTATCAGGAAGACGCTTTGGCGCTCGGCAATTTGCCGCCGACTTTCACGCCGCGCGCGACCGAACATGTAAAGCAGATGATCGCGATGATTGAAACGCTGATCGCGGCAGGCCATGCCTATGTGGCTGAGGGTCACGTCCTCTATGATGTCTCGTCGAAACCGGATTACGGCAAGCTCGCGCGCCGCTCGACCGACGACATGATCGCGGGTGCGCGCGTGGATGTCGCCCCCTACAAAAAAAGCCCGATGGATTTTGTTTTGTGGAAGCCATCGGACGCGGCGGCGTCCGGCTGGGAGTCGCCCTGGGGCCGCGGTCGCCCCGGCTGGCACATCGAATGCTCTGCGATGGCGGGCGAATATCTGGGCGAGACGTTCGACATCCACGGCGGCGGCATCGATCTGGTTTTTCCGCATCACGAAAACGAAATCGCGCAAAGCGAAGGCGCGCATCGCAATCATCCGCTCGCCAAAGTGTGGATGCACAACGGTTTCCTGAATGTCGAAGGCGAGAAGATGTCGAAAAGCCTCGGCAATTTCGTGACGATCCACGAATTGCTTGCTGATTGGCCGGGCGACGTTCTGCGCTTCAACATGCTGCGCTCGCACTACCGCCAGCCGATGGACTGGACCGTCGCGGGCATGAAGGAAAGCTGGAACACGCTGGAGCGTTGGTACGATATCGTCGAGCCGCTGTCCGATACAGGTATTGACGAAAGTGTTCTGGCCGCATTGCGTGATGATCTCAATACGCCCCAAGCAATTGCCGAATTGCACAAGGCAAAGCCGGAAGAGTTAGCCGGCGGTTTAGCATTGCTTGGCTTCTCGGTGAAGCCGGAACAACTCACCATGAAGAAGGCTGTCGATACAGTTTCCATCGCCCACGCCATCGAAGCGCGCAACGCCGCGCGCAAGGCGAAAGACTTCAAAGAGTCCGATCGCATCCGCGACGAACTTCTGGCGCAGGGCATCGTGCTGAAAGATGGTCCAGGCGGCACGACGTGGGAGGTGAAGCGGTGACGTTATGTTACGAATTGTTTCGCGCGCGCGCCGAACGCATGGCTGGTTTGTTCGCGTGAGCCATTACGCGCGCCGCAAAATCGCTAGATTGTCGATCGACTGATTTTCACAGCGATGGCATGACCGACGATCCCCAACACGCGAAAGACGATCCCATCGGCATTTTCTATGCGGGTTTCGCCTATGCGTTCTGGGGCGTCATGCCGCTCTATTGGCGGATGCTCGGCAAAGTTCCGCCGTTCGAGCTGACGGTGCATCGCATCTTCTGGTGCGCGCTGTTCGTGGCGATCGTCGCTATCGCTCGTCGCCGTCTGCCGCACATTCTGGCGCTGTTCCGCCAGCCGCGCCTGATCGGTACGCTCGCGCTCACCGGCGTGCTCATCAGCATCAACTGGACGATCTACATATATTGCATCGCCACGCATCAATTGGTGGAAGCGAGTCTCGGCTATTACATCAATCCGCTGATCTCGATTGGGCTCGGCGTGCTGCTGCTGGGCGAGCAGATCTCGCGGCTGCGCCTCGCGGCAATTGCGCTGGCCACAACCGCGGTCGTTTTCCAGGCGTTCGAGCTTGGGCACTTTCCGTGGATCGCGCCGTGCCTGGCGCTGTCGTTCGGCTTCTACGGCTACTTCCGCAAACTGACGCCGGTGGATTCGCTTGATGGCCTCACCATCGAAACCTGGATCCTGTTTCCGCTAACGTCCGGATTGATCCTGTTCTGGGGCCTGCATGGAACCGGCGCATTTCCCAACCCAAGTGGCGATTATATACTTTAATTAGCTTGTAACCAATTGTTTTCCTATTATAATCCCCGTGACAGGCTGTTTCTCTACTTTTCATGGTTGAATTTCAGCCCGCAAAAGCGCACTTTCTGAGGGCTAATTTTGTAGGAATTTGTGTCATTTGCGACCTTCCGGCTAAAGAGATCGAAGTCACGCCGGAGATGGTGGAGGCGGGTATTCCCCGATTACTTCATTTCAGTCGCGAAGGTGACATTGAGGAAGAGGCGGTACGCGACATTTTTCTCGCTATGTGGCGAGCGCGTTATTCCTCCACTTCTCAACTTCAGACTTAGCTTCAGCGCTTATTTCCGCTTCGTATTTCGTCATGTAGGTCCGTTCTGTCACGCCCCTTTGAATAATGATCGCCAGTTGAAGAATAATCATCGCGACTGACTCGACGACGCTTATACGCTCAGGCGTCGAGCAAACGTTGCGTATTTCCTCGCTTGTTTCCCATTTTGACTTCAAACTTTTGCACCGCTCAGAAAGTTCATGATCTGAGAGCGCCGGAGGATGCACGGCATGCGCAAAATCGTTGCGCAACTTCCTGAGTATCGTCAGATCATGAGACATGTCGCCCACAAGGATTCCGAGTGCCGTGCCAAGCGCGATCTTCGCGGAAAACGTCCCAAGTGGGCCGTTCCCTTCAAAAACGCGCTCGTAGTTTGATTTTGTCAGCACCACATGAAATCGCAAAATTATTGCCATCCCTATGAACTCATCGAGCATGTTAGTTGCCGATAACACTAGTCCGGTATCATTTTTCTTCGCGATCTCAAGAAGAAAGCGCCCGTTGAGTGCCGCTCGAAGTTCGGCGGTTTTTTCTTCTAGAAAATGCCCCATGAGATTTCTCCATGGCTTGAGAATGAAGACATACCAAGCAAACCCGAGCCAGCTGAGGCCGTGGCGGCGCAACGTCCAATCGGTTCGAGACAGTACACGCGCTTGTTTTTCATCTTCAGTTTTTGGCGGCAGTAGATGCCAGCGCCGTAAAGTGGTATTCATTGACTCTAAGAGATTTTTTCGACCGAGCGCCGCGAGAATGTGCGCAGCGATATACAAGAATATGCCGACCAAAAAGAGACGGAAAAGTCTCGCAAATGCTAGTAGCAGCCGAGGAACATGCCGCCATGGCGAAGCCTTCTTTTTCTTCATCTGATGCTCATAGCGAATCTGAAACGGAACGCCGCCGCGAGGAAGCGTTGAAGCGGATGCTTTCAACGCCGCACAAGCCGCACACGGATAAGAAACCGATACCGCGCAAGACTAAGCGCAAAATTAGCAAGAAGCCGTAACCGCTTCCTACACCTTCAGAGCCTCGACGGCTTTTACAAGACGCTCCAATATCTCATTGTGCTTCTGAGTTTCCGCTAAGCTACGTTCCGCTATTGCGGTGTTTTTAGCGTACAGCTCTTGGTTTTCGATTTGCAGCTTCTGTGACGAGTCATACTGACTAATGGCCCGCCTGCGAAAGTTCCTAGCAGAAGATTGGGCGAGATATGTGAGAGCAAATGCGATCACAACAAAAACAGTGCCCGCAATCATAGTAGAGAGGTTCATATTCACTTCCCCTTGGTCGAAATGCTTTCGAGTAAGGTTAGTATGAGACGCAACTTATCGCGCCCCTTCCGAAACGCCGAGTTGTTAGTGAGTGTTCTGTCGGTACGTGAGCCTCTTGCCTTCCGCACCCTTGAGGATGCGGTCAGCGCGGCTCACGTCAGAAACTCCTAATGCTGTCCGGTTGGAATAACGAAAATCGAATTCGTTGAGATAACGCTGCAAGTGCTGTTCGCCACAGTGCTGATAGGTGCCGACCATGCCGCGCTTGAAGATCGAAAACACGCCTTCAACAGTGTTGGTTGAAGCCGAGCCGCGCACGTATTCATCCTTGCTATGGTTGACCGTTTCGTGGCTGGCAAAGAAATGCTTTTCGCCAAGGTAGAGAGTGCATTCATCCGTGCGCAGATGCGTGTCCGGCGCGACGTTCATGTGCAGCACGTTACGCATATCGCGCTGGCGAAGCGCGGGCGTGTAAACCGAACGGACTTTGCCGCCGCGCTCGACTAGCGCCACGATGGCATGCTTGTGGCCGGAGCCGCCTTTGGGAGCCGTGCGACCCTTTTTCGTGCCGTAATATGTTTCATCCGCTTCAACGAATTTGCCCTTGCCGCCGAGCGGGCCAGTCTTGCCGGAAGGCTTCATCGCTTCGCGGATGCGATGCGCCATGAACCAAGCGGACTTGTAGGTAATCCCCAGCATCCGGTGAAGCTGGTGGGCGCTGATGCCCTTCTTAGACGAAGCCATGAGGTGCGTGGCGAGCAACCACTTGTGCAGCGGGATATGCGACCGCTCAAAAACCGTGCCCGTCCTGACCGTGAATTTGCCCCTGCAATCGTTGCAAAGAAACATTCCTGTCTGCGTCTCTCCGCCCATCTTGCGGCACTTGTCCGATCCGCAGAGCGGGCAATACAGGCCCTTACCCCAACGCGAGGCCTCCATATGCTCTATGGCCTTGGCTTCGTTATTGAAAATCGGGTTCGTGAGATCGGCGGTCATTGGTCATTCCCTCTATGACCTTAATCTAGGGTCTGCCCGCTGCTAAGTCAAGTATATAATCGCCACCCAAGTGGACTCACCAACACCTTGCTGATCGTCGGTGGACCGCTCACCGCTCTGCCGCTCACGCTCTTTGCCGCCGGCGCGCGCCGCATTCGTCTTTCGACGCTTGGCTTCCTGCAATATTTCTCGCCCTCGATCACCTTGGTCTTGGCGACATTGGGTTTCGGTGAGCGCTTCACACGGTTGGATGCGATCACCTTCGGTTGCGTGTGGGCCGCGCTGCTGATTGTCGCACTGGAAGGCCGTTTCGGCCGGATCAGGGCGCCTGCGGTAGATGCAGAGCCGCTATGACGATGTCCATTGCCTCTTCGGCGGAGTTTGCAATGCTGTAGAGATTGGCGTTCTCGGCCCGCGCGAATCCCATCGCGATCGTGTGCTTCAAAAGCGCCAGCAGCGGATCGTAATAGCCCGCAACATTTACCAGCACGACGGGCTTGGCATGAACGGCGAGCTGCGCGCTGGTCACGACTTCGAAAAATTCATCCAGCGTTCCCATGCCGCCTGGCAAAAGTACGAACGCATTCGCCATCGCAACCATGCGGTGTTTGCGGACAAACAGATCCGGCACGATTACCACTTGCTCGCCATGCGCCAGCGGCGGTTCGAGGTGGCGCAGGAACTCCGGCAGTATGCCGGTGACCGCCGCGCCGCCATCGCGCGCTGCGCGCGCCACTTCGCCCATCAGGCCAAGGCCGCCGCCACCGAATACGAGTGAGAAACCATGGCGCGCGATCAATTGTCCGAGCAGCCGCGCGCTCTGCGCGAAGCGCGGATCGCTTCCAGACGACGACCCGCAGAACACACAGATTGTGCGCTTGCGCTTTTCCATGCCGGTTTCGGGGATATCCATGAAGTAATGATCATCCGTGAGCCAACCGCCTTCTCTCGCCCGAAAGGGATTGCGGGAAAGAGCGCGGATACCTAAACAAGAATCGGCTTTGTCATGTTTGAGAGGTTAGCCTTGAAGCGTCCGCTCGTCATCCTTGCCATCATCGCGGCCTTGTCGCTGCTCGCCGGATTTCTGGTTTTCGGCGGTGCGAATATGGGAAACTAGACGATGGCAAGAATTCTCACCGAAGAGGGCGATGGCGCGCCGACCTTGCGCCCGCTCTGGATGCTGCTTCCTTATCTGTGGCCCAAGGGCCGCCCCGATTTGCGCTGGCGCGTGGCCGTTTCCTTGCTGTGCCTGGTGCTCGCAATTCTCGCGACCACCGCATTCCCCGTATTCATGGGCCAGATCACCAATAGGCTGGCGCACAAGCCTGCGGCAACCATCGTCGTCGTCACGACGCTGGGGCTGGTCGGGGCGTATGTGACCGCGCGCATCTTGATGCAGGCATTCGCGCAATTGCGCGATGGCATCTTCGCCAAGGTGCAGTATCACGCGCTGCGCCAGGTCGGCGTTTCCACCTTCGCCCACATTCATACGCTGTCGCTGCGTTTCCATCTGGAGCGCAAGACCGGTGGCCTCAGCCGCATTATCGAACGCGGTACCAAGGGCATCGACACGCTGCTGTCCTTCGCCGTGTTCAGTATTTTTCCCACCCTGTTCCAGCTTCTGCTGTTCAGCGCGATCATGGTGGTCAAGCTGGATTGGCAGATTGCACTCGCTACCATCGTCATGGTGGCCGCCTATGTCTGGTTCACCTTCGCGATCACACGCTGGCGCATTCAGTTTCGCCGCGACATGAACCAGAGCGATCAGGATGCGAATACAAAGGCCGTGGATAGCCTTCTCAACTACGAGACAGTAAAATATTTCAACAATGAAGCGCATGAAACGCGCCGCTTCGACAAATCCATGGAGAAATACTCGCGCGCCTCCATTCAGGCGCAGACGTCGCTGTCCGTCCTGAACACGGGTCAGGCCGTGATCGTTTCGCTCGGCATGGGCGCAGTGATGATCCTCACCATGATGGGCATCATCAACGGCCGTTTCACGATTGGCGATTTCGCGATGGGTAGCGCCATCCTGATGCAGCTCTATTTGCCGCTCAACCTGCTGGGCACGGTCTATCGCGAAATCACGCAGGCCCTTGTCGATATGGACGCCATGTTCAGGCTGCTGCACCAGCCGCAGGAGGTGACCGACAAGCCCGATGCGAAGCCGCTCGTCGTTTCGCGCGGCGAAATCAAATTCGACAATGTGTTTTTTGCCTATGAGCCCGCGCGCGTCGTGCTGAAAGGCGTCAGCTTCGTGGTCCCAGCTGGCAAGACGGTCGCGGTGGTTGGACCCTCCGGTGCGGGCAAATCCACGCTGTCGCGCATTCTTTATCGCTTCTACGACATCAAGAGCGGGTCAGTGACCATCGACGGGCAGGACATCCGCGACGTCACACAGGCGAGCTTGCGCGAAAAGATCGGCATCGTCCCGCAAGACACAGTGCTTTTCAACGATACCGTTCGCTACAACATCGCCTATGGCCGTATCGGCGCCAACGAGTCCGAAATAAAGGACGCTGCGCGCATGGCGCAGATCGACAAATTCATCCAGGAATTGCCGCTTGGATACGAATCCATGGTCGGCGAGCGCGGATTGAAATTATCGGGCGGCGAGAAGCAGCGTGTCGCCATCGCGCGTACCATTCTCAAGAACCCGCCAATCCTCCTGCTGGACGAAGCCACCAGCGCGCTCGATACCGGTACCGAACGCGAGATTCAGGGCGCTCTGCAGGAGGTTTCGAAGAACCGCACCTCGCTTGTCATCGCGCACCGGCTTTCGACCGTGGTAGATGCCGATGAAATTCTCGTGCTCGACCATGGCGAGATCATCGAGCGCGGACGGCACTCCGATCTCGTCGCGCGCGGTGGACACTACGCGTCGATGTGGAACAAGCAGAAGCAGGCCGCGGCGGCGCAGGAAATCCTCAAGGCCATCGCGAACGATCCCGATGTCCAGCCCGGCGTGGCACGAATCGGGTCAGTAGTTACAGCAGACTGACTATTCCGCCGCTTCGCGGTTGGCCGCCCGTTGGCGCAGCGCCGAGACGACATTGTCCGGTATTGCATGGCCGGCCAGCCCTCGTTCCGCACGCCCGCGCGCGCGGCGCTCGCGCCAGCGATAGGGCAGCGCCAGCATCGAGGGGACGAGCCCCAGCGTGATCATCTTCGAGAAGGCAAGACCGAAAACGATCGCAGTGGAAAGCTGAACCCACATCAACCCGTTCGGACCGCCGATGGTGACTTCGCGTGTGGCGAAGTTGATCTCGATGGCGAACATCATCGGCAGCAACCCGCCGATGGCTGTGATGGTTGTCAGAAATACCGGACGAAGGCGCTGCGCGCTCGAACGGATGACCGCCTCGATAGGCTCCATGCCGGCGTCGCGCAGGCGATGAAACGTGTCGATCAGCACGATGTTGTGGTTCACCACGATGCCGGCTAGCGCTAGCATGCCGGTGCCGGACATGATGATTGAGAAGGATTGCCCCATCACCACCATGCCAAGCAGCGCGCCAATCATGGCGAGGACGACGGCAACCAGGATCAATGTGGCGTGATAGAAGCTGTTGAACAGCATCAACAGCACCATCGCAATCAGGAACAGCGCCAGAAACGCGGCTTCAATCAGGAAAGCGCCCGATTCATCCTGCTCTTCGGCGCCGCCCTTGAACGCAACCCGTACGTCGTGTGGGAAAGGCTGCGTGGCGATCCATGACTGGATCTTGGCGATCTGCGCGTTGGCGTTGACGCCAAGCTTCACATTGGCGCGCACGTGATAGACGCGGTGGCCGTCCACGCGCTCGATGGAGTTGACCTGCTGGGCCGGCTTTCTGGTGACAAAATTGCTGATCGGAACCATTGTGCCGTCGGCTGCCGCGACGCGCAGATCGTCGAGAGCGTGGATGCCGCGTGACTCGCTGGGATAGCGCACGCGAATGTCCACTTCATCCTGCGAATCGTCGGGACGATATTTGCCGACCATGATGCCGTTCGTGACAAGTTGAACCGCCGTGCCGATCGATTGCGCATTGGCGCCGAAGCGGCTCGCCATTTCGCGATTGATGTCGAGGTCCCACTCGATACCGGGCAGCGGCCTGGTGTCCTCTACGTCGCGCAGTTCTTTCATCTTGTCCATGTGCTCGCGGATAGCGGTCGCGACTTGCGCCAGCTCCGTGTAGTCGTCCGAGGTGACATCAATCATGATGTCCTTGCCGCTGGAAGGTCCGTTTCCGGGTTCGCGAACTTCGATATGCACGCCAGGAATGTTGGCGGTCTTTTTGCGGATTTCCTCTTCGATCTCCTTGCCCGGCCGGCGTTCGCGATAGTCCTTCATCTCAATGCTGACATGGCCGATATTATCGACCGGCTCTCCGCCCTGGCTGTTGAGCGAACCGCCGTTTTGACCGCCCGACGTGGCATAGACAGCCCGAATGCCTGGTACCGTCTGCGCGATGCGCGAGATGCCCATCACGATGTCGCGTTTCTCGTTGGCAGAAAGATTACCGCGCGCGGAGACATAAACTCGCGCGTAGCCGCCATCCTGGTCGGTAAAGAAGATCGAGCCGTGATTGAACACGACGAAGAGCGCGATGACACCGAACACCATCCCGATTGCGCCCAGGATCACTCTTCCAGGGTGCTGCGTGAGCCATTCGGCGAGGTGGGCGTACCAGCCGGTAATTCCGGGAATGTCGTGCCAATCGCCGGTTTCCGACGCCTCGATCGCTTTTTCGTGCTGCGGATCGTGCGGCGGCGCTTTGCCGAACATCCCGCCGAGGACGGGCAGGAAAATCAGCGCCACGATCATCGACGCCGAGAGAACGATGATTAGCGTGATCGGAAAGAAGCTCATGAACTTGCCCGGGATGCCCGGCCACAAAAGCATGGGCAGGAAGGCGCCGATCATGGTCGCGGTTGCGCTCACCACCGGCCAGAACATGCGTACTGCGGCCTGCGCGAACGCATCTCTGGGGCTATGGCCCTCGGTCATCTTCCGGTCGGCGTATTCGACCACGATGATCGCGCCGTCGACCAGAATGCCGACCGCCAGCAGCATGCCGAACATGATCATCTCGTTCAGCGACATGCCCAATCCATTGAGCACCATGAACGCCATGAGGAACGAGGTCGGAATCGCCACGCCGACCAGCAAGCCCGCACGCAAACCGAGGGCCGCCACGACAATGATCATCACCAGCACGATGGCCAGGATGATCGAATCCGACAGCGAACCCAGCATGTCGTGGATGTCGGTGGATTCGTCGAACAGATAGGTGACGTGGACGCCGGACGGCCACGTTTTCTGGGCCTTCTCGACGATCTGACGGACGGCCAGATTGTTGGCGATGATGTTGGCGCCGATGCGCTTGGTCACATCCAGAGAGATCGTCGGCTGGCCATTGACGCGCGCATAGGTCGTCGGATCGTAAAAGGTGCGATGTACCTGCGCCACGTCGGCCAGCGTGATGGTCGAATTCGCGGTCGAGCGGACCGGCAGGTTGAGCAGATCCGAAGCGTTCGCAATGACGCCCGGAACCTTGACGGCGAAACTACCATGGCCGGTATCGATCAGGCCGGCCGCGATGAGCCGGTTGTTGTTCGAGACTGCGCTGAACATTTCCTGCTGGGTGATGCCGAAACCTTCGAGCTTCGCCGGATCGATCACGATCTCGAGCATCTCTTTGCGCTCGCCGTCGATGTCGACATCGAGGACGGAGGGCACCACCTTCATCTCGTCTTTCAGGTCGCGCGCCAGCTTGAGCAGCGTGCGCTCGGGCACGTCGCCGTAAAGGGCGGCCGAAATCACAGGCTGCAGAGCCGTGTTGATTTCCTGCACAGACGGCGGATCGGCGTCGACCGGGAGAAGTGAACGCGTTTCGTCGACTTTGGCGCGGACGTCGGCCAGCGCTTTCTCTTTTCTGAAATTCACATCGAATTCGAGGATTACGACCGCGACGCCGCTATAGGCGCGTGCGGTGATCGTCTTCAGCCCCTCAACCGAGCGCAGACTTGTCTCGAGCGGTTTGACCAGCAGCCGCTCGCTGTCCTCCGGGCTGATGCCCGCATAGGTGACTTGCACGATCAGAATAGGAATCGGGATGTCGGGCTGCGATTCTTTCGGGATCGTGATGAACCCAATGACACCGGCGACGATGACGACCAGGATCAGCGCAAGAACGACGCGCGTATTATGGACCGCCCAATCGACGATTCTGGTCATGACGCGGCCCCGGATTTATCGACGACGGCCTTCACATGCTCGCCATCGGTGACGAATTCCTGGCCGACGGTGATGATGTTCACACGGTCAGGCAGACCGGCGATCCACATGCCGTCCGGCCCGTCGGAAATGATCTGTATCGGCAGGAAGCGCACGATTCCGTTTTCCACAACGCGCACACCCACGGCGCCCGCGTCGTCGAGCACCAGAATGCCTGGCGAGATATGTACCGCCGCAAGCCGTTGCACTGGAATATGAATGTCGGCGCTGACGCCGTCGCGAAGCTTCGCGTCGGGATTGGGCAATTCGACTTCCACGCGGAACGTACGGGTGACGTCATCGGCGCGATCCGCAACAAAGCGGACCTTGCCGGTCACGGTCTCGCCGGTCACCAGCGTGGCGCTCGCCGCGTCGCCGATTTTGATTTGGCCAACTTCATGTTCTGAAACAGAGCCCACTGCAAGGAACGGCTCCGGCGCGATGACGAGCGCACATTTGTCGCCTACGCGCATGTAATCGCCGACTTCGACATAGCGATCGTCCACGAAGCCGTCGAACGGCGCGAGCATGCGCGTGTTCGCCAACTGGATCTGCATGGTGCGCTGGCTGGCCTTGGCGGCTTCAAGCTGGGCGGCCGATTGCGCAACCTGAATCTTGGAGCGGAAGCCGTCCTTCATCAGGTCGAGATCGACATCATGCTGCTTGGCGGTCTGCGCTACCATGGCGCTCGCCTGATCGAGCTTGGCGGCCCGATCGTTGGTCTTGATCTCGCAGAGCACCTGGCCCTTCCTGACGCGGTCACCCTTCTCGAAGTGCAGCGCCTGCACAGACCCTTCAACTTCCGCCTTCACATCGACGGCATGGAGGGCCTGGGTGCGGCCGCGCACGGTGACTGTTGCGTTGCGTTCGGAAGCAACCAGAGCCGCCACACGCACCAGCGGCACGTCGGACGTCGCTTTAGTGTCAGCGCTTTCAGTGCTGGCCTGCGAGGCCGGGTGAAAGACAATGCTCGAGGCAATCCAGACGAGCACCACGATCAGAATGCCGAACGCCCACTGATAACGCGGTTTCATAGCGAGCCAGAAGCCCGGCATGATCCGGTCGTACAAGGCGTCGATGGCGTCTTTCAGGCGGCTAAACATCTGTTGTGCTCTCGTTACTCGGCGGCCTCGGCCGCATGTCCCGTTATCTTCGCGCGGTGCGCGCGAAGGAAATTCAGCATTGCGATGTAAACCGCCCGTCCGTACCCCAGCACGAAGCGTTCGCCTTCAGTCTGCGGCCCAGGCTTGGGGGCCATCATCTGCGCGAGCTTGGCTTCGCTATGCTCGATATAGGTATCCATCATCTCGATCACACGGGGCTCAGGCAGCAGATGTGAAAAAAGCATCGCGAAGACGAAGGGCGATTTGTGCCGATCTTCCGGAAGCGGTTTCATCAACGCGCCCAGGAAGGCTTTTTGGCCGGCGTCCGTGATCGAATAGACCTTACGATCCGGGCGCTTTTCCTGAAGTTCTTCGCGCACCGAGACGAGGCCCTCTTCGGTGAGCCGGTTCAAAGCCGGATAGATCGAGCCGAAACTGGCCTCGACGAAGTGCTGATAGCCGTCATCGTCAAAGAGCTTCTTGATCTCATAGCCGGTGGCGTCGCCACGGCTGAGAATGCCCAAACAGATCGTGCGAACGTCCATGCCCGAAAACCTATCTATGCCGGTTCGATATAGATCGGGGCTATATATGGGTAAATCGTTACGCTTCAAGCGCAAAAGCCCCGCATTGCGCGCAATTCAGCATTGCGCGCGGCGGGATGTGTGGAATTAGACGGACTAAATCAGCTCGATCCGATCCACTTCGACCCCTTTGTTCCCGCTGCGGGTCGAATAGCGGATGCGCTGCTCCGGGCTCAGAATCGCGATGCCGGACCGGCGCAGCGCACTTGCATGGCAATAGATATCCTGACCACCAGCTTCTGACACGACAAAGCCGAAGCCTTTCTGATCGTTGAAGAATTTTACGCGGCCATCGACCATTGGACCGGCCGGCGCGCTGTCGCGCCCACCGGTATCTCGGCCGCCACCGCCGAACCGGTCGCCCCCGCCGAAGCGGTCACCCCCGCCGAAACGATCTCCGCCGCCGAACCGGTCGCCCCCGCCGAAGCGATCCCCGCCTCCGAAACGGTCACCGCCACCAAAGCGATCATTGCCTCCAAAGCGGTCGCCGCCGCCGAAGCTGTCCCCACCGCCGAAGCGGTCTCCGCCACCCGACCGGCCACGTCCGCCACCGCCCGGTCCGCGCGAAGGCGCAGGATCGGCCGTTGTCGTATCGACGCTATGCACCGTCACGACCTGAAGGCCGCGCGGTGAATCCTGAAGGTCGCACACGACCGTGGAGCCTTGCGGGACATCCTGATGTCCGGTGGCCGCCAGCGCCGATGCGTGACAGAACGCATCGTTGCCATTTTCCAGAGTGATGAACCCATAACCCTTGGTGGAATTGAACCACTTGACGGTGCCCTTGGTCGAAGCCATCGCGAGGGGGCGCGATGCGCCATTATCGAAGTTTGCCATGATGAGCCAATATAAATCTGCCGGGTGCCAGTCCGCTGACGCACCGGCTCCTCCAGCATGGGTGACGGCGCGCTGGCCTTATCATGCGCAAAAGGCCGCGCATTCCGCAACGGGGGGCGGGCGGGCAAGGAAAGTGCGGGGCGTCGTGCTGGAGAGGCTGACCGACGCCCCGCTAAGGCAGCGTGCGCTTGGGAGCACGCGCCGCCGCCAATAATGCGGATCAGGCGATGTTGGCGATCTCGTCGAACTTGAAGCGCGGGCTGCGCGCGAAGAGCTTTTCGCTGTCGCCGTAACCAATGTTGATGAGGATGTTGGATTTCACCGAGGTTCTGGCGAAGAACGCCTCATCGACAGCTGCGTTGTTGAAGCCGGTCATTGGTCCGGTGTCGAGGCCCAATGCGCGCAGCGCCAGGATCAGATAGCCCGCCTGCAGCGTGCCGTTTTGAAAGGCCGTACGTTCGGCGAATTCGGCATTGCCGCTGAACCATGGGCGCACATCCATATGTGGGAAAAGGCGCGGCGAATGTTCGAAGAACTTCGTGTCGTAGCAGGCGATCGCTGTGACCGGGGCAGCCATCGTCTTGTCGACATTCGCACCCAGGAGCGCGGGCTTGAGCTTTTCTTTTGCTTCTTTCGAACGCACAAAAACATAACGGGCCGGAAGCGTGTTGGCGCTGGTCGGGCCCCATCCGGCGATCTCGACGGCTTCGCGTAGCAGCGTCTCCGGCACGGGTTTGTTGAGAAAAATGTTGTGCGTGCGGGCTTCCAGAAAGAGTTGATCCAGCGCGGTCGCGCTGATGGCGGGCGTTTCGATCGGTTTTTCGGCAAATTTCAGCATGGTTCTCTCCAGTGAAGTTGTCTGGAGAGGATGTGGGCGGTATATCTATCTGGACAATCGGCCAAATAGTGGAAATATCCATCAGATAAATTGATAGATGCTGGACAGGCTCACGCTCGATCAAATGCGGGCTCTGATCGCAGTGGCAGAGACTGGGAGCTTCTCGGCCGCAGCCCGCAAACTCGGCCGCGTCCAGTCGGCTATCAGTCAATCGATGCAGTCGCTGGAAAGCACGCTCGGCGTCGAATTGTTCGACCGGGATGCCAAAACGCCAAAGCTGAACGAAACCGGCCGCGTGCTTCTGCAGGACGCATATGGATTGGTGCACGGTGCGGATGCGCTGCGCGCCCGCGCGGAGAGCATCGCAAACAATATCGAACCGGAATTGACGCTCGCCGTCGATTCCATGTTTCCCAATTCCATCTTGATGGAAACGCTGCGTGCCTTCGGCCAGGCGTTCCCTAGCGTCGCGGTGACGCTGTTCACGGAAGGATTGGGCGCCGCCGAGCAACGCATCCGCGACGGTGTCGCGCGTCTTGGCATCTACTCGCCTCTGTCGACCGCGCCGTCCAATGATCTGGAATGGGAGCACATGATGACAGTGCCGATGATCCCGGTCGTGGCCGCTAATCATCTGCTGGCGCGAGAGATGCCGCCCCTCGAGCGCCACACACTCGAACAATATGTGCAGCTGGTTCTGACCGACCGCACGCCGCTCAGTCAGAATTTGCGCGGTGGCATTGTCAGCCTGCATATCTGGCGCTTCGCCGATCTGGGAACGCGGCTGGAATATCTTTTGGCGGGGTTCGGCTGGTGCAACATGCCCCAGCACATGGTGGCGGATCATATCCGCGAGGGCAGGTTAAAGGAGCTGGCACTGAAAGAGCGTGCGGGTATCGAGCTTCCACTGCACGTCGTGTACGACCGCGGACGTCCGCCCGGTCGCGCCGGGCGCTGGTTTATCAACGAACTGCATAGACGATTGGGGAGCGTTTAGATGCCCAAAACCAATTCCGCTCCTCTCGGTATCATCGAAGGCTATTACGGCAAGCCGTGGAGCTGGCAGGAACGCGCGGGCACGATCGCGTTTCTCCAACCGCAGGGCTACGGTTTTTATATCTATGCGCCGAAATTTGACACCCATCTTCGCGAACGCTGGACCGAAGACCATCGGCGCGAAGAAATGGATGAGCTTGTGCGCTTTGCTGCGCATTGCCGGTCGCTGGACGTGCGCTTTGGCGTCGGCCTCAGTCCGATGAACATCTTTCGCAATTTTGATGCCGAAGAGCAGGTACGGTTGGCGAGGAAGCTAAAGGTTCTCGACGAAGCCGGGCTCGACGATCTGGCGCTGCTGTTCGACGATATGCGCGCCGATCTTCCCGATCTTGCCGCGCGGCAGACTGCGATTTCTCATTTTGTCGCGGAGCATTCGAAAGCTTCGCGACTGATTGTTTGTCCCAGCTACTACACGGACGATCCGCTGCTAGACCGTTTTTTCGGCGTGAGGCCGCATAACTATCTAGAGGATTTCGGCAAGCTGCTCGATCCGCGCATCGAGGTGTTCTGGACAGGCGAAGAAGTGTGCGCACGAGAAATCGGGGTTGGTCATCTGAAGCGTGTGAGCGAGCAACTGCGCCGCAAGCCGTTTCTCTGGGATAATTACCCGGTGAATGACGGCCCGCGCATGTCGCAATATCTGCATTTGCGCGCCTATACGGGCCGGCCGGCCGCCATTGCCGAACACATTTCCGGCCACGCCATCAATCCGGCATTGCAGCCGACGCTGTCGCGCATACCGGCGTTGACACTGGCGGAAAGCTATCGCGCCGGTTCGGATTACGCCTATGGCGCGGCTTTTCTGCGTGGGGCGACGGCGGTGTTGGGCGAGGATTTGGCAACGCAGGTGCAGGGCGATTTGCTGTCGTTGCAAGATGCCGGTCTCGACCGCCTTGGAGCGCGTGCGCAAAGACTGCGCGCCCGCTACGCAGCTTTCGACCATCCCGGCGCGCGCGAAATTGTCGCCTGGCTCGATGGCGTTTATCGTATCGCGCCGGATGACATGCCGAACGTTTGATCTATTCGTCGGCCTTCAGCATCGCGGCTGCTTCGGTCGCGTCTTTTTGCGCTGATGCGAGATTGGCTTGCGCAATGCCGCTGGTCGCCTTCGCAGCAGCAGCTTCAAGCGACTTCCTCTTCGCCGCGTCCGCCGTGTCGGGGATCGCGCCATTGCCGCTGTTGGCGCACGGGTTCATCTGCTTCGCGTCGAAGCCCGTGCCGCCCGGCCCGACCAGGCAATTGAGCGTGTGATGCAGATGCATGTGCACGCCATCGAGGTCGGCCGCTTTCGCCGCCAGTCCCGCATGGGTTTCGGCGTTGACGATCTCGCCCTTCAAATCGGCGGCGTATGTCCCGGTCGCGAACAGCAACAGGCTGCCCGCCGTCAGCGCACCCAGCATGGTTGTTCTCATGATGTTGTCCTCCCTTTGCCAGCGGTCACTATAGCGCATTCCGGTTGACAGGGCTCGGCCCGCGAACCTTTGATCTTTTGGTGAGCGACACAAACGAACAAACTGGGACATTGGCTGCGGCGCTGGCGCAGACTGCGAAGCTTCTCAACGAGGCGCGGCCCGATCTCGCCGCGGCGCAGGCGCGCGAAATCCTCAAAGCCATGCCCGATCATCCGCAGGCCTTGTTGCTGCTCGGCGCTGCGCTGCGTCTGGAGGGCGACACGCCGGCGGCGCGTGCGCTGCTGGAGGCTTTGGCGCAGAGCCAGCCGCGCGCGACGGAAGTGTTTTTCGAACTGGGCCTCGCGCGCTCCGAACTGGGAGAAACGAAAACGGCGATCGACGCGCTACTGCGCGCCGTCGCGCTAAATCCCAAACATGCCCATGCCTGGCGCGCACTTGGCGACGAGCGAATGCTCGCGGGCGACACGCCGGGGGCGGAGGCCGCCTATGCGCGTCACATCGAAGCGTCGGTCAACGACCCCGTTTTGATCAAAGCTGCTGTCGCCCTGCGAGAGAACAGGCTTTCCATTGCCGAGCGCGTGCTGCGCGAATTTCTGAAACTCAATCCGACCGACGTATCGGCAATCCGCATGCTGGCGGAAGTGGCCGCGCGTCTGCGGCGTTATGAAGATGCCGAAGTGCTGCTCACGCGCGTTCTGGAACTGGCACCAGCCTTCACGGCTGCTCGGCACAACTATGCCGCCGTTCTGTATCGTCACAACAAGCCGGAAGCCGCGATCGCGCAGGCCGACATTCTGCTTAAGAAGGAGCCGCGCAATCCCAACGCCAAAGGCCTGAAGGCTGCGGCGCTGGGCCAGATCGGCGAATACGGCCACGCGGTCGCGTTGTTCGAAGATTTGCTGAAAACGCATCCCAGCCAACCGAAAGCATGGATGAGCTACGGCCACGCGCTCAAGACACTGGGCCGTCAGGCCGACGGTATCGGCGCCTATCGCAAGGCCATCGCGCAGCTGCCGGGTCTGGGCGAAGCCTGGTGGAGTCTGGCCAATCTCAAGACGGTTCGCTTTAGCGAAGGCGACATCGCTGCGATGCGCGCGCAGCTCGCGCGGAAAGATATCGACGAGGAAGACCGCTTTCATCTCGAATTTGCGCTCGGCAAGGCGCTGGAGGATGCGGCCGATTACGAACATTCCTTCGCGCATTATCGGAACGCAAACGCGCTGCGCCGCGCGAGCCTGCCTTATCAGGCAGAGCAGACTCACAAATTCGCCGCGCGGATGAAAGACGTGTTCACACGCGAATTCATCACCGCGCATCAAGGGCTGGGTTCAGCCGCGCCGGATCCGATTTTCGTTGTAGGCCTTCCGCGCTCTGGATCGACTCTGGTGGAGCAAATCTTGTCGAGCCATTCGCAGGTCGAAGGCACAATGGAGCTGCACGACATCGCGCAGGTCGCCCGCAGTGTCGCGACGTGGAAGAAGGAGGGTGACGATGCCTATCCCGAAATCCTGACTACGCTTGCGCCGGAACGGTTGCGCGAACTTGGCGAGGATTATCTCGCGCGCACCCGCGTGGTGCGCAAGCTCGGCAGACCATTTTTCATCGACAAGATGCCCAACAATTTCTTCCACGCCGGATTCATTCATCTCATCCTGCCGAACGCAAAGATCATCGACACGCGGCGCCATCCGGCGGGCTGCTCTTTCTCCTGTTTCAAGCAGCATTTCGCGCGCGGTCAGGCCTTCACCTATGGGCTTGAAGATGTCGGTCGCTACTACGCCGACTATGTGGCGCTGATGGCGCATTTCGATTCTGTCATGCCGGGCCGCGTCCATCGCGTACTCTATGAGCGGATGGTGGATGATCCGGAGGGCGAGGTGCGCCGGTTGCTGGATTATTGCGGGCTACCGTTCCAGGAAACCTGCCTACGCTTCTATGAGAACGACCGTGCGGTCCGTACCGCAAGTTCGGAGCAGGTCCGCCAGCCAATTTTCAGGGACGGCGTTGAACACTGGCAGAATTTTGAGCCATGGCTTGGTCCGCTCAAGGATGCGCTGGGCCCCGTGCTCGCCGCCTATCCGGCCGCGCCGATATTTTAATCACACTTCGAATCTGCTTCGCCGCAGCGCACAAAATGTGCATTGACGTCACCCGGAAGCCCGCTTCACATTATCGTCGTACGACAGATTCAGGCGATTCTGGCCAAGGCCGGATTTGTCCTGCGAGGGGGAATTGCCATGCGTCGAATTTCTTCCAAGCTTTCCATGGGTTATGCGTTGGGACCGGCGCTTCTGGCGTCCACCATGCTGTCAGGCGTGCCCGCACATGCGCAGAGCACCGGCGGCCTGGAAGAGGTCGTGGTCACCGCCGAAAAACGCTCGGAGGATCTGCAAAAGGTCCCGATGCAGGTTCAAGCCATTACGGCGCAGAAGCTGCAAGACCTTCACCTCAGAGATTTCACCGATTTCGCGCTTTATTTGCCCAACGTCACCTATGCAGTGAGCGGGCAGGGCAGCAATGGCGGCCCCGGCTTCGCTAACATCACAATGCGCGGCATCGCCAGCGACCAGAACGGTAACCACTCCGGTCCCGTGCCGACCGTTGGCGTTTATTTCGACGAAGCGCCGATCACGACCATCAACGGCACGCTCGATATTCCGGCCTACGACGTCGCGCGCGTCGAGGCATTGTCGGGTCCGCAGGGCACGTTGTACGGTGCGAGCGCGGAATCCGGCGTGGTCCGCATCATTTCCAACAAGCCGGATGCGAGTGGCTTCGCAGCGAGCTACGACCTCGACACCAATTCCGTCGATCACGGCGGCATCGGCTATAGCGGTCACGGCATGGTCAACGTTCCGCTGGCCGACAACATTGCGATCCGCATCGTTGCCTGGGACGAGCACGACGCCGGCTATATCGACAACGTACTGGGCACGCGGACCTATTCCTTCGCCAATTCCAACCCGCCGATCGTGCCGCAACCGGCGGACATCACCATCAGCAATGCAGGTCACACAAAGAACAATTACAACACGGTCAACAAGCTGGGCGCGCGCGCGGCCCTTGAGATCGACCTCGACAACAATTGGACGATTACGCCGACCCTGATGGGCGAGTCGGAACAGAGCGACGGCGTGTTCGGTTACGATCCGAATTTCGCGGGCGATCTGAAAGTTCAGCACTTCCTGCCGGAATTCGTGCACGACGATTGGTATCAAGCGGGGCTGACCATTCAGGGCAAGATCGGCGACCTCGATCTCACTTATGCTGGCTCCTATATGGATCGCAAAGTCAATTCCGCCGCCGACTACACGGACTACACATTCTGGTACAATCAGTACAATTCCTACTACACCCACTTCACTGACAATGCGGGCAACACGATCGATCCCACGCAGCGCATTCTGGGCAGGGATCATTTCACCAAGCAAAGCCACGAATTGCGTTTGTCCTCTTCGAAAGACGACCGTTTTCACTACACCGCGGGTCTGTTCTACGAAGAGCAGACGCATGCCATCCTGCAGGATTACGTGATCGAAGGCCTGGCGAGCCCCGGCTCCGGTCAACCCACCGTCTCGGTCACCGGATGGCCCAACACGCTGTGGCTGACCGACCAGATGCGTACCGACAAGGATTACGCGGCGTTCGGCGAGGCATCATTCGACATCAACTCGGCGCTGACACTGACTGGCGGTATCCGTTTTTATGACTACGACAACACACTGAAGGGCTTCTTCGGATTTGCGAGCTACGAGACGTCGCACTGCTTCGCGCCGACATCCGTGGACAAAGGCCCCTGCACCGATCTCGACGCGGCGGCCAAGGGCAATGGCGAGACGCACAAGATCAACCTCACCTGGCAGGCCACCGACGACAAGATGTTCTACGCCACCTATTCGACGGGCTTCCGTCCGGGCGGCGTCAATCGCGTGATCGATCCGAGCACGGGAAAGGTCTTCGCACCCTATGGGGCGGACTCTCTAGACAATTTGGAATTCGGCTGGAAGACGAGTTGGGACGACAATCGCGTGCGTTTCAATGGCGCGTTCTATTACGAGGAATGGAACAACTTCCAGTTTCCGTTCCTGGGCCCCAACTCTGTCACGATCATCGCCAATGCCGGCGGCGCGCGCGTGAAGGGTTTCGAGTATGACCTCACATGGCTTCCGCTCGATAACCTGACGCTGTCTTCATCGGGCGCTTACAATGAAGCGGATTTGACGGCACCCTACTGCCGCGATCAGACGATCGTCTGCACGGACGCGGTCGCCAATTCGCCGACAGGCACGCAGCTTCCGATTACACCGAAATGGAAGCTGAACGCCACGGCGCGTTATGAATGGGCGATTGACAGCTTCACCGCGCATGTGCAGGGTTCGGTCATTCACCAGAGCGGCACGTGGTCGGATTTGCGCCTCGCCGAGCGGGCTCTGGTGGGCAAGAGTGCCGCCTTCACGATGTTCGACTTTACGACTGGCGTGGATCGGGACAACTGGTCGATCGAGCTCTACATCAAGAACCTGTTCGACGAGCGCGGCCAAATCGGCCGCTATGCCGAGTGCACGCCGGGCGTTTGCGGCGCCGAACCTTATATTCTGACGACACAACCGCGCACGGTCGGCCTGACCTTCAGCCAAAAGTTCTGATCGCCGGAATTTTGAAACGCCGACGGCCCCGCGAAATCTCGTGGGGCCGTTTGTGCTTGGGCTAATGCCCGACGTGAATGTTGGTAAGCGTGGAGAGCAGGCCGAACACCTGCAGCAGCCACAAGACAACCGCGATGACGACGACCGCGTTCAGGATCGACTTGATTTTGCCGTCCATCGGAATGTAGGTGTTCACGAGCCAGAGCAGCACGCCGACGACAATCAAGATCACAACAAGTGTTACGAGCGGCATCGAATATCCCCTGACTAGAGCGGTTTTGGAATGAGTTGACTCGGAGAGGGATTCCCATCGGGAGGTGGTTGGGCGAATCTCGGGATCACATCTGATTCGGGGGTCGCTGATGACACAAGCCTATTCTCAGGATTTGCGTATC
>Ga0209483_1000388_pt1 | contig 38994 bp, 35 predicted proteins | sample NGEPerA_FD_184508 | JGI IMG/M metagenome (GOLD analysis project Ga0209483, IMG submission 184508) | Arctic peat soil microbial communities from the Barrow Environmental Observatory site, Barrow, Alaska, USA - NGEE PermafrostL2-A... | ecosystem: Environmental > Terrestrial > Soil > Wetlands >...
TGGATGCGCGGCGCGAGGACATCGACGCGTCGATGTCCTCGCGCCGCGCATCCATGATGTCGACCAACTGCTGCACCGACGACGCGGACCGGTGCAGGGCCTCACGGTCGCTGTCAGAGAGGGCGACCTCGACCACGCCGAGCAGCCCGCCCGCGCCGAGGCGGGCGGGAACGCCTGTGTACAGGCCGTTGATGCCGTACTCACCCTCCAGGTACACCGCGCAGGGCAGCACCTGGTGGGTGTCGAGGAGGATGGCGTCGGTCATCTGGGCCGCGGCAGCGGACGGCGCGTAGTAGGCGCTTCCCGTCTTGAGCAGCCCAACGATCTCGGCCCCGCCATCGCGGGCGCGTTGCACGATGGCGTCGAGGCGCTCCTTGGAGATGAGCTGCTCGACGGGCACGCCGGCGACGGTGGTCAGCGAGGTGAGCGGCACCATCGTATCGCCGTGGCCACCGAGCACGTACGCCGCCACGTCGACCACGGAGGCGTCAAGCTCCTGCGCGATGAAGGTGCGGAAACGGGCCGTGTCGAGCACGCCGGCCATCCCGATGACGCGCTCGCGCGGGAAGCCGCTGACCGCCTTGGCGACCTGTGCCATGGCGTCGAGGGGGTTGCTCACCACCACGATCACGGCGTCCGGTGAGTGCTCCGCGACCTGCCGGGCAACCGACGCCACGATCTTGGCGTTGGTCATGACCAGGTCGTCGCGCGACATGCCCGGCTTGCGGGCCACGCCGCTGGTGATCAGGACGACATCGGAGGCGGCCGTCTCCTCGTAACCGTTGGAGCCGGTCACGACGGAGTCGTGGCCGAGGATGGGGCCCGCCTGGAGGAGGTCGAGCGCCTTGCCCTGGGGCAGTCCCTCGACGATGTCGACGAGCACGATGTCGGCGTAATTGCGCTCGGCGAGGCGCTGCGTCAGGGTCGCCCCGACGTTGCCGGCACCGACGACTGTGATCTTGAAGCGCACCTTGTCACCCTTGGTCTGGACGTGGTTGCAGGGATCGGGCACATTGTAGGAAGCCGCGGTCGCAGCCCGCGTTTCAGCCGCTAGCATGGCCCGGATGGCAGCCACGCGCCCCGATCCACCGCGCCCGGCGCAACGCGGCCGGGCCTCGGCACGGAGCCGGCGGCGCCTCCCCGCAGGGGCCAGGGCGCGGGCACTCACGGTCGTGGAACGCCTCCGCGCAGAGTATCCGCAAGCAACGTGCGCTCTCGTCCACGAGTCGCCGTTGCAACTGCTCGTGGCCACCATCCTCAGCGCGCAGTGCACCGACGAGCGCGTCAACATGGTCACCCCGGTGCTGTTCGCGCGGTACCCGACGGCTGTCGACCTGGCCGAGGCGCGCCTCGAGGATCTCGAGGAGGTCATTCGCTCCACCGGTTTCTTCCGGATGAAGGCGCTGGCCATCCGCGAGATGAGCCAGGACGTGGTGGCGCGCTTTGGAGGGCAGGTGCCGCGCCGGATGGAGGACCTTGTGAGCCTCCGCGGCGTCGGCCGCAAGACCGCCAACGTGGTGCTCGGGGTCGCCTTCGGCGTGCCTGGTCTCCCCGTCGACACCCACGTCACGCGCCTCTCCGGTTTACTCCGCCTGACCAGCGCCAAGGACCCGGTCGAGATCGAGCGCGACATCTGCGCGATGGTGCCCGCTGAGGAGTGGACCGACCTGAGCCTGCGCCTCATCATGCACGGACGACGGGTGTGCGTCGCCCGGACCCCGCGTTGCACACAGTGCGTCCTCGGCGACATCTGCCCGTCCGCCGACCTGGGTCCGGTGCGGCCCGGCGCCCGCACCGGCGGCCGTCATGCCACGGCCAGGACGGCGCGCCCTCGATCGCCGAGCGGAAGCTGACGGAAACCCGGGAATGCGCATGACCGCGCCCGGTGCAGAGATGCCACGAGCGCCTCGGTGCGGCGGAGTTCGAGGTCGGTGATGCCGCAGGCTCGGGCCACCTCCTCGAACGCGACCACGCGCCCGCCGGCGGCGTTGACACGTCCCACCCAGGCCGCGAACGACAGGGCCACTCGCGCGTAGATGAAGGGCTCGGCCTGATGCTCGGGCATGCTGGTCTCGATGACGCTGAGGGTATGCCCCGCGGCGACCGCAGTCATCAATGTCTCGGCCACGCCGGCCAGGAGGGGGCCTGACGCCGATCCCGCGGCGTCGTGGTAGACGAGCACGGTGCGGCCATCCGCGCGCACGTGCTGGATGGCCGCACCGCTCAGGCCGCGGTAGGGGTCGAAGAAACCGACCGGGATGGTGGCGAGCGGGGCTCCGATCTCCATGGTCGGTCAGCCTGGGGGCGACGGGCGGACATCGGGGAGACGTCCCAGCCACTCGTCCCGCATGGGCGGCGTATACAGTCACAGCCATGCAGGGCGCACAGAAGTTGACGCCGCTCGATGCGTCCTTCCTTCACCTCGAAACCCCCAGGACGCACATGCACATCGGCGGGGTGGCCATCTTCGAGCCCTCACCGCTCGGCACCGGCCGGGCACTCTATGAAGCGCTCGCCCGGGCGATCGCGCCGCGCCTCGACCTCATGCCGCGTTACCGCCAGAAACTGGCGTTCGTTCCTCTCAGCCTGGACACCCCGGTGTGGGTCGACGACCCGGACTTCGAGATGAGCAACCATCTTCTCCGCGCCGCCCTGCCCAAGCCCGGCGGCGACCTGGAACTCCAGGAACTCATCGGCCGCGTGTTCTCGCGACCGCTCGACCGGCGCCGCCCGCTCTGGGAGATCTACATCGTCGAGGGGTTGCGCGACGGCCGCTGGGCGCTGCTCACCAAGTCCCACCACGCCATGGTGGACGGCATCTCCAACCTCGAGCTGGCCACGATCCTTCTCGACGTCGAGCCCGACCCCGAGCCGGACAGCCGTCCCTTCGGGGTCTCGCACTGGGAGCCGGAGGAAGCGCCGAGCAGCATGGGCCTGCTCATCAACTCGCTGCGTGAGCGGGTCACCCGGCCCGCGCGTCTGCTCAGCGCTGCCCGCGCCGTCGCCGGCCAGCCCGGGCGCCTCGGCAACGCCCTGCGCGACACCGCCAGCGGCCTGGTTGCCATGGCCGACCACTTCGGCACATCGAGCTCGGCCATCAACGGCAGGACCGACCCGTCGCGCTCCTACCGGTACAGCCGGTTTCCCCTTGAGGACTTCCGCACCATCAAAGCGGCCTTCGGCGGAACCATCAACGACATCGTCCTGGCCGTGGTGGCGGGGGGCCTTCGCCATTTCCTCATCACCCGCGGTGTCGACCCGGAGGATGAGGACGAGGCTCTGCAGGCGCTCTGCCCGGTGAGCATCCGCGACACAAGGGAGCGCACCGCTCTCGGCAACCGCCTGGCCATGCTGCTCGTGAAGCTGCCCACAGCGGAGGCCGACCCGCAGCGCCGCATCGCCGCCGTGCGCAGCACCGTCGACGGGCTCAAAGCGCGCAAGCAGGCGGTCGGGGCCGACTTCCTTCTCAACCTCGCCGGGTTCGCCCCCTCGACGTTGCACGCCATGGTGGCGCGGGCGTCACTCCGCCAGATCGCGTTCAACCTCATCGTCACCAACGTGCCCGGACCACAGTTCCCCCTGTACTGCCAGGGTGCCAAGCTGGTCGAGGTGTTCCCGATCGCCTTCCTGTATGACGGGCAGAAGCTGGCCATCGCCATCTTCAGCTACTGCGGGACGCTCAACTTCGGCTACCTCGTCGACTCACAGGGGATGAGCGACGTCGACGTCTTCGCCGAGTGTGTCGAGGAGGCCCTCCGGGAGCTGGTCGATGCGGCGAAGTTGGATGCCGCGCGCCCGCCGGTGGCCTCGCGTCAGCCGTCGGCGCGCCGCAAGCGCGCCGTTCGAACTACATCCGTCGGATCGACACCTAGGCGAGGCTCGGTGGGCTGAGGCGCATCGCCCAGGCGTGGGCCTGGTCGTCGGGCACGGGGCTGTGCCCATCCATGGAGATGGCGAGACGCCGCGCCTCCACCCCGTCGAGGCGGAGGCGGCCGACCTCACCGTCATCGATGAGCCCCGCGTCGATGCACACGTCGAGGAATTCGACCAGCTGGTCAGGGTCCAGCGAGTCGAGAAAGCGCATCTTGCGAATCAGTCGCTCGCGGTTGCTGGGAAGGTAGACGCCGAGGTCAGCGAACGCCAGCAGGACGGCCCGAGCGAGGTCGCGGAGTTCGTCCACTACCCCGATGGTACGCAACCCACGTGGTCACGCCGCTCGGATCCGGCCACGATTCTCTCGCGGTGATGTCACCGCGCCATCCTGATGGCGGCCGCAAGGAGCGCTGCCACACCGATGGTGCGTGCCGTCGCCGCACTGCGCCACGAGGCGTCGTCCAGGTGTGCGATCAGGTCCGCGTACATCGGGGAATAGAGCGCGTTGACGACACGCCGGTCGCTCATCGACGGAACCTCCCGGGTGGCGCTGGGGCGTCCGTCATGGACGAGCCGGAAGGTGCCGTCCTCCCAGTCCACGTCCAGGCATTGAGCCGGGCGGTCGAGGTGCACGGCGTTGGTGCGCCGCGTCCCGGCATACGAGGCGCGGACCCGGGCCATGCCCGCGGCGCCGAGGCGCACGTCGACGGAAGCCACCTCACGGCCGCCCGGGCCCTCCCGATGACAGGCCACCACCGCGCAGTGCGGGTCGAGCAGGTGGAACAGCGCGAGGTAGTGGACGGCGTGGTCGCCGAGGATGCCCCCTTCGTGCTCCGGGTCGGCGCGCCAGCCTCCCGCACTCAGGGGATCGGTACCGGGTCGCTCCACGCCGACGCGCACGGTGAACGGCTCGCCGGCCCGCACACCACCGGCCGCGGCGCGCGACACCCACTGCCATGGGGTGGCGTGGCGATACTGCTGGACGGTGGCGAGGGCAAGCTCGGGGCGGCGCGCGGCGAGGTCACGCAGGCGGGCGACGTCGGCGTCGCTGATCCCGAGTGGTTTCTCGCACAGCACATGAACGCCACGTTCCAGTGCCGCCGCCATCTCCTCGAGGTGGGCGCTTGGAGGGGTGGCGATGACCAGCAGGTGCGGCGTCGTGGCCGCGAGCATCTCGTCGTTCTCGGCGAATGCGGCGGACTGCGGATGCCGTGCGGCAACGGCGTCGCGCCTGTCGCGGTCGGGGTCGCACACGCCGACCACGCTGACGCTTCCCCCCACCTCGGCGGCGCGCAGCGCCGGCAGATGTGCCCTGGTCGCGGCCGAGCCGATTCCCACCACGGCAACGCGCAGCGGCCCGCCCCGGCGATGCTCAGCCGGCAAGCGCATCCTGCAGCGCGCTGATCGCCTCGTCGGCGCCGTGCTCGGTGAGGATCAGCGGTGGGTTGAGTCGAACTTCCGGCACATCGCCGACGATCAGGATCCCGGCGTCGAGGCAGCGGCGGAAGAGGCGCAGGCAGAGGTCGCTTCCGGCCAGCTCCGCGGTCGCCGGGTCGACGAGGTCGAACCCGAGCATCATGCCCAGTCCCCGGTTGCGGGCCACGAACGGCGACGCCGCCTCGAGGGCCACGATGCCGTCGGCGAGGCGGCGGGCGGTGCGCTTGACCTGGTCGTCGAAGCCCGGCGCCGCCAACACATCGAGCACGGCGATGCCGGCCGCGCAGGCCAGCGGGTTGGCACCGTAGCTGCTCGACGTCGCCGACGGCTGCGCGAAGAGGCTGGCGTCCCACAGCGAGCTGGGCGCGGCCACTCCGCTCAGCGGGTACCCGCCGCCCATCGCCTTGCCCAGCACCAGGATGTCCGGTCGGACGTCGAACCAGTCGACGGCGAATGTGCGGCCGAGGCGGCCGAAGCCGGTGATCGACTCGTCCACGATGAGCAGCCAGCCGTGGGCGTCGCAGAGAGCGCGCAGCCCGGCGAGGAACCTCCGCTGAGGTGGCCGGTTGCCCGCCGTGCCGAGGACGGGCTCGACGATCACCGCTGCGACGTCGTCGAGGTCGGCGGCGCACAGCTCGAGAGCGGCGATGGCAGCGGCGCCCTCTTCCTCGCACGACGGGTAGCTGAGGGAGTCGTGCTGTTCGCAGCGCGGGTAGGGGAGGGTGTGCACCCAGTCCACCCCGAGGTTGACCCGCTCCTCAGGGAACCGTCCGCCGCTGAATCGCACCCCGGTCGTCTTGCCGTGGAAGCCGCTGGAGAAGGAGATGAGGTCGCGACGTCCGGTCACCGATTGGGCGAGGCGAACCGCCACCTCGACTGCCTCGGCTCCCCCGGAGTAGAGCGCGACGCGGTCAACGCCGAAGGGCAGGACCGCGGCGAGGCGCTCCAGGTAGTCGGCGTGCTCAGGAGTGTGCAGAACGCAGGCGGCGAGGCGTTGCGCCTGCCGGCCCACCGCCTCCGACCAGACCGGGTTGGCGTGACCGATCGCCGCCACACCCATGGCTGTGGCGAAATCGAGCAGCCGCCGCCCGGAGTCCGTGATCAGGTACGGCCCCTCGCCGTGGGTCACCACCAGGCCGGCCGACTCTGCGATGCGGCGGGGGCCCCCGCCGCCGTGGCGGCGCACCGCCTCGGCAACGTGGCCGGCGGGAGTGGTGTCGACTGTTGTGCTCACTAAATCGCCTCGATGTCATCGTCGCCCCCGTCGCCACGCCGGCGGATGCGGCGGACATGGGGCGCACGTTGCAGGTGGTAGGGGACGTTGATGACCACCGTCCCCGGACGGAAGAGCAATTGTGCCTTGAGCCTCAACGCCGTCTGATTGTGCAGGAGCGCGTGCCACCAGCGCGTTGCCACCAGCTCGGGCAGCACGATGATGATGGTGTTGTCACCGTGCTGCTTGTCGATGGCGTCGATGTAGCGGAGGAGCGGCCGGATGAACGACCGGTACGGGGACTCGACGATCTCGAGGGGAACGTGGTTGCCCCAGATCTCCCATTTGGCCCGCAGCCTCTCGATGTGGTGCTCGTCGTCGCAGATGTGCACGGCGATGACGCTGTCGCTGATGGCCCGAGCCATCGCCAGTGACTGCATGGCCACGCCGTTGAGCTCGGCGATAGGCACGATGCACACCGGCTTGAGGTCGGCGGGGGAGATGGGGATCTCGGTGGTGAGGTGCGTGGCCACGTCTTGGTAATGGCGGTGAATCGCATAGAAGACAGTGACGAAGGTCGGGATGATGATCAGCACCACCCAGGCGCCGCTGGTGAACTTGGCGGCCGCGGTGATGATGAAGACCAGGGCGGTCAGGCTCATGCCCACGGCGTTGAGCGGCAGCCCCCGGCGCCAGCCGGGCTCACGGCGCTTCAGCCAGCGCATCACCATGCCACCCTGCGACATCGTGAAGGCGAGGAAGACACCGATCGTGTACAGCGGGATGAGCGAGTCCACCCTGGCGCCGAACACCCACACGAGCAGGACCGCCATCGCCGCAAGCACCACAATGCCGTTGTTGAACGCCAGCCGCTCGCCGAGACGGCGGAACTGGTGAGGAGCGTAGTCGTCGCGGGCGAGGAAGAAGAAGAGGCGGGGGAAGTCGGAGAAGGAGGTGTTCGCGGCGAGGACGAGGATGGCCGCCGTCGTCCACGTGACGAAATACAGGCCCGCGCTGTTGCTGCCGAACGCCGCGGTGGCGAACTGCACGATGATCGGCGGGTTGCTGCTCTTGTATGGGTGCAGGCCGAGAAGGTGGGCGCCGAGCGTGATGCCCACGAACATGGTGCCCAGGGTTAGCCCCATCACCGTCAGCGTGGTCCGCGCGTTGTGCCAGCCGGGCGGTTTGAACGCGGGCACGCCGTCGCTGATCGCCTCGACGCCGGTCAGCGCGGTGCAACCGGACGCGAAAGCCTTGAGGATGAGCAGGATACCCACGCCCTCGATGGCGTGGCCGAGCGGCGCCGTCTGGACCGGAAGCGTCGTATGGGTCGCCAGCCGGATGAATCCGACGATGAGCATCACGAAGATGCCGAAGATGAACAGGTAGGTGGGCGCCGCGAAGATCGACCCTGATTCGCGGATGCCGCGCAGGTTGCCCAGGACGATGAGCACGATGATGCCGCTGCACACGAGCACGCCGTGCTGACCGACCCACGGCACCGAGCTGGCGACGAAATCCTTGCCGCTGGACACCGAGACGGCGACGGTGAGCACGTAGTCCGTCATGAGGGCCGCGGCAGCGACCAACCCGAACAACGGCCCGAGGTTGTCCTTGGCGACGATGTACGAGCCCCCGCCCGCGGGGTACGCCTTGATCGTCTGCCGGTAGCTCAGCACCACGGCGCAGAGCAGGAAGACGATCGCGCCCATGATGGGCAGCGAGTACTGCGTCGCCGCCGAGCCTGCGACCACGAGCACGACGAGGATCTGCTCGGTCGCGTAGGCCACCGATGAGAGCGCGTCCGACGACAGCACAGCGAGGGCCTTGACCTTGGTGAGCTTCTCGCCCTCCTGCTGCGCCGTGGCCAGCGGCTGACCGAGGATGAAGCCGCGGATTCTCTTCGCGAAGCGCCCCATGTCGCTGGTGGGGGCCGTGGCCCGGGCAGTGGCTTCAAGCCATCCCGGTGCGACATTCTTGAAGCCCTGGTTCTTGGGGCGCACCACGCGCACGTAGTGCTCTCCGGCCCGGCCGCGCCGCTCGAGAACACCGAGGTCGGGCTCGACGAAGTCCCGCCCGGTCTGGACGCGAGCCCGAGGGACGAGTGACCAGGACCGGCCCGCCTCGCGAAGTGCGGCCACCTCGTCTTCGGGGAGACCTGCCTTGGCGGACTCCGACGGTTCGGGCGGCGTTTCACTCACTCTTCGTCACAAGACCCCGTCGCAGAGTGTAGTCAGCGTCCCGCAGACGCGGATCGGTGAGGGTCGGGTACGATTCAAGCGTTCCGATGGATTTCGACTTGGCCGAGTGATCGATACAACCGAGGCATCGTCCCGCGCCGCTGGCGAGGAGACGGACGGCCGCAGCACACCCATTGTCGGTGGGGCGCGCGCTGTTGCACCGAGTGTCCGCAGCCGCGCGCCCGTGGGCGGGCCATCGCCGGCGCAGCTTCCCCGGATCGTCCGCCCGCAGGGGCTGCCGCACGCAACGCGGCCGATCGACCCCCCGGCACCGGAGCATCACCACCTGCCCTCGTGGGTGCGGAGGCTCCACGCCCAGGCACGTCCCATCCTCGCCGACCTGCTCGGCAACCTGTCCGGCGAAGCGCTGCAGCGCTTCCAGGGCACGGTGGACGCGCTGATCGCCGCCATCAGTTCCGGCAAGTTCAGCCAGGCGTGGCAGTACCCCCGCGTGATCGGCGAGGGCATGGAGGTGTTCGAGAGCCATCGCCGCGACAACGCTGAGGAGCTCCGCGCCCAGCGGATCCTCGAGCAGAGGCGCAAGAAGGCGGGAGACTCGCTGCGCGAGGCCGGTGCGCGCCTGGCGCCCGACGTGCTGGCGCGTCTCAACCGAACACTGCGCAGTGCGGTCACCGCCGAGGAGATCGACGCTGTGACCACCGAGATGGACCAGTCGGTGACCGTGGCGCGGACCAGTGAGGAGCGCCGCCGCGACCGCGAGATCGATCGCACCCGCTCGCGCATCCGCAACACGCTACCCCGCGCCGGGGCGGCCGAGCCTGCCGAGACGTGGCAGGACGTGCTGCGCCGCTTCGCTGAAACGCAGGCCGCTGAGTAGACGGGCCGACAGCAGGCCGCCGGTATACTCGCAGCCAGTTCAGCCAGCGCGAGGAGTTCGTTGAGCATAACCCCCGTCGCAGCATCGCTTGACCCGGATCGGCTCGCGCCCGACGCCGGCAACCCACTGGTCGCCGACGTGATGCGGGACGAGGTGGTCTTCTGCCTCCCCAGCACCCCGGTCGACGCGATCGCCAAGCTGATGGCCGACAACGAGTTGAGTGAGATCCCAGTCCTGCTCGACCGCCGCCCGGTGGGCTATGTGCAGCAGGACGACATCCTCGACCGTCTCGTGGCCGGCGACGTCGCCATCGCCGGCAGCGACGTGGCCATGCGACCCCCAACGACTGTGGTGCAGGCTCGCGACATCCTGCGTACCCCGCCCCTGCTCGTTGACGAAGGGCAGCAGGTGCGCGAGGTGGCAGCGATCATGGCCCAGCAGGGCCGCCAGGTGGCGCTGATCATGCACGAGGACGAGACCCCGGTCGGGATGCTGACCGCGCGCGAGCTCGCCGACCACCTCCTCGCGCACCCCGGGCTGTCCGGTGCCTGAGCTGGACCGTCTCGCCATCACCCTCGGCGCAGAGTGCGACGCGGAGGACACGCTACTCGACATCATCGCGCAGCTGCGCGCGCAGTACCCGGTGCCCCTCGTGGTGTATCGCGACGAGACGATCGAGGGCACCGTCGGCCTCGAGGTGATCGTGGCCGCGTTCGGCCGCGACCTCGGTGCGGTGCGCGTCGGCGAGGTGATGCGTCGAGCCCCAGCGCTCGACATCGGCGAGGCGACCGAGCACGGCGTCGCGGCAATGCGCGCCGCCGGCGGCGCGGCGGTGATCGTCACCGAGAGTGACGGAGGCATCTTCGCGAGGCAGCGCACCGAGCGCCCCGTCGGCATGGTCACCGACGCCTTGGTGCTGGCCACGATCGGCAAGAACGTCACCGACAAGGCGCCGATGAAGATCCTTGCCGGGCATCGCGATCTGGGCTTCAACGTGCCCGTGTCGCCGTGTCAGCGCAACTGTCCGATCAAGCAGGACATCGCGACGTATGTGGACTACGTGAGCCAGGGTCGCTACGTCGACTCCTGGGCGGTCATCCACGAGACCAACCCCTTCCCGAGCATGCTGGGACGGCTCTGCAACCACCCCTGCGAGACCGACTGCAAGCGCGGCTGGGACCCCGGTGAGGAGCCGGTCACGATCCGTTCCATCAAGCGCTTCAGCACTGACTTCGCCTTCAAGCAGAACCTCTGGATCGATTACAAGGTGGCTCCCCCCAACGGGCGCCGCGTGGCCGTGGTCGGGGCCGGCCCAGCCGGTCTCACCTGTGCCCTCGACATGCGTGTGCAGGGGTACGAGGTGGTGGTGTACGAGCGTGAGGCCAAGGTGGGCGGCCTGCTGAGCACGTCGATCCCGCCCTTCCGGTTCGATCACACCCAGCTGCAGTGGGAGCTGGATATGATCCTCGCCACCGGCATCGATGTGCGCACCAACAGCAACATCGGCGTTGGTGACAACGATGTCAAGATCGAGGATCTGCTCACCGAGTACGACGCCGTGTTCGTGTCGATCGGCATGATGAAGGGGCGCATCCTGCCCATCCCGGGAAGCACCCTGCCCCAGGTCACGGACGCGATGACCTTCCTCCGCCAGATCTCCTACGACCGAATGCCCGACCATTTCCCGGTGGCGGGGCGCGTGGTCGTGGTCGGCGGCGGCGCCATCGCCACCGACGCATGTCAGAGCTCGATCAAGCTGGGCGCCAAACAGGTGTGGATGGTGGCGATCGAGCCCGAGGACCGGCTCCCGGCGTTCGGCAACGAGCTTCATGAGGCCAAGGAGATCGGGCTCAACATCAAGTGCGGTGTCATCGTCAAGGAGATCCAGGCCGACGAGCGCGGCAACGTCCTCGCCGTCAGCTTCGCGCCGTTGCAGCCGATGGAGTTCGACCCGCTCAGCGGCAAGCTGATCTTCTCCTCTGTGAAGGAGGACGAGAACGCCCAGCGCTGGACGGTCGCCGCCGACCTCGTCATCTTCGCCTCGGGCCAGATCATGGAGGCCCCGGGGGCAGCCGTTCCGCTGACCCAGAGGGGCCTCGTCGCCGCCGACCGGGGCGGCCACACCGGCGTTGACAGGCTGTTCTGTGGCGGTGACTGCGTGCAGGGCCCGTCTTTCATCGTCGACGCCGTCGCCTGGGGCCACCGCGTGGCGCGCTCCATCCGCGAGTACCTCGGCGACGACCTGCCCGCCGTCGAGCGCGTCTATCAGACGATCGTCGAGCGCACCGACGACCACCGCCAGTCCGAGGTGTTCGCGCGCACCGAGCCATCCATCCTCGAAGCCTCCAAGCGCTACGACATGACCGAGTGCGAGCTGCCATGGAGCGACCGCGAGGCGATCGTCCAGTCGATCAGGTGCTTCCAGTGCGACTCGGTGCACCACTACGACACGGCGGTCTGCGTGCTCTGCGGAGCCTGCGACGACGTGTGCCCGGAGAAGGCGATCGACGTCGTCGTCTTCGGTGAGGACCGCGAGCGCTCGTCCGGCGGTGAGACCAAGGTGTGCGAGACGTCCGGTGGTGATCCCCTGTCGGGAGGCTACGAGGGCGAGATCTTCATCAACTACGACCGTTGCACGAACTGCCGCATCTGCGAGGACCATTGCCCGGTCAACTGCATCACGTTCGAGCGGGTACGCTTCATCGACGACACCATGCGAGTGGTGGAGAAGCCGCGCGTCAGCGTCGAGCTTCCACTGGTCGCGGTGCGCTGAGGCCGCCCACGCCGGCCGCGGGCCCGGCCGACGAGGTCCTGATGAGACGGGCACTGCGCCTGGCACGGCGAGCGGGGCAGCGAGGCGAGGTGCCGGTGGGCGCCGTGGCGGTGCGTGACGGCGAGGTGATCGCGGCGGCGTCGAACCGCATCGAGCGCTCTGCAGACGCGACCGCGCACGCCGAGATGCTGGTGCTGCGCCGTGCGGCGGCGGTGCTCGGCGGCTGGCGGCTTACCGGGGTGACCGTGGTGGCCACGCTGGAGCCCTGCCCGATGTGCGCGGGAGCGATGGTGCAGGGCCGCATCGACCGCTGCGTCTACGGGGCTCGTGACCCCAAGAAAGGCGCCGACGGCAGCGTCTACGACGTCCTGCGCAATCCCCTCAACAACCACCGTGTCGGCGTGGCCGAGGGTGTGCTGGGCGACGATTGCGGCCGGCTGTTGACCGACTTCTTCCGCGGCCGGCGGGGCGGCTAGGGGCATGGCCTGCGACTGGCTCCTCATCGACGGCTCCAGCCTCATCTTCCGCGCGTTCCACGGCATCCCGCGGACTGTGCGCTCACCCGACGGCCACCCTGTCAACGCCGTCCGGGGGTTCATGGACGCCCTGGCACGGCTGGTCTCGACGCGGCAGCCCCGGCACCTTGCCGTGGCCGGCGACGCTGACTGGCGCCCGGCATGGCGCGTGGAACTGATCCCGAGCTACAAGGCTCACCGCACCGCGGAGCCGGTGCCGCCCGACCTCGAGCCGCAGATGCCGCTGATCGACGAGGTCCTCGCGGCCGTCGGCATCGACGCCGTCGGGGTACCCGGCTACGAGGCCGAGGATGTCATCGCCACCTGGACCGCCAGGGCCCAGGGAACGGTCGAGATCGCCAGTGGAGACCGCGACCTGTTCGCGCTCATCGAGGATCCGCGGGTGTGCATCCTCTACCCGGAGAAGGCCGGGCTCACCATCGTCACCGAGGCGGAGGTGACCCACCGCTACGGCATCCCGGGTCGCAGCTACGCCGATTTCGCGATGCTGCGCGGCGACCCGTCCGATGGGCTGCCGGGTCTCAAGGGCGTCGGCGCCGTGGCCGCGGCCGACCTGGTGCGCCGCCACGGCGCAGTTGCCGGCGTTCTCGCCGACGCTCGCCTCACCGACGGCCAGCGCCAGTACCTCGCCGCGGCGTTGCGGGTGGTTCCGCCGGTGCCGGACCTGCCCGTGGAGTTGCCCCCGGGGCGTCGCGACGCCTACCCCGTGGACGGCGAACGCCTGACCACCCTCACCGAGCGCCTCGGCCTGGGCTCGGCGACGGAGCGCCTCCTTGCCGCCCTGGTGGCCCTGACCAGGCAGCCGTCCAGCGACTGAGAGGCAGGTGATGATCGTCAGGCGGCTGGGGGAGTCATCCCGGGGTTGACGCGCTGCCAGAGACCGTGGTCGCGCCACCCGCCGGCGATGGCCAGGTAGGCGGCGGCCACGCCGACGGGCTCAAAACCGCAACGTTGTAAGACGGCCTGCGACGCCACATTGTCCACCAGCGTCGCGGCCTCGATGCGGTGCAGGGCCAGGGGGGTGAAGGCGATGTCGACGACGGCGTCGACGGCCCACGACGCGATTCCCAGGCGCAGCCTGGCGCCGTCCACAGAGTAACCGAGCCTGGCGCTGCAGAAGGGCCCGCGCGACACGTCGGAGAGGATGGCCTCGCCGACCAGCTCGCCGTTCTCGCGGACCAGGAAGGGGAACATCCTCCCGGCGGCCACGTCGCCCTGGGCGCGGTCCATGCGCGACGCCTGGCCCGCCGGGGTCCAGAAAGCCTCGTCACGGTGTGGCTGCGTGGGGGTCAGACGATCGCGGTTGCGAGCCCAGTAGGCACCCATGCGGTCGGCGTCTGCGACCGTCCACAGGGCCAGCGCCAGGGCGCCGCGCCGGCCCGTCGCGGGGTGTGAGCGCGTCAGAGCCTGCATCGTGTCAGCCGGAGCGGACTGCCGTGGCACGCCAGGCCTTGACCCGTCCGTCGACGATGTTCACCTCGAAGATGCACGGTTCGACACTGCGCAGGTCCCAGCCGTCTGCGAGGGCGGTCTCGATGTCGTTGCGACGGATGCGGCGCGGGCCCCAGTGTCCGGGAGCTGCGTCGCTGAAGACCAGCATGTGGTACAGGCCGCCGATCGCCGTGACGCGACCGACCGACTCGACGTAGCGGGCCCTGTCGGCGTCGTCGAAGAGATGGAACACACCGCTGTCCATGACGGTGTCGAAGATCGTGTCGAGAACGCTGAGGTCCATGGCGTCGGCCACTTCGAAACGTGCCCCGGCGAGCCCGCGGTCGACCGCCCTCTGGCGAGCAATGGCGATGGCCTCGACGGATGAGTCGACGCCCGTGGCCTGCAGCCCCCTGGAGGCCGCCGTCAGCGCCAGTTCCCCGGTCCCGCAGCCGACGTCGAGGACGCGGCCCGAGACCTGCCCGGCCTCGAAGAGCTCAAGGAGCGCAGGCTGAGGGCGGCCGATCTCCCACGGCGGCGTGCCCCGGTAGACCTCGTCGAAGCTCACGAACGGAGAGATCGGGTTGAACGGGGGGTCGGTCGCCACATGCGCAGTCTGGCGCGCCGACGCACACCCACGACGCCAGACGGTCGCTGTGGCCGTGCACACCTGCAGGGCGCGATCGTCGTTACAACGGTGACCTCCAGGTCGTCGCCGCGTTACGAGCCCGATCGCGTCTGCGCCGTGTGAAAGCCGGTCGATGACCATAGCCCCGCGTCAATCGACAGAGGGGGCCACTGTGACCAATCGGCGACTGTGCGTGGTGGGGACAGCCGCGGCTGCCTTCTGCACGGCATTGGTGCTGGCCATGCCGCTCGCGCCTGCGGCAGCCACGCGCCCACTCGACGAACTCAGCGAACTCGTCGCCCCGATGCTCGCAGCCACCGCCTGCGTGGTGGCGGGGCGTCGCAAGGGGGGCCGCGCGCGCACCGCGTGGTACCTCATCGCCGCCGGCGCAGCGGCTCGCGGCGCCGGCCAGGGTGCGTGGTGCTGGCTCGACCTCGTCCTCCACCAGGGCAACCCCTTCCCTTCCATCGCCGACGCCGGCTTTGCAGCGGCGGTGCCGCTTCTGCTCGCCGGCCTCCTGACCATGCCGTTCTGGCCGGCAGGACCGGCTGCCAAGCTGCGGGTGGTCAGTGACGGTCTGCTCGTGGCCGGGGGCATCCTCCTGCTCAGCTGGCACAGCGTTCTCACGCCCGTTCTCGCGAGCCCCGTGGACAGCGCCCTCAGCCAGGGCCTGAGCCTCGCGTACCCGGTCGGGGACGTGATCGTGGTGACGGTCCTCGCGATGATGTGGTCGCGCGCGTCGTCCTCGTCACGCACGCCGATCCTGCTCATCACCGCCGGCGCGCTGCTCATCGCGGTGTCCGACACGGGGTCCGCGTACGCGCATGCACGGGGCTCCTTTGGCTCGGGCAACCTGGTCGACATCGGCTGGGTGGCCGGGTACTTGGTCCTCGGTCTGGCGGCGCTGTGCGCGTTCGGGCGACGTGAGGGCCCGCGGCAGGTCCTGCCGCCGACCCCACTGAGTGCTGTGGTTCCGTACCTGCCGCTGCCGGTGGTGATTGCCCTCGCGGTGCGCGAGTGGCTCTCCGACGGGGTGATCAGCCCGTTCACCCTGCTCATCGGCCTGGCTCTCTTCGTACTCGTCCTGCTCCGACAGGGACTCGCCGTTCGCGAGAACGTGCGCCTGGTCCGCCTCCTCGCCTCCAACGAGTCCGAGCTCAGCCACCGCGCCGAACACGACCCCCTCACCGACCTCAACAACCGGGGCAGCTTCATCCACCTGGTCGATGAATGGCTCAGCGATCCGGCGTCAGACCGGATCTGCGCCGTGATGTTCGTCGACCTCGACGACTTCAAGCACATCAACGACAGCCTCGGCCACGCCATGGGAGACGAGGCCATCGTCGCCGTCGGCGAGCGGTTGCGCTCCTGCATGCGCAGCCATGACCTCGTGGCACGTCTCGGCGGCGACGAGTTCGCGGTCTTCCTCACCCGCCTGCCCAACGTCAACCAGCTCGTCACCATCGCGGAGCGGCTCATCGAGACACTCAACGAACCCTTTCAGAGTGCCGACATGCACGCCTCGGTGTGCGGCACGATCGGCATCGCCATCGCCGAGCCCGGTGATGACGCTGCCGAACTGCTCCGCCGCGCCGACATCGCCATGTACGCGGCCAAGGCCCGCGGGAAGGGGATGTTCGGCATCTTCGAGCCGAGCATGCACGTCGCCATGTACGCACCCCTGGAGCGGCGCGCCGACCTCGAGCGCGCCGTGGAGGCGGGGGAGTTCGCGCTCCATTTCCAACCCGTGGTGGACGTCCCCACGCGCGCCATCGTCGGCGTCGAGGCGCTGATCCGCTGGGAACATCCCCGCCTCGGCATGGTCGGGCCGCTGGACTTCATCGACGATCTCGAGAAGGCCGCGTTGATGATCCGCGTCGGCGCCTGGGTCCTCAACGAGGCCTGCGGCCAGGCCGTGCGGCTGCGCGGCATCACCGGGGACGATCTCTTTGTGAGCGTCAACGTGAGCAGTTCGCAGATGCTCGACAGCGGTTTCGTCGCCGTCGTGTCCGACGCGCTCGCAGGGAGCGGGCTGCCGGCCGAGGCGCTGGTCGTCGAGCTGACGGAGAGCGTCAGCGTCGGGGAGAGCGAGGTGGTGGGTCTGCGGCTGTGTCAGTTGCGCTCGATGGGCGTGCGAGTGGCCATCGACGACTTCGGCAGCGGCTACTCGTCGTTCACATACCTGCGCCGATTGCGCGTGGACATCCTCAAGATCGACAAGTCCTTCATGGACGACCTGCTCGCGGGCGGCTCCGGCGCCGCGCTCGTCGAGGGCATGATCGGCCTCGGCAACAGCCTGGGCCTGCTCACCATCGGCGAGGGGGTGGAGGAGGGTGCCCAGCACGCAGCCTTGGTGAGGCTGGGCTGCAGCATGGCCCAGGGATATCTCCACGCCCGGCCCATGCCGATGGACCAGATCGCCGAGCGCTGCCTCGTTCGCACGCCCGCGGCAGCAGAGATCGCGGCCGCGCGCTGAGGCGCAGTGGCGCGACCGGGTGGAACGGCCGTGCGGTGCTAGGCTGATCGCGTGGCCACCGACAAGACCGTCCACCTGACCGCCGAGGGCCAGGCCCGCCTCGAGGAAGAGTTGCGCGACCTCGTCGAGAACCGCCGCCCCGTCATCGTGCGCCGCGTGGCCACGGCGCGCGAAGAGGGTGACCTCAGCGAGAACTTCGCCTACCACGACGCCCGTCGCGAGCTCGGTCTCCTCGACGGCCGCGTGCAGACGATCGAGGCGATGCTGCGCAACGCCAAGGTGATGCAGACCACCGTCGGCGACGTCGTCGGGCTGGGCTCCACGGTGACCGTTCGCGACGAGTTCGGCGAGTCGACCTACGTGATCGTCGGCCCCGTCGAGGCCGACGTGGCAGCCGGCCGTATCTCGATGGTCTCGCCGCTGGGGGCTGCGTTGATGGGCCGCACGGTGGCGGATGAGGTCAGCTTCAGCTCACCGGGCGGTACGCGCAGCGCGGTTATCGAGTCGGTTCGCTGACAGTCCCGCCGGCCTGACCGATGCGACGCGGCGCCGCCATGCTCTGTGCGGCGCTGGCCCTGGGCGGCTGTGGCTCAGGGCCCGCGGCCACGTCGGCGGCGGCCACGTCGGCGCCGGCTCATGCTACGGCCACCTACTGCACCGACGGAGGCACGGCCGAGACCCTCGATGTGTACGAGCCGTCGCGCGGCACCGCCCCGCACCCGTTGCTGCTGGTCATCCATGGCGGCTCGTGGGCGTTCGGCAGCTCGGCCCTCGCGGGCCAGAACCCGCTTGCCCGCATGACGGTGACGGCCATGCTCAGCCGGGGCTTCGCGGTCGCCTCCATCAACTACCGGCTGGCCCCCGCCAACCCTTGGCCGGCGCAGATCATCGACGTGCGCTGCGCGGTGAGGTACCTCCGCGCCACCGCCGCCCGCTGGAATCTCGACCCGCAGCGGTTCACCGCCCTCGGCACCAGCGCGGGGGCGCAGCTGGCCAGCCTGGCCGCGCTGTCTGCAGGCGCAGAGCCGCAATGGGACAACGGCCTCTACACCGGCGAGTCCGGCGGGTTCGCGGCCGTCGTCGACGGCTGGGGCCCGGCTGACCTCACCGCTCCCGGGTGGAGCGCGCTGGCGGCGGCCATCGCGGAGCCGGTCTTCCGGGCGGCGGTCGGTTCGGACAGCCAGGCATTGCGGGACGCCTCTCCGGTGACCTGGGCCCATGCGGGCGCACCGCCTTTCCTGATCATCCAGGGCTCCAGGGACACCCTGGTTCCCGCGCAGCAGTCGGCGGAGTTGCAGGCGAGGCTCGCCAGTGCCGGCGCCGTGGCAACGCTGATACCGGTCGCCAACGCCGAGCACGAGCTGCGCCCGGTCGGCGGTGCCATCAGCCCCGGCCTGGACGTGCTCACAACGCGCGTGGTGGACTTCCTGCAGTCAGCTGCCCGTTGACGGGGTCTTCGGTTCCCTGCCGAGCGGGATCGTCGACCGCCGCCAGATGAACAGTGCCACGACCATGGCGACCACGAGAACGATGAGCAGGAGCAGCTGCACCCAGTAGACGAAGAACTGCGGCCCGCTCTGAAGGCTGTCGCTGCTGGCTGTGAGGATGAGGATCCGCCGCACGCCGGCGATCAGCCCGACGACGAGGAACGGCTCGGCCGCAAGAGCGTGGTCGCGCAGAGTGATGCGCACCGTGTGCAGCAGTTCCACGACCATGAAGACGAGGAGAGTCTCGTCGAGGACGTGGACGATCATGTTGTGGATGTTGTTGACGTTGAAGTTCTGGGCGATGTACAGACCGGCGCCGAACATCAGGAGGCTGCCGCTGCCGATCAGGAAGAGGGCGATGATCGCGTAGATCGCGTCCTCGACGACCTCGAGCACGACCAGCCCGAGACGGTGCCCTGGCGTGCGCCGCAGAGCGTTCATCGGGGGCGCGTGCGGCGCAGGTGGTTGATCCGTCATGGTCCTCGGGGCACATGGTAGTCGCGATCAATCGTGCCCAACGAAGACGACGCAGCATCCAGCGACCGCACAGACATGCGCACCTGCGCCACCGTCGCCGTCCCGGGCCCGTCGAACCGACCGCGCTCACACATGTGCCAGAGCCTTCGACAGGCACGCATCGATGACCGCGGACATCACCGCGGTCGCGCCGCTGCGGCCCAGCTGCGGCGCCAGGCGGGCCACCCTCGCGGCCACGTCGGCTTCGCGACGGTGGTCGCGGATGGGCACCCCCTCACTGACCTTGATGCGCTCGATGTGCGCGACCACAGTGGCACGTCGTTCCAGAAGGAGAGCAAGCGCGGAGTCGACACCGTCGATGGCCGCGCGGCATTCCTCGACTGTGTCAGCCGCCGCCGGCCTGGCGACCGCCGCCAGCAGCTCGCAGGCCACGACGATCTCCGCGAGCGTCCGCGGGGTGATCGCCTGTGCGGCGTCGCAGAGGGCGTCCGCCGAGGACGGGTGGCATTCGATGAGCAGGCCGTCGGCGCCCCCCGCAACCGCGGCCATGGCGAGCGACGGCACCCACGCGGCGCGGCCCGCGGCGTGGCTCGGATCGACGATGACGGGGAGGTCGGTCCTCTCGCGCAACACCGGGATGGCCGAGAGGTCGAGCGTGTTGCGGGTGGCGGTTTCGAAGGTGCGGATGCCGCGTTCGCAGAGCACGACGCGGTCGTTGCCCTCGTGCAGGACGTAGCCGGCGGCACCCAGCCACTCGTCCACCGTCGCCGACATGCCCCGCTTGACCACCACCGGCAGCCCCGATCGCGCCGCAGCCCGGAGCAGCGGAGCATTGTGCATGGAGCGCGCGCCGATCATCAGCACGTCGACGTGCGGCGTCAGCTCTGCGACGTGGTCGACCTCCAGCGGCTCCGCGAGGATGGGCAGACCTGTCGCCTCACGGGCTTCGTCCAGCAGCTCGAGACCGGCGCGGCCCATGCCCTGGAAAGCCTCGGGCTGTGTCCTGGGCTTGTGCACACAGCCGCGAAGGATGGACGCGCCGGCGGCGGCCGCGGCCAGCGCATGCGCGACGTAGTCGGGCTCCACCGCGCACGGACCGCCGATGACGGGCACAGACGCGCCGCCGACAAGGACGTCGCCGATCGCGACGCAGCGCGCGCGAGCACGGCGTGTGGCGCTGGGGATCAGTGCCTCGATATCCACTGTGAATGACCTCCGTGAAGTGCCAGGGTCACTCCGCGGGGCTCTGCCGAGGACCGACCCATCGTTGATGGAGCCAGCCTCGGTGACGACTGCGCGTTAGGCTTGAATTGCCCTCGGCAGCCGCCTGGCTGGCCGAGCAAAATAGAAGCGCGCGCTCTGTCGCATGGCCGGACCCTAGCACGAGGCTCGGCGGCGACGCAAGCAACAATCCGCCGGGACAGTTGCGGCGCCGCGGTGGGGGAGACCCGATAGACTCCCGCCGGACATGGCTGAGAACGGCAGCAAGCGCCACAGCGCGGCGATGACCGACGGGCTGCATCGGGCGCCCGCCCGCTCCATGCTGCGCGCCATCGGGTTCACGTCCGAGGATCTCGCCAAACCGATCATCGGTGTCGGTCACTCCTGGATCGAGACGATGCCGTGCAACTTCAACCACCGCGTGCTTGCCGAGCGTGCCAAGGCCGCGATCCGCGCCGCCGGCGCAACCCCGATGGAGTTCAACACCATCGCCATCAGCGATGGCGTGTCGATGGGCACCGAGGGGATGCGCGCGTCGCTGGTCTCACGGGAGGTGATCGCCGATTCGATCGAACTTGTGGCGCGCGGCCACTCCTTCGACGGGCTGGTTCTCATCGTCGGGTGTGACAAGACGATCCCGGCCGCGGCCATGGCACTGTGCCGCCTCGACATCCCCGGCGTGGTCCTCTATGGCGGCACGATCGCCGCCGGCCGCCATCGCGGCCGCGACATCACCCTCCAGGACGTGTTCGAGGTCGTCGGCGCGTACGGTGCGGGCACCGTCGACGCGGCCGAGGTCGAGGCGGTGGAGGCGGCGGCGTGTCCGGGGGCCGGCGCCTGCGGCGGCCAGTTCACGGCCAACACCATGAGCACGGCGATGGAGTTCCTCGGGCTCAGCCCGGCGGGAGCCAACGACATCCCGGCCACCCACCCCGACAAGGTGCTCGCGGCCGAGGCGGCCGGCCGACTCGCGGTGCAGCTCGTCGTCGATGACGTACGGCCGCGCACGATCGCGACCCGTGAAGCATTCGAGAACGCCATCGCGTGCGTTGCTGCCAGCGGCGGTTCGACAAACGCGGTCCTTCATCTTCTCGCGGTCGCCGCCGAGGCCGGGGTGCGCCTCGACCTCGACGACTTCGACCGCATCTCGGCGCGCACCCCGATCCTCGCCGATCTCAAGCCGGGCGGTCGCTTCGTCGCCGCCGATGTCCACGCCGCCGGCGGCCTGGCCCTCCTCGCCCAGCGTCTCGACAACCTCGGCGTGCTCAACGCCGGCTGCCGCACCGTCGACGGGCGCACCATCGGCGAGATCGGCGCAGCCGCGCACGAGACGCAGGGCCAGGAGGTCATCCGCCCGCTGTCCTCACCACTGAAGAGCCGGGGCGGCATCGCCATCCTTCGCGGGGCGGTGGCTCCCGAGGGCTGCGTGGTCAAGCTGGCCGGGCACGACCGCACCGCCCACCGTGGGCCGGCGCGGGTCTTCGATGGCGAGGACGCGTGCTTCGCGGCGGTACAGGCGGGTGAGATCGTCGACGGCGATGTCGTGGTGATTCGCTACGAGGGCCCGGTGGGGGGTCCGGGCATGCGCGAGATGCTCTCCGTGACCGGCGCGTTGGTCGGCGCCGGCCTCGGCGACACCGTCGCCCTCATCACCGACGGCCGCTTCTCCGGCGCGACGCACGGGCTCATGGTCGCCCACGTCACCCCGGAGGCTGCGCTGGGCGGTCCTCTCGCGGCCCTTCGCGACGGCGACATCATGACGATCGACATCGACTCGCGACGGATCGATGTCGACGTCCCCGCCAGCGCGCTGGCCGAGCGGCTCAGCTCATGGGCCCCCCCACCACCGCGATACCCGTTCGGGGTCCTCGCCAAGTACGCCGCAACGGTCGGCTCCGCGTCGCGCGGGGCGCTCACCTCGCCGGTGCCGGAGCCCGCGAACATGGAGGCCGCCGCCGGCTGAGACGGCCCGCGCATCGCGAGGCGCGGCGGTGCACGCCTGCGCTGCAAGGCAATCGTATGGAGATCGAAGCGCCGCTCTTACAGGCTTGTGCTTGACGGTTCAACGGTCGTCGCGTAGGCTACCGGCGCGTGAACAAACTGCTCGTCGCCGTCCTTGTACTCCTTGGGCTGCTCCTGATTGGGAGCGGGACCTCGAGGTTCCGGACGCGGCGCGTGCCCGAGTAGGCACAAACCAGAACCGGATCACGAAGGGTCCCCTCTCCAGAGGGGGCCCTTTCTTTTTCGCCCACCACACCGCCAGACCCAAGGAGCACCTCATGGACGACCAGGGCCGGAGAGCCGACCCCGCCAGCCGGCGGGCCACCCCATGATCCACGCGCACACCGACGAGGAGACGGCCCCGGAGCCGCGCGTTCTGACCGGCGCCGAGATCGTCTTCGAGTGCCTCCTCGCCGAGGGGGTGACCACCATCTTCGGCTACCCCGGGGGCGCCAACCTGCCGCTGTACCAGCACCTGCCGCGGTACCCGGGCCTGCACCACGTGCTGGTCAGGCATGAGCAGGGTGGCGCACATGCCGCCGACGGGTACGCGCGCAGCCGGCCGGGCGCGGTGGGCGTCGTCTTCGCGACCAGCGGCCCCGGAGCGTTGAACATGGTCACCGGCCTCGCCACCGCCTACGCCGACTCCGTGCCGGTCGTGGCCATCACCGGCCAGGTGGCCATCACCGCGGTGGGCACCGACGCCTTCCAGGAGTCCGACGTCATCGGCTCGACCATGTCGGTCACCAAGCACAGTTACCTGGTCACGCGGGTCGAGGACATCGCCCCCACGATGCGCGAGGCGTTCCACGTGGCCCGCTCGGGCCGCCCCGGACCGGTGCTCATCGACATCCCCAAGGATCTCCAGCAGGCGCGGACCGAGCTGCGTCTCTCGGACGAACCGGTGCGCCTTCGCTCCTTCCCGGCCCCGCCGATGCCCGACGACATGAAACTGCGGCGCATCGCGCAACTGATCGACGAGGCGGCGCGTCCGGTGATGCTCATCGGTCGCGGTGTGATCATCTCCCAGGCGGAGCAGGCGGTCATCGACCTCGTCGAGCGCGCCAACATCCCGGTCGGCTGGACGCTGCTGGGCACCGGCGCGTTCCCGGTCCGCCACCCGCTGGCGCTGCAGATGGTGGGCTTCATGGGCGCCGGCTACACCAACCTTGCGGTCTGTGACGCCGACCTTCTGATCATGGTGGGAATGCGCTGCGACGACCGTGTGACCACGCGGCTCGACTCCTTCGCACCCCGCGTGGAGCACATCGTGCACATCGACATCGATCCGGCCGAGATCGGCAAGAACGTGGTGCCGCATGTGTCGGTCGTCGCCGACGCGCGCAAGGCGCTCACCGCGCTGCTGCCGCTCGTCAAGCCCAAGCGTGAGCACCACTGGCTGACCCGGATCGACCAGTGGAAGGAGGAGCACCCCGTTCGCTTCGTGTCGAACAACGGCCTGCTGCAGCCCCAGGAGGTGCTCATCGAGATGTACGCGCGCTGCCACGATGAGGCCATCGTTCTCGCCGACGTCGGCCTCAACCAGATCTGGGCGGCGCTGTGGTTTGACTACGCCAAGCCGGGCCGCTTCCTCAACTCCGGTGGCACCGGCACCATGGGCTTCGCCTTCCCCGCCTCCATGGGTGCCAAGCTCAGCAACCCCGGCAAGACGGTGTTCTGCGTGAGCGGGGAGGGTGGCTTCGTGATGAACATGCAGGAGATGGCGACGATGGTGGAGGAGAACATCGACGTCAACGTTCTCATCCTCAACAACTCGTCGCTGGGCATGGTCCGGCAGTTCCAGGACGACTTCTACGGGGGCATCCGTTCTGCCGTCGACCTGACGTTCACCCCCAACTTCGTCAAGCTGGGCGAGGCTTTCGGCATGAAGGCGATGACCACCGACCGTCGTGAGGACGTCGCGCCCATGCTCGACGAGGCGCTGGCGCACCGCGGACCGGTGCTGATGAACTTCGACATCGACCGCGATGCCAACGTCTACCCGATCGTGCCGCTGGGCAAGGGCATGCTCGATTTCGTGGAGGCGTCGTGAACCAGAGCCGCCTCCTCTCCGTCCTCGTCGAGAACAAACCCGGCGTCCTCAACCGCGTGGCCTCGGCCGTGCGTCGCCGCGGCTTCAACATCGATTCACTGTCGGTCGGGCCCACCGACGACGGCTCCGTGTCTCGGATGACGATCGCAGTCCACGTCGGCCACCAGCAGGCGGAGCAGGCCACCAAGCAACTGGCCAAGCTCATCGACGTGATCACGATCGACGATGTCACCGAGCAGCGTGTTGTGGCCCACGAGATCCTGCTGATCCGCATGCATGCGCCGCTCTCGCAACGACGCCACGTGCTCGACATCGTCGACATCTACCGCGGCCGCGTCGTCGATATCGCCTCGGAGTCGATGATCATCGAGGTCACCGGGTCGACCGAGAAGATCGACAATTTCATCGACCTGATGCGCCCCTTCGGCATCAAGGAGCTGGGCCGCAGCGGCGCCGTCGCGCTGGTTCGCGGCGATGATGCGCGCCTTCGCCTGGTCGACTTCGATCCGCCTCACGATGAGCAGGCGGTCATCCCCCCCGCCGGTGACCGAACCGGGTCCGTCGACATGACGGGCAATGTCTGAACGCAATGAGGACTGACTGATGGTTGCCCAGATGTACTACGACGCCGACACCGACCCGGCAGTGCTGAACGGCTCGCGCATCGCGGTGCTCGGGTACGGGTCGCAGGGGCACGCGCACGCCCTCAACCTGCGCGACTCGGGGTACGACGTCCGCGTCGGACTTCCCGAGACCTCCCGCAGCCGCGCCGCCGCCGAGGCCGAGGGCCTGCGCGTGATGACCCCGGCGGAGGCCGTCGCGGAGGCCAACGTGATCATGGTGCTGGCCCCGGACACAGCCCAGAAGGCGCTGTACGAGAGCGAGATCCGCGACAACCTCGAGGCCGGCGACCTGCTCCTGTTCGCGCACGGGTTCACCATCCGCTTCGGCCAGATCACACCGCCTGCCGGCATCGACGTGGCCATGATCGCCCCCAAAGGACCTGGTCACCTGGTGCGCCGGACGTTCGTCGACGGTCAGGGCGTGCCCTGCCTCGTCGCCGTCGAGCAAGACGCCACCGGCTCGGCGTGGCAGCGCGCGCTCGCGTACGCACGCGGCATCGGGGGGACGCGGGCCGGGTGCCTGCGGACCACGTTCGCGGAGGAGACCGAGACCGACCTCTTCGGCGAGCAGGCGGTGCTGTGCGGAGGCATCTCCAACCTCGTGAAGGCGGGATTCGACACGCTCGTCGATGCCGGATACCAGCCTGAGCTCGCGTATTTCGAGGTGATGCACGAGCTCAAGCTGATCGTCGACCTCATGTACCAGGGTGGCCTCTCCTACATGCGCTACTCGGTCTCCGACACCGCCGAGTACGGCGACTACGTGAGCGGTCCGAAGATCGTCGACGAGCGCACCCGTGCGGCCATGCGCGGGATCCTTTCCGACATCCAGGACGGGACATTCGCGAAGCGTTGGATCGCCGAGAACGAGAGCGGCCGGTCGGACTTCCTCGAGTATCGCGACGAGGACCATCACCTGCAGATCGAGCAGGTGGGTGCTGACCTTCGCCGCGGTATGAGCTGGCTGGGAGCAAAGACCGCTCCCGGCATGGAGCACACCTCGGACGGGCATCGGGAGGCGAACGCGTGAGCCAGAGCGACGACACCAACGGGCAGGTCTCAAGCCTCGGCAACCCGCTGTTCACCGCGACGGCGCCAGACGAGCCCGAGCACCTGCTGATCCTCGACACCACCCTGCGCGACGGCGAGCAGTCTCCCGGGGTCGCTCTCAGCGCAGAGGACAAATTGGTGATCGCCCGTCAGCTGGCGCGGGTTCGCGTCGACATCATCGAAGCCGGCTTCCCGTTCGCCTCTCCCGGGGACTACGCCGCTGTGCACGCCATCGCGGAGCAGGTCGAGGGCCCCGTGATCGCCGGCTTGAGCCGTTGTTTTGAGGGTGACGTCAGGCAGTGCGCCAAGGCGCTGGAGCCTGCCGCGAACGCGCGCATCCACGTTTTCATCGGCACATCGCCGACACACCGCGACTCGCAGCTGCGCATGACCCAACAGCAGGTGTACGACCGCGCGGTGTCGATGACCGCCCTGGCCAAGACCTTCCGCGAGGACGTGGAGTTCTCCCCGATGGATGCCAGCCGCACCGAGCCGGAGTACCTCGCCGACGTGGTGGCGGGAACCATCGCCGCCGGGGCCACCACGATCAACCTCCCCGACACCGTCGGCTACGCCACCCCCGACGAGTGGCGCGGGCTCATCGAGTGGCTGCGCAAGCGCGTCCCGGCCCTCGACTCCGTGGTTCTCTCCGTGCACTGTCACAACGACCTCGGCCTCGCCGTCGCCAACTCCCTCGCGTCCGTGCGTGCGGGTGCGCGGCAGGTGGAGACCTGCGTCAACGGGATCGGCGAACGAGCGGGCAACGCGGCTCTCGAAGAGGTCGCCATGGCGACCAGGCTGCACCCCGAGGTGTTCCGCGTGGCCACGCAACTCGACCATTCCCACCTCTACCGCACCTCGCGCCTGGTCTCGCAGCTCACCGGGATGCAGGTCCAGCCCAACAAGGCGGTGGTCGGGGCCAACGCCTTCGCCCACCACTCCGGCATCCACCAGGACGGTGTCCTCAAGGACCGGCGCACCTTCGAGATCATGGATGCCAGCGACGTCGGCGCCGGGAGCACGCTGGTGCTCGGCAAGCTGTCGGGTCGGCACGCCCTGCGCAACCGCCTCCAGCAGCTGGGCTACAACCTCGACGAGGAGGAGTTGAAGCGTGCCTTCGTGCGCTTCAAGGACCTGGCCGATCGCAAGCGTGAGGTCACCGACCACGATCTCGAGGCGGTGGTGGCCGACGAGCGGCGCACCGGTTCCGAGCACTACCAGCTGGAACACCTGCAGGTCAGCTGCGGCACCAGGCTCCGCCCCACCGCGACCGTGCGGATGATGCTCTCCGACGGACTGTCGTATGAGGCCGTGGCCATCGGAGACGGCCCCATCGACGCCGCCTACCGTGCCATCAATTCGCTGTGCCAGGTCGAGGGCGAGCTCGAGGAGTTCGCGGTGCAGGCGGTGACGGCCGGCATCGATGCCATCGGCGAGGTGAACGTACGCCTCCGCCGTGACGGCACCCGCGCCACCGGTCACGGCGCCGACACCGACATCATCGTTGCCGCAGCAAAGGCCTACGTCCACGCCCTCAACCGCATGAAGGACGGGGTCGTGAGTGGCGAGCGGCCCACCCCCGAGACGGTGGGCAGCGCCGCCGAGGCGGGGCGATGACGCGACGGACACTGTTCGACAAGGTGTGGGATGCGCACCGGGTGGGCGGCGAGGAGGAGGGGCCCACCCTCCTCTACATCGACCTGCACCTGGTGCACGAGGTGACGTCTCCGCAGGCGTTCGAGGGGTTGCGCCTAGCCGGGCGGACGGTGCGCCGGCCCGACCAGACGATCGCCACCATGGATCACAACGTGCCCACCGTCGACCAGCTCGCGCCCATCGCCGACCCGGTGAGCGCCGCGCAGGTCGAGGCGCTGCGCCGCAACTGTGCGGACTTCGGCATCCCGTGCTACGGGATCGGTCATCGCTGGCAGGGCATCGTGCACGTCATCGGCCCGGAGCTCGGCCTGACCCTCCCGGGCACGACGATCGTCTGCGGCGACAGCCATACGGCGACGCACGGGGCGTTCGGCGCCCTTGCCTTCGGGATCGGCACCACCGACGTCGAGCACGTGCTCGCCACCCAGACCCTGCGCGCTGGCCGCCCCAACAGCATGGAGGTGCGCATCGACGGCGTCCTGCCGGCCGGGGTGACCGCCAAGGACGTGGCCCTCGGCGTTCTGCGGACGATCGGCACAGCCGGTGCCGCGGGACACGTGGTCGAATACACGGGCTCAGTCGTCGCGCGCATGTCGATGGAACAGCGCATGACCCTGTGCAACCTCACCATCGAGGGCGGCGGCAGGGCTGGAATGATCGCGCCCGACGACGTGACCGTCGCCTACCTCGCCGGACGGCCGTTCGCGCCGCGCGGGGAGGCCTGGGATGAAGCCGTCGCTGCATGGACTCAGTTGCGCAGCGACGAGGGGGCGGCGTACGACCGCACCGTGGTCATCGACGCCGCCGACCTCGCGCCCTTCGTCACGTGGGGAACCACGCCGGCGCAGTCCGTCGCCGTCACCGACGCCGTCCCCGACCCGGAGAGCTTCAGCGACCCCGCGGAGCGCGAATCGGCGGCGCGCGCGCTCGTCTACATGGGTCTGACGCCGGGCACCCGGATGGAGGACGTGACCATCGACACGGTGTTCATCGGCTCCTGCACCAACTCGCGCATCGAGGACCTGCGCATCGCCGCCGAGGTGATGGATGGGCATCGTGTCGCCGACGGGGTGCGGGTGCTGGTGGTGCCGGGGTCGCAACAGGTCAAGCTGCAGGCCGAGAACGAGGGGCTCGACAGGATATTCCTCGCTTCTGGGGCGGAATGGCGCGACGCTGGCTGCTCCATGTGCTTGGGCATGAACCCGGACCAGCTCCAGCCCGGACAGCGGTGTGCGAGCACGAGCAACCGCAACTTCGAAGGCCGGCAGGGGCGTGGCGGGCGCACCCACCTGGTGTCACCTCCCATGGCCGCGGCCGCCGCCATCGAGGGGCGCATCACAGATGTGCGCCGCTTCCGTGCGCGCGTCGGACAGGCCGTCCCGTGACGCCGTTTCGCTGTGAGCACGGGAGGATCGTGCCGCTGGACCGATCCGACGTCGACACCGACCAGATCATCCCCAAGCAGTTCCTCAAGCGCATCGAGCGCACCGGCTACGGGCCTTTCCTCTTCTTCGACTCCCGCTACGACGACAGCGGCGCCGAGCGTCCCGACTTCGTGCTCAACATGGAGCCGTACCGAGGCGGTACGGTTCTCGTGGTGGGGCGCAACTTCGGCTGCGGCTCGTCGCGCGAGCACGCCGTATGGGCACTGCAGGACGAGGGCTTTCGCGCGGTCATCGCCCCGTCCTTCGCGGACATCTTCCACGGCAATGCGCTGAGCTGCGGGCTGCTCCCGGTGACCCTGGCCGAACACCAGGTGGCGGCGTTGATCGACCTCGCCGGCGAGCAGCCGGGCGTGGAATGCACCGTCGACCTCGAGGCCGGCTGCGTGAGCGCCGGGGACCTGCGCTTCCAGTTCACCATCGAGGCGACCCAGCGGCGGCGGCTTCTCGAGGGCCTCGACGAGATCACGCTGACGCTGCGCGGGCTCGACACCATCAGCGGCTTCGAGGCTTCGCGGCCGCGCTGGATGCCGGACCTCACGCGCGCCGAGGCCGCCCCGTGACGGTCCGCATCGTCACGCTGCCCGGCGACGGGGTCGGCCCCGAGGTCACCAACCAAGCGCTGGCTGTGCTGCTCACGGCGGCGGAGGAGGGCGGCCTCGACATCGCCGTCGAAGAGTTCCGCATCGGCGGCCGCGCCGTCGACGAAACCGGCACCCCGCTTCCTCAGGAGACCCTCGACGCGTGTCGGAACGCCGATGCGGTGCTGCTCGGCGCGGTGGGAGGACCTCAGTGGGATCACCTCGTCGGCGACCAGCGCTGCGAGTCGGGGCTCCTTCAACTCCGAGCCGGGCTCGGTGTGTTCGCCAATCTGCGCCCGGTGCGCGTTCACCCCAACCTGGCTGATCGTTCGGCGCTACGACAGGAGGTCGTGTCGGGCGTTGACCTCGTGGTTGTGCGCGAGCTGACCGGCGGCGCCTACTTCGGCCGGCCCAAGGAGCGCACCGACCAGCGTGCCGTGGACACAACCGTATACACGCGCCCTGAGATCGAACGTGTCGCCCGGGTGGCGTTCCGGCTCGCCGCCGGCCGGCGAGGCCGCCTCACCTCGGTCGACAAGGCCAATGTGCTCGCCACCGGGCAGCTGTGGCGCGCCACTGTCAGCGAGCTGGCCGCCGAGTTCCCCGGTGTGGCCCTCGAGCACGCGCTTGTCGATTCGTTCGCGATGCGGCTGATGCAGCGGCCCGGCGACATCGATGTCGTGGTCACAGAGAACCTGTTCGGAGACATCCTCAGCGATGAGGCCGCCGTGCTCGCCGGCTCGCTGGGGCTGCTCCCCTCCGCCAGCCTCGGGTCGACCCGCGCCGGCCTCTACGAGCCCATCCACGGCAGCGCGCCGGAGATCGCCGGGATGGATCGAGCCAACCCCTACGGCGCCATTCTCAGCGCCGCCCTGATGCTGCGTCACTCCCTCGACCGACCCGATCTCGCCGCTGCCGTCGAGGCCGCAGTCGATGACTGCATCGCCACATCCGTCCTGACCGCCGACCTCGGCGGTGCTGCGGGCACGGCCGAGGTGGGTGCCGCGGTGGTCGCGGCCGTGAGAGGGCGCGTCTCGGCCACCGCCGGCACCGCGTCATGACCCTGGAGATCTACGACACCACGCTGCGCGACGGTGCCCAGGGCGTCGGCATCAACTTCTCCGTCTCCGACAAGCTGCGCATCGCCGACCACCTCGACCGCGTCGGCGTGAGCGTGATCGAGGGAGGCTGGCCGGGCGCGAACCAGACGGACACCGAGTTCTTCGATGCCATGCGCGGTGTCCGGCTCCGCAACGCAACTCTCGCTGCCTTCGGGGCCACCCGCCGCCCCGAGGTGCGCCCCCAGGACGACCTGCAACTTCGCGCTCTGCACGATTCCGCGGCGCCGATGGTGACCCTGGTTGGCAAGACGTGGGACCGGCAGGTGCACGACGTGTTGCGCACCTCGCTCGAGGAGAACCTGCGCATGATCGAGGAGTCGGTGGCGTGGCTGCTGGAGATGGGACGCGACGTCTGCTTCGACGCCGAGCACTTCTTCGATGGGCACGCGTCGGATCCCGACTACGCGATCCGCTGCCTGGAATCGGCGATTCGCGGAGGTGCGCGGCGCGTCGCCCTCTGCGACACCAACGGCGGCACACTTCCTGACACCGTCGAGGCGCTCACCGCGCGGGTCACAGCCGCGTTCGGACCGGTGGTGGGCATCCACTGCCACGACGACACCGGCTGCGCCGTTGCCAACACACTCGCCGCCGTTCGCGCGGGCGCTGTCCAGGTCCAGGGTTGCATCAATGGGTACGGGGAGCGGACGGGCAACGCCAACCTGTGCACGCTGATCCCGACGCTCCAGTTGAAGCTTGGCCGGCGGATCGTCGATGACGAACAGCTTCGCCACCTGACCTCGACGGCGCGCGACGTCGCGGAGATCGCCAACCTGCAGCCGCCGGCGGGCGCCCCGTACGTCGGCGGCACCGCCTTCACCCACAAGGGCGGCCAGCACGTGGACGCGATGCGCAAGGTCGCTTACGCGTATCAGCACATCGACCCGGCGTTGGTGGGAAACCGCCCCCGCACCGTCGTCAGCGCGCAGTCTGGCGGCGCCAACATCCTCGAACGCGCTGACGAACTCGGCATCGACCTCGGCAATGACCGCGCCCTCGCCCGGCGTGTCACCGCTCGCGTCAAGGAGCTCGAACACCAGGGATACGCGTTCGAGGGCGCTGACGGGTCGTTCGAGTTGCTGATCGAGCGCGCCCGCGGGCGCGAGCCGGCGTTCGAGCTGATCGACTACATCGCCCTCACGCAGCAGCGCCGCGACCAGCCACCCTCCTGCGAGGCAACGGTCAAGGTGCGCATCGAGGGCGAGGTCGTCCACGCAGCTGCCGAGGGCAACGGGCCGGTCAACGCCATCGACGCCGCCCTGCGCAAGGCGTTCTCGCCGGCCTTCCCGGAGACGTCGGCCACCCAGCTGTACGACTACAAGGTGCGCGTTCTCGACGGCCACGACGGCACCGCCGCCGTCGTCCGGGTGCTGATCGAGTCGGGTGACCACCAGAGCCGCTGGTCGACGGTGGGCTGCAGCGCGAACATCATCGAAGCGTCCTGGACGGCGCTCGCCGACGCCTTCGAATACTGCATCTTGCGAGCGCGTCGGTCGCATGATCAAGCCGCTTCCGCCTGAGCGACCGCCGGCCGCTCAGCCCGCGGCGCGGCCGGCAGGCGCAAACACGGCAACAACGAGATGACCATGCGCGCTGCGGCCTACGCCACCTCCGGGCCCCAACGCGGAGTCATCAGGATCATCAATCTCCCCACACCCCAGCCCGGTCCCGGCGAGGTGCGCGTGCGCGTGAGGGTCTCCGGGGTCAACCCCACCGACTGGAAGACGCGGACGGCGGTGACCGTCGCACCACCAGCGTTTGAGCTGATCATCCCCAACCAGGACGGCGCCGGGGAGATCGACGCCGTCGGAGAGGGCGTAGCGCCGCAACGCGTCGGCCAGAGGGTGTGGCTGTACAACGCTCAATGGCGTCGCGCCCACGGGACGGCTGCGCAGTGGATCGCCCTCCCGGCGGGCCAGGCGATCCCCCTCCCCGATGGTGCCGGCTTCGACCTCGGCGCCGGGCTGGGAATCCCTGCCATCACCGCTCACCGCTGCCTCTTCGCCGACGGCGCCATCGACGGTGCCACGGTGCTGGTCCAGGGCGGCGCCGGCGCGGTCGGCCACGCGGCGATCGAACTGGCGCGCTGGGGCGGCGCGCGCGTGATCGCCACCGTGAGTTCCCAGGACAAGGCGGCGATTGCCACGACGGCGGGAGCCGACCTCGTCGTCAACTACCGAACGGACGACGTGGTGACCCGAATCCGTGAGTTCGCACCGCACGGCGTGGACCGCATCATCGAAGTGGCCTTGTCTCAGAACCTGGAGGTCGATGCCGCCATCCTTTCGCCGGCGGGGACGATCGCGAGCTACGCGCGATCGGAGAGTGCGGTGACACCGCCGCGGTCGCTCATGGAACTCAATGCCACCATCGCGTTCGTCCTCGTCTACACGATTCCTGAGGCGGCGAAGCAGCACGCGGTGACCGACGTCAGCGCGGCCCTGGCGGCCGGCGTGCTCACGTCGTTGCCCGTGGTTCGTTATGGGCTCGAGGACGCGGCCGGCGCCCACGACGCAGTGCAGGAGTCGGCCGTCGGAAAGGTGCTCATCGACATCCCGTGACCACGACCCCACGGTTGGCCGCCGCGCCTGCGCGGCTCACGGCGCGGGCACAGAGGTGACGCCGCGCCGGCGACCCGATCGCGTACCGTGCGTGCCATGAAGACCAAGACAGGGATCGCGTTGGTGATCTTCGGCGTCTGCGTGCTCGCGCTTCTCGTCGCCGTCATCGCTCGGCCGCAACACTGGGACCGCACCGCCCTGGCCGCGGTCGTTGTGGGCGTCGTCGCGGCTGCTTTCGCATACCGGAGCACCCGAATCGCCTGACCGGGAGAGCCCGCCGCGCCCTCGCTCGCCGTTCTCGTGCCCGTGTCGCGCCGGTGCAATGCGGTGGCGTGTCGAAACGGAGCCGTTGCGCGAGGTTCTCGGGTGCCGGCGGACCGTAGGATCACCCGTATCTCTTTGCGTCGGCGAAGCGACTTGTGGGCGATGAACCTGGTGAGGGCGACCACATCTACCAACAATCGGTCCGTCTCACCGAGGCGGTAGACGCAGCCAGGCGCGGCGATGCCCGCGGGTGGGACGTCCTGTTTGAGCGGTTCCATGCGGACGTCCACGCCTACGCGCTCGCCCGGCTCGGGGGCTGGTCGGACGCCGAGGACGTGACACAGGAGACCTTCGTGGCAGCGGTCGGATCAATTCGCAACCTTCGCGATGGGCAGGAACCCGTTGTGCAGGCATGGCTGCTGCACATCTGCCGCCACAAGGTGATCGACCACGCGCGCCGCAAGGGACGTCAGCAGCGCACCGTCGACCTGGGCGTCGCCGCCGCGCCCGATCCAGCCAACGTCGCTGAGGCCAAGCTGCGCGCGGCCGACATGCGCGAAGCCCTGAGCCATTTGAAGGAGGACCAGCGCGATGTCCTGGTACGGCGATTCGTGCTCGACCAGTCGCTGGAGGAGGTCGCGGCCGGCACCGGGCGCAGCGTCGGCGCGGTGAAATCGATGCAGCACCGTGGCCTCACGGCCCTCAGGCGGATTCTTCCGGCGGCACCCGGATGATCGCCGACGACGAACTCCTGGCGCCGTACCTCGCCGCCTGGCGGGAGGACAGCCTGTATCCGTCCTTGCCCCATTCACGAGAGCTGGCGCGGACGGCGATGCTGGCGGCTGTGGCCTCCGGCCGCCGCGGTCTCCTCGGCCGTGCACTCTGGTTCAACGCCGGTTTCCGCCTGCGCGGTCTGCGGGTCCGGATAGCGGGCTTTGTCGGTGCGGTGGCGGTGGCTGCCGCGGTGGCGGCTATGGGCTGGAACGCGCCTGCAGGTTCGTTCCTGCACGGCGTGCGGGTGGCGCGACAGAGTGTGCAGCTGGCCGTGCCCGGCGCCGACCTGGCGGGACTCCACCTTGAATTCGCCGAGCAGAGCCTCGCCGACGCCCGCGACGGCATCGACCCGGCCGCGAGCCTGGCGGACGCCCGATCCGAGCTGGACGCGGCCCGCGAGGTTCTGCCCGCCGACCACAGCTCGCCGCTGTGGACACGATGGGGCGACGACGAGGCCATCCTCGGCACGGAGGAGGCGGCGCCTGCCGGCGGCGGGGGCCGACCCGCCGGAGACCCGGCCGGCGGGTCGGCCCCCTCGGCCGCTGCTCCGCACTCGCCCTCGGACGACGAGGCCACTGTTCCGAGAACGGCTGCCGGCGGTGACGGCTCGGCGGACCCGACCGAGAGGCCCGGCGCAGCGCCGAGCCCGTCTTCGAGCCCATCGTGGGGTGGCAATGACGGTGGTGACAATACCCCCCCGAGCGCGAGTGCCCCGACCAGCAGCCCGCACGACAACTGAGCCCGGTCAGCGCCGCTCCGGCTGGGCGGTCAGGGCCAGGGCCACTCGTGGGCACTGCCCGACTGCTCGCGATGCCAGGCGCAGCAGCCGGGGATCCTCGATGGGTCGAGGCTCGACCATCGGGTAGCCCCAGTCGTCGAGGCGGACGAGCTCGGGGATGATCTCCGCGCAGTACCCGGCACCGTCGCAGCGAGTGGGGTCGAGGCGCAGGCGCGGCGCGGTCCGGCCGGCCAGCTCCGTCATCGCCAGCCCCGGTGTCGTGCGGGCGGCGGCAGTGACGGCCGGCCGCTGTCCGCGCAGGGTTTGCCGTCCAGGTGTAGCGCCAGGTCGTCCCCAAACGCGTCGACGGCCGTGACGACGTTGTTGACGGCGCCGTCCGGGTGGCGGCATCCGCCCCTGCCCCTGACCATGGTCGTCCAGCGCCCCAGCCGTGTCAGGTCGCCACGATCGGCGTCCCCGGCGGCCACGCGGGTCATCGTTTCGGCGATGGCACGGAGTCCGAAGACGCAGACACCGCACTGCCCGGCGCTCTCCGCGGCGAGGTAGGTCACGATCGACGCCGCTTCGCGGAACGGACAGGCGGCGGCCGCCAGCACGCCGACGATGCCGCAACCGAGGGACACCTCGGCGGGGTCGAGCCTCACCTCGGCGAGCGAGGCCCCGTTGAGCCAGGTGCCGAAGTACCCACCGATGAGAACACCGCGGGGCGGTTCGAGGACGCCGCCGGCGTGTCCGATCGCATCCGGCAGCGGCGTGCCCACGTCGACCTCGTAGACGCCGGGGAAGCGGACACTTCCGCTCAAGGTGACCAACATCGTGCCCGGCGCTTCCCGGGTGCCGCGTTCCCGGAACCAGTCCTCGCCGCTGCGCGCGATCAACGCCAGGTGCGCGATCGTCTCCACGTTCTGGACCAGGGTCGGCCGTCCATCCACCCCGCTGTCGGACGGATGCGGTGGTGTGAAGGTCGGCTTGGCGAGGCCACCGGACACCCGCCTCACCACCGCGGACGACTCGCCGGAGACGTAGCGGTGGGCGGTGTGGACGAGATGGACCGGCAGGTCGCGTTGCCCCGCTCTGCGTCGCTCACCGAGTGCATTGCGCAGCGCGCGGGTTGCCGGCCGCGAAGGCCGTGACAGGTAGATGAGCACCTCGGTGGCGCCCACGGATTCCGCCGCGAGGAGGGCTCCGTCGATCACGAGGTGGGGACGGTGCGTGACGAGTAGGCGGTCCTTGGCGGAGAGAGGCTCGCCCTCGGAGGCGTTGACGACCACGACCGCCGCCTTTCGCTGGGCCGCCCGGGCCACCCCACGCCACTTGCGCCCGGTGGGGAACCAGGCTCCGCCACGACCGCGCAGTCCGCTGCTCTCGATCACGTCGATGAGCCACGGACCGCCGCGCGGACGCCGCCCCAGCCGCGCGCCATGCTGCTTCAGGGTCTCCGCCTCACCATCAGGGTCCGGGCCGGCCAGCAGGCGAGGACCGCGGTCGGGCAGTCGCGAGCCGTCGGGCGCTCGGGACGGTGGCGCGGCTGCGAGCAACACGGCACTCATCAGAGCGGCCCCGACGCTGTCAGCCGGCCGGCGAGGTGCGCCGGGCTTCCAAAGAGCGCCACGACGATCCTGGTTTTGCCACAGACGGCGTAGATGGTCGTGATCGCACGCGCCGGGACGGAGCAGAGGCTGACCCCGGCGCGGGTCACCGTCATCACAGGGAGGCTCTGGGTCGCCCCCGGCGGCATGATCGTCAGCGTCAGTTGCGGATCGGCCAGGTCTCGGAACGCGATCTCGACGCCGGCCGGCGTCTGGACCATCGATCCAACGAGGGCGTCGACGAAGCCGACCTTGCCCGTGTGAACAGGAGTGTGGGAGGGCGGCGCCGCCGTCAGGATGGTCGCGGGCGTGCCGGCGGCGGCCGCCCAACCGGGGCGCAGCGGCCCGCGAAATGCCCACGAGCACGAGATCACGAGCACCGCCACCGTGGCACCGGCCGCCGTCAGGCGCAGGGGGATGGTGCGCAGACGCCCCACGGCCAGACGCCGGAACAGCGCCAGCACGACCGCCACGGTACAGGCCGCCGTCAGCCCGATCAGCCACGGCTCCTGCGCGTCCGAGCCCGTGCCCAGCCCATGGATGACGGCGAGGGGCCACGACGCGTACGCTGACCAGTGAACCAGCCGCCAGGCACGCGGCCCCACCCTCTTGCGCGCCACGCTGGTGACGGCAACGGCCACCAGCACCTCGGCGGCGAGGACACCGAGGCCCAGCCAGATGGTTCGGTACGCCCCCGCGAACGGGACCACGGCATCGAGGGCCGTGATCCCGGCGAAGGGGTCGAGGACCGAGGTCGTGATGTGGACCGCCAGCAGCACGATCGCGAAGAGGCTCAGGTTGCGGTGGACCCCTGCTGTGACGAAGCGGGGCGTGTTTCGGCCCTGCCAGCGCATCGAGGTGGCGATACCAAGGAGCACCGTGCCGGTCAGGAGGACCAGGGTCATGACGCCGGCGCCGCGCGTGGCGAACCACAGCGGGCTGGGGTTGGATGCGCTGGCGGCGATCATGGTGGGCGTCCAGCTCACCTCGGGCGCGGCCAGGCGCCGAGACTGACAACGTGGCCCCCGCCGTCGACGAGGCGGGCCGGCAGCCCGAGGTCGTCGAGCCAGGCCGGCGCTTGGGCGCCGAGGACGATGGCGGCCGTCGCCGCGGCGTTGGCGGCGGCGCAGCTGGCGGCGGCGACGGTCACGGTCCGCCAGGGGGACGCCGCCGGCATGCCCGTTGCCGGGTCGAGGATGTGGTGGTAGACGCGGCCTCCTCGCTGCCAGGCTCGATTGCCGGTCCCGGACGTTGCGATTCCGCCATCGAAGGCGAGGACGTCCTGCCACGCGGCCGCGCCGGGTCGTTCAGCGACGCGGATGCACCAGCCCTCCTGTGGGGGCTCGCCGGCGAGAGCCACGTCGCCGCCGCACGACACCAGGATGCCGCTGCCGGTTCGTCGTGCCGCTGCACGAGCGGCACGGTCAGCGGCCCAGGCCTTGCCCACCGCCCCCAGGTCGATGGCGACCGTCTCAGGGATCTGCACGGTGCGGCGCGCGAGGTCCTGCACGACCGTGTCCCACCCGGGGGCGGCGCGGATCTCGACATCGATCCGTGGGCCGTCTCTGGGCAGCTCGCCGAAGGTGACCGAGTAGCCGAGCCTCTCGATGAGACGTCCCATGGTGGGATCAACAAGCCCGTTCGTCGATGCGGCAGCTTCGAGGGCGGCGGCGATAGCGTCGCCGAGCAGTGGCGAGACACGGCGTGCAGGTCCCCCGGCCGCCCGGTTCAGGCTGCACAGCTCAGACGACGGCTTGAACCGGCTGCAGGTGGCGTCGACTGCCTCAATCACCTCGCGAACGGCCGCTAGGGCAGCGGTGAGGGCGGCAGGATCCGCGACGGCGACGAGGGTCGTCGTGCCCATCGCCGGGAACGTCGCGCTGTTCAGCACGGGTGTGATGGTGTCGAGT
>Ga0209483_1000390_pt1 | contig 38954 bp, 29 predicted proteins | sample NGEPerA_FD_184508 | JGI IMG/M metagenome (GOLD analysis project Ga0209483, IMG submission 184508) | Arctic peat soil microbial communities from the Barrow Environmental Observatory site, Barrow, Alaska, USA - NGEE PermafrostL2-A... | ecosystem: Environmental > Terrestrial > Soil > Wetlands >...
GGGGCGCGGGGCTCGCCGGCCGCGGGGTCTCGGAGGCCCCGGGCGACTGCCCGATCGGTGCTTCTGACATCGAAATCCTTTCGGAGACTGTTCACGACGCACGCTCCATGGCGTGCTGGGCGCGGTCCGTCCCGGCCGGGACGACCCGGCCGAGGAGCGGCTCCTGACGGAGTCCGTCGCGCTCGATCCACTGTTGGGTCCTGCAAGCCCGGTCGACGACCGGGATACTCCCGGGCCGGCCGGGGTCGGCCTGCCCGTCGAACGTGTCGGTGGCCCGTTCGCCCGAAACGGCGATCAGACCCCGGACCAGCTCCACGGGGCGCACCCCGCGAGGCTGGGTCGACAATTCGGCCACCAGGCCGACGGTGCGGCCGGAGGGGTCCTCGACGAAGTCCGCGCCGTCGGCCGCCACGGCGAGGGCCAGGACCGAGGGACGGAGGTCGTCGAGCTCCTCACGGCCCTTGCGCTCCCGGGTGATGGTGACCGTGTCGGCAGCCAGCAGGGCGTCGACCGCGGCGGCCAGCTCGTCCCGGGTCAGGCCGGCCAGGCGCATCGTCCACGAGCACGAGGTGACCATCTGCTGCAGCGAGTCCTTCGACCGCTCCACCAGAACCGCCTCCTCGATCTCGATCCCCTCGGGCAGCAGCCCGCTCAGGGTGGCCGGGAGCGTGGCGACGTCAACGCCCAGCTCCGCGGCCCGTACCGGGTCGAGGGCGACGTCGACGTATTCGGCCAGCGACTCCGCCCCGGTGGGCAGGGCCAGGCCGAAGCTCAGCTGGGGCCGGGGCGAGAACCCCTCGGTGTAGGCCAGAGGCAGGCGGGCCCGGCGGAGGGCCCGTTCCCACATCCGGGCCACGTCGCGCTGGCTGGTGAACCGGATCTTCCCCAGCTTGGAGAAGCGGAAGCGGATACGCACCTCAGCCCCTCCCCTCTCCGACCAGCGCCACGGCGCTCCCACCCGGCCCAGGGGCCGGGCCGGCGCCGGATGGCGCCGTGGACAGGAATCGTACCGGCACCTGACCGCCGGACGAGAGATCCTGCCCCGTGCCCTGGCTGCCACCTGCCGGGGGCACGGCTGAGGCCACCACGTGTTCGATCCCGTAGCCGGTGCAGGCCCCGCAGTCGTAGCAGGGGGTCCACCGGCAGTCGGGGAGGCCGTACTCGGCCAGGGCGTCCCTCCAGTCCTGCCAGAGGAAGTCGCGGTGGAGGCCGGCCGAGATGTGGTCCCAGGGCAGTACCTCGTCCTCGGTCCGGTGCCGGTACACGGCGTCCTCCAGGGTCATTCCGTGGGCCTCGAGCGCATCGGTCCAGAGCCGGAGGTCGAAGCACTCGGACCACTCCTGGAAGGTGCCCCCGTTGCGCCACACCTGCTCGATGACGGCTCCCATGCGGCGGTCCCCCCGGCTGACGATGCCCTCGGCGGCCGTGGCCTTCGGGTCGTGCCAGCGGATGGTCAACCCCCGGACCGGCCGGGCCGCGTCACGCAGGAGGTGGACCTTGCGGGTCAGTTCCTCGATGGTGTTCTGCCCGAACCACTGGAACGGCGTCTGCACCTTCGGCACGAAGCCTCCGACCGAGGCGGTGACGGTGACCGAGCTGTGGTACCGCTTGCCGATGGCCACGCACTGCTTGGCCAGGGTGACGATGCCGAGGGTGTCCTCGTCCGTCTCGGTCGGGAGGCCGATCAGGAAGTAGAGCTTGACCCGCTTCCAGCCCTGGCTGAACGCGGCGTCGACGGCCGCGTACAGGTCCTCCTCGCGGATGAGCTTGTTGATGACCTGGCGCATCCGCCAGGTGCCGCCCTCGGGGGCGAAGGTGAGGCCGGTGCGCCGGACCCGCTGGATCTGGGCGGCCGTGCCCACGGTGAACGCGTCCACCCGCAGGCTGGGCAGGCTGACGGACACCTGGCCCGAGCACGACGGGTCGTCGATGATGCCGGTGACCGTCTCCTCGATGCCCGAGTAGTCGGCGCTGGACAGCGAGGTGAGAGCCACCTCGTCGTAGCCGGTGCGGTCGAGTCCGTCGCTGACCATCGTTCGGACCTGGTCGGCCGGACGCTCCCGCACCGGTCGGGTGATCATGCCCGCCTGGCAGAAACGGCAGCCCCGGGTGCAGCCCCGGAACAGCTCGACGTTCAGGCGGTCGTGGACCACCTCGATGAGCGGCACCAGCTGTTGGCGGGGGTAGGGCCACGACCCGAGGTCGGCGATGGTCCGCTTCTCGACCCGCCCGGGGGTGTCGTCGAATCGGGCGGTGATCCCGGCCAGTCGGCCGTCGTCGTCGTAGGCCACGTCGTAACACGAGGGCACGTAGACCCCCGGCACCCGGGACAGGGCCCGCAGGAGGGCAGCCCGATCGGCGGAGTCCGCTCCGTCCGGTGTCGGTCCGCAGCGGTGGGCGGCCACGACCTCGTTGATCTCGCTGACCACCTCCTCGCCGTCGCCCAGGACGAAGACGTCGATGAAGTCGGCCAGCGGCTCGGGATTGAAGACGCAGTGCCCTCCGGCCATCACGATCGGGTCCCGGGCCGTCCGGTCGGCGCCCCGCACCGCCACCCCGGCCAGGTCGATCAGGTTCAGGACGTTGGTGTAGACGAGTTCAGCCGACAGGTTGAAGGCCAGTACGTCGAATCCGGACGCCGGCAGGTGACCTTCCACCGAGAACAGCGGGATCCCGGCCGACCGCATGGCCGCCTCCATGTCCACCCAGGGGGCGTACGACCGCTCGGCGGCCGCGTCGGGTCGCTCGTTCAGGATCTCGTAGAGGATCTGCAGCCCCTGGTTGGGCAGGCCGACTTCGTAGGTGTCGGGGTAGACGAGCAGCCACGACACCACGTCGGGTCCGTGCTCCACCTGCTGGGCGCCGAGCTCGCCCCCGATGTAGCGGGCCGGCTTCGTTACCTGGGCGAGGAGCGGCTCGATCTGTGGCCAGAGAGACTCCATGTCCCCCTCCATCCTAGGGCCCCGTCAGAGGTGGCCCCGACGGGCGCCGGTCCCCGGACCTCAGCCGGGCTGGGTCGTCGTGGTGGTCGTGGTGGTGGACGAGGCCGGGTTGGGCGGCAACGCGATGCCGGTGGTGGCCTGGGTCGCCTTCTCGTCGGGCGGGACGGCGGCCGGCCCCACCGGGTGGGCCGCCAGGTAGCTGAAGATGTCCCGGACCACCGGGGCGGCGGCCGTGGCGCCGTACCCGGCCTGGTCGATGACGCACACCACCACGTACTGGGGATCGGCCGTGGGCCCGAATCCCACGAACCAGGCGGTCGGCTCCTTGCCGGCCACCGTGTCGGCGGTACCCGTCTTGCCGGCCAGGCCCCCGGGGAAGTTGAGGCCCTGGAAGGTACCGTACGCGGTTCCTAGCGGTGACGACGACTGGACCACGCCGGTGAATCCGGCCATCAGGGCCTGGTAGTTGGCCGGAGAGATGGCCACGTGGCCCGTCACCTGGGGGGTGAACTTCTGGACGACCTTCCCGTCGGGCGCCACCACGGCGGCGGCCACCTGCGGGGCGTACCGGGTCCCGCCGTTGGCGAAGGTGCTGTAGGCCACGGCCTGCTCGATCGGGGTGATGTACGTGCCGCCCTGGCCGAAGGCCATCTCGATGTTGTCACCGGTGTACCAGGTGGTGTTCGTGAAAACCTTGGGATTCTCGGCGTGCAGCTTGACCCGGACGGCCTGGCTGTCGACCCGGCCCTTCACCTCCTGGGGGAGGTCGATGCCGGTCAGCTGGCCGAGGCTGTACTGGGCCGCCTGGTCCTGGATGGGCGTCTGCCCGTACTGGGCGGCGTTGGCGTAGAACCGGTAGCCCAGGCTGTAGAAGAACGCGTCACTGGAGACCGTGAGCGCGGACGAGACGTTGTAGGTCCCCGGCCCGTCGCCGGCGCTGTCGTGGTAGATGCAGGATATCGAGTTGTACTGGCAGTCGGGCGTCTTGAAGGTGCCGTTGTCGTTGTACGTGAAGTCCGGGGTGATGAGGCCGGACTGCAAGGCCACCGTCGCCGTGTTGAGTTTGAACGTCGAGCCCGGGATGTAGAGGCCCTGGATCGCCCGGTTGAGGAGCGGGACGTTGCTGGCCGGGTCGGACAGCGCGGCATAGGCGGCCTGGGAGATGCCCCCCACCCATTCGGCGGGGTTGTAGCTCGGGTAGGACGACATGGCGTACACGGCCCCGGTCTTGGGGTTCATCACGATGACGGCTCCGCCAGTCGGCTGGGGGTAGCACCCGACCTTGTTGTTGTGGGCATCGAGACAGGACGGGTCGTACGTTCCCTTCAGGCTCTGGACCTGGGTGGCCAGGGCGTTGTCGGCCACCTGCTGCAGGTTGGTGTCGACGTTGGTGACAATGTTCGCCCCCGATTGCGGGGGTTCCGACTTCAGCACCCCGGCCACCTGGCCCTTCGGGTCCACCTCGAGCAGCTGGTGTCCGGGGGTTCCGTGCAGGGCCGTCTCGTACTGGTACTCGAGTCCCGACTGCCCGAAGGCGTCGCCGGCCTGGTATCCCTGCGCCGCCCGGGACTTCAGCTCGGCGGCATTGATGGTCCCGACGTAGCCGAGGACCTGGGACGCCGGGTACGACCCCTGGGCCGGGCCGGGCAGCTGGCCCTGGGGGTAGGCGCGCTGGGTGGTCTGGGTCGAGCTGACCCCGGGGAACTCGGCCTGGTGCTCCTTGATGTAGACGATGTCGGCCAGCGGGGCATCGTTCAGGATCGGCACCGGCTTGTACAGGCTGAACTGCGGGTTGGCGATGGCCGCCTGGACGGCGGCCGGCGTCTTGCCCACCAGGGCGGCCAGGCGGCCGATCACCGCGGGGTCGTGCTGGGCGGCCACCCGCGAGAGGGTGATCTGCTCGGTGACCACGTTGGACACCAGGGGGTTGCCGTTGCGGTCCAGGATCAGGCCCCGGGTCGGGATGACGGGGACCGAGCGGATCTGATTGGCCACCACGGCCTGGGCGGCGGCCGGCGCCTGGAGTACCTGGAGGGCCCACAGGCGCAGGCCGAGCACGGCGAACAGCCCGACCATGGCGACGGCCACGATACGCAGGCGCAGGCCGGGACGGGCCTCGGTGGTGTCCGGGGCGTCGAGCATCGCCTCCATCGAGAATCGGCTGGCCCGCATCCGGGGCTGCCGGGTCCGGGCCTTGGCCGGTCGGGTGGCGCCGGTGGAGCCGAAGATCCGCTTCTCACCGAAGGGATGGCGCAGGGAGCGGCTCACGGGGCACCAGTATCCCAAGCCCAGCGTCCCGGCGGTACGCGCGGGTCGGAGTCGGCCGGGATCATCGGGCGGCGCTCACGCCGGCGTCGGAGGTCGGCATACCTTCGGTGGAGGCTTCGGCCATGCCCCACTTCACCAGGCGCATGGCCGGGATGGCGAGCACCGCGTTGGTGACCGACACCACCACCACGATGCGGGCCAAGGCGACATGGAGCATCTGCGGCTGGCCCAGCACCGACCCGAGTGCCCCGTAGGTGACCTCGTACAGGGCGCTGCCCCCGAGGGCGGCCAACGGGGCCAGCCACCAGGCCGTCCGGTCAAGGGCGATCGTGGCCAGCCCGACACCGAAGCCGATCAGGCAGCCCACCAGAGCGGACAGTCCGAAGGGCGTGGGCAGGAAGAGGTCGGACACCAGTCCCGTCGAGAAGCCGACGGCGGCCCCCCGGGACGGACCGCCGATGATGCCGGCCGCGATCGGGAGCAGGACCATGATGTCCGGGTGCACGCCTCCGATCCGGAGGTCGAGCATCACCGTCTCCTGGACGACGACGAAGAGGAAGACGACGAGCGAGATGCGGGCTAGCTCGCCCCGGGTCACGCGCTCGGCCCCCACAGGACGACCGACACGTACCGCAGGTGGGGCAGGTCCGCCTCGGGCTGCAGGCTCACGCTTTCCTGCGAGGCGGAGTCGCCGGTGTGCGACGAGACGACCCGGGCCACCGGGATGCCCATCGGGAACAGGGCTCCCTGGAGGCCACTGGTGACGAAGACCTCTCCGTTGGTGAGCGGGGTGTTGGCGGGAACCAGGTCGGCGCTCAGCGGCTTGCCCGACCCCGTCCCGTTCAGCACGGCCAGCGAGCCGGGCGCCGGCCCGTACCGCGTGCCCACGGCCGACTGCCCGTCGGTGATGAGGCGCACCGTGGCCGTGTGGTGGCTGACCTTGACCACCTGGCCCACCAGGCCGCCGTTGCCCACCACCGGCATCGACAGCTGCACGCCGTCGCTGCGCCCCACGTTGATGTCGATGGTGGCGGCGAAGTCGCTGGTGCCGAAGTCGGTCACCTGGGCCGGCACGGACTGGAGATTGCCGAGGTAGGTGAGATGCATCAGGGCCGACAACTGCCGGAGGGCCTCGGCCTGGTCGGCGGCCGAGCGGTCCTGCATCCTCAGCTGGTCGATCTCGGCCTGGAGCTTCTGGTTCTGCTCCCGCACCGCCCCGTAGTGGACGGATCCGGCCAGGAAGCTGCCGATCGGCTCGACGATGGCGTTGACCCCCGAGCGGATGGGCGTAAAGGCGTCGGCGGCCACCGATCGCACCCCCGAGGTCACGACGTGGAGGCCGCCCCGGGCGTCGAGGGTGATGATGGTGACCGCGGCGAGCACGAGCAGCAACAGCGTCGTACGGGGGCGGCGGGAGCGCCGCGGTGGCGCCACGAGACTGCGGACTCCCCGGCGGTCAGCGGGCCGACGAGGTGATGAGGACCTGCTTCAGGGCCTCGAACTCCTCGAGGCACTGCCCACTGCCGATGGCCACGCAGTTGAGGGGGTCCCGGGCCACCACGATGGGCATGCCGGTCTCCTGGGTCAGCCGGCTCTCGAGCCCGTGCAGGAGGGCCCCGCCACCGGTCAGGACGATGCCCTGCTCCATGATGTCGGCGGCCAGCTCAGGCGGCGTCCGGTCGAGGGTCACCTTCACGGCGTCGACGATGGCCGAGACCGGCTCGTCGATGGCCTGGCGGATCTCCTGGGTCGAGATGACGACGGTCTTGGGGAGGCCCGTCACGAGGTCACGGCCGCGGATCTCGGCGTGCAGCTCCTCTTCGAGCTCGTAGGCCGAACCGAGGGCGATCTTGATCTCCTCCGCCGTGCGCTCGCCGAGGGCCAGGCTGTACTCCTTTTTCACAAAGGACACGATGGCCTCGTCGAGCTCGTCGCCACCGATACGGATCGACTGGCTGCACACGATGCCGCCGAGGGAGATGACGGCGACCTCGGTGGTGCCACCTCCGATGTCGACCACCATGTTGCCGGTGGGCTCGTGGACGGGCAGTCCGGCACCGATGGCCGCCGCCATGGGCTCCTCGATGATGTAGGCCTTGCGGGCGCCGGCGTACTCGGCGGCCTCCATGACGGCCCGCTGCTCCACGCCGGTGATGCCGGACGGGACGCAGATGACCATGCGGGGCTTGGCGAAGCGCCGCTGGTGCACCCGGTGGATGAAGTAGCGGAGCATCTTCTCGCAGATCTCGAAGTCGGCGATGACGCCGTCCTTCAGCGGCCGGATGGCCTGGATGTGACTGGGGGTGCGGCCGATCATGCGCTTGGCCTCGGCTCCGACGGCCAGTGGCCGCCCGTCCTTGGTGTTGACCGCCACCACCGAGGGCTCGTTCAGCACGATGCCACGACCCCGCACGTACACGAGGGTGTTGGCGGTGCCGAGATCCACGGCCATATCGCGTCCCAGAAGGGAAAAACTGTTGTCGCGCATCAGAGATGCACTCCTCCGTCGATCATCGGACCTATCGGCGCACGGGCGCGTGGTCGGTCCGGGTTTCCGCTGCGCTGGCATTTCGAGGCAGCTGACATGTGCCTTCAGGCTACGGGAATCGACAGGTGGGCACAAGGGCGACCCCCCGGACCGGCGAGGTCGATGCGGCTCCCCCCCAGGTCAAGAGGGGTGTGGCGGGTGCCGTCCCCACGTGGTGCCCGGACTGGATGGGCGCCGCCCCCTACAGGTCGGGGAAGAACAGTGCGATCTCCCGGGCGGCCGACTCGTTGGAGTCCGACCCGTGCACCAGGTTCTCGCCCATTTCGAGGGCCAGGTCGCCCCGGATGGTACCGGGGGCGGCGTCGACCGGATTGGTGGCTCCCATGAGGTTGCGCACCACCTTGAAGGTGTCCTCGGGTCCCTCGGCGACCATCACCAGGACCGGTGACCGGGTGATGAAGGTGACCAACTCACCGAAGAACGGCTTGCCGTCGTGCTCGGTGTAGTGCAGCTCGGCCACCTCGGCCGTCAGCGTGCGCAGCTCGGCGGCGATCAGGCGGAGGCCCTTGCGCTCGAGGCGGTTGATGATCTCGCCGGACAGGCCGCGTTCCACGGCGTCGGGCTTGGCAATGACCAGAGTTCGTCCCACGAGCGGAGCAGGCTAGTCGACGGCGGAGGGGGCGACGGCACACCCATCCGCGGCCGGTTGGCTCGATTCCGAACGGACCGGGATGCGTCACACCGACGACACCCGCACGTCACCCAGGGGTTACCGGGGGAGGTCACCCCGCCGGGCGGAGCAATGCCTCCCGGGCGTCCGCCACCACGTAGAGCGAGCCGCAGACCACCACCTGGTCCTCGCCTCCCGATCGCTCCACGGCCAGTTGCACGGCCTCCGTCGCCGATCCGGCCACGGCCACCTCCATGCCGAGCGCAAAGGCCGCCTCGGCCACCACGGCGGCGGGCAGCGCCCGCGGACTGTCGGGGGCGCAGGCCACCACGGCCCGCACGCCGGCCGACACCAGCGCCTCGAGCATGGCCGACGGGTCGCGCCCGCCCAACATGCCGACCACCGCGGTGGTGTGGCCGTCGGTGGCGAACTCTTCGGTCAGGGCGCGGGCCAGCACCATCATGCCGGCGGCGTTGTGGGCCCCGTCGACCAGCACCAACGGATGGCGGCCGATGACCTCGAGGCGCCCGGGCACCCGCACGGCGGCGAACCCCTCCTCCACCACGTCCTCGTGGAGCGGGTCGCCGAAGAACGCCTCGCAGGCGGCCAGGGCACATGCTGCGTTGTCCCCCTGGTGGGCGCCGTGGAGCGGGAGGAGCAGCTCGCCATAGGCCGCGCCGGGAGTGCGCAAGTCGATCAGCCGTCCGCCTACGGCCAACCGGTTGGACGTGCAGGCGAAGTCGATGCCCCGGGCCCACACCGCCTCGGCCCCGGCCTGCACGGCCGCCTCGCGGAAGAGGGCGACGAGCGTGGGGTCGGTCTCCCCCACCACCGCCGTACAGCCCGAGGTGAAGATGCCGGCCTTGTCCCGTGCGATGTCCTCGAGGGTAGGTCCCAGCACCTCGGTGTGGTCGTAGCTGATGTTGGTGACCACGGCGACGGCGGCGTGCACGATGTTGGTGCAGTCCCAGGTCCCCCCGAGGCCGACCTCCAGCACCGCCACGTCGACGGCCTCATCGGCGAACCAGGTGAGGGCGGCCGCGGTCAGCAGTTCGAACCGGGTGGGCGGCTCGTCCATCAGTCCCTCGATGCGGGCCAGCGAGTCGAGGACGTCGGTCAGGGCCTCGTCGTCGATGGGCTCACCGTTGCGGGCGATCCGCTCGTTCACCTTCGACAGGTTGGGACTGGTGTAGGTCCCGACGCGTAGTCCCCGGGCGGCGAGCAGCGAGGTGGCCATGGCCGCCGTCGACCCCTTGCCGTTGGTGCCGGTGATGTGGATCACCGGGTAGGCGGTGTGCGGGTCACCGAGGAGCGCGGCCAACTTCCGCATGCGGTCGAGCGAGGGGAGCGTCCGACGGGTCGGCATGATCGACTCGAAGTCGATGTGGCCGTCGAGCCAAGCAAGGGCCTCGGGCAGGTCGGCGAAGGTCACGGGAAGGAGCAGGAGGCAGCGCGCCCCGGCACGGAGCGGTGCGTCCCTACGACGCGGCCCGGCGGCTGCGGCTGGCCTTGGCCGGAGGTGCCAGGGGAACCAGGGTCGGATGGACCTTGTCGAGCACGACGGCCCGGTCCACCACGCACTTGGAGATGTCCGTCCGGCTGGGCAGGTCGTACATGACTTCGAGGAGGACTTCTTCCAGGATGGCCCGCAGGCCGCGGGCACCGGTCCCCCGCAGCAGGGCCTGCTCGGCCACGGCCTCGAGGGCGTCGTCGGTGAACTCCAACTCCACGTGGTCGAGCTCGAACGTCCGCTTGTATTGGCGGGTCAGGGCGTTCTTGGGCTCGACCAGGATGCGGATCAGCGCCTCCTTGTAGAGGTGCGATACGGCGCTGACCACCGGGAGCCGGCCGATGAACTCGGGGATCAGGCCGAACTTCATCAGGTCCTCGGGGAGCACGTGGCGGAGCAGTTCGGAGTCGTCGCGCTCGGACGCCTTGCGCACCTCGGCCCGGAAGCCCATGCCCTTGCGGCCGATCCGGTTCTCGATGATGGTGTCGATCCCGGCGAAGGCACCACCGCAGATGAACAGGATGTTGGTGGTGTCGATCTGGATGAACTCTTGGTGGGGGTGCTTGCGCCCGCCTTGGGGTGGCACCGAGGCCGTGGTCCCCTCCAGGATCTTGAGCAGCGCCTGCTGCACGCCTTCCCCGGACACGTCCCGGGTGATGGACGGGTTCTCCGACTTCCGGGCGATCTTGTCGATCTCGTCGATGTAGATGATCCCGGTCTCGGCCCGCTTGACGTCGTAGTCGGCGGCCTGGATCAGCTTGAGGAGGATGTTCTCGACGTCCTCCCCCACATAGCCCGCCTCGGTCAGTGCGGTGGCGTCGGCGATGGCGAACGGGACATTGAGCATCCGGGCCAGCGTCTGGGCCAGGAGGGTCTTGCCGCAGCCGGTCGGTCCGAGCAACAGGATGTTCGACTTGGCCAGCTCGACCTCGTTGTCGTGGGCGCCGTTGTTGCCCGCCTGTACCCGCTTGTAGTGGTTGTAGACGGCGACCGACAGGATCTTCTTGGCGTACTCCTGCCCGATCACGTAGTCGTTGAGGAACTCGTAGATCTCCTTGGGCTTCGGCAACTCGTCGAAGCTCAATTCGGTGGTGTCGGCCAGCTCCTCGGCGATGATGTCGTTGCAGAGCTCGATGCACTCGTCGCAGATGTAGACGCCGGGGCCGGCGATCAACTTCTTGACCTGCTTCTGGGACTTGCCGCAGAAGCTGCACTTGACAAGATCGCCACCGTCTCCGAATTTCGCCACGTCGGCTCCTGTCCTTCTGTCGGCGGTCCTTAGCTACTCGACCGGGCGCTGTGTACCTGTGCGAACTGTCTTCCCGGGTGGGCCGGCGGGCCGGGCCACCCGTTACGGGCTCCCCGGGGTGTCCGGCGGTGCCGTCCGGACCACCAACCCTAGCGGCTGGCGCGGCGCGAACCGGTCCTTACCCGTCACCGCTAGGCGGCACCGATGGCGTCGATGGGCATGGACTCGCGTGCCGAGATCACTTCATCGATGAGCCCGTACTCGACGGCCTCGGCCGCCGTCATGATGAAGTCGCGGTCGGTGTCCTTGGAGACGCGCTCCGCACTCTGCCCGGTGTCGTCGGCCAGCATCCCGTTCAAGAGGTCGCGCATGCGCAGGATCTCCTTGGCTTGGAGCTCGATGTCGCTGGCCTGGCCCTCGACTCCGCCGAAGGGCTGGTGCAGGAGGATGCGGGCGTGGGGCAGGGCGAACCGCTTGCCCCGGGTGCCGGCACCGAGCAGCACGGCCGCCGCGGACGCCGCCTGGCCGAAGCAGAAGGTCGACATGTCCGGCTTGATGTACTTCATCGTGTCGTAGATGGCGAACAGCGCGGTGATGTCACCCCCGGGGGAGTTGATGTAGAGGTGGATGTCCTTGTCCGCCTCCTCCGACTCGAGGAACAGCAGCTGGGCGCAGACCAGATTGGCGACCGTGTCGTTGATCGGGGTGCCGAGGAAGATGATCCGTTCACGGAGCAGTCGCGAGTACAGGTCGTAGTTACGCTCCCCCCGGCTGGTGGACTCGACGACCCACGGCACGCTGTACGCCTGCGCATCGATCGACCTGCTTGCCTCCGTGAAACTCACTCCGAGTCCTCCTCGCCCTGGTTCACCAACAGGTCGTCCCGTGACACGGGCTTCCCGTTCTCGTCGACCAATTCGACCGAATCCACGAGCCATCGCATCGCTTTGGCCTTGCGTCGGTCCGAGCGTACCGCCGAGAGGCGCCCGGCCTGTTCGAGCTGGCTCCGCACCAGGTCGGCGTCCATGTCGAGCCGCGTGCCCATGGCCGCCAGCTCCTCGTCGAGCTCCTCGTCGGTGATCTCGATCGCCTCGGCCTCGACCAGTGCCCGCAGCGCGAGGTCGGCCTTGACGCTCTGGAGGGCGCCGGCCCGGAGCTCTTCCAGGAACTCCTCCTCGCCGCGACCGGTGACCCCGAGGAACTGGGCGAGGGACATGCCCTGACCCTCCAGGCGGTGGTTCAGGTCGTGGATCCGCTCGCGCAGCTCGGCCAGCACCAGCTGCTCGGGGATCTCCTCGGTGACCAGCTCCACCAGGGCTTCGACCGTCTTCTGCTGAAGGGCCATCTGGGCCTCCACGATGCGGCGCTGGTGCATGCGCTCGGCGATGTCGGTCCGGAGTTCGTCCAACGTGGCGAACTCACTGGCCTCGGCGGCCCACGCGTCGTCGGCGTCGGGGAGCGAGAGCTCCTTCACGTCCTTCACCGTCACCTCGAACGAGACCGTCTGCTCGAGGGCCTCGATCTCGGCGTCGAAGGTGAGTGCGTCACCCGACTTGGCCCCCAGCAGGTGGTCGTCGAGGCCGGGTACCACGCCGTCGCTGCCCACCTCGTACAGGAAGTCCTCGGCCGTGAGGTCGTTGTCGTCCCCGTCGGCGTCCGCCTCGGCCCGGGTGCCGCGGATGTCGATGGTCACCTGGTCACCGGTGAGGATCGGTCGGGTCACCTCGACCAGCTCACCCGACGTGCGCCGCAGGCGGTCGACCTGTTCGGTGACTTCCTCGTCGGTCACCTCGAGGCTCGGCATGGTGACGACCAGGCCGCCGTAACCCGGGATGGCCACGGTGGGTCGGACGAGAACCACCGCTTCGAACGACACCGGGCCGGACTCCTCGCCCGCGGTGATGTCGATGTCGGGCTGGTCGATGGGGTCGACCTCCGTCTCGTCGACGGCCCGGGAGTAGAAGTCCGGGAGCGCCTCGCGTAGGGCCTCACCGCGCAGCGCGGCGGCTCCGCCCATGCGTGTCTCCAGAACCTTGCGGGGCACCTTGCCGGGCCGGAACCCGGGAACCCGGACCTCGCGCGCCAGACGCTTCACCACGTCATCGAGGGCTCCGTCCATCTCGGTTTCGTCGATCTCGACGGTGAGACGGACCTTGTTGCCCTCCTCGGGCGCTGCTGTCGCTCGCATACGAATAGAGGAGTGTACCGGTACCCGGGACCCCGACTTTCCGACCCGTCAGCGTAGTCGTCGCGCACGGTAGGCGCCGAGGTCAGGGCGGCGCGGCGGTCTCAGGTCATGAATGCCATCGACTCCAGGACCCGGTGGCCGAGGGCGATGTCACCCGCCACCCGGACCTGCCCGGCGGCCAGGGCACGGGCCGGATCGATCCGACCGAAGCCCAGGCGCCAGAACGTCTCCTGGTCGGCAACCAGTGTGGTGGTGGACTCGTTGCCGTTGGCGGTCACGGCGACCGCCCGTCCCTCGGACACCACGACGGTCACCTGGCGACCGAGGACCCCGGTCACGATGAAGCGCACCGAGGTCCCGTCGGGGGGCGCGACCCGCTTGCCCACGACGAACGGCATGGTGCCCTCGCAACGGTCGAGGACGGCCTGCTCCCCCACCCCGTTGCGGCCGCCCGGCCGACCGAGGGCACGGCGGATGTCCTGCTCGTGGGCCCAGCAGTCGAGGACCCGTGTGGCCAGGAAGTCGCGGTACGGGACCTCGCCCACCGGGCTCCAGGAGCGGACGTCGAATCCCTCGGGTGGCATGGTCCGCAGTTCGTGGATGCGCCGGCCGGTGACCGAGATGAACTCGGCCAGGACCTCATTGCCAGGAACCCTCCGCCGGACCTCCACCCACGGCTCGTTGAGTTCGGCGAACCCGTTGCGCACGTGGTCGGGCAGGGTGGCCAACGGCGGAGGTGGCGCCTCGCCCAGCAGCATCCGCTCTACCCCGATGAGGTGGGAGACCTGGTCGCGCACCGTCCAGCCGGGACAATCGGTGGTGAGGTCCCACTGACCCGGGCCGATGCGGTCGCACGCGGTGGCCACGGACGTCCATACCTCGACCAGGTGGTCGACGGCGGGCTCACGGTTGATCGGGCCGGCGTGCACGATGCTCCACTCCCTATTGTCCTTGGCGGGTCAGGCGTCCCTGGTGCCCGACATGGTCCTCGACAACCTGGCAACGGGGTGGGCCGGGCCGACCGGGGCGTCGACTCAGCCCGGGAGGTTGGCCTCGATGGCGTCGACGACCTCGGCGGCCTCCGGGTCCACCATGGGCCGGAAGCGCTGGAGGATCGTGCCGTCGGGGGACACCAGGAACTTCTCGAAGTTCCACTGGATGTCGCCGGCCTCGCCGTCGGTGTCCGGGAAGGCGGTCAGCTCCTCGTAGACCGGGTTCCGGTCATCGCCGTTCACGTCGACCTTCTCCATCATCGGGAACGTGACCCCGTAGGTGGCCGAGCAGAACGTGGCGATCTCCTCGGCGCTGCCGGGCTCCTGGGCACCGAACTGGTTGCACGGGAAGCCGACCACCGAGAACCCTTTGTCCCCGTAAGTCTTCTGCAGGCGCTCGAGCCCCTCGTACTGTGGGGTCAGGCCACACTTGGACGCCACGTTGACCACGAGCAGGGTCGTGCCCCGGAAGTCGCCGAGGGAGGTGGGCTCGCCCTGGAGCGAGTGGAGTGCGGTGTCGTAGATGCTCATGGGAGCGAGTCTAGGGGCCGTTGCCCACATCGGCCCGGGGCGGAATCGATGCGCCACCGAGCGGTCGCCAGAGGAGGTCGGTCGGGGGCACGGGGCTAAAGCAACGGGAGCGGTCGGACGATGACTAGGGCAGCGCCGGTCGCGGGAACGCGTCCCTCGGTGCGGAAAGGTCGGATCGGGACTATGAGGGTTGCTGTCGACGGCGAGGAACGTCCCGAATCGCCGCGGTCCGGCGTGTCGGGCCCCGTGGTCCACGCGTTGGTCTCCCTCATCCGGTCCGAATCGGGAGAGGCCGGCGTGGCCCAGGCCCTGGCCCTGGCCGCTGAGGAACGCTCGTTCCCCGTCCTCGGGGACGCCGACAGCTGGACGCCGCTGGCCGACGCCACCGCCCTGTTCGCCGCCGGTGCCCTGGTCACCGGCGACGGCGCCATCGCCCTGCATACCGGCCACGAATTGCTGTGGATCGGGGAGGACGGCGACCTGGCCGACCGCCTGGCCGCACTCGGATCGCCCGAGGCCGCCGTCCGCCACATCGGCGCGTTGATCGAGCAGTTCGAGGGGGCCACCGAGGCCGTCACCCTCGAAGCCGGACCTGGCCACGCGTTGGTCCAGGTGGCCACGGCGAACGGTGTGCGCCATGCCCACCTGTGCGAACTGACCCGGGGCCTGCTGTCCGAACTCCCGGTGCCGTTCGACCGGGAGCCGGCCCGGGTGACCGAGCACGAGTGCGCGGCCCGAGGCGGTCGGTTCTGCCGCTACGCGCTGACCTGGGACTCCGGTGCGGGCGGCGGGGACAGCCACGAGATGCACCGCGACTCGGACGGGCGGATCGACGCCGACGGGATCCCGACTGACGCCGCCCGACGACCGACGACCAACGCACACGTCCCGACCCCGGAACCCGGCGACGGTCTCGACGATCGCAACGGCCACGGTCTCGACGACCGCCACGACGATCCGTTGGCACCGGACGCCACCGGGGGGAGCGGGGCCACTCGGGAAGCCGAGTCCGACCACCTGGCCGAGCAGCTGCAGGCCGCTCGGACCGCGCTGGTCGAGGCGTCGGCCGAGGCTGCTCGGTGGGAGGCGGTCGCCACGTCCGGAGCCGACGGCTCGGAAGAGCGTTTCCGTGACCGGGTCGAGGCTGAGGCCGCTCGGACCCGGACCGAGATCGCCCGGCTCGAGCGCCTCCTCGAAGGGGCTTCGACCCCGACTCTCGACCTCCTCGAGCACGACAGCCAAGCCGTCGTGGCCGAGCTGGGGGAACGGGCCGACCATGTCCTGGAAGCCGAGCGGTACGTCCTGATGATCCGGGTGAGTGCCGGGATGCCGCTCGAGCTCCACCATCGCGGCCTGTCCGCTGCGGAGGCACGCGACCTGACCGCCGAGCTGTGGGCCGCCAGCCCCGAGGACGCCGGTGTCGGCCTCCAGGTCGTCGACATCGCCTCGCCCGTCCGCCGCTACGGCCGCCTGGCCGTGCTGTCCGACCCCGAGACGGACGACCTCGGAGCCGACGAGCGCGTCCTGCACCTGTTCGCCCGCTACGCAGCCAACGTCCTCGACGTCTTCACGCTCTTGGGCGACGCCAGACGGAGCGATTCGACGGCCCGCACCCTGCTGTCCTTCAGTGAGCAACTGTCCGGACTCACCAACCTGGCCCAGGCCCTCCAGATCCTGGCCGACACCGTCCCGACCGTGACCGGGTGCGACCAGTCCACCGTCTACCTGTGGGACCGCGACCGGTCGCGGCTGGTGCTCGGCGCCTACACCGCCGGCATGGCCGCCCCAGACGCCGACCTCGGATCCATCTCCCCCCACTGGTCGGCCGCGGCGTCGACGACGCAGATCCACGTGGGCCCGCGCCCGGTAGGGTCCGACGCCGAGGCCAGCACCCTCTCGGTAGAGGCCGACAACCCGTTGATCGAACAGATGATCACCAGCCACGAGGTCATGGTCCTCGACGCCTCGACGGTCGAGGACCCGCATCTGCGGGCCATCATGGAGACCTCCGGCATCCCGGCGTCGGTCGTGGCACCGCTCTTCGCAGCCGGGGAGTTCCTCGGGGTCATCGCCGCCAACTACTCGAAGGACGCCTCCCGGGGAGCCATCCGCGACCCGGACCTCCACGAGCGCCTGTGCGGGTTGGCCGATCAGGCCGCCACCGCCATCCAGAATCTGGAGCTGCTGGAGAAGGTGTCACACATGGCGTGGCACGACGCCCTGACCGGCCTCCCCAACCGCCGGCTGTTCGAAGACCGCGTCGAGCAGGAGCTGGTCCGGTCACGGCGCGTGGGTGAGCCGGTCTGCATGTTCTTCGTCGACCTCGACAATTTCAAGACGGTCAATGACACCTATGGGCACGCCACCGGCGACGTCCTGATCCAGCAGGTCGGGCAACGCCTGGTCGAGACCGTCCGCAGCCAGGACACCGTGGCCCGGCTGGGAGGCGATGAGTTCGCCATCCTCCTGCCCGGCCTCGTCGACCAGCTCGCCATCAACCAGCTGGCCGAGCGGACACTCGATGCCATGTACACCCCGTTCGACATCTACGGCGAACAGGTGTCGACCTCGGCATCCATCGGGATCGCCATCGCCCCAGAGCACGGCGACAGCTACGACGACCTCCTCAACCGGGCCGACGAGGCGATGTTCCGGGCCAAGGACCAAGGTCGCAACGCCTTCGAGATGTTCCACCACACACCCGACCCGGCGCATCCGGGCCGCCGGTCGGTGGATGATCGCCAGCTCTACAACGACCTGATCTCGGCCCTGGACGGCAACGAGTTCTTCCTCGTCTACCAGCCCTACATCGATCTGCGGACCGCCCAGATCGTCGGTGTCGAGGCCCTCATCCGGTGGGACCACCCGACCCTCGGGATCCTGGAGCCGCCCCTGTTCATCCCCATGGCCGAGAAGAGCGACCTCATCGTCTCCCTCGACAACTGGGTCCTGTGGCAGGCATGCCGCCAGCTGCGTGCCTGGCAGGACCACGATCTGGACCAGTTGCGGTTGTCGGTCAACCTGGCCTCGCGGGACCTGGCCAGCCCGACCTTCTACGACAGCGTGGAACGCACACTGCGCGACACCGGGATCGACCCCGCACTGCTCGAGCTCGAGATCACCGACCGGGTCGTGCTCGACAAGGGCGGGCCGGCCAAGGACAACATCGACCGCCTGCGCAGGCTCGGGGTCCGCTTCACCATCGACGACTTCGGCCAGGGCAACTCGTCGCTCGACCGGATCGGGTCGTTCCCGGTCAGCACCCTCAAGATCGACCAGTCCTTCGTGCAGGTGCTCGGCCCGTCCGACGAGGAGAACAGCCTGGTCTCGGCCATCATCGCCATGGCCAGCCGCCTCGGGCTGTCGTGCGTGGCCGAAGGGGTGGAGACTCTCCTGCAGAGCCGGGTACTTCTCCAGCGGGGCTGCACCACCGCCCAGGGCTACTACTTCAGCCCCCCGCTGCCGCCCGAGGGGATCGAAGAGATGCTCGCCAACGTGTCTCCCGCCGAGGTGCCGGAGTCATTCGGCAATCCGAGCAACGGCAGCCAGCCGCCCGAGCCGCCGAAGCGCTGAACCGCCCCGAGGGCCGCTCTGGCTGATCGCGGGAGGGTTAGCGAGTGCTAGCAGGAGTTAGCAAAAGGCGCTCCCATCCCCCGATCCACCCAAGAGGGCCGATACCGTCGCTCCATCGGGTGTCCGTTCGGGCGCCGCTCGGAGCAGGAGGAGGAAGCATGGCTACGTACGAGGGCTACTGCGTCAAGTGCCGGGAGAAGCGGGAGTTCGACGGCGAGGTGGTCGAGATGGCCAACGGTCGCCGGTCGGCGAAAGGCAAGTGTCCGGTCTGCGGCACCGGCATGAACAGGATCCTGGGCAAGAACGCCTAGTTCGGGGATACGGCGGCGGGCCGACGTCCGCCGCCCCTCCCCATCCCGGGTCGATTGTCCCGGGATGGCCCGATCCGGCTGCAGTCGGCCGGAGGGCTACCGGAGACTGGCGGGAAGGGCGAGGCTGTCGAGGACGGCCCCCTCCCGCAGTCCCCATTCGCTGACCACCAGGCCGCGCAGGCCGAGGTGGTCGACCAGGGTGGAGAGCACCAGCGCCCCGATCGGCAGTAACGGGGCCCGGCGGGCCTGGATGCCGGGCAGCGCCATGCGGGCGTCGAGGTCGAGGGTGGCCAGGCGGTCCGCCAGCTCGTGCAGCTGACCGGCAGGCAGCTCCACCTGGTTGACCGACGGCGTGCCCGACGAACTCCGTCGGGGTGCGGGACGGTGGAGCCCCATGGCCAGACGGGCCAGCGCCCGGACTGTCCCCCCGCTGGCGATCGCCCGATCCTCCGCCCCCGGGGTGGCCGCCAACATGTCGGCGATGGGGCCGACTCGCTCGGTGGCCAGGTCGGCGATGGCGATCCGTTCTGCTGCGGTCAGCCGGTCGCCGGTATCGAGCTCGCCCCGGATCCGGGCCGTCCCCAGGGCCACGCTGGCCACCGAGACCACGGAGTCGACCGTGCCGATGCCGGCCTCCAGGCTCCCCCCGCCGAGGTCGAGCCCGAGGACGGGCGCGTCCCCGACCCACACCCCGGCCCGCTGGCCGAGGAAGCAGAGTCGGGCCTCCTCCTCGCCGGTCAGGAGGGTGATCGGGCTCCCGAGGATGCGCTCCATCCGGGCGAGCAGCCGGGTGCCGTTGGCGGCATCGCGCAAGGCGGCGGTGGCCAGTGCCACCACGACGTCGGCACCAGCGTCCTCGGCGGCCCCGTGCAGCCGCTTGACGGTGCGTACGGCCAGTGCCGACCGGTCGCCGGGCACGCCGCCGGTGCGGGCCACCTCGGTTCCGAGGTGGAGGAACGAGCGCCGTCGGAGCACGGGGTCGAGGCGCCCGTCGCGTGAGGCGTCGACCACCATGAGGTGGAACGAGCTGCTGCCCAGGTCGAAGACGGCTACACGCACGGTGGGCATCGGGGTGACGCTATCCCGCGGCCAGGGTGGTCGGGAGACACCCGTCGCCATGCCCTACGCTGGGCACCGCCAACCGGGGACGACCCGACAGGTGGCACGACGGGGCGTGGCGCAGCTTGGTAGCGCGCCTGCTTTGGGAGCAGGAGGTCCTCGGTTCAAATCCGGGCGCCCCGACCAGCAGCCGCACACGCAGACCGGGTCCTCGATCCCGGTCTGCGTGCGGCGGTCCCTCCGTCAGGCGGTGAGCTGGAGGCCGAACAGCGTGCGGAGCTCGCTGGCCGGCACCGGCCGCGAGAACAGGAACCCCTGGGCGAAGTCGCACTGCAGCGCCCGCAGGATCTCGAGCTGCTGGCCGGTCTCGACCCCCTCGGCCACGACTTCGAGCCCGAGGGCGTGAGCCAGGGAGATGACCGCAGAGACGATCTCGTCGCCGCCGCCGTCCTGGCCGAGCTCCTGGACGAACATCCGGTCCACCTTCAAGATGTCGAGGGGGAACCGCTGGAGGTAGCTCAACGACGAGTAGCCGGTCCCGAAGTCGTCGATGGCCAGCAGGACCCCGATCTCCTTGAGCGCCCGCAGCACGACGAGGGCGGCGGCGGCATCCTTCATCAGGGCGCTCTCGGTGATCTCGAGGGTCAGGTGCTCAGGCGGGAGCCCGGTGCGCGACAGGATCTCCTCGATGGTGGCGACGATCTGGGGATCGTCGATCTGGCGGGCCGACAGATTGACCTCCACCGAAGCCCGGGGTCCGTCGCACGCACGACGGTGCCAGTCCTGGAGCTGCAGGCAGGCCTGCTCCAGCACCCAGGCGCCGATCGGGATGATCAGCCCGCTCTCCTCGGCCACCGGGATGAAGCGCCCCGGGGCGACCAGGCCCTGGTCGGGATGGTCCCAACGGATCAGTGCCTCGACCCCCACCGCGGTGGCTCCCCGGACCTCGACCACGGGCTGGTAGTGGAGCATCAACTCGCTGCGCTCGAGCGCCCGGTGGAGGGAGTGCTCGGTGGACATCCGGTCGAGCACCTCGATCCGCAGCGACTCGCCGAACGTCTCGACCCCGAATCCCCCGCGCCGCTTGGCCTGGTACATGGCCGCCTCGGCGTAGGCCAGCAAGTCGTCGGGGTCGTCGGCGCCGAAGGTGTTGAGCGACACACCGACCGAGGCATCGAGGAAGACCTCGGCGTCGTCGACCGGGATCGGGGCGGCCAATGCCTCCTGGACCCGGGCCACGAAGGCGGCGGCCTTCTCCTCGGCGCCCCCGCCTTCATCGGTGACGAGGGCCAGGAACTCGTCTCCGCCGAACCGGGCCACCAGGTCTACGTCGCCGGCCACGTGCTCCAGGCGTCGGGCCACCGAGACCAGCACCCCGTCGCCCAGGGCATGCCCCATCGAATTGTTGATCGCTTTGAACCGGTCGAGGTCGAGGAGCACCACGGCCACACTTCCCGGGGTTCCGGCATAGGCAGCCGTTGCCCCGGCCAACCGCACCAGGTAGGCCGCCCGGTCGGCCAGGCCGGTCAGGCCGTCGCGTGACGTCCGGCCCGGCGACTCGGTGCGGGGTGACGCCTCTTCGGTGGGAGGGCGGAGGAAGGCGGCCACTGACCGGGCCCGTCCTTGGCCGAGCACCACGAGGCGCGCCTCGGTCCGGACCCGGCGACCGTCGCGATGACGCAGCTCCAGCAGGAGGTCGAGCGTCCCGTCCGTCACCGACCCGATCACCGGGCCGGACGCCGAACCTGTGGTGTCCGCCACCAGGAGACCGAACGGCGACTTGGCGAAGGGGCCGGCCAGGAAGGTGTCGGCCACGAACGATCCGAGCATCTCGTCCCTGGTCCAACCGAAACCGGTCTCGGCGCCGGCATTCCACTCGAGGACCACTCCGCTGCGGTCGATCTCGACGAAGGCATCCGGGCATCCGGCGAGCAGCAGGTCGAGGCGCCGCTCGTCATCGGCCCCGCTGCGGATCCGGACCGGCGCCCGCTCGGGCGTCACCGTCCCGCCTTCATCCGGTAGCCCTCATCGCCCTGGTGGGCGCGTGGTCCGCCGCGGCAACCGTCCGAGTTCGTCGACCATGGGTATGCGCTCCAACCGGCTTCTGCTGCAGGGCCCCGGAGACGGGGTTGGTTTCGGGTCAATCTAGGCACGGCGCACCCCGCATACAAGGATTTCCCCACTCCGGCCCGGAAGCACGTCGCACCCTGCCCCCGTCAACCGCCGTGGCAGACCAGCCGTGTACCGTGCCTGTCGTGGTCGTGGTCACCGGCACCGTGCAGAAGCAGGCATGGGAGGACAAGGTTCTGCCACCGGTGGAGCAGGTCCGCCCCGGGCGGTGGTCGATCCCGGTGCCCATCCCCGACAATCCCCTCCGCTACGTGCTCGACTACGCACTCGAGCTCGACGGGGGAAGCGTCGCCGTCGTCGATGCGGGGTGGGACACGGACGAGGCGTGGGGGGCGCTCACCTCGGGCGTGGCCACCGCCGGGGGAAGCATCTCGGACGTGGCGGCCGTGCTTGTGACGCACAGCCACCCCGACCACTACGGCCTGGTCGGTCGGGTGCGCGAAGCCTCCGGTGCCTGGATCGGGCTCCATCCCCACGATGCCGTCATGCTGGAGTCTCGCTACGGCACGACCGACGCCCCGCTCGAGGCCATGTTCCACTTCCTCATCGACGAGTAGGAGCTCCGTTGGAACGACAGGCACAGCAGCAGCGGCGGATCCGGCGCAACCGCCGCAGGGCCACCACCCTCGGCATCCTCGCCATCGCGGTGGTCGTGGTGATCGTCCTCCTCAGCTCGTCCGGGGGACCGTCGAGATCGACCTCGGCCGCCTCGTCCACCACGACGACCACCGGGTCCACCGGTGCATCGGGCAAGGCGGTGGTGGTCACTTCCGGACCCGCCTCTCTCGAGGCCGGCGTCGCCTCGTGGCAGCTTCCCGCCCCCGTGTCCCGCGAGGGGGTCGTGCCCAGCGCCTCCGGATTCACCGTCCTCGGCGGGCTGGCCCCGTCGCAGGCCTCGGTGGCCACGACCTACACCGTGGATCCCGCAACGGGAACCTCCTCCCCGGCCGGCACGCTGCCCGCTGCGGTCCACGACGGCGCCGCGCTGACCCTCGGCTCCTCGACCTACGTGGTGGGCGGTGGGTCGCCGAACACCGTCGCCACCATCCAGTCGCTGCCGGCCCAGGCTGCCCAGCCCGTCACCGCCACCGGGACGGTCGTCGGCCAGCTGCCCGCCCCCCGCTCGGACCTGGCCATCGCCACGATCGGTTCCGGTCGCCACTCGACCGCCTACGTGGTGGGCGGCTACACGGGGTCCACGTACCTCCCGTCGGTGCTCGCCACCACTGACGGGACGCACTACGCATCGGTGGCCGACCTCACCATTCCGGTCCGCTATCCCGCAGTTGTCGCCCAGGGCGGCCTGCTCTATGCCTTCGGCGGCCAGACCGCATCTGCCGGCGTGGCCGCCACGGCCACCGACGCCGTACAGGTCGTGGACCCTGCGTCCCACCGGTCCAGCGTCGTCGCCCACCTCCCGCAACCCGTCTACGGTGCATCCGCCTTCTTGATCGACGGGACCATCTACGTGGCCGGGGGCCAGGTGCCGGGCGGACCGACCCTCACCACGATCTACGCCTTCGTGCCGTCGTCGAAGAAGCTCCTCAATGCCGGGCTGCTCCCTCAGGCCGAGGCCTTCGCCGGCTTCACCACCGTCGGGAGCGGCAAGTCCGCCATCGGGTACATCGTCGGTGGCGAGGTGGCGACCCAGAGCGGCCCGGACCAGGCCGGCATCGCCTCGGGCACCCTCCAGTCGGTGATCTCGCTGCGGCCCAGTCCGTACGGCGGCCCGGCCGGAAAGCCCGGTGCCGGTGCCCCCTACGCCGGGACCCTGCTCATCGCCGACCGGGGGAACGATCGGCTCCTGGCCATGGACACCAGCCGCAACCTGACCTGGCAGTACCCGTCGGCCAGTATGCCGCCACCGGCCGGCGGGTTCTACTTCCCCGACGACTCCTTTTTCACCCACGGTGGGACCGGCATCATCTCCAATCAGGAGGACAATCACACCATCGTCCAGATCGGCTACCCGTCCGGCAAGGTGACGTGGCAGTACGGCCATCCGCTCCAGTCCGGCTCGTCGCCCGGCTACCTCAACCAACCCGACGATGCCTACCTCTTGAAGAACGGGACCATCGTCGTCGCCGACGCCTCCAACAACCGGATCCTCTTCATCTCCCCGTCGGGCCAACCGACCGGCCAGATCGGCAACGGGGCGGCGGCCCACAACCCGCCGGTCTCCATCGACTACCCGAACGGCGACACCCCGCTGCCCGATGGCAATCTGCTGGTGTCCGAGATCAACGGCTCGTGGATCGACGAGTACACCATGGCCGGCAAGCTGGTCTGGACCCTCCACATCCCCATCGTCAACTATCCCTCGGACCCCCAGCAGCTGGGCTCCGACCTCTACCTGATGACGGACTACAACCCACCGGGCACGGGCAAGGTCCTCGAGTTCACCCGATCGGGCTCGACACCCTGGATCTACGACCCCCCGGCGGGTGACGCCATGCTGAAGAAGCCCTCACTGGCCGAGCGCCTACCGAACGGCCTGATCATGGTCAACGACGACTACCGCAACCGGGTGGTGGTCATCGACCCGACCACGAACTCCATCGTGTGGCAGTACGGGATCACCGACCAGGCCGGCACCGTCACGGGAATGCTCTCCATACCGGACGGCTTCGACAACCTGTTGGCCGACGGGACAACGCCCACCCACCCGCAGACCGGCTGACCATCTGCAGATCGGCTGACCTTGCGCTGATCGGCCGACCTCGGCCGTCGTCAGTCCCCGGCCCCACGAGGTGGCAGCGTGATATCCACATCCTCGTCGGCCGCCACGTTGGGCGGATCGGCCGCGGTCACCTGCTCCTCGGTGACCCCGACCCCACGTTCTTCGTCCAGCACGGAGAGTTCGGTTTCGATGCGCCGCTTCTCCCTCCGGCGCCGGCGAACCTCGAACACGACCACTGCGGCCACCAGGACGGCGACGATGGCCAGCGACCACAGACCGACCTGGGTGAGGATCCGCTGGAACGACAGGCCCACCACGTAGCCGAGCAGGGTGTAGCCCACCCCCCAGGCGATGCCCCCCAGCACGTTCCAGAACAGGAACGTGCGGTAGCGGAGCCCGCTCATGCCGGCGAGCCCGGGGATGACGGCCCGGGCGAAGGCGATGAACCTCCCGAGGAACACGGCCGGTCCTCCGTACTTCTCGAGCAGACCGAGCGTGTACCGGACCGCCGAGTTCCCCTTCAGTGGCCGGTGGGTGGTCAGCCACGGGCCGGCTAACTTGCCGACCTCGAAGCCCACCGAGTCGCCCACGATGGCGCAGACCACCACCACCACGATCATCACGGCGAGGTTGACCCTCCCGAGGCCGGCCAGGACGCCGCCGATCACCACCGCCGTCTCCCCCGGGATGAAGAAGCCCACCATCAGCGCGGCCTCGGCGAAGGCCAGGAATCCGATCAGCGCATAGGCGGCCGGACCGCGGAAATTGAGGAGGTGGCCGCTGATGCCCCCCGGATTGGAGCCGGACGCCGTGGCGGCCGCAACCAGCGCAGTGGTCACCGGGTCAGGGACACACTGGTCCAGGCGCGGGTGCGGCACGCCGGACACGTGATCCACCGGTCGAAGGTGCGACCGGGGAGCCACACCCCCAACGGGAAGTGCAACACGACCAACTCCACCAGGCCGACGCGGGTCACCGACCCACAGCGCGAGCAGGCCACGGTCAAGGGACCGCGTTCGTGCACTGGGTCGGTAGCGGTGGCCGCGGCCCGACCACGCTCCGGCTCGGCTGCCGGCGTCGCATCAGAGAACAGTGCGTGCCTCCCCGCCGGTCGGGCGTGACGGCTCCCCTTCGCCGGCGGCACGTCCTCGACCGCCACGCCTCCCGGCCCGTCCAGGAGGGCATCCCCCTCGGCCTCCGGTTCCACGGGCATCCAGAAGAGCGCCCGCTTCCCCAGCGGGTCGGGGCCCTCCGACATCACCCCGGGATGCCGGCGGCCACGCCGGGGCGCAGCAGCTCGGCCGCCAAGGCACGGTAGGCCGCTGCCCCCGGCGAGTTGGGGGCGTGCTGGAGGATCGACTTACCCCGTGCCGGGGCCTCGGCGAACCGGATCGACTTACGCACCGGGGGCTGGAGTATCGGAATCCCGTACCGGGCCTGCACCTCTTCGAAGATGTGGCGGGAGTGCTTGGTGCGGTCGTCGTACATGGTGGCGATGATGCCGCGCACGGTGAGTTCACTGTTGGCGAACGCCCGGACGTCCTCGATCGTCTCGAGCAGCTGGCCGACACCACGGTGCGACAGTGCCTCACACTGGAGGGGGATGAGCACCGAGCGGGCGGCGGTCAGCCCGTTGATCGTGAGCACGCCGAGCGAGGGCGGGCAGTCGATGAGGATCAGGTCGTAGCGGTCCAGCACCGGCTCGAGGGCCCGGGCGAGCACGTGCTCCCGGCCCGTCCGGGTCAACAGGTGGACCTCGGAGCCGGCCAGGTCGATGGTGGCCGGGAGGAGGTCGAGCCCAGCGACCCCCGGAACGGGAAGGACCACATCGGCGACACTCTGGCGGCGGACGAACACGTCGTGCAGCGAGCTGTCGAGCCCGTCGGGATCGAATCCCAGCGAGAAGGTCAGGCAGGCCTGCGGGTCGAGGTCCACCACCAGGGTGCGGCGGCCCAACTCCGCTGAGGCCACCCCGAGCGAGTGGACGGTGGTGGTCTTCGCCACACCGCCTTTCTGGTTGGCCACGGCCAGGACATCGGTCACCGGGCGAGTCTATGCCTGGGCGGCGGGACCCGACGGGGGCCGAGCGGACCGACCCGGGGCCGAGTCCGGGCCCGGGCGCCACCCCGGGCCCGACGGCGTCAGATCAGTGCTCGGCGGGCTGGGTGTAGGTGGCGTCCCCGAAGCCGAGGATCGGGGCGAAGATGAAAGCCAGCAGGGCGAGTCCCACCCCGAACCCGGTGGTCTTGGCGAAGGCCTTGGCGATGTCGATGCCCACGATGATGGCGATCACGATGTTCACGAACGGGATGAGGAACAGGATCAGCCACCACCCCGGGCGTCCGGCGACCTTGCACATTAGGTAGATGTTGTAGAAGGGGATGATGGCTCCCCAGCCCGGCCGACCGGCCTTCTGGAAGAGCATCCACCATCCGGCGATCTCGAGGATGATGACCGCCAGGTAGACGATGATGACGAAGAATCCGCCGCCGGAGCTGGCGGCAGTGATGAGAGCGGACATTGGGGGCACCTCACTAATCGTGGGACGGGACGGCCACGAGGCTAGGCAGCGGTCGGGTCACAACGGGTGGATGCCCGGCTACCGGAGTTGTGGCGGCCAGCGCACGCATCGTGCGATGGGGATAGTGCCATGCCGCGCCCCAGGAGCCAGCGGAGCCAGTCGCCCTCCGCTGTGTCGTCGTGCGGCGCCCCCGGCAGGAGTCGAACCCGCAACCTGATGGGTAGAAACCACCTGCTCTATCCAGTTGAGCTACAGGGGCCGTTGCGGAAGGCCGACCCGTGTCCGGACCGCCATCGGCTTGTGCCACACTAGAGGCTCCTTGGTGGCCGTAGCTCAGTTGGTCAGAGCGCCGGGTTGTGATCCCGGAGGTCGCGGGTTCGAACCCCGTCGGTCACCCTCCAGTCCCTCGGGACACGGGTCTCGCGCCCGTGCCACCTGGGGAAGTACCGTTAGGTTCCTGGTACACGCGCCTCTAGCTCAATGGCAGAGCAACGGACTCTTAATCCGCAGGTTCTGGGTTCGAATCCCAGGGGGCGCACCAGTTCAGAGACGGTTTTTGGGAGTGGGACCCGAAAGGGAAACCCACAAAAAACCCAGAATACGGTAGACTGGCCACATGCAGGGCTCCAAGCGACTGATCAGTGGACGCGGCAAGTTCGCCGTCTACGAACTGCGCGTGGCGACCGGACGTGACCCGGTCACCGGCAAGTACGGCCAGGTCAGTCGGCGGTGGCCGGGGTACGCGTCGGACGATCCCGAGGTCACCACCGCCGCCAAAGCCCTGGCGAAGCTGGTCAAGGAATTAGAGGACAACCGAAGCGGTAGGACGGCCGGAGTCGGCATCACGGTCGACCAGCTGCTCACGAAGTGGCTGAAGCAGATCACCAGCGAGGGTCGCTCCCCCACCACCTTGCGGGAGTACCGGCGCCTCATTGACAAGCGCATCAGCCCGGCCCTCGGGCACGTGCTGGCCCGGAAGGTCACCGCCCTCGAGCTGGACGAGTTCTACCAAGGCCTCACCGACGAGGGACTTGCCCCAGCATCGGTTCGACAGGTACACGCCATCCTGCGGGCGGGCTTCCGTCAGGCCGTCAAATGGAAGTTCCTCGCGTCCAACCCGGCCACGGATGCCAGCCCGCCAAAGCTGGTCTCGAAGACCGTCACAGCGCCCACGGTGGCCGAGGTGCAGGCGATGATCCAGGCCGCCGAATCAGACGACCCAGACATGGCCACGCTTATCGCCCTGGCCGCGGTGACCGGAGCCCGGCGCGGTGAGTTGTGCGGGCTCCGTTGGGGCGACGTGGACTGGACCGGCCACACCCTGACCATCGAGCGGTCGGTCGCCACCATGGGCCGAAAGCAGCTCGTCACGAAGGACACGAAGACCCACGCCGCCAGGCGCCTGGCCCTCGACACCTTCGGAGAAGAGACGCTGAAGCGTCACCTACTGGTTATGGAGGACCGGGCCGTTGACCTGGGAATCTCCATCACGCCTGACTCCCCCATCTTCACCTACGACCTTGTGCGCCCGATCGCTCCAGACACCGTGAGTCACTACGTAAGGTCCATCGCCACGAAGGTAGGAGTGAACACTCACCTGCACGCGCTGCGTCACTTCGCTGCCACGGAGCTCATCGGCGCCGGCCATGATGTGCGGACCGTCGCCGGGCGGCTGGGCCACCGGGACGCCTCGGTGACCCTGAAGGTCTACTCCCACGCTCTGCCAGAACGGGACCGGGACGCGGCCGCGGCCCTCGGGAAGGCTCTGACTCCGGGATGAACCTCCATCAGCCCTGGGCCTGAATGAGGCGATTCCCGCCCCTTCGATGAAACATGCGCTGAAGGATGCCGACTCAAGCGCGTGCATGCCAAGCGGATCGACGACAAGAATGGGATCTGAAGGCACGGCCTTCGGGTTCACGTCCGGGCACGTTTTTCGGCGAGGGTCGGATTGTGGGATTCGTGTGGGATGGCGGGTCGGTGAGAGCCCTGGTTCGGTCGCTTTGTTGTCTTCACAACCCGATGCTGGTGAGGTACGGGTTGCCATCTTGGGATGGAACCGGGCCATGCGTCAGCAAGGTCGATCGGTTCCTGCCTGCACCAACGTTTGGTCCCCCGGTGCGAGCCGTTGGACCCAGGCGGCGTCCAGACCACGTTAGGAACAGGTACTCGGTGGAGCGAGTCATGGCGACGTAGAGAAGCCGTCGCTCCTCGTCCGGGTGACCAGTCGGGAGGGGAACCACCCCTTGTTCGACTCCAACCACGATGGCAGCCCGAACGGTGAGACCTTTGGAACTGGCCATCGACATAAGTCGGACTGCACCTGCTGCCCGTCCGGATCGCAGGTCCTTGCCGACTGGCTGAACCTGGCTGAGGAACCTACCGAGCCCATCCTCTCGATCAACGACGGAGTCGATGTCAGTGAGGAGTGTTGAGAAGCGATCTTCGCACCCGCCAAAAGTCGGAGCCTGTTTGGATAGCCATGCGCCCCACCCTCCGTCGCCGAGGTCAGCAGCGTGGATGTCAACCTGTTCGATGAGTTCGAGCGTTGGCTGAACAACGTCCCTCACTCGTTGCGCTTGTCCGGCAGAGAGCGTCGGGTATCCAGCCGCGTGTTCTTGGAGAAGCTGGTCAACGAAGCGATGGTTCGCACCTACTGCAGCGTCATAGAAGTGGTCACGGACCGCAGGGCCGATTCCACGGGTCAAGTGGAGCATCGTCCACCAAGCGAGCGAGTCATTCTTGTCCACAACGAGCCGAGCAAGCGCAAGCAACCGGCGGTTCGAGGGCTCCGAGAGAATCTCGGGCACTTCTCCCGTGTTCACAACGGGAACTCCGTAGTGCTGTAGACGTTCCGAAAGCGGACCCGACCACGCCTGGTTGTGGTTCGACCGAAACATGATGGCAACATCTTCGGGAGCGACTCCCTTGGTCTGCGTCAACCACTGCACCAGACGAGCTACTCCATCGGCCTCCTGATCCCAGTTGTTGAACCGAAGGTATCGAGCCTCTCCGGGCAGGCAGTGTGCCGCTGCTGTGAGGGCCGGTCGTGACGGGCGCCCAGGCAATCCTTCGATGACGTGCCGAGCCCAGTTGAGAATCGAAGTGGCACAGCGCTGACTGATGGACAGCTTGTAGTCGTCAGCTCCTGGGTAATCATCTTCAACGAATCGCCGAATGCCGATCGGGTGAGCACGACGGAACGAGTAAATCGACTGATCGTCGTCACCAGCGCCGATGAGAGACCTGCCTCGGTACGTGATCTGTTTCAAGACGGACAGGTCACACTGGTTGAGGTCCTGGTACTCATCGACCACCAGGAACTCCCACTGTCCGAGGTCGATGTCGTCGTGGTCCTCCAAGGCTCGAAGCAACCGAAACGGAAGCTCGGACAAGAGCGAGTACCCAAAGATTCGGCGATGTTGTTCCCAGGCTCCAGCGAAGCGGTTACGGATGTCGGCTGGAAGATTCGGGTCTTCAAATTCTTCGAGGGATTCCCAGTTCGATGCCATCTCCGCGCTTGCCCGTTCTACGAGACGAACGTCGCAATCAATGAGATTGCCGAGATGCACTCGGATCAACTCTTTCCATTCCCAGTCGTCAGCGATACGTATGGGCTCTGGGAGACCGGAGGTCCCTGGATTTGCAAGGAGCGTTGCGATGGCGAAGGAGTGCACTGTGCTGGGCTCATCGAGGACCTCGGGGTGCTCGGCGACCTTCTCCTTCAGCTCGTTTGTTGCTGCACGGGTGAAGGTGAGCAGTCTGCCTTTCTTGTCTGCCTCACTAATTCGGAGCATCAGGCGAATGACTGTTGCGCTCTTACCTGTACCGGGACCAGCGAGAATCCGGGCGCTGCGAGTGATCTCGTGGTCGATGACTGCCTGTTGTTCAGCAGTAGGTGGCCAAGCCATCTCAGTCCTCCGTCTCTTCTGGACTGAAGACTGCCGACAATTCTTCTTCGGACATCCCGGATTCAGCAAGGAACTTCTCGACGGCGTTGCCGAGCTTGGCGACAGCACTGCGTACCTCGTCCTCATCCCGTGCGAGCGGGATGTAGAAACCGATCACCTTGCCGTGCCGATTTACAGCGATCGTCTCCGGCCCAGACAGGTAGGTGCTGGCATTGGTGCGGAACTCTCGCACGCCGACGCTCTTCACCTTTCGCATTGTGTCTCCTTTGTGTACACAGCGTAGCGCTTTAGTCTCGGGCGACCGGAAAAGGCTGAGGGGTCTCACCTCCAGCCGCTTGATGTCTGTCAGCAGCACGACATGGGTCGCCGGTCGGCTGGCTGGGGCTCCGGATTCGTCAGGCGGGAATCGCTCGATGACGCCACGGAGCACCTTTGCTCGGTCGCTGGTGGACAAGGATGCAAGAGCGACCATGAACGTTTGCCGAGTGGTCCCCTCGAACGGGCTCAAGTGAACGGACAGGTCGCAGTACTCAGCATAGAAATCGGAGTGGGTCCGATTCGAGAAGCGCTCCGGTAGTCCCAGGTACCCACCGGTCACCCCGATGTATCGGTTGACGATGCGCACGATCTCGGCGTCTGTGAGTCCGCTCACGACTCCGTTTCGCCGGTCATCAGTCTCCTCATGGTCAGATCGTGGCGGCTTCTCCTTCCCTTGGGGCCGCAACGTCGCTGATGCAACGTACGTCGGCCTCGATGGCACCTCACCAGCTGCATGCGGCTCCACTCCTGTACCTGTACCACCCCGTCCGTGGGTGGGTCCGTCCTCTCCATGAATCCACTCTCACTGGAGGGCACCACGATGGTCCCGACTACTTTCATCCGCATCCGCTCGTTGTACCGACCCCGTCGGGTCAGGGGCGGCGGTACAAGCCGCCCCGACGCTGTCTCTGAGGCATCCCTCAACCTGTCACGTCGGATCGACGATCCGACGTCAGCAGCCCAGCTCACCCGAGTCCCGCTCCCCAATCATCGGGAGGACATCACGATGGCGTCGTACCTGGACGACCGACACCGCCTCGTCGGTACGGCCATCCTCACCGTCGGCTGGATACAAGTCGACGATGTGCGACCAGCGTTGCCGAACCATTGTCAAGGAGTGTTGCCGCTCAGTGTGCAGACAGCGGTGCCGCTAACAGATGTGTATCCCCGGGGCATAAGCGGAGGAGCACATCCAGGGTCTTCCATAGCTTGAGGCTCGCTGGAAGTTCGGGCGGTTGCGGAACGTTCGGGCAGCTGGGCGTCACGAATGGCGCGAATCTTCAGGCTGCACGGCCGATGGGTTCAGAGCATCCGAGGCCTTCCATCACCTGAAACACCCCGGGGGTAGCCTCTGGGCACCCTCTGGACATTTCCACAGGGGCAGGCTCCGCACGGGGGAAGCATGGCAATGAATCTGTTTGAACACGTCGAACCACGCCAAGACGTTCTGCAGGGCGTTCTGTCGGATTCAGTTTTCGCTGCCAGCCTCGACGAGGTGGTTGCCGGCACCGCTCCAAATGCTTACGGGGATGCCACAGCGTTCTTCGAAGGGACGTACCCCTCAGCTGGCCTTCGGTCGCTACTTGATGAGGTCCTGGGGCGACTTGGTGGTGGTCGACCCGACGGAGCTCCAGTGGTCAGGCTGGAGACCAACTTGGGCGGTGGAAAAACCCACAACCTCATTGCCCTCTACCACGCCGCTCGGGGCCTTCTGGACCCGATGCGGGCAATCGAGTTCATGGATCCGAAGCTCCTGAGCGCGGAACCCGTCGAGCAGATCGCCGTGTTCGTGGGGACGGCCTCTGGGGCGACCAGCTTCCCGACCGTTGCGGGCATTACCCCGAACACCGTGTGGGGCTATCTGGCTCTCCAGCTAGGCGGATTCAGCGCTTACGACCTTGTTCGGGGAGACGACGAGGACCTGACTGCCCCCGGAGCAGACGCACTACGCAACATGATGGGTGGCCGGCCGACGCTCGTGCTCATCGATGAGATTGCCCGCTACCTAGGAGTGGCTGAGGGCAAGGCAGTGCAGAACAGCACTCTGGCGAACCAGACGACCGCGTTCCTCATGTCGCTGATGGAAGCCGTTGCCAGCGAGCCCCACGCGGCGGTGGTGATCACGACCACTCAGGTCACCGATGCGTTCGGTGAGGAGACCGCCAAGGTACTGGATGCCATGAGCTCGGCACAGTCCCTGATCGCCCGCAAGGAGCACGTCCTTCACCCCTCGGATGAGGCCGATCTTCCCAAGATCTTGAGCCGGCGCCTGTTTGCCAATGTCGATGCATCGGCAGCAGCCACCGTGGCGGCCGACTACGCAACTGCCACTGAAGAAGCTTTCGGCCGAGGAACCGACCTACCCGAGCGCATGACGGGTCCGGCATGGAGCGCCGAAGTCGCTCGGACGTACCCATTCCACCCGGACCTGATGATGGTCCTCGACAAGCGCCTGTCGACGATTCCGAATTTCCAACGGACACGTGGTGCCCTGCGACTGCTTGCTCGAGCTGTCCGGTTGCTGTGGGAAGCCCATCCACCCGACACGCAGCTGATCCATCTTCATCACATTGACCTATCGGACAAGGAACTCGCGAATGACCTCTCGAGCCGCCTCGACAAGGCCACCTTCGAACCGGTGATCCGGGCCGACATTGCTTCCCAGCCCGGCAGCGAGCCTTCTCACGCGGAGCAGGTTGATGCACATATGGGCGCCCCATACGCCCGGCGGTTGGCAACCACCGCATATCTCTACTCGCTGACACGGGAAGTCCCGGGAGTGCCCGCCGCAGCGCTGATCGGTGCGGTCCTCGCCCCTGGAGATGATCCGAATGTGATCACCAAGACACTCGACAACCTCGAAGACTCGGCCTGGTACCTGCATACGGACGTCCGAGGCTTCCGATTCTCGGTCGAGCCCTCGTTGGCCAAGTTGATTCAGGAGGCCGAGTCGCAAATCACTCCCGGAAAGGCCAAGCAGGCCGCCACCGACATCCTGGCAGGGCTATTCCGCGACTCGGCGCTCAAGGTCAAACGCACCTGGGAGGACTCCAAAGTCCCCGACCGGGACGACGACGCCTGGCTCGTCGTGCTTCATTGGGATGAATTCGGTGGCGCCAATGGTGTTACTGACCTCGGCGTCGTCCCAAACCAGATCAAGGAACTCTGGGAGAAGACTCCAGCTGGCGGAGTCCGCGAGTACCGAAACCGCCTCGTGTTCCTCGCCCCAACAGCGTCAACTCATGAGGCCATGCTGCGCACGGTGCGCCGCCACTTGGCACTGAAGGAACTGACCTCCAGTGGTGAGACGGTGAAGATCCTGCCAGATGAGAAGCGCAAAGAGCTCGCCGACCGTGCCAAGCAGAGTGACCTTGAAGCGCGGGTGGCGGTCTGTAACCACGTGAATCTGCTGTACGTGCCCCAGGCCGGTGGGCTCGACGTGGTGGAGCTCGACGTCGTGACCCAGGCGAGCGTTAAACCCAACCAGGCCGACGCCGTCCTTGATCGACTCGCCGCGATGGAGAAGACGCTTGCAGCAGGAGACAAGCCTCTCGACCCAGGATGGATCAAGTCGAAGCTCGGAGCTCAACTCGACAACCCGCTTGCCACAATCGAGCTCGTGCGGGCATTCGCCCGACGTCCTGACCTGAAGATGGTGCTTGATCGGGCCCAGATCGCTGCGCTCGTAGGAGCCGGTGTGCGGAATGGCGTCTGGGAGTACAACGACGCCGAACGTGGAGCCAAGGGCTGGGCGACCAAAGCCGACCCGACTGCAGCCGTGCGCATTGCAGACGACACCGTCCTCTACCCACCCGCATCGGCTCCTGTCATAGAAGAGGGAGGCACGGGCGGTGGGATCATTCTTCCGCCGCCACCCAAGAAAGCAGTCGGCAGTCAGTTCGAGGCGGAAGGGAAGGCAGACGTCGCCCTTCAAGCTGCTCGCCAGAAAGCCGCTGACGCTGGCAAGAGCGAGGTGCGAGAGTTACGCCTGTCTATCGACGAGCTTGGCAAGAGCACTGCGGCCGAGCTGGCCAAGCTGCTATCCGTAGTCCCAGCCGCGACCTCTGGTGCGACCCTCACGTACGACGTTCGGGTAGGTGCAACCCTCGGCAACCCAGCCCACCAGCTACAACTCACCTTCGTCGGCCCCCCTCAGGAGTTCCAGCCTCTCAAGTCGGCTCTCGACCACGTTCTTCGGCAGCACGAAGCGACCGTCAAGGTCGTGCTGACTGTCGCGTTTGAGCCGGTTCTCGAACTGTCTGGAGAGACGTTCGCGGATCTTCAGCGTCGCGCAGCGGACACCGGGCCCTCGAAGGCGACGGTCGGCATCATCACGGAGGCAGAGTGAGCCGCCGAGAACAGTACGTCTGCACCGTGAATCGTGATGAGGACGGACGAGTGCTGTCCATAGAGCTGGAGGCCACGGACCTCGAAGGTCACCAGCGCCACATTCGGATCCAGGGACTTGGCGCCAGTCGGGTCGCCAGCGCTATCCACGAAGTTCTCCGAGCGGGTGGAATCAAGGGGAGATCTTGGACATCCAGCAAACCCATGAGTCTCGACCAGGTAACGGGTGCTCAACTCGAACTCGTCCTCCAAGCCGCAAAACCCCTCCGTCGGGGCGATCGTATCGACCAGGTCAGTGAGGGCGTCGCCAAGATGAGCAGGGAAGAAGCGGCTTACTGGCACGCCAAATCCCATCACCCCGGTGGCCTGCCAGCCTTGCGCCTACTTCTGATTGGCGGGAACCGATGACAGTTAGGCCACTTATCGAACAATGGTTCCCTGCGGCTGCCGTTGGGGCTGAGAGTCTTAGGGAGCGCGGCGCGTCAAGCGCTCTCCCACCGGTCAACTTTCTCCACGTTTGGTGGGCGCGTCGACCACTTACGTCCTGTCGTGCAGCCATCGCTGCGTCCCTCTTGCCTGCCTGGCCCTCACAGAGTGAGGTAAGGGCGGATGCTGATTGTGCGTCGACTCTCAAGATGCTTGAGGAAGAGTTCCCTGGAGGTGAAGCTCAGTACCGGGCTTGGTTTCTCGAGTCAATTGGAATCCTTGGCGACCCAGTCGATGGTCGAAGACGGATCGCGGCGGCGCGAATCACTGGAGAGAAGCTCATCGATGGCGGCTATGGCTACAAACGCGCGTTCACCGTGTCGCCGAGCGCGGAAACCATAGAGCGTATTCGAAGGCTCTGTTGCACTACAGCAGCTGGAGACGCGGTCAGTTTTCTTGATCCGTTCGCGGGAGGTGGGTCGATTCCATTTGAAGCAGCCCGACTCGGTTTGGAGTCGGTAGCAAACGAACTGAATCCGGTAGCAGTCGCAGTATTGAACGGCACCGTCGCCCTACCTGCCCAGCTTGGCCCTGATTTCGGTGACACGATTCGTCATTGGGGGGATAGGTGGTCGACGCGGGTAAGTGATCGGCTCACGACCTTCTTTCCAAAAACACCCGGCGATGCAACGGTTGTGGCGTACATTTGGGCTCACACGGTGCCATGCCCAACCACGGGTCGGCCTACCCCATTGTCACCTGACTACTGGCTTGCAAAGGGAATGGCAGGACGAAGCATTGCGGTCAAGCTCACGCCTGATCCCGAGACCGGCCTGATTGGCCGGGAGATCGTGGAGGGCACTCGATCGGGCGAGTGGGGTGATCGTGGAACCTACAAACGCGGTGTCGGCACGAGCATCTGGACGCAAGAGACGTTCAGCGGGGACTACATCCGAGAACAGGCTCAGGCAGGTCACATGAGCGAGATGATGCTTGCCCTTTGCGTGACTCATCCGGACAGAAGGGGCCGTCAGTTCCGAGCGCCATCAGCAGCGGACCTTGATGCTGCGAGTAAGGCTGTGTTGGAAACGCAAGAGCTCCTGTCGCACTGGGAGATTGATGACCTCATTCCCACTGAGTCCATTCCGGCTGGATGGAAGACTGACGAACCCCGACGAAATGGAATCAAGATGTGGCGAGACATGTTCTCGGCGCGCCAGCTTCTTACTACTGTTACGGCAATCGAAGAACTTCGCACGCTAGTTGCGGAAGCAAGGGATGAGCTCGGAGTCGAGCGATCTAAGGCCCTCAATCTGTATCTCTATTTCGCGTTGAGCAAGGGTCTGAACTACAACTCCAAGATGTGCGCTTGGCACGCTACGCGAACGTCGATAGCCAACACGTTTGATCGACACGACTTCTCATTCAAGTGGTCTTTTGCCGAATTTGATGGGGCTTCGGCCCTCGTTCCGTGGGCGGTTGATCAGATTGTCGATGCTTATGATGGAATTGCAAGGCTTGCGTATCAGCCGAAAGGTCTTCTTCACGATGAGCAGCGGGCCATCGCGTCGATCGTGCTGGGTTCGGCCACCGACCTACCCGTAGAGTCTGAGAGTGTCGATGCGATTGTTACCGACCCGCCTTACTACGACAATGTCATGTATGCAGAGCTTTCAGACTTCTTCTACGTATGGCTCAAGAGGGCCGTTCGGGATTCTTGGCCCGAACTGACTACCCAGGTCCTCACCGACAAAGAAGATGAGGCTGTCGCCAATCCGTCATTGTTTCGAGACGTGGCTACGGCAAAGGGGCACAAGAAAGCGGGTGAGAAGTCAGCCGCAGACCTGGCGGATGAGCACTACGAGGATCTTCTAACTCAGTCATTCCGTGAAGCCTTTAGGGTGCTAAAGAAGCGTGGAGTTCTCACCGTGATGTTCACTCATAAGCGAGTAGACGCATGGGACACCCTCGGGCAAGCTCTCCTGGAGGCAGGCTTCTCCATTCATTCCTCCTGGCCCGTGCATACCGAGAGTGAGCATTCTCTACATCAGGCGAAGAAGAACTCGGCCGCCTCTACTATCTTTCTCACCTGTCGGAAGCGGGGCGATACATCCTCTGCGTATTGGGCGGATATTCGGGCAGATGTGGCGGCTGCAGCGAGGAATGCGGCTGCGCAGTTCTCCGCGGAGGGCATGAGCGGCATCGACCTAACGATCTCAGCGTTCGGCCCTGTGCTTTCAGTCCTTTCACGGAGCTGGCCGGTGTTTACGGGTGAGCTCGACGAAGAGGGTAATCCGCAGATTCTTCGGCCTGACGTGGCCTTAGACCTTGCTCGTGAAGAGGTTTCACAGTTGAAGAAGCGAGGACTCCTTGGTGGCCGCGACGTGGAGTTCGATCGCATATCCGATTGGTACCTCTTGGCCTGGGCTGACTTCAAGGCTTCCGAGTTTCCCTATGACGAGGGTCGCAAGCTTTCGATTGCCTTGCACCTCGAGATGGACGACCTGGCGAAGGTCCACAAGGTCGTGAAGGCAGCCAGTGGGTCCGTAACCATCCTGACTCCTGCTCAGCGACGGACGGCCGGAGGTCTCGACCCAGATGCCGCAAGTTGGCCGACACTCATCGACGCACTCCACGCGTTGATGCTCATCTACGCAGAGGAGGGTCTTGCCGCAGCGAAGGCATGGCTGTCACGGACGGGCATCGGCGATGATCAGAAGTTCCGTGATCTCGTTGAGGCAGCCATTAATGCCATCCCACGGGTGAAGGAGAAGGGAGAGTTTGTGCGCCCCGAAGCTGCGGCCCTAGAAGGCCTTCGGTCTACCATTTTCGACGACATCGCGGCTCCAGCCGATCCGGACCAGGCTCATGCGAAGCCGGCTCAGCTGTTCGAGTTGGACTGACCGATCTATGGATGAGGTGGAAGGCCCGAGTACGGCCCTACAAGAGCAGGGCCTTCAGGATCTCGGCCTGAGGCTCGGCTATGACACGGCCGACGAGGCTCTGAGGGACTTCTATGTTCCAGCACTCAGCCGGGCCGTCAGCTATGACCGCTCTGTGGGCTACTTCCGGGTGTCGGCCTTGTCAGCTGCCGCAAAAGGCCTCTCACGCTTCATCGC